>Ga0075012_10000758_pt1 | contig 33815 bp, 32 predicted proteins | sample All_14_2_FD_71474 | JGI IMG/M metagenome (GOLD analysis project Ga0075012, IMG submission 71474) | Freshwater microbial communities in response to fracking from Pennsylvania, USA - Allegheny Zone_MetaG_DW_15 | ecosystem: Environmental > Aquatic > Deep subsurface > Groundwater > Drilled...
GGGGATCGGCTGCGACTTCCTGCATGACGTGGACGCGGGCGGCGAGATGGACGACACAGTTGACGCCGGGGAGAAGTTTGCCCCAGTCGGATGAATCGGCTCTGCTCGCCAGACGCAGCCGTTGGTCGCCCAGCCGCTTGACGAGTGCCCGCCCGACAAAACCGCTACCTCCGGTCACCAACAAAGACAAAACTCCAATCTGCGCCAGCATCATGCTGCCACCCTGAAAAACTCCAGGGCCTTCAAGGGGTAACGCATCAGTATTTTCGCCCAATGGGTCTGGATGCCGTTATCGCGACAAGCGCGCAGCATTTCACGATTGAGTTGCAGCGTCGCCCGCCAACCGCTGGTGCTGACGCCCCCCATTTGCATGCACACCATAGACCCGGGCAAGTGCCGGTGGCGCAACTCCGGGTGTTTGAATACCCTGGCGATGAATTCGAAGTCGCCGGCGATACGGTAGTCTGCGCGAAAGCAACCATATCGCTCGAACAAGAACCGCCTGATGAACAAGGCCGGATGCGCAGGCATCCAGCCCCAAGCGAGCCTCGCCGCCGAAAAGCGCCCCGAGTTGTAACGCCGCGCAACCGCATCTTGTTGAGTGGGTCGAAAAAACTCGACATCACCGTAGAGCGCGTCAAGCCGCTCATCCTCCATCACCTTCGCCACACGGGCCAATACCGTCGGGTCTTTGTAGAAATCATCGGCATTGAGGAATACCACAACCTCACCCGTGGCCAATCGGATCCCTTTGTTCATGGCATCGTAAATACCGGAATCTTTTTCGGAAACGAGTTTTTTGACGTGAGTTCCAATTGTTTTGATAAGGTGCAAAGTCTCGTCTGTTGATCCGCCGTCGATAACAATATGTTCGACATTTTCATGGCTCTGCTCACGCACAGACTGCAGCGTTTTGCCAATTGTTTTTGCCGAGTTGTAACAGACAGTGATGACTGTGATTTTCATTAATTTACATTTTGCTAATATTCAGACAGCCCATGATTTCAAGCCATGCGGCGGACCACGTCAATCATTTCATCCGCCACGACATCCCAGCTTTTCGGAAGCTCGCTTATTTGCCCAGTCCAATCCGGCCACCAACCAGACGCGAGTTTGGCCGACAAGGTGTCGACGGCATGATGCAAGGAGCTGATGGAAGCTGGATCAAAATAAATGGCCTGATCCGAACACAACGCATGGGCGTAGGCCAGATCGGGGCACACAATGGGCAAACCGAGGAACATCGCCTCCACCAATGGAAAACCATAACTCTCATCCGTCGAGAGAAATAACAAGCCGTCCACTTCCGCATAAGTCCGGATCATTTCGGCAGGCGACAAAAAACCAACGCAACGGATCCAGGAAACATGAGGAGCGGGGTTGACTTGTGCAGGCAAAGTCAAGACCAAGGTTTCAATCGGCCAAACGGAAGCTTCCGTCGACTCGATATTTGCCAACAACTTGTGGTTTTTATGTGGATAAGCAGCCGCAGGATAAAAAAGCTTGAATCCCGCTCCTGGCCGAGCACGCGGACCGCTACGGCGTTGATCGCCTTCAAGCAACCAGGATGGCACGGGCTGGGCAATCACGTGTATTTTATCGGCGATGCTCGGATAACTTGCGGCAAGGCCGGCTTTCATTACCACGGTTTGCACAATAAAGGCCTGGGCAAAACGGGCATTCAAACGAAAGACTTGCCTGGATATCCAGAATTTGAGCGCAGCGAGATTCAAGTGAAACTGCGTTGGCCGCAAAAGATGCGAGGTCTGAACAAAAACGACTTGGGGAGCATCACAACGCAGGGGAAGGTCTCCCAGCACCAGCAACGGGGCCGCACCGTCAAATTGATGCCCCAGGGCCAGGCATTCGACAATTCGGGACAAGGCGTTGGGAAGACGGCGCTTGTAGCGTTTGGATATCCCTGCGTCGGACACCGGCTGGTAGTCGGCCAGACTGCCACTGTCAGGCAAATGTATTTCGCTAATCTGCAGACCCGGGTGACGCTCAAGCGCAGGCAGGAGCGACAACAGCAGCTGACTTGCACCTGCACCCGTCACATTGGTCAGATGCAGGCGAATTCTGGAAAGGGCTTCGGTTTGTTGAATCATGCGGACTGCGGGCACCAGGGTGCGCGAATCGTCGACTTAAGGGCTGCGGGAGCCCGAATGACATCCAGCATGTAGCTTGCGGCGACCTCGGGCTGCAAGGCCTGGGCAGTAGGCGCGGTGGCAGTCCGCATGGCGTTCAAAAGCCCCGGATCATCCACTAGGCGCGCCAGCACAGCGCTGAGCGACGCTGCGTCGCCCACGGAAAAAAGCAAACCCGACCCGAAGGCCGCTGCCACGCCCCCCGCGCCGGTCGCATCACTGCAGACCACCGGGACGCCGGCGCAAAGCGCTTCGTTGACGACGACACCCCAGCCGTCGTAGCGGCTCGGCAGCACCAGAAGGTCATAGCGGGCGATCACTTGCTGCGCCTGGCCGAAAGGAATCAGACCCCGGTAACGGATGCCTGGATCGTCGGCCGGTAGCGACGACGGATCACCGGGGCCAAAGACGTCAACGCTGATTTTGTAACCCTTTCCCGAAAGACCGTGGACCGCTTCCTGCAGCAGATCCAGACCTTTTCTGCGGATCAAGTTGCCGACAAAAACAATTTTCAGACAGGCATCAGCGGCCGCAACGGGCAATGCCGAACGCAAGGGCGAGGGCCGCTCGGCCGGGATGAAATAACCGAAGGGAAACAGCTTGCCGCTGGGTACCCCCGCCTTTTCGTATTGAGCAATGGCGAGCCCGGAAATGGCAAAAATTCCAGCAAGCCGCGCGCCGAACAGACGTGCATAACAGCGATACACCCAGGGCCGCAGCATGGCTTTGAGCTTTCCGCGCCATGCAGAACTCTCACTCAGGTAACCGTCCGCGTTGGGCGAAAAAGGCTCCGAGATGAGATAGAACTCAACCCCCAGCCAAGCCGCCAGCAACATGCAAAGAATAAGTCTGGGCTGCTGGAATGGGCTGGCAAAGACATGTATGTCTGTGCGGTATTCACACAATTGTCGGTAGCAGTAGGACAGGAAGCCCTTCCCGGGAATCGGCCGCTGCTCCACGGAGTTGACCTGGGTCCGGGCCCAGCCCTGAGTCTTGCGCTCGGCGTCTTCCGCTGCCGTGACATATGCCACCACGGGAACGGCGGCCTGCTGTGCCAGCGCCTGGTAGGTGAAAGCCTGGTGATCCGTGAGAACGGGTTGCCAAGTAAGAAAGATGCGACTATTTTTCACGCTCTGGTCCAAAAATGAAGTCGGCGACCCGCTGGCCCGAAGCACGGGGAGCACACAGCAACTGCACATTTTGTGTTCCGCGTTGCGCGCATGCGTGGGCCTTCATGCGGTCTCTCACAATGCTCTCGAACAAGCCAAGAAGCATCCGGGGTTCATCGCGCGTCAGATACAGGGCTCCGGTTTCACCCAGGACCATCCGGACATCGCTGATGTCGGTGGTCAACACCAGCAAACCCGCCGCGGCAAACTCGATCACCTTGGATGGAAAAGTCGAATTTGCCAAGGCCCCCGTATTCAGTTTGAGGGCAAGTCCAACGTCACTGCGTTCAAGAACTTCCCGATATTGCAGATCCGTTGTTCGGCCATGAACAATCACCTCGGGGTAGCCAGGCTCCTGCGCCAGACGCTGAAAGTCGGCCATGCCAGAACCTTTGCCCGTGACCTCGAAACGCAGCCGCTGCGCCCAGGCTGAGCCGCTTTGTCGTAACTGCCGGATGGTCTCGATCACCAAATCGGAACCGGTTTCACGACAAAGTGTTCCCCCCATCAAGACGGTGACATGTTCAGACTCTGGGTTCCTGGTGACGGATCCGCCTGGCGCGACACCGTAGTAGCTGAGCACAGGTCGCGCCGTGGTCATGGTGGCCAGAGCACTGCAGGCGAGCAGGGCGCCGCCGCGACACAGACGGTCAAACAGGCGGCAAACCAGGCGACCGAAAGACGCAGCCAGTCCGCTCCTGCCAGTGATCAGTTCGCCGTCCTCCAGATCGAGAATGGCTCGAAAACCCAGGAGGGAAGACATCAACAAGGCCGCAATGTAGGCTGGCATGCGGTTGTAGAAAACGACGGAGGAATAATTTCTGCGCCATAGCTGAAAAACAATCCCCAGCGGCGCCAGCAAGGTGATCAGTTCAGACAAGAGCGGTATTTTTGAAAACGGCAGGTAGTAGACCGGCACCCGATCCACACGACGCAGCACGGCCCGAAAGTACTGACGGGAACCACCGGCCGCGCCCCGCCCCAGACTGACAACACAGGGGCGAACCCCAACCAGTCTGAGCGACTGACACAACATGAATATTTTTCGTGAGGCCGCGGGGCTGTCGGTGGTGATGCCGCGCTGATGGCGTGTGCCCTCATCCAGGGCATTGCACACAATGAGGACGCGAGGCTTCACAGCGGCAGCGTCCGTTTGACGCGTGCCGGAACGCCTGCCACAAGGGTGTTGGGCGGCACATCGCTCACGAGCACCGAACCCGCTGCCACAACACAGCCAGGACCGACCGTGACACCACCCAGGATGATGCTCTTCGCCCCGATCCAGCAACCGTCACCAATGGCAACAGGCTTGGCAGTCCCACGCCCGGCCCTACGCGAACTGTCACCCATTTCATGGCCACCAGGGATGAACTCCACGCCGGGTCCGATATCGCAAGCGGCACCTATGGATATGGGTGCCTCGAGGTGCGAATGAATCACAACGCCCGGGCTCAGCCAGCTACCGACGCCGATGGACACCTCTCCTCGGCCATAAATCCACCCTCGGCCACAAATGCTTACACCAACACTAAGATCAATCCCGACCGACCTCAGCAAGTAGCGTCGCAGACCAAACATACGCGACGGTGGCAAGAAAAACAAAAACAGATTGACCAAATGACGCATCATTTCAGCATGCCCCCAATCGCCCTGAATCTGGGTTTGGCGTCGAAAAATTTGAAGCTTGCGGAAAAAATCGGCGCGACACACATCACGATGAGAAGCGAATAACCAAACGAAAACAAAAATGGTCGCTGCAGCAGCAGGAAAACCAAGGCAATCGCCGCAAATCGAAATTCAGCCAAACGAGCTGCAAACACCAGCATCAGCAACATCAAGTAAAACGGCCACGCCACGATCAAACCATACGAGCTGATTGGCGTAAACGGATTGGATCCAAGATCAGACATATTCGAACAAATATCCTCTCCATCAAAACACTCAGGCATTCCGAAAAAAAGAACATGATCGTTGAGAATTTCAAAAAAATACTTCATCTGTCCAGATCTATTGTCACCGGAAAGCCCCCCATCCGGGTCAAAGTCAAAGCGACTGACAAAGAAGTCCAGTACATCGGTGAACGCGGGCAGCAGAAAAAAAACAGCACACCACAAAGCGAACACCGCGATCAAAAGCCATCTGACTTTTTTCTCACGCAAATTCAAAATCAAGTACAAAACCAAAACAACAACCTGCGGCAAACTGAAGGTTATCAAACCGAGAAGCAAGATGACACCCGTCACAAACTTGTTCTTCTTCAAGATATCGCGCAAAATTGCAGCTACACAGACAACAAAAGAGAAGGTACCTGGTTCATCAAAAACAAATGCCGGCCTGATGGCAGACGGCAATACAAAGTTTGTAAATGTAAAATAATACAAACCGTTTTCACGGCCATCCGGATTCTCCAACACAAACGATGGCTCAATCGGCCAAACAGCATTCAGAATGAATGACAAAATACTTAAAGCCAAACCAAGCACAACAAACTTGTTCAACACATCTGAAATCCTCTCAAGCATATGATGATTCGTTTTTGAAATCACCAGCAATGCCAAGCAGACATAAAGAGAATATTTTAAATACTGGACATTTCCTGCGAGTACTGCCGAAACAAAAGTCGATATCAGCATCAGCAACGCCAAATAAATCGGCGACTCCCACCAGGAATCAGGCGTCAGCACGAGATAGAGGGCACAACAAATTATGAAAACGAAATTTTTCGGCAATACCAGAAGCAAACCGAGCGGTGGACTCAGGCTCAATACCGAAGCAATCAAGAACAGAGACACCAGACAAACCAGCAGTTCTCGACCGACCGTGGTGACACATGACGACCGTTCTGCGTGGAGAAAATCTTGCATACCGGCCGCGGCAGTCATGACTGAGTTCTTGAATTGAATCATCTACTTCAGAAACCTGTAAGGTCTTGATAGCAATTTATTCAACATGTTCACGCTCGCAAAATAACACAGGGTCACCAGTTCCCGCCAAGTGCCACGTCCCTCGTATTCAATCAAATAGCAAACCGGATCTATCCAGGACCGTTTGCGAAGCATTTTCTGCATCCAGCCATGAGAAAGGTAGTTGATCAAAACGCCACGAGTGTAATGATTTATCAAAAAATAAGAAATAGCCGATAAATAACCTTTTGAAATGTTGTCATCAGCATTTTCAACGGTGAACGATCCGGCGTGCGCGCGAAAAAACACCAGAGGCTTGGCCACGTTGGCAATATAGGAATAATCACAAGCCGTCAGCAACGAAATCATCACATCCGGGCCGGCACCATTCCTCTCAAACTGTCTCGGTGTTGCGGTTGGAAATCCTATGCGAAGATTTTCGATCAAATCTTTTGTTCGAATAAGAATCGCTCCCGGACTCAATGGCGCCTTGTTGCACAAAACGAGATTGATAAACTCGGCAGATGTAAGTCGCGTTGAATCATTCTGCGAGAAGAATACAACAGATTGTTCTCTTGAAGCGCCGATACGTGCAGCACAATAGACTAGGCCAACTTCAGGACTGTCGATTCTTGAAACCATTGTGCCCAGACAATCGGATTCGAGGCAATCATCACTGAACAGGATTTTGCTGAATTCTCCTCTGGCCTCCTGGGCACAGCGTATCCAATTGCGCACCGGACCAATATTGGCTTCATTTCGAAAAATTCTTACCCGCTGATCCAAGGCCACAAATTTTCGACATATCTCCCAGGTACCATCGTCGCTGGCATTGTCGACCACAATGACTTCAAAATCATCAAAATCCTGATCGAGTGCGGACTGTATACATTCGGCAATAAATTTCTCGCGCCTAAAAACCGGTATGAGAATACTAACTTTAGGTCTTGGATTCACTGGATCAATCATGGTAAAAGTTCTCTTGTACGCGTCCTGATTATTTGACTGACCTGGACCGGCAACACGACTGCGGCCAGCAAGAGACTGGCAACAGTGGCCCAGACCACGCCGCTCAAGCCGAACTTGAATACCTTCACAAACAACACAGCCAAAGGAATATTGACGATCATCGCAACAATTGCCGCGTAAAGCTGCAATTTGATGATGCCTATTCCATTTACAAACACTGCAAATATGTTGTTCCAGGTTGAAATCAAGACAAACACCCCGAGTGCCAGAATCAGTGATGGCGACACCGTCATGTCGCGACCTATCCAGAAATAGACCACAGGTTTGATCGCAAAGCCCAACACGCCAGCAGCAAAAATGACAAGACCAAAAATCCTCAATTGCTTGTCGAACATGCGCTTGATCCAATCCATGTCACCTCTCTGGTAAGCGTCGGTATAAGCCGACCACAGAGGCGTGCTGATCAGCGCATGTGCAAAACTTATCAGGCTAAACAGCTTGAATACAACATCATATTGCGCGACATAGGCCGGCCCCAATAACTGCGTGATCAAGATCTTGTCCGTCGCAAATATTACAAGGACGGCAACCTGTATGAAGAAGAACTGTAGTCCGACCGACAGAAGTGGACTGACATGTTGTCTATCCATTCGGAGTCTTGGACGCAACTCCGCGTTGGCTTGATAAAACCACCAACTCAATCCCATGTTGGCAATCACCAAGGATGCGCCGTACACCAAGGTCAGAAACGTGACCGACGCGCTTGTTGCTTCGGCCAGCACAAACACGCCTAGGAGCGCGATCACATTCGAGACCATTTGCCCCATCGCCACCAACGAGGTTCTTTGCATGGCACCCAGGAGCGCGTTGATCAAGCCCAGCCAAAAATTGAAGACGACAAAGAAGACAGCTGTTTGTACGGTCGTGCGCAGACTGCTTTCTGCAATCGCCTGGGTATTGAAGACGACCTGCCAAGGCACAAAAAAAGAAACGCCAGTCACGACGGCCCACAAGCCCAAGGCGATCACGCCGATCAAACCGTAAGCAGACCCGATGTAATTGGCAGCTTCGGCTTTGTCGTTTCTCGCCAGGGCTTCGGCCACCTTGTTGCGCAAACCATTGCCCACGCCCAGGTCAAAAAAAACGATCCACGACATGACCGTGAGCAGCGTTGACCACACGCCAAACTGCTCCTGCCCCAGGTAGCGAATCATCAGCGGCATCGCCAGAAACGACGCCAACATGCCCAAGGCTTTGTAAACGACAGCGCCTTTGATCTGCTGCAGATAATTGCGGGTGCGCTCCTTGGAGACATCCACCGTCATTACGCGGCACTCACCCATTCGACCATGCGAGCCACACCGTCATTCGCGCAGACTACGGGTTGCCAGTTGAGCAAACGTTTGGCTTTTCCGAGGTCGGAGACAAACACCCGCTGGTCGCTCTCACGGGAAGGCAATTTGGTGTAACTGAGTTTGACATCGGCTATTTTTTCGAGCAGCGCAAAAAGCTCCAGCAAGGACAAGCTGTTTTCGATGCCGCCGCCAACATTGAAGGCCTGCCCTTTGGCGCTGTCGATGTGCGCGAGCGCCGCCCGGTAGAGCCGCTTCATGTCTTCTGCATGAAGCACATCGCGCACTTGCTTGCCGGAACCGGAAATGGTGAAAGGCTGCTGCGATTCACCTTTTCCGGCCTCAACAGCCTTTTGACAGAACCAACCCACCCAACCCTGGTCGTAGGTGGCGAATTGCCGGCCACCGTACATCGACGAATGTCGAAACACCACGGTCTTGAGGCCAAAGATGCGCGCGTAATCCAGCATGTACTGGTCCGCCGCTCCTTTGGAGCAACCGTAGGGGGAATGAAAACTGAGTTGCGTCTCCTCGCCGAATCCGTTGGGCTTGTCCACACACTGGTAGCGGCTCTCGGTCTCGCGGTAGCTGTATTGCCCCAGATCACCATAAACCTTGTTAGTGGAGGAATACACCACAACCGCATCGGAAGCATGCTGGCGCACCGCCTCCAGCAGGTTGTGCGTGCCCATCACGTTCACCTCAAAATCCATGCGCGGGTTGGCAATGGAAGTGGTCATGGCCACTTGCCCGGCCAGGTGAAAGATGGCATCGGGTTTGAAGGTCTGGATGACGCGTGTGATGTCGTTCTGGTTGCGGATGTCGCCATGCTCAAAAGTGAAACGGCTTTGGGTTTGCAGCCAGGCCAGGTTGTCACGCGAGCCATTGCGATAAAGGTTGTCGAACACAACCAGTTCATCACCGCGGGACAGAGCATCCGATGCGAGGTTGCTACCCAGGAAGCCGCAACCGCCGGTAATCAGTAGTTTCATTTGCCAAATTCCATTTCAATCGTTTTTCGGAGACCAGCTTCCAGGTCAAATGAAGGATGCCAGCCGAGTTGCGTCATGCGTTCAATATTGGCCTGACATTGCATGGCCTCGTTGGCACGATATGGCAGTGCGCCAAACAGCAAGCGGGTCTGCGAGTGCGTCAGGCGATGAGCGGTTTCGACAAAATGCCTCAGGCTCGGTGCCCTTCCTGAGCCCAGTTCAATTTCTTGCACCGAGTCGAATTGCTGTCCGTGAACGAGCAGCGTGTCGTAAGCACTGACAACGTCATCGATGTAGATGAAGTCACGCTTTTGTTCACCGGCAGTCAGTTTGAGCTCCGGCTCGTTGCGATGACATGCATGCAGGACATGCGTGGTGAATTTGGAAGCGTCGTCGTCGGGGCCATACATGTGCTGAAGCAGCACATTGACAAAGCGAATCCGACCGGATGATTGGCTGGCCGCAAGCCGGCCCCACTGAGCAAATTGCTGCTTGGTCAGCGCGTAAGGACTTACCTCGGCAGCCAAAGCACTTGCGGTGTTGACAAAGCTGACCGGCTTTTCCACGGTTTGCAAGGCTTGCAGGATGAGCAGCCCCAACCGCACATTGGCATCCAAGAGCTGCAGATCAGACTCGCCTTGGCGGCCATAAGCACAAGCGGTGTGAACTATGACTTCGGGTTGGACCTTTTTGACGAAGGCCTCGAGTTGCGCGTCTGTTGTGCAAAAAGCGATGTCGAATGATTCCTTGAGCCCTCGCAGCCGACGCAGCTGCGAGGTGGGCCGCAATAACAAGGCGACTTGGTGCCCGGCATGGAGCCAATGCAGCGCAAGTGCACTACCCAAGAATCCGCTAGCACCCGTTAGAAGAATCTTCACAAGAACGGCAGCCGGGTTTAAAAATTGACGCCCAGATAGGATTCAATTTTTTGCGCCGAAAACTCCAGCATTTCCCGCGTCAACGCCGGTTGCACCCCAATCCAGAAGGTGTTGTTCATCACGTTGTCGGTGTTGGTCAGGTCGCCGCTGATACGGTAGTTGGCGCCAATCATGTAGGGCTGACGCGTCAGGTTGCCGGCAAACAACAGGCGCGTGCCGACTTTGTTCTGATCCAGGTAGGTCAACAGGTCCAACCGGCTCACCGGGCAGTTTTCTTTCAGCGTGATGGGGAAGCCGAACCAGGAAGGATCAGAGTGTTCGGTGGCCTCGGGCAGGTTGACAAATTCCGCGCAGTCTTTGAGGCGTTCTTTGAGGAAGGCAAAGTTGTCTTTGCGGGCTTGGATGAACTCTGGGGCCCTTTCCAACTGGGCCAAGCCACAGGCGGCCTGCATGTCAGTGATTTTGAGGTTGTAGCCGAGGTGGCTGTAGGTGTATTTGTGGTCGTAGCCGTAAGGCAAGCTACCCAACTGCTGGCAAAAGCGTTTGCCACAGGTGTTGTCTTTACCGGGCTGGCAATAACAGTCACGCCCCCAGTCGCGAAAGCTCTCGGCAATGGTTTTGAGTTCGTCGTTGTTGGTAAACACCGCGCCGCCTTCACCCATGGTGATGTGGTGGGCGGGGTAAAAGCTCAGGGTGGCAATATCGCCAAAAGTACCGACCATCTGACCGCGATAGGTGGTACCCAGCGCGTCGCAGCAGTCTTCTACCAGCCACAAGTTGTACTTTTTACATAGTGCGGTGACCACATCCAGGTTGAACGGGTTGCCCAGGCTGTGCGCCAGCATGATGGCTTTGGTCTTGGGGCCAATGGCCGCTTCGATCTTGCTGGCGTCAATATTGTGGGTGAGGCGGTCTACATCCACAAACACAGGCACCGCGCCAAATTGCAGGATGGGGTTGACGGTGGTGGGGAAGCCTGCCGCCACGCCAATGACCTCGTCGCCTTTTTGAATGGCGCGCTTACCCAGTTTGGGGGAGGTCAGGGTGTTGAAAGCCACCAGATTGGCAGACGAACCAGAGTTGACGGTGATCAGGTGTTTGATGCCGATGAAGGAAGCGAGCTTTTTCTCGAATTCGGCGTTAAAACGGCCAGTGGTCAGCCAGCCGTCCAGGCTGGCATCCACCATGTTCTTGAGTTCTTGGGCGCCGATAACTTTGCCGGAAGGGGGGACGACGGTCTCGCCGGGCACAAAAACCTGGGGCAAATGAACAATGTCTGAGTACTGCTGCACCAGCGCAGCTATTTCGCGGCGGATGGCGTCAGGAGCTTTCGGCGTAAATTGAATAGGTGCGGCTGTCATATTGCTTCTGAATTAATAGCTAAAGAATATTTCTGAATATGGGCTAGGCACATTTTTTTTATATCATCATTGGCCAGCCAAGATTGGTGCCAAGTGACGATGTGCTTCAGGGCGGTTGCCAAGGGCCAACGGGGCTCCCAGCCAAGGCGGGCTTTGGCTTTGGAGATATCTAACTTGAGGTAATTTGCCTCATGCGGGTGTACGCCGCCATCTTGTTGCCAGCTTGCGCCGTTGCCCCAGCTGCTGACCATGTGCTCAACAATCCATTGCACGGGTTGCGCATCGTCGTCTTTGGGGCCGAAGTTCCAGCCTTCGGCAAAGGTTTGGCCATCGGTGTACAGGCGCTCGGCCAAGGCCAGATAACCACTTAGCGGCTCGAGTACGTGTTGCCAGGGGCGCGTGGCATGGGGGTTGCGAATGACCACCGGCTGGTTTTGCTCGAAGGCGCGCAAGATGTCTGGCACCAGGCGGTCTGCTGCCCAGTCGCCACCGCCGATGACGTTGCCAGCGCGGGCACTGGCCACCGCAATGCCACTGCTTTGCAGGAATGACTTGCGGTAGGCGCTGGTGACCAGCTCGGCGCAGCCTTTGCTGTTGCTGTAGGGGTCATGGCCACCCATGGGCTCAATCTCACGGTAGCCCCACAGCCACTCCTTGTTTTCATAACACTTGTCGGTGGTAACCACCACCACGGCCTTGACACTCGGGGTGTGGCGGGCAGACTCCAGCACATGCACGGTGCCCATGACGTTGGTGGCGTAGGTTTCAACTGGCTCGGCGTAAGACAGGCGCACCAGCGGTTGTGCCGCCATGTGGATAACGATGTCGGCCTGGCTGGCTTGCATGGCTTGTTGCACGGTGGCTAGGTCACGAATGTCGCCGATGGTGTGGCTGGCCATGCCGCTGGCCACTTGCGCTACGGTAAACAGGTTGGGGGTGGTGGGCGGCGTGAGCGCCAAGCCATGCACCTCCGCCCCCAGGCTTTGCAGCCACAGGCTGAGCCAGCTGCCTTTGAAACCTGTGTGGCCGGTCAAGAAGACGCGTTTGCCGCGCCAAAAGCCGGGGTTAACTGTCATTGCGAGCGAAGCGTGGCAATCCATCGCGTTATTCCCATGTCTTCCATGGCGCTTGTCCGCTGGCCCACAGCTTTTCAAGGGTTTGCTTGTCGTGCAAGGTGTCCATAGGTTGCCAGAAGCCGTGGTGCTGGTAGGCCATGAGTTGGCCGTCAGCGGCGAGTTGCATCAGGGGTTGTTGTTCCCAGATGGTGCTGTCATCCTGGATGTGGCCCAACACCTTGGGCGAGAGTACAAAAAATCCAGCATTGACGAACGCGCCATCGCCTTTTGGCTTTTCTTTGAAGCTTTTGACTTGGCCCTCTTGAATATCGAGCGCGCCAAAACGACCAGGTGGGTAGGCTGCAGTCAGTGTGGCGGCTTTGCCATGGTTGCGGTGGAAGGCGATGGTGGCACTGATGTCCACGTCACCCACGCCGTCGCCATAGGTAAAGCAAAAGGCATCTTCGTCTTTGACGTACTCGGCCACGCGGCCCAGACGGCCACCGGTCATCGAATGGTCGCCGGTGTCAACCAACGTGACCGTCCAGGGCTCTGCGCGCTTATGGTGCACTTCCATCTGGTTGGATTTCATGCTGAAGGTCACATCGGACATGTGCAGAAAGTAGTTGGCAAAGTACTCTTTAATGAGGTAGCCCTTGTAGCCGCAGCAAATCACAAAGTCGTTGATGCCGTGGTGGGAGTACATCTTCAAGATGTGCCACAAAATGGGGTAGCCACCAATTTCAACCATCGGCTTGGGACGAGTGGCGGTTTCTTCGCTCAGGCGGGTGCCCAGGCCACCAGCGAGGATGACTGCTTTCATGTCTGCTTACTCCACGCTCACATTGATGTTGTAGCCGTGCTGCTTGAGCAGTGCGTGCTGTTTTGCTTGTGCCAAGTCGTGGGCGACCATTTCGGCGCACATTTCCTGCGCGGTGATTTCAGGGGTCCAACCCAGTTTTAGCTTGGCTTTGCTGGGGTCACCCAACAGGGTTTCGACCTCGGTTGGGCGGAAGTAGCGGGGGTCGATGCGGACGACTGGGCGGGGAGAGCTCTCACCCCTGACCTCTCCCGGCGGGAGAGGGAGTGAATTGCCGGGGTTCAGCCAGTAGGCGACTTCGTTCACGCCTTCGCCTTCCCAGCGAATTTGCATGCCGAGGGCTTCGGCGGTCCAGTTGATGAACTGGCGAACGCAGTATTGCACGCCAGTGGCAATGACAAAGTCTTCAGGCTGGTCCTGCTGCAGCATCAGCCACTGCATGCGCACATAGTCTTTGGCATGGCCCCAGTCGCGCAAGGCGTCGATGTTGCCCATGTACAGGCAGTCTTCCAAACCCTGGCTAATGTTGGCCAGACCACGGGTGATCTTGCGGGTGACAAAGGTCTCTCCCCGGCGTGGGCTCTCGTGGTTGAACAAAATGCCGTTGCAGGCATAGATGCCATAGGCCTCACGGTAGTTCACCGTGATCCAGTAGGCATAGAGCTTGGCAACCGCGTAGGGGCTGCGCGGGTAGAACGGGGTGGTTTCCTTTTGTGGGGTTTCCTGCACCAGACCATACAGCTCACTGGTGCTGGCTTGGTAGAAACGGGTTTTCTTCTCCAAACCCAGGATACGGATGGCTTCCAGAATGCGCAGGGTGCCCATGCCGTCTACATCGGCGGTGTATTCAGGACTCTCAAAGCTGACCGCCACATGACTCTGCGCGCCCAGGTTGTAGATTTCATCGGGCTGGGTTTCTTGCACGATGCGCACCAAGTTGCTGGTGTCGCTCAGGTCGCCGTAGTGCAGCTTGAAGTTTGCTCCTGTGATGTGCGGGTCCTGGTAGATGTGGTCCACCCGCTGGGTGTTGAAGGAACTGGCGCGGCGTTTGATGCCATGGACGATGTAGCCTTTTTCCAGCAGAAATTCAGCCAGGTAGCTGCCGTCTTGGCCGGTGATGCCGGTGATGAGGGCGGTTTTTTGGGTGGTCATGGTGTTAGTTTTTTGATAGTGGCTTGCGCTTAGGTGGCGTGGGCCAGAGGCTAATTTCATTCAATCACCTGCCAGTGACCGCCTTTGGCGGGGCCGACGCGTTTTAGCCTTCCTTGGGCCTTAAGTTTTGCCATGTTTCGCATGATTGTCGTGCGGTCTTTTTGAGTTAGCACCGCCAATTTTTCATACGAAAGGCGCGGGTTTGACAATACCAAATTGAGCAATTGAACTTGCAAACTGGGCTCTGGTGCATTTACAGGTGCATTTACAGGTGCATTTACAGGTGCATTTACAGGTGCATGGCGCCGTACCGTTGCTGTAAAAAGGCACCCGTCCCGATCATCCAAAAACTCGATGTCGGGCCAACTTGACAGTGCGCGTTTAATGCCCGAGCCCAAACCATGATAAGGCAACAGTCCCTTGGCCAGGTAAGAAACCAGAATCGGGTTACGAATGTTGGAGTTGCCCGTGCAGATTTTTTCAACCGTCAGGTTGTCGGGCAAGTGGCCCGGGCTGATGATCTCAATGCGGTTGTCAAAAATGAAGAGCCGAATGGGCGCGCTAACAAAGTAGTCGCGGTGGACCAGAGCGTTGACCAACAGCTCTTCAAACACGGCTTCTGCAATTTCAGGCTGCCCAGGCGCATTGACACCACGGCCCGCCTGGGTCTTGTGCAGGTTGCGCATGATGAATGCCAGCGCATCAGCAAAGAGCTTGGGTAGCGGGCCGCCAAAGTCTTCAGTGTCGATGTAGTCGCTGACATGAATCTGGTTGCCAGGGTAGCGGATGGCTTTGATGACGAACTGCGGCTTGATCCGTTCGGGCTGCTCGGCAAACAACAACACACCAGCCAAGTTGAGGTGGCCGTCATCAGATGCGAGATTCATGTTTTGCAAAAGCTGTGTTAGCCCTTGCTGCGTTTCAGGCAGGGGTTGTTGATACACATCACGCAAAAAGTCGCGAAATCGCAGCTTGTCGAGCTTGTCAATACCGGCTTTGGTGGGCAGTTCATCGGCGTGGAACTGGTCTGACATCTGGAACAGGCGGCGCAATTCTTCTTTGGAGTTGACGCGGCGCTTGTCAGCCCCGGTCTTGAGCCAGATGACGCCATTTTTGTCGAAGTAAGGTTTATCAACCCCCTTGGGTACCCGCAAGACGATCACAAGGCGACCATTTTCCAAGGCGACATTTTCGGTTTGCACCGTGAGTGGGCTGCGTACCAATTGGCTCGCGGCATTGCTGATGAGTTGGTTGATGCGTGCAACGTCTTGCAAGGCGAGGCCCAGCATGGTGCCATCGTCGGCCACGCCAATGTAAACGGTGCCGCCTTCAGAATTGGAGAAAGCCACCATTTCTGCTGCCAACGATTCTGCATTGCGCACGTCAACTTTGAACTGGCGCGTGCTGTCTTCGCCCAGTCGGATTTGATCGTGCAACGCTTTCATGGGGGTTATTCCAGGCTGACGTTGACGCTGTAGCCGTGCTGCTTGAGCAGTGCGTGCTGTTTTGCTTGAGCCAAGTCGTGGGCGACCATTTCGGTGCACATTTCCTGAGCGGTGATCTCAGGCACCCAGCCCAGTTTTAGCTTGGCTTTGCTGGGGTCACCCAACAGGGTTTCAACTTCGGTGGGGCGGAAATAGCGGGGGTCAATTTTGACGATGGATTTGTCGTTCCAATACCCCACCTCTTCCACGCCTTCGCCTTCCCAGCGCAATTGCATGCCGAGGGCTTCGGCAGTCCAGTTGATGAACTGGCGCACGCTGTATTGCACGCCGGTGGCGATGACAAAGTCTTCAGCCTTGTCCTGCTGCAGCATCATCCACTGCATGCGCACATAGTCTTTGGCATGGCCCCAGTCGCGCAGTGCGTCGATGTTGCCCATGTACAGGCAGTCTTCCAGCCCCTGGCTGATGTTGGCCAGGCCGCGGGTGATTTTGCGGGTGACAAAGGTTTCGCCGCGGCGCGGGCTTTCATGGTTGAACAGGATGCCGTTGCAGGCATAAATGCCGTAGGCCTCGCGGTAGTTCACGGTGATCCAGTAGGCATACAGCTTGGCCACGGCGTAGGGGCTGCGCGGGTAAAACGGGGTGGTTTCGCGTTGCGGGGTTTCTTGCACCATGCCATACAGCTCGCTGGTACTGGCTTGGTAAAAGCGGGTTTTCTTCTCCAGGCCCAGGATACGAATGGCTTCCAGAATGCGCAGGGTGCCCATGCCGTCCACGTCGGCGGTGTACTCGGGGCTCTCAAAACTGACCGCCACATGGCTTTGGGCGCCCAGGTTGTAGATCTCATCGGGCTGGGTTTCTTGCACGATGCGCACCAAGTTGCTGGTGTCGCTCAGGTCGCCGTAGTGCAGCTTGAAGTTGGCTCCTGTGATGTGCGGGTCTTGGTAGATGTGGTCCACCCGCTGGGTGTTGAACGAGCTGGCCCGGCGCTTGATGCCGTGCACGATGTAGCCTTTTTCCAGCAGGAATTCAGCCAGGTAGCTGCCGTCTTGGCCGGTGATGCCGGTGATGAGGGCGGTTTTGGGGTGGGTGCTGGTCATGGTGGAGGTCATTTGATTTTCAGAACTGCTACGTTGCCCAGCAGAGAGCGCATTTGGTGGATGGCGGTGTTGTTCAGGGCAAGCAGGCGCGCGCTTTGGGGAATGTTTTGGCGAATCAACTCTGCGTTGATGCTTTCCAGGTTGGACAAGATGATGAGTTGCTCCACACTGGCGTGGTCACGCATGTTGCCTTGCTTGGTTTTGCTTTGTTCGCGCCATTGCTTGGCGGTCATGCCAAACAGGGCGACGTTCAACACGTCGGCCTCGGTGGCATAGATCAGCCCGGCTTGTTGCTTGGTAAGGGTTTGAGGAATGATGTTTTCAGCAATGGCGTCGGTATGGATGCGGTAGTTGAGCTTGCTTAATGAGCGCGTCAGGTTCCATTCAAGCGACTTGGTTTGTATTTCTTCATCTTTCAGTCGCTGGAATTCTTTGATGAGATACAGCTTGAACTCTGCCGATACCCAAGACGCAAATTCAAAGGCAATGTCTTGATGGGCGTAGGTGCCGCCGGTACGCCCTGCCGTGCTGCGGATGCCAATAGCGCCCGTTGCCTCAATCCATTTGCTGGGAGACAAGGTAAAGCTGTTGGTTCCAGCCTGGTTTTTAAAGGAGTCGAATTCGACCCCTTTAAAGCCTGGGTTGTTAATTTGCTCCCACAGCCCCAGAAAATCAAGGGTTGAACGGGAACGCAGCCAGTTTTTGACCACATCTTTGGGCTCGTCAGGGTTTTTGACCTTGGCAATGTCGGTCAGAGATATGAAGTCACCCTGCTGAATCCGCGTAAACGAGACAACCGTGTTTTGTACGAGTAGTTGCCCTTTGGCAATTTTGCTTGTCATGGCGCTGGACTGCTACTAAATTTGCAACTGTTTACGTTTGACTAGCAAGGGCTAGAGACCATTTTTTTCTTTAAAGTTTTGGTAGGCTAGGGCCAATCCAGTCTGCAGTTCCACCTTCGCTTGCCAGCCCAGCGCATTGATGCGGCTGCTGTCCATCCACTTGCGCGGCGCACCATCGGGCTGGGTGGTGTCATAGGTGATTTCACCCGCATAACCCACCACCTGGCTGATGATCTGGGCCACCTCGGCAATGGTGACATCACTGCCATAACCCACATTGATGTGGCTTTGCATGGGGCTGGTGTGCTGCTCGTACACATCTTTGGGCAGGTTCATGACAAACACGCTGGCGGCGGCCATGTCGTCCACATACAGAAACTCGCGCTTGGGGGTGCCGCTGCCCCAGATGGCCACGGTAGGTGCGCCCGACACCTTGGCCTCATGAAAGCGGCGAATCAGCGCCGGGATAACGTGGCTGTTGGTGGGGTGGTAGTTGTCACCCGGGCCATACAGGTTGGTCGGCATGACACTGCGGTAGTCCACGCCGTGGCTGGCGCCATATTGGCGGTTGTAACTTTCGCAGAGTTTGATGCCGGCAATTTTGGCAATCGCATAGGGCTCGTTGGTGGGCTCCAGCGGGCCGGTCAGCAGGGCATCTTCACGCATGGGTTGGGGCGCGTTACGTGGGTAGATGCAGCTGCTGCCCAAAAAAAGCAGTTTCTTCACGCCACTTTGGAAGGCGGCGTCGATCACATTGGCCTGCATCATCAGGTTTTGGTATATGAAGTCTGCGGGGTAGGTGTTGTTGGCGTGGATACCACCGACTTTGGCTGCCGCCAGGTAGACCTGGTCTGGCTTTTCAGATGCAAAAAAAGCCTGCACGGCCGCCTGGTTGGTGAGGTCCAGTTCGGCGTGGGTGCGGGCGACGATGCTGACAGACTCGGCTTGCTTTTGCAGCGCACGCACGATGGCGGAGCCAACCATGCCGCGGTGGCCGGCCACATAGATTTTGGGTGCTGTAGTACTCATGCTGAATAAGAAAAACTAGTGGGTCTTCAAGCCCAAAGCGCGTCTGAGCTGGTTTTGCTTCAATGCAGCTTCAGGGTCTGAAGCCGCATTTTTCCAAGCTTGGCGCATGAACACAAACAGCAAAAGCGCAAAACCAGAGCCCAGCGCCGCCAACACAGCCATCAGGCTCTTTTTAGGTGCGACGGGCTCAGTGGGCAAGGTTGGGGGTTGTTTGACCACGTCGCGCGACAGGCCTTGCAAGGCGCGCGGTATGGCAATCACCTCAGACAAATAACGCGCTTGCAACTCACCCACGGCCACCAAACTAGTGCCCGCCTCACCCCGCGTAAGCGGTTGCGCCAAGCTGACGACACCGTCAACCGACAGGCGCTCAATCAGCGACGTGACTGATTTCAGGCCGTTTTGGGCGAATTCGAGACGTTTTTCAAGATCTTGGCGTTCTTGCACCCCCGGTACCGTGCTTTTGAGCCAGCCATCGATCACGGCGTTAGCCAGCACTTGCGCCTGGGCTGCCGACGTGTCGGTCACGTCCAACCGCAGCAACCCGTCTTTACCCACGGTGGCTTTGACTTGTTTGGCCAGCGCTTCGCGGGCGGCCTGGATGGGTTTGCCGTCGCTCAGCTGGTGGGTTTCAATGATGGGGTCCAGCACCAAAGGCGAGACCATCATGGCGGCAGCCTGCTGTGGCGTTGGGGTGGCTGTGGGCCAGGCCAAAATGGCTTGGCTGACAAAGCTTTGCGGCAGCGTGAAGCCGATGCCCAGCGCCACCAAACCAACCAGCAGTGGCCCCAAAATCAACAATTTGATGTTTTCAGCCACTACCAGCAGCAAATCCATCAGGCTGACTTCCGACTCCTGCGGTTCTCGTTCTATGTCCAAGCTTACCCCCCGTTTGAGCTGCGATTGTAGGCGGGTCAGTTTGTCACGTCAGTGCTCTGAACTTGGCAGCCTGTGCAGCACAGTTCAGCCTGGTGTGTGGCCAGTGGTCCGCTGTCGGGCTAAAAATGGATCCCCCGCATCATCTGCTGCAGCGCCACCGCCTCAGCTGACAGTTTCGACTTGCCCGCCTTGTCCCCCACCTTGGCCCCCTTGGCGGCTGACGAGTCCGGGAACATCCGGAACGTGGTGTTCATCACAATCTGCGCCACGCGCGGCACCAGCGCGTGCAGCACCTGGCCAAAGATGCCCAGCCGGGTCGCCACCCGCACCGGTTTGAAGATGCAGGCCTGGGCGATCATGTCGGCGGCTTCTTCGGGGGCCAGGGTGGGCACGTTGTTGTAGATGCCGGTGGGCGCGATCATGGGCGTGCGCACCAGCGGCATGTTGATGGTGGTGAAGGTCACGCCCTGGTCGGCGAATTCGCTGCTGGCGCAACGTGTCCAGGCGTCCAGCGCGGCTTTGCTGGCCACGTAGGCAGAAAAACGTGGCGCGTTGGTCAGCACGCCGATGCTGCTGATGTTGACCACATGGCCTTTGTGTTTGGCCACCATGCCGGGCAAAAAGCCGGTGGTGACACGCAGGCTGCCAAAGTAGTTGAGCTGCATGGTGCGCTCGTAGTCGTGAAAACGGTCATAGCTGGACTCGATGGCGCGGCGGATGGAGCGCCCGGCGTTGTTGATCAGAAAGTCCACGCCGCCGTGCTCAGCCATCACCTGCTGCACAAAGGCCTCGCAAGCGGCCTGCTCGGCAATGTCCACCGCGTAGGCAACAAATTGGTAGCCTTTGTCAACGGCCTCGGCGCAGGCGGCATCCAATTTGTCCTGATCGCGCCCACAGATCAATGTGATTGCACCCGCCTCTGCAAACTTGTGCGCGGCAGCCAGTCCGATACCTGAAGAGCCACCGGTGACCAGCACCACTTTGCCGCCCACGGTGCCGCGCAGACTGCGATCAATGTGCAGATCGGGGTCCAGATGGCGCTCCCAGTAGTCCCACAGGCGCCAGGCGTAGTCTTTCAGGTTCGGGCAGGCCACGCCGCTGCCTTTGAGCGCGGCCAGCGTCTCGCGGCAGTCAAAACGTGTGGGGTAGTTGACAAAGGTGAGCATGTCCTCGGGCAGGCCCAGGTCACTCATGATGGCGTTGCGCACGCGGCGCACCGGGGCCAGCGCCATCAGGCCCTTGGTGACGCTGCGCGGAATGAAGCCCAGCAGCGCAGCATTGACAAACAGGTTCATCTTGGGCGCGTGGGCGGCCTTGCTGAAGATGTCGAGCACGTCGCCCACGCGGTAGCCCACCGGGTCAACCAGGTGGTAACACTTGCCAGCTGTGTCTTTCTGGTGGCTGATGGCGGCCAGCGCGTCCACCACAAAGTCCACCGGCACGATGTTGATGCGCCCGCCCTCCAGGCCCACCGACGGCATCCACGGTGGCAGCAGCTGGCGCATGCGCTGGATGAGCTTGAAGAAGTAATACGGGCCGTCGATCTTGTCCATCTCGCCGGTCTGGCTGTCGCCCACCACCATGGCCGGGCGGTAGACCGACCACGGCACCTTGCACTCGGCGCGCACGATCTTTTCAGACTCGTGTTTGGTCATGAAATACGGGTGCTCGACGTTTTCGGCTTCAGAAAACATGTCTTCGCGAAACACACCTTCGTACAAGCCAGCGGCAGCAATCGACGATACGTGGTGAAAGTGCGCGGCCTCAACAGCTTGGGCCAGCGCCACCGTGTTGCGGGTGCCGTCAATGTTCACGGCGATCTGGTTTTCGGCATCAGCGCCCAGATCGTAAATGGCGGCCAGGTGGTAGAAGTGGTCGATCTGGCCCTTGAGCTGCTTCAAGTCAACGGAGGACACGCCAAGCTTGGGCGTCGTCAAATCGCCCACCACCGGGATCAGCCGGGTGGCGCTGGCATTGCAAAACTCGCGCAGGTCCTTGACCTTGTCGCTACTGCCCGGGCGCACCAGGCAATACACCACCGCGCCTTTGCGCTGCAGCAGTTTTTTAACCAACCGCTTGCCGATAAAACCGGTTGCCCCTGTGACGAAATAACGCATGAATGTCTCCTGGATAGACGCCCATTTTTGTCTGAAAGCACGGTGGCTGGCTTCAGCGTTAACCCGGAGCATGACTCTGCGGCTGTCACCAGCGGACCACGATCCGAGGTGCGGGATGCCAGCGTTGCCATGACAGCCAAGGACGTTGCAACGGCCAGCAAATTAGGAAGCGATGCCTACACCTTGAAAGCAATGCGCCCTAAAGTCCCACCCATGCAACGGTGGATCACCGTGCACCTTTTATTGACGCTTTTCTTTACTTTTGTCTTTACCTGGAGAACCCGATGGTCACCAAACTCGCCAAAGCCGCCCCCGCCAAAAAACCTGCCGCCGCCAAAAAAGCTTCTGCTGGCAAAAAAGGCGTCGCCAAGAAAAAAGGCAGCCCACTGAGCAACTCGGTCAAGGATTCGGCGCAGCAGATCTGGCAGGCCGGGCTGGGCGCCTTCACCAAGGCGCAGACCGAAGGGACCAAGGCCTTTGAGGCGCTGGTGAAAGAAGGCGTCAGCTTCCAGCGCAAGACCCAATCCGCCGCCGAGGACAAGATCAACGAGGCCACCCAGCGCATGACCAGCATGGCCACCGACATCTCCAGCAAGGCCTCGGGCCAATGGGACAAGCTGGAGAGCATTTTTGAAGACCGCGTGGCCAAGGTGCTCAACAAGATGGGCGTGCCCTCGGCCAAAGACATCAACGCGTTGATTGCCCGCATTGATGCGCTGAACGCCAGCGTACAAAAACTCACCCCGGCCAAAGCCAAGGCCCCTGCCAAAGCTGCCGCCCAACCTGCTGAAACGGCCAAACCCGTGGTCAAACCGGCTGCCAAGCCAGCAGTCAAAGCCGCAGCCAAAGCCGCGGCAAAACCAGCAGAAGCTCCCGCGCCCAAAGCACCCGCCAAAAAAGCCGCCCCGCGCAAAGCCGCTGCGCCCGCACCGGCAGCCCCCGCACCGGCCACGGAAGAAGCGCCAGCACAGGTAAACCCTGACTGAAAATAGCACGACCGGTCGTAAACTGACGACCCATGAAACGCACCATCACGCCATCTCCCCGCATCGCCCTGGCGATGGCGGGTGGCGGGCCGCTCGGGGCCATTTACGAGATTGGCGCCCTGTGCGCGTTGCAGGAGTCGCTGAACGGCATCCACTTCAACCGCCTGCAGCACTATGTGGGCGTGTCAGCAGGCGGCTTCATTGCCGCCGGGCTGGCCAACGGCATCACCCCGATGCAGTTGTTTGGCCTGTTCATCGAAGACCGCAAACACCAGACCGAGGCGTTTGACCCGGCCTGGCTGCTGCAGCCGGCGTTTGCCGAGTTTTTTTCGCGCTCGCTGCTGTTGCCTGAGCTGCTGCTGCAAGGTGCCTGGAACAGCACGCTGGGGCGCAAGTCCTTGATGCGTGCGCTGGAGCGGCTGAGCCCCAGCCTGCCGACCGGCATTTTTTCCAACGCGCAGATCGACGTGGAGCTCAGGCGGCTGTTCTCGCGCCCCGGGCGCAGCAACGATTTTCGCCAGCTCAAAAACCGCCTGACGCTGGTGGCCACCCATCTGGACAGCAGCACCGCGGTGGCCTTTGGCCGCCCCGGCTGGGACCACATTCCGATCTCCAAAGCGGTGCAGGCCAGCGCCGCGCTGCCGGGGCTGTTTCCGCCGGTGGAGATTGAAGGCCAGCATTTTGTGGATGGCGCGTTGATCAAGACCATGCACGCCTCGATCGCGCTGGACGAAGGTGTGGACCTGATGCTGTGCCTGAACCCGCTGGTGCCGTTTGACGCCTCTGACCCGGTGTTGTCCAGCGAATCGGCCACGCCCTGGGCGGCCCCTGAGCCGATACCGCGCATTGCCGACGGCGGCCTGCCTGCGGTGCTGAGCCAGACGTTCCGATCGCTGATCCACTCGCGGCTGCTGCTGGGCCTGAAAAGTTATGAACAGGCCTACCCCAACACCGACATCGTGCTGATTGAGCCCGACCACCGTGACCCCGAGCTGTACCTGGCCAACACCTTCAGCTACAGCCAGCGCCGCCACCTGGCCGAACATGCCTACCAGCAAACCCGCCAGTTGCTGCGCTCGCGCCAGAACCTGGCAGGCAAGCTGCGCTACCACGGCATCACGCTGAACCATGCCGCACTGGACGATGAGCGCCGCCACCTGTGCCCGCCCCGGCGCCCCGCGGCCCGCGTGGGACGGGCGCTGACCAAGCTGCACCACCTGATGGACGATCTGACCCAAATCATCCAAAGCCCCGAACGTCAGGGCCAGACCACATGGTGAAAAAGGCGCCGCGGCGCACCGCAGAGCGCATTCTGGAGGTGACGCTGGCGCTGTTCAACCGCTTTGGCGAGCCCAATGTTTCCACCACGCTGATCTCGGCCGAGCTCAACATCAGCCCCGGCAACCTGTATTACCACTACCCGGCCAAAGACGAACTCATCAACGCGCTGTTCGACCGTTTTGAGCGCGCCTTGAACGACCTGCTGAACGCGGGTGACGATGTGCGCAACGTGGAAGACGCCTGGTTTTTCATGCACACGCTGTTTGAGCTGATCTGGGAATACCGCTTTTTGTACCGCGACCTCAACGACCTGCTGAGTAAAAACCGCCGCCTGGAAACGCACTTCCAGTCGATCCTGAAAAACAAAACCCGCGCTGCACGCGCCATGCTGGATGGCATGCGCCGTGGCGGTGCGCTGCAGATCGACTCGCGCGAGCTCGAAGTCACGGCCACCAGCATGGTGGTGGTGCTGACCTACTGGCTGAGTTTTGAGTACGTGCGTGACCCGCGCAACGCGTTGGAGCCCAGCAATGCCCAAGCCGCCCTGCTGCGCGGCGCCCAACACGTGTTGAACCTGATGACGCCCTACCTGGAGGCCAGCCAAAGAGCGCATTTGCTGAAATTGTCGGATGCCTACAATAAGGAATAGCAACAAATATAAGGTTCGAGGAGACCGACATGGCCAAATGGACCGCTTTTCCCTACGCAGGCGACTACCGATTTGACGCCGCCAGCGTCATCAAAAGCTGGGACCGATTACACGCTGGCGACCTGGAGCCCTTGCCCCAGGATGCGGAAGTGATTCGCGCCTGGGTGCATTTTCACAATGGTGATTTTCAGAAAGCTGCCACCCTGGGCCAGAGCCTGGGCTGTGCAGGCACCTGCGTGGCCAGCAAAGCCACCTGCGTCTACGCCACCTACCTTGAAAAACACGAGCCCAGCCGCCTGGACCTGTTTCTGTCGGTGGCCAACCAGGCTGGTGCGCTGGCCCAACGCGACCCCGCCAACCTCAACGCGCGGTATTGGCGGGCCTACGCCTTGGGACGCTACAGCCAGGGCATCAGCGTGGCCAAGGCCCTGGCCCAGGGGCTGGGCACCAAGGTCAAGGCCGATCTGGAATACGTGATTCGCCATGCGCCGCAACACGCCGATGCCCATGTGGCGCTGGGCAGCTTTCACGCCGAAGTCATTGACAAGGTGGGCTCACTCATCGGGGCCATGGCGTATGGCGCCAACAAAGACATCGGCCTGCAACTGTTTGAGCAGGCCCTCACCCTGCACGACACGTCGTCTTATGGTTTGCTGGAATACGCCCATGCCGTGTTGATGCTGGGTGGCGAAGACATGACGGGCGAGGCCAACCAGCTTTACCAGCGCGCCGCACGAACCAGCCCCGTGGACGCCGCCGAGCGGCTGGACGTCGAGATGGCCAAAGCCCAGTTGACCGACTGATCTACCCTTCACCCCAGGGCAGCATCAAGGTCAGCAGTTTGAGCTTTTCAAACTCGGGCGAAAACTGGTCGATGATGGCCTGCGGATCGGGGCACAGCATGCTGTCGCTGATGATGCCAAACTGCACGCCCCCGCCGTAACTCAGGATCGACACCCCCAGGCCCACCGAGCCCGACTGCGGCACCCAGAACAGCGCCTGCTCCAGCGTGGCGCCGCAAAAGTGCAGTTTCTCGCGCGGACCCGGCACATTGGTCATCACGGCCGTGGTCTTTTTGGAAAACAGGCTGAGCATGGCGTCCTGCACCGGCTTGACCAGAATGCCTGCCACCGCCAGCAGCCCGAACGCCAGCAGTGGCTGCAGGCTGCCTTTGAGCTCACTCATGCGCCGACGTACCTCGAACACCCGTTCGATGGGATTGTCCAGACCGAGGGGCAGCACCACGGGCGCCAGGCCAAACTTGTTGCCCAGCTTGTAGGCCTCGGTCATCGGGCGCAGGTTGACCGGCACCATGGCGCGGATTTCCTGGTCGGTCACATCATCACCCGCGTTTTTCAGATACTGGCCCACGGCACCGGCCACGCACGACAGCAGCACGTCGTTGATGGAGCAGCGCAGCGCCTTGCTCACCGCACGCACCTCATCCAGAGGAATCGGCTGGCACCAGGCCACGCGTTTGGCATGACCGGGGGTGCCTTTCAGCCGGGTCGGCGAGTCGTCGGTCATCAGGGCCAGTGCGGCACCGTCGCGCAGCACCTGGTAGGCCAGGCGCGCCGCCTCGGAGGAGCCCTCAATGCTCTTGTTCAGACCCAGCGTCAGCCACTTGTCCAGCACATGGCGCGGGTCAGCCACCGCCTCAAAGGCTTGCGCAGCGCCGTCGCCTGCGGCTTCCAGCGCCTTCACGGCGGCAACGGTCAGCGGCTCGATCAGCGCGTGGCTCATCCACTCTTCAGCCGCTTCCAGGCCATGCAGCGATGCGGTGGCTGCGCGCTGGGGCGGGTCCATGCCGCCGTCCACCATCGACTGGATCACCGACAGCAGCGCCAGGCCATCGGCAATGCAGTGGTGGATGCGCACGATCAGCACCGAGCCGCCGTCAAAGTGCTCCACCAGCCGGTAGTCCCACAGCGGGTAACGCCGGTCCAGCGGCTGCATGGCCAGCTCGGCCAGGCGCGCTTGCAGGGCCTGCATCGGGTGTTTTTTGCTGGCGGCCGGCAGTTTTTCCAGGCGCACATGGCGGGTGATGTCAAAGCGGGTGTCGGTGACCCAGCTGGCACCGGTGGCGTCCATCTGCACGCGTTGCGAAAACCGGGGGTATTTCAGCAGCCGCTCGGCCAGGCGGTCGCGCACGTCCGCGTAGCGCACGGCGGGCTTGAGGATCCACACCCCCAGGATCATCATCAGGTTGCTCGGGCTGTCCATGCGCAGCCAGGCGGTGTCCACCTTGCTCATGCGTTCAACGATGTGGGGGAGGGAAGATGCGGTCACCATGGCTGAAAAGTATTGGAGGGCGGACCCTATTCTGGCGGCAAATCGGCCCGTAAGATAGTCTGGTTGTACCCTGATTCAACGCTCTCAAAACTTATCGGAGACCTATTTCATGTCAGCCCTGCAAAAACAATTTGAAGCCGCCGTTGCCAACTCCAAAAACCTGAGTGAGCGCCCTGACAACATGACCCTGCTGAAGCTCTACGCGCTGTACAAACAAGCCAGCGTGGGCGACAACACGGAGAAAAAACCCGGCTTCACCGACATGGTGGGCCGCGCCAAATGGGACGCCTGGAACACCCTCAAAGGCACCGGCAGCCCGGACGCCATGCAGCAATACATCGACCTGGTTGAGTCGCTGAGCTGAGCGTCTTGGCACCAGCGGCTGCCGTATCGGCAGCCTGCGGTTCACACCATTTTTTTGGCGGCGCGCTTTTTGGCAGGCGCAGCCAGCAAGATGTCGAGGTTTTTCACGATCTCGGCTTCAATGTGGTGCTTGAACGCCCCCACCAGAAAACCGAGGTGGGCGTGCAACTCAAAGCGGGTGGCGTCCACATCAAGCTTGCCCTTGACGCCAGAGCGCGAAAAGCGTACCTCGTCCAGGGCTTCGCCCTCGGTGTAGGCACAGTCCATGCCAAATTCGGCCTCGGCCTGTTCGGCCCATTTGAAAGCAATCTTGCGGGCCTTGGCCAGGCCCAGAGTGTGTTCACGAACGATGTGTAAATCTGCCATGGTATTTTGAAGTGGATAGATGGGCCGTAAGGTGAAATACGAACTGACAAGGATTTACTCCGTCTCCCGCGGGGAGAGGGTCGGGGTGAGGGCAGCGGTGCGGCTTGGCGCCACTGCCGCATCAGTCAGCAGGGCTTGAAGCTGCTGCAAGCGTTCTGCTTCGGGGTTGCGCGCCAGCTGTTTGGCGGCGGCGTAAAACCGGGGCCAGTGGCGCCCTTCATGCGCAAACAGGGCCTCAAAGGCGGGTACCCAATCGTCATACGCGGCCTGGGCGCCAAAGGCGGCATTGTTGGCCTGCGCCACCCAGTCGTCGTACCCGGCATAGCCACCCCAGCTTTGCTTCAAAGCGGCGTACTGCGTTCTGAAATCTTGCATGACTTCAGATTTCATCGCTAGCAGCTGCTGATTCTTGGCGGCCACAGAGCCAACGCCCTTGTAGATCGTGTCAAGCTGCAGGCGTGTGCTGCGCGTCAACGCGCGAAACTGCTGGCGGCGCACATCGAATGCGGCAAAGGCTTCCCGGGCCTGCAGCGTGGCCTGGGTGGCCAGCCAGTGCGCGCCCCCCAGGCGCTCCACCGCGGTGGCAAACGATTCGTTGAACGCCGTGTCACCGGGCACATACAGCACCTGATGCGCCAGTTCATGAAACATCAAGCGCGCCAGCTCACCATCTGGCAGGTGCACAAAGGTGCTGAGCAGCGGGTCGCCACCCAGCCAGTTCATCCAGCCCAGCGTGGAGTAAGCCGGTACACCGTACACGCTGGCTTCCAGCCCCTGGGTGCGCAGCTCGGCCGCGAACGCCTGGGCATCTGCCTCGGCAAAATAGCCGCGGTAACCGACGCAGCCAGCCACCGGGAAACACCAGGTTTTGAGCTCCAACGACCACTCGGGTGCAGCTACCACGTTCCACACCACGTAACGGCGTGGCAGGCTGGCAAAGCGGGTGTAGCTGGCGTTGTCGGGCAGATGCAGCGCCGTCACCGAAAAACGACGCAGCGCCTGAGCCAGGCTGAGGCGCTGGCGCAAGGCATCCGGGGTTTGGGGGTCGGCCAGCCAGTCGTCAATGGGGCGCGCTGCTGCCAGCAACTGGAGGTGACCACCCGCCGACTGGGCGGCATACCGGGTGTCGGCACAACCAGCCAGCACAGCGGCCAGCAGCCCCCCCAGCAGCAGGCCAAGCCAGCGCTCAGGTTGCCTCACACCCGCCCCCAAAGCCGGGCCGCGTTGTCACCGCACCCCGAATAGGGCTACCATGACTGTCAGCCAGATTGATCAACTCAGAAGGACGCACCATGCTCTACAAGTTCAAATCCAAAACCGCCGGGGATGTGATTATGTTGCAGCCCAACGGCCAGCGTGTGCTGGAGATCATTGGCAAGCACAGCGCGGACGACCCCAGCGTGAAGGGTATTTTGCTGCCCGAGCAGATGCCGCACGCCCTGGCCGCGCTGGAGTCTGCCATCGCCCACGAAGAAGCGGCGCGGGCCGAAGCCGTGGCCCTGGCCAAAGCGGACCACGCACCACCACCCCAGTTTGACGTGGTCAGCCTGCGCCAACGCGCCCTGCCCTTCATGGACATGGTGCGCCATTGCCTGCAGGCCGATGAGCCGATCGTCTGGGGTGTTTAGCTATTTGTAACTGCGGGCGTCTTCGATGACCTTGCCGTCGTTGGGCAAGGTGCCCGGCGCCAGCACCTCGACCTGACCGCGCAGCTTGGTCACATCGCGGATGGCTTCCATCAGCTTGTGCGACAGGTTGTCGGGGCCGCTGCAGGCGGTTTCCACCTTGAGCGTCATGACATCGTTGGCCATCTCGCCGCTGACCACCAGTCGCGCGCGGGTGACTTCGGGGAAACGTTTGGCGATCTGGTCCACCTGACCCGGGTGCACAAACATGCCGCGGATTTTGGTGGTCTGGTCGGCGCGGCCCATCCAGCCCTTGATGCGGGTGTTGCTGCGCCCGGTGGGGCAGGCACCCGGCAGCACGGCCGACAAATCACCCGTGCCAAAACGGATCAGCGGGTAAGTGGGGTTGAGCGTGGTCACCACCACCTCGCCCACCTCACCCGGCGCCACCGGGTCGCCGGTGCCGGGACGCACGATTTCAAGGAAAATGCCCTCGTCCACCACCAGGCCCTCACGCGCGCTGGTTTCAAACGCGATGGAGCCCAGGTCGGCCGTGGCGTAACACTGGTAGCCCGCCACGCCATGCGCGGTGAACCAGTCGCGCAAGGACGGTGGGTAGGCCTCGCCACCAAACATGGCTTTGGTCACGCTGGGCAAGGCCACGCCCATCTCCAGCGCCTTTTCCAGGATGATCTTCAGAAAGCTCGGCGTACCGATGTAACCCGCGGGCTGCAGTTCGGCCATGGCCTGCACTTGCTGCTCGGTCTGGCCGGTACCACCGGGAAACACCGTACAACCCAGCGCATGGGCGCCGGTTTCCATCATCGACCCGGCGGGTACAAAGTGGTAACTGAAGCTGTTGTGAATCAGGTCGCCGGGGCGAAAACCGGCGGCAAAGATGGCGCGCGCCATGCGCCAGTAGTCTTTGGCCGTGCCTTCGGGCTCATAAATCGGGCCTGGGCTGGCAAACACACGCGGCATCTGGCTACCAAAAGCCTCGGTACTGAAACCGCCAAAAACACTGCCTTTGGCGCTGCGGCTTTTGAGCTGAAGCTCCAGCAGCTCATGTTTGCGGATCACCGGCAGGCGAGCCAACGCAGCGCGGCTGGTGATGTCGGCCGGGTTCACGTCCTTGAGAATCTCGGCAAACGCGGGCGAAGCCAGCTTGGCGTGGGCAACCTGGATCGGCAGCGCCTTGAGCAGATCAGCCTCGCGCTGGGCCGGGGCACGCGTTTCCAGCGCGTCAAAAAAATCGGTCATGGTCAGGATCCTGAAATTGAAGACTTAATGTGAAATAACCGTTCGAGATACCCGCGGCTTCAGCTTTGACCCGCAGCTTGCGTTGGGTGTCTGACGCAGCGAAATCAAGGAGGAGGTTTGGGCACAGCCCAAACCGGGGGACATTCGCGGAGTTGGACACCCAACGCAAGCTGCTCGGCGCTGCACGGAATTTCATCTATTGGGGTGACGCTTGCCGTGCCGGTCAAGCTAGCCAACGCTTGCGGCGCTTGTAGCTCTTGACGTCCTTGAAGCTCTTGCGCTCGCCACCACCCATGCCCAGATAAAACTCTTTCACGTCTTCGTTGTTGGCCAAATCACTGGCGGCGCCGTCCATCACCACGCGGCCGCTTTCCATGATGTAGCCGTAGTCGGCGTACTTCAGGGCCATGTTGGTGTTTTGCTCGGCCAGCAAAAAGGTGACTTTTTCCTTGTGGTTCAGGTCTTTGACGATGTTGAACACCTCTTCCACAATTTGCGGTGCCAGGCCCATGGAGGGCTCGTCGAGCAGCACCATGCTGGGGTTGGTCATGAGCGCGCGGCCAATCGCACACATCTGCTGCTCGCCACCCGAGGTGTAGGCCGCCTGGCTGGTGCGGCGGGTTTTGAGGCGCGGGAAGTAGGTGTAAACCTTGTCCAGGTTGGCGGCGATCTCGCCCTTGTCTTTGCGGGTGTAGCTGCCGGTGAGCAGGTTTTCCTCGATGGTCAGGTGGGCAAAGCAGTGGCGGCCCTCCATCACCTGCACCACGCCGCGGTTCACCAGATCGGCGGGCGACAGGTTCTCGATGCGTTCGCCGCGCAGCTCGATGCTGCCCTTGGTGACCTCACCGCGCTCACCCTGCAGCAAGTTCGAGATGGCGCGCAGCGTGGTGGTTTTGCCCGCCCCGTTGCCGCCGAGAATGGCGACGATCTTGCCCTCAGGGACATTCAGCGAAACGCCCTTCAAGACCAGAATGACGTGGTTGTAAATGACCTCGATGCCGTTGACGTTGAGAACGATTTTTTGTGTGTCACTCATAGTGTTAGTTCCATTCAAACCAGATGAAAGAACCGCCAAGCGACGCTTTCATCTGGCGGCTCCGAAGAGCCGCCAATGGGTGGATGTGCTTAACTCTGGCAGTCGGCGGAAGTGCGCGGTGTCAGCTTTTTCTCGGCGGCATACTTGGCAGCGGTGGCCTTGACCAGCGGCTTGATGATCTGCTCGTCAGCCTGCAGCCAGTCGGAGGTGAACTTCCAGGTGGCGCCGTCCCAGGTGTGGATACGTGCCCAGGCCGAGCCCATGTGGTCAAAGCACGAGGTGCTGACCGGGCGCATCACCCCGGCAAACCCCAGCGCATCGAGCTTGGGCTGGGTCAGGTTCAGGTTTTCCAGGCCCCAGCGGATTTGCTCGCCGGTCATGACTTTGCCTTTGCCAAAACGCTCTTGGGCTGAGCGCACACCTTCAATGCCGAGCATGGCGCTCATGGCACCGCGCATGTAGAGCACCTGGCCCACTTCTTCCTTGGGGCCGGTGCCCTGGCCCTTGGCGTGCAACATGTCCAACACATCTTTCACCAGCTTGGATTGCGGCTCGGCGCCGTGCTGCATGGTCACCGCGTTGTAACCCTTGGCGCCGTCGGCCACGTCTTTCACGTCAGGCTCGGCACCCGCCCACCACACGCCGTACATCTTGTCGCGCGGATAACCGGTGGCTTGCGCTTCCTTGATGGCGGTGGAGTTCATCACGCCCCAGCCCCACAGCACCACATAGGCTGGGCGCGCCTGACGCACCTGCAGCCAGGTGGCTTTTTGCTCGACACCAGGAGCGGTCACCGGCAACAGTTGCAACTCAAAGCCGTGCATCTTGGCGCGCTCTTGCAGCAGCGGAATGGGTTCTTTGCCGAACGGGCTGTCGTGGTAGACCAGCGCGAGCTTCTTGCCTTTGAGCTTGTCCAGGCCACCCTCTTTTTTGGCAATCGCCTGGATGATGGCATCTGCTGCCACCCAGTAGGTGCCAGCAATGGGGAAGTTCCACTTGAACACCGAGCCGTCCGAGCTTTCGCTGCGGCCATACCCAATGGTCACCACCGGAATCTTGTCGACGGGCGCTTTTTCGGTCAGGGCAAAGGTGGCACCGGTCGACAGCGGCTGCACAAAGCTGGCGCCCTTGCTTTTCAGGCGCTCATAACACTCCACGCTGCGGGCGGTGTCATAGGCGGTTTCACATTCTTCAAACGAGATCTTCACGCCGTTGATGCCGCCGCGGGCGTTCACCAGCTTGAGGTAGTCCACATAGCCATTGGCCCATGGCACACCGTTGGGCGCATAAGGCCCGGTGCGGTAGGAGAGCACCGGTACAAACTGCTCTTTGGCCTGGGCAAAGGCACTGGTCGACACGACCGACGCACCCACTGCCAGCGCCGCCACGGCCACCATCACGTTACGAACTTTCATTGTTGTCTCCTGAAGAATAAAAAGATCAAGGCACCGGAAAAATTCACACCACCAACCGCTCAATGCGGGAACGGCCACAGCCGCAGCTTCTGCTTCATGGTGGCCCACAGCTTGGCCAGCCCATGCGGCTCGACAATCAAAAACCAGACGATCAGGCCACCGAAGATCATCAGCTCGGCATGCGCCACGCCCGCGGTGGAAATCTCGATCCCCACCAGGCCCAGCACCAGCGGCAGAAACTGGTTCAAAAAGATCGGCAGGATGACGATGAAGGCCGCGCCAAAAAACCCGCCCATGATCGAGCCCAGGCCGCCAATGATCACCATGAACAG
>Ga0075012_10000759_pt1 | contig 33790 bp, 33 predicted proteins | sample All_14_2_FD_71474 | JGI IMG/M metagenome (GOLD analysis project Ga0075012, IMG submission 71474) | Freshwater microbial communities in response to fracking from Pennsylvania, USA - Allegheny Zone_MetaG_DW_15 | ecosystem: Environmental > Aquatic > Deep subsurface > Groundwater > Drilled...
TTATAAAATCAACAAACGAGTCCCCGTAATATACGGACACAGGACAAGCTTATTAGCATTTTTCCATCCTGATACTCAGCCAATAGTTACCTGATTGCAATCATTCATAAACCAATGTCACGTGATGTGGCGATAATGAATGTGCAACTGACACCAACACAAATGGCTGTGTACTATACAGAATTTGCCGGCAAGCATATAATAATGGCCTACCTCCCAAAACAGAGATGGCCGGCAAAACAAATCAATTATTAAAACAGAACAAATGACATTTAAAGAATTAAACCTGACAGAACCCATACAGCGGTCACTGACAGAGGCCGGATATAATCTGCCAACTGAAATTCAATCTCAATCAATACCATCTATACTGGCAGGAAAAGACATACTGGGCTGTGCGCAAACCGGAACAGGAAAAACAGCCGCATTTGCCATTCCAATAATACAGAGATTGAGCACAACAGCTATACGTAAGGGGAAGCGTGCGATACGAGCACTGGTGCTGACACCTACAAGAGAACTGGCAATACAGGTATCGCAAAGCTTTGAGGACTACGGTAAATATACAGACCTGCGACAGACGGTGCTATTTGGCGGCGTTTCGCAAGGGAAGCAGGTAACAAGCCTGAACTCTGGTGTGGATATACTGATAGCAACACCCGGCCGACTATTGGATCTGATGCAGCAAGGCTACGTAAACCTGACGCAGGTGGAGGTACTGGTACTGGATGAGGCAGACAGGATGCTGGATATGGGTTTTGTACATGATGTAAAGAAAGTAATAGCAAAAGTGCCGGTAAAACGACAAACACTATTCTTCTCTGCAACCATGCCAGTGGCTATAAAGAAGCTGGCGAATGCCATTCTTAACAATCCTGTAGCGGTAACTGTAACACCCGTATCATCTACTGCCAGGAAAATAAGCCAAATGGTACATTTTGTAAATAAGCGTGAAAAAACAGACCTGCTGGTGCATCTACTGGAAGATGAGGCCATAGTACGCTCACTGGTATTTACAAGGACGAAGCATGGTGCAGACAAACTTGTGAGCCAATTAAGCAAAACCGGAATATATGCGGCAGCAATACATGGCAATAAGTCTCAGAATGCAAGGCAAAAAGCACTGGCAGACTTCAGGGACTGCCGTGTGAGGGTGCTGGTGGCTACAGATATTGCAGCACGAGGCATAGACATAGATGATCTGCAGCATGTGGTGAACTATGAACTACCCAATGTGCCGGAAACATATGTGCACCGGATAGGAAGAACAGGAAGGGCAGGACTGTCTGGCACGGCAGTGTCTTTTTGCGACGTGGATGAAATGTCGGACCTGAGAAGCATACAGAAGCTGATAGGCTTCAATGTACCGGTGGGAAAGGCTAATTAAAAAAGAAACATGTACTAACTGTCACAGCGGCATATGTACAAATAACAAAAGAAAGTGCGCTGAAACATCAGCAATCTATTATAAGTAGTAAAACAAGTAGTAACAATTAAAAACAACAAACAATGCAACAAGGAACAGTAAAATTCTTTAACCCGACAAAGGGCTTTGGCTTCATCACACCAGAAAACGGCAGTGAGGATGTATTCGTACACGTATCAGGCCTGTATGATGAAATCCGTGATAACGACAAGGTCGTTTATGAAGTACAGAACGGTAAAAAAGGACTGAACGCAGTAAACGTGCGTATAGCTTAAGTATACAATACAGCTGTAAAGAAGTAATGGGCATCCCGGTAAAACGGGGTGCCATTTTTGTTTTTGCTGTAAATGATGATTGTAGCGGAAGAGATATGAAAAAGATTATCTGACCCTGGAGCTGAGCATCCCTGACTTTTTCCTTTCTGTTTCTATGATACGTGAATAAACCGTATCAATAAAAAGTGTTGTGGCCAGATTTCTGCTGTTATTAGTTTCATTGAACATCAGTACCATGTTGCCATTCTGCATTCTGGATTCAAAGCTGAACTTTCTAAGCTGAAGCCATACCGGAATACCCGGACTATCTATGCTACAGGATATTTCCTGCGCATCGTGGGATGTGACAATACTGTAACTGATACTGAACTGTTGTGAATTGTCATCGGGATACGATAATGTGATGTTTTTTTGCATGACAGTTATTTTATATAACAATAAATGAATGCGGTCATCATCCTTATGCTAACCGGGATATATTACAATAGTCTGCAGTCTCCTTCATTTATTCCGTCTGACTACTGTACCGAGCAGGGTAAGCTTGATAGCAGCAGTTTTGCCATCGCAAAAAGTGACGAGGCGCAACTGTTTCAGCTGATTAAGGGTAGGTATGAGTATATCTGATGCAAGCGATAATTCTGTAGCTATCTGTAGTGTAGCTACAGGAGGCCTGGGGGTAATACTGCGTGCGCTGATTTCCTTAATCTTTCTGAATACTAAATTTTCTATAGACATGATATGAATGGGAGACCCTAAATATTACCCCTGCTAAGTTTGTTAAGTAATGTAACGTATGCGGCTTTTGCTGCAGGGGGAAGCAAGCGTATTATCTCAGGCTGTATCTCAGGATATGAGTTATCATCTTTCCACGTAATGACACCGTTCCATTTTTTATGAAGTTCGGGAGAAGCGGACCGGATAATTCTGGAAAAAGAAACTTCAAACCGATACTTTAAATCTGATGTTAAGATCATGATGGTGGGGGATGAGACTGATTTCTCTAAAGGTAACCTAATTAGGCCACATTAATCACATTTGTAATAAATAAATCTATTAATCTATTGCCAGTAAATGATAATTATGTGCAGTATCAAAAGGATTGGCACATATATGAACAACAATGGAGGAAGGTGGCTATGAGGTGGGGTGTATGAGCAGGATGGGGACAAATTCAATCCTGCGGATATATTGTTGTACATTTGCATTTTTACTGACATTTCAAATCAAAAAAATGGTACAAAAAGGAGATAAAGTACAGGTACACTATCATGGAAAACTAACCGACGGAACTACATTTGACAGCTCAGAAGGACGTGAGCCATTGAGCTTCACAGCTGGTCAGGGACAGGTTATAAAGGGTTTTGATGATGCTGTATTAAGTATGACCATCGGTGATAAAAAAACAGTACATATTCCTGTAGGTGAGGCATATGGCCACAGAAATGATGATATGGTAATGGAATATCCTGTAAGCGACTTTCCTGCTGATATGACACCGCAGGTAGGTATGGAACTGCAGATGGGTGACAACCAGGGCAATGTGTTTCCTGTAGTTATCACTGAAGTTAAGGCTGAAACTGTAGTACTGGACGCCAACCATCCACTGGCTGGCCAGGATCTCATATTTGATATAGAGCTGGTAGCGATAGGCTAATAGCTGATGATAGTATAAAAAAGCTGCCCTGTTACAGAGCAGCTTTTTTGCTATATGGTACATTGGTTTTGACGCCTTAATTTTCCGGGAGTTTATTTTTTATATTTGCTGTATCATCTCATGCCTATGAAGCGTAAACTTTTTTTACTGGCTGCTATAGTACTGCTAAGTAGTGGGGGGCTTATGGCCCAGGTAGAGGACTCTACCATGCCACCTACTGAGCTACCTGACATGGGCGACCTGCCTGATGCTGTACCTGTAGATGAAACGCCTGCAGGAACAGAAACACCTGCGCCTGCGGCAAATGAGAACAAGTCATTACGTGCTGCTGCAGAAAGAAGAGCACCACCACCCGATACCATAAAAGGAAATGCAGGAAAAGACGTAGCGCTGCTGGCTGTAAAGTCGGCTTGTGGTGAGCTGCAGGGGGTAGCTATTACCAACAGGTCTACTACCAAAATACTGATGGCGCGGGTAGATATATCAGTTACCTATAGCGGACGAATGAGTAAGAAGTCGACACTGGTGGATAATCTCAGCCCCGGAGAGGTGCGTACACTGGGCTGTACCGGCTGCGTAAATAAAAGTACCGGTAAGGCCTGTACCAGATATAAGATTATAGCAGCAGCCTATAAATAAGTTGTAAATAAACTATTGTTTCAAGCCTGTGCCTTATTGGTGCAGGCTTTTTCATTAGTGAATAACTACAGACTAATGTATGTATTGCCCGGTGTATATCATTACGACTATAACGTGTAAAACCCTGATAAATGAAGTGTAGCAAACGGCTGAAAACAACATTGAAAAACCAGCTTTTTCATGCTTTTATGTTATCCACAGGTGTGCAAATCATTTTGAGGGAGGGTAGGGGGATGTGTCTACATTTGTTTTGTTATCGGGTTTGCTTTGCAGCACATTTTTATAATGGCTGTTGTGATTAAAAGGGAAGCCGGTGCGTAGTCCGGCGCTATCCCCGTAGCTGTAATCCTGAAGAGGTAAAGTTCAGTTTTCGGAATAAGTATAGTCACTGTCAATATCCTGATAATGGATGACGGGAAGGCTGTCTGAAAACACAGGAGAGCCAGAAGACCTGCCAGATAACATACCGCCCGGCTTTCGGTGGAAAAGTAATGGTGATATCTAAGCCCGGAAGGGTAAAGGATCCCCGTCCATTTTTGCCGGAGCAGCAACTGAGCAACAAACTGACAGAGATATGCAGGAGGAGATACTTTTAAAAGAAAACAAAGACCGTTTTGTGATACTGCCCATCAACTACCCTAAGGTGTGGGAAATGTATAAGAAGCATGAGGCGAGTTTCTGGACAGCTGAGGAGATAGACCTTGGGGATGACCTTAAGGACTGGGCAAACCTGAATGATGGTGAGCGTCATTTCATATCACATGTACTGGCTTTTTTTGCTGCAAGTGATGGTATTGTGAATGAGAATCTGGCAGTGAACTTCATGAGTGAGGTGCAGCTGCCTGAAGCGAGGTGTTTTTATGGTTTTCAGATAATGATGGAAAACATACACTCTGAAACCTATGCCCTGCTGATAGATACGTACATTAAAGATCCAAAAGAAAAGAACAAACTGTTTCATGCCATAGAGACAGTACCAGGTGTAGGGCGCAAGGCAGAGTGGGCGCTGCGCTGGATAGAAAACGGCTCATTTGCAGAAAGGCTGGTGGCATTTGCAGCTGTAGAGGGTATATTTTTCAGTGGTAGTTTCTGCTCTATCTTCTGGCTGAAGAAACGCGGACTGATGCCGGGGCTTACCTTCAGCAATGAGCTGATAAGCCGTGACGAAGGACTACACTGTGAGTTTGCCTGCCTGCTGTATAGCATGCTGAGCAATAAACTGACACAGCAGCAGGTATATGACATCATATGTGATGCGGTAGAAATAGAGAAACAATTTATAAGCGAGGCAATACCTGTGGACCTGATAGGTATGAATGCCCGACTGATGCAACAGTATATAGAGTTTGTGGCAGACAGGTGGATATCAGAACTGGGATACCCCAAAGTGTACAATGCTACAAATCCGTTTGACTTCATGGAAATGATATCACTGCAGGGCAAAACCAACTTCTTTGAGAAAAGAGTAGGTGATTACCAAAAGGCAGGAGTGCTGGGTAGCCAGACAGATCAGAGTTTTTCTCTGGATGAGGATTTCTAGTTGGAATTAACACACAAACACAAGACTTACTAACATTTATATAATACTATCATATGTACGTAATAAAAAGAAACGGAAAGAGAGAGAGCGTGAAGTTTGACAAGATAACTGCACGTATAGAGAAGCTGTCATACAGCCTGGACCCAGTTGTGAATGTGATAGATGTAGCAAAAAAAGTAATAGAAGGACTTTATGATGGCGTATCCACCACGGAGCTGGATAACCTGGCAGCAGAAACGGCTGCATCACTCACTATAAAGCATCCGGATTATGCCCTGCTGGCAAGTCGTATAGCTATAAGTAACCTGCATAAGAATACAACAAAATCGTTTTCGCAGACGATGAAACAGTTGTATAACTATACAGATAAGACCAATGGCCGTAAGATGCCCCTACTGGCCGATGATGTATATAAGGTAATAGAAGAAAATGCAGAACTGCTGGATAGCTCTATTATCTATGACAGAGATTTTGCTTTTGACTACTTTGGCTTCAAAACGCTGGAAAAATCATACCTGCTACGACTGAACGGAAAGGTGGTGGAGCGCCCGCAGCATATGTATATGCGTGTGGCAGTGGGGATACACAAGAATGATATACAGAGTGCTATAGAGACTTACAACCTAATGAGTGAGCGGTGGTTTACTCATGCTACGCCTACACTTTTCAATGCAGGTACGCCAAAGCCACAGATGTCTTCCTGCTTTCTGCTGACGATGAAAGATGACAGCATAGATGGCATTTATGATACGCTGAAGCAGACCGCAAAAATATCGCAGAGTGCAGGCGGTATAGGGCTGGCTATACATAACGTACGTGCTACGGGAAGCTATATAGGTGGCACCAATGGCACCAGTAATGGTCTGATACCTATGCTGCGTGTATTTAATGATACAGCGCGCTATGTGGACCAGGGTGGCGGTAAGCGTAAAGGTGCTTTTGCCATATACCTGGAGCCATGGCATGCAGATGTATTTGAGTTTCTGGATATACGCAAGAACCATGGTAAGGAAGAGCTGCGTGCGAGAGACCTTTTCAATGCATTGTGGATACCAGACCTGTTTATGAAGCGTGTAGAAGGTGACGGACAGTGGAGCCTTTTCTGCCCGAATGAGGCACCAGGTCTTTCCGAATGTCATGGTGCAGAATTTGAAGCCCTGTACCTGAAGTATGAAGAGGAAGGCCGCCAGCGGAAAACTATCAGGGCACAGGAACTTTGGTTTGCCATACTGGAAGCTCAGATAGAAACAGGGACACCTTATCTGCTGTACAAAGATGCTGCGAACCTGAAAAGTAATCAGCAGAACCTGGGTACTATAAAGAGTAGTAACCTGTGTACAGAGATAATAGAATATACAAGCCCTGATGAGGTGGCGGTATGTAATCTGGCATCGCTGGCATTGCCCAGGTTTGTGCAGGACGGCAAATTTAACTTTGACAAGCTGTATGAGGTTACCTACCATGTGACCTGCAACCTTAATAAAATAATAGATGGCAACTACTATCCTGTAGAGGAGGCTAAAAACTCCAATACACGTCATCGTCCTGTAGGGCTGGGTGTACAGGGGCTGGCTGATGTGTTTATACTGATGCGCCTGCCTTTTGAGAGTGATATGGCCAAGCTGCTGAACAAAAACATTTTTGAGACCATATACTTTGCGGCTATGACAGCGAGCAAGGATCTGGCGAAGAAGCATGGTGCTTATGAAACATTCAAGGGCTCACCACTATCAAAAGGTAAGTTCCAGTTTGACCTGTGGGGGGTACAACCATCGGACAGATATGACTGGGAAGCATTGAGGGCTGAAGTAATGGAATATGGCGCACGCAACTCTCTGCTGGTAGCCCCTATGCCTACGGCATCAACATCGCAGATACTGGGTAACAATGAGTGTTTTGAGCCATATACCTCCAACATCTATACCCGCAGGGTACTGAGTGGCGAATTTATCATAGTGAACAAACACCTGCTGCGCGACCTGGCAGAGCTGGGGCTATGGAACAATACTATGAAGAATAAAATCATAGCTGCCAATGGCTCTATACAGCACATTACAGAAATACCATCCAGCATCAAGGAACTGTATAAAACGGTATGGGAAATAAAGCAGCGTAACCTGATAGATATGGCTGCAGACAGAGGTGCATTCATATGCCAGTCGCAATCACTGAACCTGTTTGTAGACACACCATCTATGGCCAAGATGACATCAATGCATTTCTATGCATGGAAGAAAGGGCTGAAAACGGGCATGTACTACCTGCGTACACAGGCTGCCACACAGGCTGTACAATTTACAGTAGAAAAGCAGGGCAATAATGATATAGAGCCTATAATACCGCATGCAGACAAAACAAAGGCTACTGAAGCAATAGATGATATTACAACTGAATATACAACCGGCGCTGTATGTACTATGCAGGAAGGTTGTATTACCTGCAGCTCATAGTATAAACTGACTGATACCAAACTAAAACAGGGGCTGTAGTGATACAGCCCCTGTTTATTTGATACAGAAAAAAAAGAATCTGATTACAGAGCCGCCTCGAAGCGTTTTGCAACTTCAGCCCAGTTGATAACATTCCAGATAGCGCTCAGATAGTCGGGGCGCTTATTCTGATACTTCAGATAGTAAGCATGCTCCCATACGTCTATACCCAGTACCGGAGTACCTTTTACTTCAGCAATATCCATCAGAGGATTGTCCTGATTAGGTGTAGAGGTTACCTGCAGCGTACCATTGCTAACGATGAGCCATGCCCAGCCACTGCCAAAACGTGTAGCGCCTGCAGCATTCATTTTTTCTTTCAGGCCATCCAGTGAGCCAAAAGCTGCATTTATAGCATCGGCCAGCTTGCCGGCAGGCAGTGTGCCATCGCCACCCAGAATAGTCCAGAAAAGTGAGTGGTTGTAATGTCCACCACCATTGTTACGTACTGCCATAGGGTATGATGAAATACCCGCCATCAGCTCTTCCAGTGATTTGTTTTCACCATCGGTACCAGCAAGTGCTTTGTTCAGATTGTCAACGTAAGCCTGATGATGCTTACCATGATGTATCTGCATTGTCTGTGCGTCAATGTGTGGTTCCAGTGCGTCAAAGCCGTAAGGCAGGGCAGGAAGTGTGTGTGCCATAGTTAAAGTCGTTTTAGTTTTATGACATCAAAGTTACGCTAAATGCTTCAGGACTGCCAGTAAAAAGCCATAACAAATAACCATGAAGGTATAAGTAGTAATGCAGTGCGGCAGTACATAAAAGCGATAAATAATACATCGGGGAATAATCGGTAAATAGCCGTTTTTTATCGGCATTTGCTTTTTTTAGGGGAACAGTTCCCTGTAATTTTACATCAACAAATAATTACTACTATGCAGAACCACGAAATTGACTATGTAATACATGGTGAAGAAATGCAGTATGTGGAGGTGGAACTAGACCCCATGGAAACTGCCGTTGCCGAGCCCGGCAGCTTTATGATGATGGATGATGGAATATCTATGGAGACCATATTTGGCGATGGCAGCCAGCAGCAGGGAGGGCTATTAAACAAACTATTCTCGGCAGGTAAGCGCCTGATAGTGGGCGAGAACCTGTTCATGACAGCATATACCAATGTAGGTAGCGGCAAAAAGCATGTATCATTTGCATCGCCATACCCCGGAAAGATTATTCCACTGGATCTGATGCGCCTGGGTGGGCGTGTAATATGCCAGAAAGATGCTTTTCTGTGTGCAGCAAAAGGAGTATCGGTTGGGATAGAGTTTCAGCGCAAATTAGGCACAGGCCTGTTTGGCGGGGAAGGCTTCATCATGGAAAAACTGGAAGGTGATGGTATGGCATTTGTGCATGCCGGCGGTCATGTACTGGAACGCCATCTGCAACCAGGAGAACTGCTAAAGATAGATACCGGCTGTATAGTGGGCTTTACCGGTGGTGTACACTATGATATACAGTTTGTAGGGGGCATCAAGAATACACTGTTTGGCGGTGAGGGTGTATTTTTTGCAACACTGCGCGGACCTGGCACCGTATGGGTGCAGACACTGCCCATAAGCCGACTGGCAAGCCGCATACTGAGCTACGGCTCATCATCGCGCAGGAAAGAAGAGGGTAGTATACTGGGGGGGCTTGGTAACCTGCTGGACGGAGACGGCCTGTAACAAGACAGAAAAAAACTACAAAGCGGTGTAATGACGACAAGATCATTGCACCGCTTTCATTGTTGCATATGTATAATGGTAAAAAAATACGGCACTCAATTGAGCGCCGTATTTCATATGTATAGCCTACCGGATATTATACGTGCAATATCCAGTTGTGTGTGTCTGCTTTTCTGCCATACCGAATCTCTGCCAGTTCCTGCTTCAACCAGTTGGCATTTTCCCACTGCTCAACCGGAGGCAGTTCCATAGTTTTATCGTGGTAAGTGAGTGAACGAATAGGGGCAATAGATGCGGCTGTGCCTGTACCAAATGCTTCTTTCAGCAGGCCATTATCATAAGCTGCCGAAATCTCATCTATGCTGAGTCTGCGTTCCTCTACCTTCACACCCTTTTCGCGCAGTAAAGTGATAACACTACTGCGTGTTACCCCTTCAAGAATTGTTTCGCGGGTAAGGTCGGGGGTAATGACGGTATCACCCAAAACAAAGAATACGTTCATCGTGCCGATTTCCTGAACATATTTGTGCTCAAAACCGTCTGTCCAGAGAATCTGGTCATATCCCATTTCCTTAACCTTCTGGGTAGGGTACATGCTCATACCGTAATTACCGGCTGCCTTTGTGAAACCGATACCTCCCGGGAATGCCCTTACATATTTGTCATGGACATAAATAGATACTGGCTTGCTGTAATAAGGACCTGCGGGGCTGGTGATAATCATGAACATGAATTTCTCTGCCGGACGAACACCGATAAACTCATCCAATGCGACCATAAAAGGACGAATGTAAAGTGAAGTCTGCTCGGCACCGGGAACCCAGGCCCTATCAAGATCAACGAGCTGCCTTATACCTTCAATGAAAATCTCTTCGGGAACGGCAGGCATGGCCATACGCTCTGCTGAACGATTGAACCTACGCCAGTTGTCATAAGGACGGAATACTATTGGGTTGCCCTGAGGGTCTTTGTATGCTTTTACTCCTTCGAAAATAGCCTGACCATAGTGCATAAATGTAGTAGCGGGGCTAAGACTAAGATTTGCATACGGCTTAATCTCCGGCTGCTGCCATACGCCATTTTCATAAATGGCTATAAACATATGGTCAGAGTAAACCTTGCCAAACTGGATATTTGATTGATCGACCTGATCAATCCTGCTTTTTTCAACTTTTGTAATTTTAATATCCAATGTGGCAACACTCATAAAATGAAAATTTAATTAATTTAACAATCCCTATTTTTGCGCAAAGAAACAGTTTTTCCGCCTAAATACCCAACCAGCCGGAAATATACAAATTATCTATACTATAACTTTCTGTTTTCCGAACATCACATTAGACAAATACAACAACTATATTTAAATGAATATCATAGAATCGGATGTACTGAGTAGCAAGTATGATGAATTATGGAACGAGTTGCCGGCAAAAGTTAAAAATATGCTACCTGCTCCTGTGCTGGTAATAAGCAATGAGCTGAAAAGCGAAGAAGAGCAGGCCCAGCTGCAAAAAATGCTGGATGCATGTAAAGTGCCGGCAGGTGCGGTTAATACGGTAATACTCAAACAGGGAGAACATGTGGCATGGCATAAATTAAACCATCAATTACGCCCACGCGTGGTGCTGCTTTTTGGCGTGCTGCCTATGCATCTGGGTATTTCGGCCCTATTCAGGCTTTGTGACATAAACAGATATGACGGTGCAATATGGCTACCGGCACCTGATATAGCAGGACTGGAGCAACAGCCAGAAATGAAGCGCCAGCTGTGGCAATCAGGAATGAAGCCAGTGTTCCTGGATGGGGTAGCTGGCACAATACTGGAATAATAGTGTGTTAAATCAGACATTTTTGCACCGCTATAGATTTTGTTTATAGGCAGGGATGTTGTATGTTTGTATCATATCTCCTTACATATGACTATCACACAATTAGAATACGTAGTTGCTGTGGCAACCTATAAAAGTTTTGTAGCAGCGGCTGAAAAGTGTTTTGTTACCCAGCCTACACTGAGTATGCAGATCCAAAAGCTGGAAGACGAGCTGGGCATTAAAATCTTTGACCGTAACAAACATCCGATAGGTGTAACCGAAATGGGTGTAGTAATAGTAGCACAGGCACAAACAATACTGGCTGAATGTGAGCGGGTACATGAGCTGATAAATGTGCAGCAAAAGACGCTGTCGGGTACGTTCAGATTTGCAGCTATACCAACAGTGGCACCTAATATTCTACCTTCATTGCTGGAATCGTACCCTAAAAACTATCCTGCGGTAAAACTGCAGGTAAAGGAAATGGAAACGCATCAGATACTCTCTGCTCTCAGGAATAATGAAATAGATGCAGCTCTGCTGAGTACCCCTCTTGAGGAAAACGGCATAAGAGAATATCCACTCTTTTATGAGCCATTTGTAGGATACTTCAGCGAGGGTGAGCCTGCATTGAAAAAGCGCATGATAGTACCGGACGACATAGCACTGGATCGTATATGGCTGCTGAATGAGGGGCACTGCATGCGTAACCAGATAATAAACCTATGCAGCGACCAGATACAACGCCTACAGGCAGAAAGGCCATACAGATATGAATCGAGCAATGTGGAGACGCTGCGCAAAATGGTAGAGAAAAATGGCGGTATGGCTGTGCTGCCTGAACTGGCAACACTGGAATTTACAGAGGACCAGGTAGAGAACATCAGGTACTTTGAAATGCCGGAACCTGTGCGGGAAATAAGCCTCGTTACTTCCATACACTTTGTAAAAGACAGTGTGCTTCAGAGCCTGACAGATGAGATACTGAAGCTTGTACCTGAAAAAATGCGTGTACAGAAAAAGAACCGCAAGGTGCTGCGCATACAGAGTGCCAAACTATAGTAATAAGTATATCAGAGTTAAAGGCTGGTATTGGAGTCAATACCGGCCTTTATTATGTGCCAGATAGATTGTGCATGATGTGTGGAGAACGTTTAAACAAAATTTAGCATTTGCCATTATCCCACATGACAATAATATTTAACTTTGCCACACTCTGATTTTTTAATGAAGTTATGTGATAATGCGTCTGAGAAAGTTTCTGATATGTGTGTGGGGATATTTGATAGTGGCGCTATCATTTAATATTGTATCGGCCAGTGATGCCAATGCCGTGAGCGAATCGGCCAGAATAGAGCGCTATATAACTTCCCTTTACAACAACATCAGTTTCCGAAACAGCGAAAAACTGTCGTATGAGGTATTCAGCACGGCAATGAGGGGCTACCTTAACCTGCGCAATGCAGGTAAAATATCACAGGAGAAGCAAATACTTACAATATGTGATTTTAACCAGCCATCAACATTTGCCCGTATGTGGGTGATAGACCTGGGGCTGCGTAAAGTACTTTACAATAACTATGTGGCACATGGGCAGGCTACCGGTGAGGACTGCGCTATGAAGTTTTCTAACCGGAAAAACTCCCACCAGAGCAGTCTGGGCTTCTATGTAACATCTGAAATATATACCGGTGAGCATGGTACATCTATGCGGCTGGAAGGCATGGATAATGGCTTCAATGATGCTGCATATGACAGGGATATAGTGATACATGGCGCGGACTATGTGAGCGACAAGTACATAAAAGAAAATGAAAGACTGGGCCGTAGCTGGGGATGCCCAGCAGTGCCTGAAAAGCTGGCGGTACCTATTATCAACACTATAAGTGAGGGCACCTGTCTTTTTATATACTATCCCGACAAGAAGTATCTGGCTAATGGCTATTGGCTGAATAAAAAGATATCACCGCTGCCGGATGTGCTGGCTAATGATGATATGCTGCCGCTGGAGATAACGCACCCATCGGCCAGGGTAAAGACAATACAGTACCTGCATAATGGTAAGGTAGACAGTGTGATATCATTACCTGCCCGGTAAGTATCTGCTCTCATTTTTTGCATTTGGGGTTTCTATAGGATATTACGGTCGGGTAATGTCAATTTTGCATGTATCTGTTATGCCAGGCAAGGATAAATTTTTACATTTGGCTATCATAAGTTACAATGGCAAAAAAGACGAAAAATCCTCAGAAGAAGCCCAATCAACAGCCGGCAGCCCCCCAAAAACAGGAGGCAATCATAAATACTGAGCCGGTAAGGGATTCCCTAATACCATCATGGCTGTATGACTTTAAGTTTCAGGCTATCATCGTAGCGTTACTGGCACTGGTATTGTACTGCAATACTTTTGAGCATGAGTATGCACTGGACGATACTATTGTGATAGTGAAGAATGAGTATGTGCACGAGGGGTTCAAGGGAATAGACGATATAATGACTAAGGATGCGTTTGACAGCTACTATCGTCAATTCAACTCATCAAACCAGCTATCCGGTGGCCGTTACCGACCATTGTCTATTGTCACTTTTGCTATAGAGCAGCAGTTTTTTGGTGCTGTGGAGCCTGAAAAGGTAGACAGTGTACTGGAGCGGGGTATGTCTTATGAAATGAAGTCTAAGGCCGAACAACAGTTTCTGCACAATATGCATATACGCCACATATTTAACGTAATATGGTATATGGCTTGTGTAGTGGTACTCCTATACTTCCTGCGCTATATAGTGTTCAGAGACAACTATATAATGGCCCTGATAGCCACTATTCTATTTACGGCACACCCTATACATACAGAAGTGGTAGCCAATGTGAAAAGCCGTGATGAGATAATGTCTCTGATACTCATATGCTCTACATTCATTTTCTCATTCAAGTATTATGACCAGAAGAAACTATCCATGCTCATAGCAGCCATGGTGAGTCTGTTTCTGGCATTCCTGGCAAAGGAGTATGCAATTACTATGATACTGCTCATTCCGCTTGCCTTCTATCTGTTCAGAGACTTCTCAATAAGTAAATGCTTCACGGCCAGCCTGCCTTACTTTGGTGTGGTAGGGCTGTACCTGATGATGCGTTTCAGCATAGTGGCACCTATGAATGCAAGCTCTGACAACGACCTGCTGAACAACCCGTATGCCAATGCCGATAAGCAACAACAACTGGCTACCAAAATATCTACCAGCCTTAACTACATAAAGTTGTTACTGTTTCCACACCCATTATCATCAGACTACTCTTATAACACGATACCTTATAAGGACTTCAGGCATCCTCAGGTATGGGCTTCTCTGCTCATACATGGTGCTTTGTTCCGCCAGATGTTCCGATACTTTAAGCAAAAGCATGTACTGTGCTTTGCGCTGGCCATATATCTGCTGAACCTGCTGATAGTATGTAACCTGATATTTAATATAGGTGGTACAATGGGTGAGCGTCTTATATTCCACTCATCGGTAGGTTTCTGTATAGCAGCAGCTTATTTCCTGTATAAAGGCATGGAACTGATAAAGCCTGCCAAAGCAGGACGACTGGCACTGGCAGGCTGTGTGGTACTTATTTCTACACTGTATGGGTTTAAGACCATAGACCGAAACAAAGCATGGAAAAATGATGAAACACTCTTCTTTGAAGACATCAAGACCACACCCAACAGTGTGCTTGTAAACTCCAATGTGGCATCGTCCTATATAAACATGGCAGAAGCAGAGCCGGATACTGTAAAGAAATATGAAGCACTGCGCAATGGTGTGAAGTACTACAATAAGGTGCTGGAGATACATCCTACGTTCGTGTCGGGATTCATGAACAGAGGTGTAGCGTATCTGAAACTGAATATACCTGACAGTGCGAAGGCAAACTATGATATGGCTCGTAAGCTATATCCTAACTATCCGAAGCTATATGAGGTGTATTATAATCTGGGTGTATGCTACTACCTGTCGGGGCGACTGCCGGATGCTATTAATGTATGGCGTGAGGTAGTAAAAATGAACCCACAATATGTGCTGGCTCAACAGAGCATTAATACTGCCGTTATGCAACTACAGCAGCAACAAATACAGGCAGCACAACAGCAGCAACCTCAGAAGTAACCAATATACAGGCAGAGGATACCTGCTATTTTAAAACACCGATTGTTTTTAGATGAATGAGGGGATATTCCGGAAAAAGACACCGGAGCACATAAACAGAGAGGTAGCGGCAGGCATTACCGACGGGCATGGTACATCTATGCAGAAGGTGCTGGGTGTGCGGGACCTGACCTTTATGGGCATAGCTGCCATAGTAGGCGCCGGCATTTTTTCCACAATAGGCAAGGCCAGCTTTGATGGTGGGCCGGGTATCATACTCCTGTTCCTGTTTGTATCTGTAGCCTGTGGTTTTTCGGCAATATGCTATGCCGAGTTTGCCAGTATGGTGCCGGTATCGGGCAGTGCATATACCTATTCCTATGTAGCATTCGGGGAAGTGGTGGCATGGATAATAGGGTGGGACCTGCTGATGGAATATGCCATAGGCAATATAGCAGTAGCCATATCATGGAGCAGTTACTTTACCTCTCTGGTAAACAGCATAAAAATAGGGAGTGTGCAACTGCACATACCCGAATACCTTGCCACAGACTACTGGACAGCAAAGGATGGGCTATCGGAAGCGGCAAAACTGGCATGGGAGCATGCTCCTGTAATAGGAGGGGTACGGTTTATATGCAATATTCCGGCATTCCTGATAACGGCACTTATAACCTGGATCATATACATAGGTATAAAAGAGTCCCGCAGGAGTACCAATATAATGGTGATACTGAAGCTGGCCATAATACTGCTGGTAATGGTGGCCGGATGCTTTTACGTAAATACAGAAAACTGGACTCCTTTTCTTCCCAATGGCATAGGTGGTGTACTGGCGGGAACATCGGCTGTGTTCTTTTCCTATATAGGGTTTGATGCTATATCTACTACGGCTGAAGAATGCCGCAACCCACAGCGCGACCTGCCAAAGGCTATGTTTCTATCGCTGATAATATGCACGGTAGTATATATACTGGTGGCACTGGTGCTTACCGGTATGACCAGCTATAAAAACCTGAATGTAGGCGACCCGCTTGCGTATGTTTTTACAACCATAGGCAGCTCATGGGCCAGCAGGATAGCCGGAATAGTATCGGTAAGTGCGGTAATAGCTACGGCCAGTGTGCTGCTGGTGTTTCAGCTGGGACAGCCACGCATATGGATGAGCATGAGCCGGGACGGACTGCTGCCACCTGTTTTTGCCCGTATACATCCTAAATATAAAACCCCGTCTTTCTCTACAATTCTTACAGGCCTTGTGGTGGGTATTCCCGCACTGTTTATGAACCTGACCGTGGTGGTGGACCTTACCAGTGTGGGTACCTTGTTTGCGTTTGTGCTGGTGTGTGGTGGTATACTGAAGTTACAGAACGACCCTAACAGGCTGCAAAGCAAATTTAAGACCCCGTATGTAAACGGGAAATGGATAGTGCCCGTTCTGTTCATAGCGTCAGTAGCAGGTGTGATAGCCTGGTATCCCGGTGGGGTGCAAGGTATGTTTCTGGGTGGGGGAGATGCACCTCTTACATGGGAGGTTATAAGCCCACGGGTTCCGTTCTGGTTATTCAGTGCAGTGTTTGCTATAACAGCCGTATTATCTTTTGTGCGAAACTACTCTCTCATACCCGTACTGGGCTTTTTAAGCTGTGCTTATCTTTTATGTGAGTCGGGCGTAAGTAACTGGGAGCGCTTTCTTGTATGGCTGATAATAGGACTTGTCATATACTTTGTATATGGGGCAAAACATAGCAGGCTGGCAGCGGGCTCTGATAGTAAAGTATAGTATTATACTATTTTCATGCGCTTACGCAGTTCCTTGTTAAGCGTCTCTGACAATGGGAATGTACGGAACTCAGTTCTCACCTCATCGGGCATTACCTCCTGTATGAAAGAGAACTGAACGACATCGGCTCTGTTGACCTGTACAAAATCACTTCTCAGAGCATCAGGAACGGTATCTCGCAGGATACTCTGCAAGGAGCCTCTTATATAGTACTCGCATTTATCGGCAGCATTGAAAGCTGTGATATAGTTCTTGCCGGCAGAGAGGTACACTATATCTTTCCACTCTACTTTCCTGTACCTGTTGCCATGCTTTACAAAGAAGCAGGAGAGATCCTGATTCTCACGGTTGGGTGTAGCAATAACATCATTGCTAAAGTTGTGGATAGCATTCTGAATGGCAATAAAGAGAGATGATTCATTAACCGGCTTAATGAGATATGCTGATGGTCCGGCCTCTACAGCATCCTGCATAGAGTGATCTTTGCTGGCGGCAGTGATGAAAATAAAAGGTCGGGCATGCAGCCGACGGAGAATAGAGCCAAGAGCAATACCCGTATCCTGGCCATTAAGATGAATATCGAGCAGCGCTATATCAAAGCTGACGGTGTCAATGGCTTTGAGTGCTGCTTCCAGTGTACTGGCTGTACCTGCTACTGTATAACCCAGATCTTCCAGAATAGATTGCAGATTCTGAACCCAGATTTCTTCATCCTCAACTATTAAAACTGAAATAGACTTTTCCATAGTGCACCGAGTGTTAGAAATGCCAAAGTAATAATTCATACTCAATTCTACGGCAATCAAACTCAAAAAAAACGCGCTCACACACTATTATATAATTGTAACAGTATACGGGGGGCATTTTTGCATCTCTTCTCTATACACCTGCATGGACTACATACCCTCTGCTGAGTATTATTCACTTAATATAAAAACAAATACTATGAAAAGAAATTTATTGCTATGCGCAGCACTGACAGGAATGTTGTCCTGCGGCGAACAAAACAAAACCGGTGAGGGCACCGAAATGCCTACCAGTATGGGTAGCAGTAACAGTATTCTGCCCGTTGACTCGCAAGTCGTTTTCTGTTTGTCAATGATATCAAACCTGCCGGCATCGGCATATGTGAACTATGGCAAGCACGACTCTGACTCCTGCTCTAACTACATTATCTCATACACGGTGCCCATTATGGACTCTACACTAATGTATGCTACTGACAATACAGGAGGGCAGGACCTGAAACTATCGGACTGGAAACGCGTATGGGGGCCTGCGGTAACCATAAGGCGGTCGGACATGATAAAAGGCAATCCTTATGTAGCATCAGCATCATATACAATTTTTCAGCAACAGGGCACAGATAACTATGTAGTGGGTATAGAAGCTACAAATGAGTACAGCTATTATGACTGGAGGACTCTGGACTTTAATGTGGCAACAACAAATAAATGGACGGAGATATGCCCTGATGCCGGAGAGACATCCGGTGTACTATCTCATGGCACCTATCTGGGACTCAACACACTAATAAATCTTAACAGTGTACTGGATGAGCAAAAGTCGGGAGTCGCATTTCTGGATAACATTATAGCCGATGCAAAAAACAATAATAAACAGGTAAATATTGTAGTAACAGGGCATAGTCTGGGAGGTGCGCTATCGCCTGTATTTGCATTGTATATGCAGGACCATGTAGAGACGGCTAATGCTACAGCTAACGCAAATGTATATTGTATGTCCACTGCCGGGGCTACGCCGGGAGATGATGCTTTTGCCGCCTATTACAATAGTAAACTATTAAAGAACTCAGTACGTGTATGGAACTTTCTGGATGTAGTGCCACGCGGATGGGACAGAGATCTGATGACAGCAATAAAAGACGGACAAGGGGGTGGGGGACTATACTCTGCCTCAGGCAGCAGTGTGGCATTTGACTCAATTTACATATGCAAGTGTGCTAAAGACACCCATATGCGCAATACCATACCTTTCACGCCTATTGAGACACCATTTACTATAAAAGCTGCTGTTGATGGTGCTATGGTTACAGCAGGCTTATCTGGTGTTACCTACCAATACATCTGTAACCGTGGCACATCCTTTATGGGTGCCGGAAGTAACGGAACTCTTTATGTGAATATAGATGCAAGCAAACAGAAATGGATGAGTAAGCTGATAAAGTATCTGGATGGGAAAAGTGTAGACTTCCTTTCTCAGCTGGGTGCTCAGCATGTGTCGGCCTATATACTGCATTACAACATGAAGCAGATACATGAGTATATGCATGAAATGGTAACCCGCTCAGAACATAGCGTTGTAAACCATGCCTGTGATAATAAAGAACTTATTATTCCTGAGCTAACAGAAGAAGAAAAGAAAGTATTTGCCCTGAAGCTGATGCATGTAGGTGCATGGGGATGGTAATGTAACACGACCAATACAGGTATAAAAATAGTCCTCAACAATGTTGAGGACTATTTTTTATGTGGTAAATACTTTGTGTTATTATCCTTTTTCTTTCTCTTTTGCTTCTTTCTTTTCCAGCATTTCTATGAGGCCGGCAATATTGTGATGATCCAGACGCTTACCACGGATAATCTTCTTTTCATCGAGCAGGTAAATGGTAGGAGTGCTGTACACATCGAATTTGTTGTGATAATCGCTTGTGTGGTCATTATCCCATGTATTTACCCAGCCTGTCATATTGTATTTGCTGATGAAGTCGGTAATGGCTTTTTCTTCGCCCTCTGTAGCCACGGTATACATTGTTACACCTTTCTTCTTCAGCACTTCTTTATACAGAGAGTCGATAGATGGCATTTCATGCTGGCAATGTCCGCAGCTGGGTGAATAGAATATGATAAGCGTGTATTTGCCCTTCTGTGCATGCAGACTCTCTGTCTTTTTAGTGGCTATGTTAGGCAGTTTAATCTCAGGAGCTACATTACCAATAACGTTAGGAGCGATTTTTCTGGCGCGGTCTATATACTTTTCCAGTTCGTCTGGCTTGAGCCAGAATGCATCACCTTTCATGTAGTAGTTCTCTACCAGATATACAAAGGCTTCATCCATACCCATTACCTTACTGTTTTCTACATAGCGGGTAATCCACCACAGTGTATAATGGAACATGTCTTTAGTGCCTTTTGACTTGCGCAGCAACTCATCTGCTTCTTTCTCTACGCTATCAGTCCAGGGCAGTACCAGCTTGCTGAAATACTCTTCAAGGCGGGCATCATAAATAGGCGTGTAAATGAGTCTGTCGTCACGAAAATCGAAATTGTCCCAGAAGTGCGCTTTATAGTAGCGGTAATTGAATGTACTGTCCTTTGTTTTACCATCTTCCAGGAAATGGTCACCCTCTGGTATAGTCGGTGTTTCAATGGCATTGAATATTGTAGCCAGCAGTGTGCCAGGATTTTTCTTTACATAATCGCGACGGTATGCATTGAGCTCTTTAGATGCTGCTATAGCTTTTTTGCGGATGGCAGCTGTATCGTCGGCTGTTTTTGCAGCTTCGAGCTCTTTTTTTAGTTTTTCTTCACCGGCACTGTAGTCTTTCAGATACTTTACATATTCGCTGAAACGAGTGTTTTCAGGAGAGTTTTTGTACTCAATACCATCAGGTATTTTGCCAGGAGGTGCAATGATTGTGATATCATCACCTTTGTTCATCAATACTTCAAAATTGGTCTGAAGGTCTGACAGGTAAAGGATATAAATACCGCCAACGAAGTCGGCGCTGGTACTATTAAATACGGCTGTACCGTTTTTATCGAAACGGGCAGAGTCCGTTTTAAAGATTGTGGGGCGGTTCTTACCATAATAGTGGGCCAGAAAAACCATTGAGTCTTTTACGCCGGGCATTTTAAGTACCAGTCGGTATCCATCTTTGGCCCATGATGCTACTGCAGTGGTAAGCAACATTGCGGTAACAAGTGATAATCGCTTCATACTATTCTTTTGAGGTTAGTTTCTTTCGTCAATGACGAAACACATGTTTATAATGGTAGTAAAGTCAAAAATAAAACTATAAAGTACTTTTCGGGTCATTAGTACGTGTATCAACACTAAAATTCACAATTCTTTTAATAATTGATGTATTCCAGCAATGTGCCGGTATGCATCACAGATAAAACGCAGAATGTAACAATAGGGTTGCATCAGCAAAAAAATCTTAATACTGTTCTTTTTCGTTAGGGAAGTCCTGACTCTTGATATCATCAATATACTGACGGGTAGCAGCAGAGATATCTTCAAACAGATTGAGATAACGGCGCAGGAAACGGGGCGAGAAGTTCTGAGTAATGCCCAGCATATCATGCATCACCAATACCTGACCATCTACACCACCACCGGCACCGATACCTATTACAGGAATCTTTAACTGCTCAGCTACACGGGTACCCAATGAGGCAGGTATTTTTTCCAGTACTATAGAAAAACAACCAGCATCCTGTAATGCCAGCGCATTTTTAAGCAGTGTCTCAGCTTCTTCTTCTTCACGGGCACGCACCGTATAGGTGCCAAACTTGTATATAGACTGAGGTGTGAGCCCCAGATGTCCCATAACGGGAACACCGGCACCTACTATACGCTTTATAGAGTCTACTACTTCTTCTCCACCTTCCAGCTTTATAGCATGGGCTCCGGCTTCTTTCATAATACGTATAGCAGAGTTGAGCGCTTCCTTACTATTGCCCTGGTATGAGCCAAATGGCAGGTCTACAATTACAAGACAGCGCTTGCAGGCACGTACCACACTCTGGGCATGATATATCATCTGGTCCAGAGTAATAGGCAGGGTAGTCTCATGACCAGCCATGACATTGGATGCCGAATCGCCGACAAGTATTGCATCAATACCTGCATCGTCGAAAATACGAGCCATTGAATAGTCGTATGCAGTAAGCATACTTATCTTTTCATTATGCTGCTTCATCCACTGCAGCGTATGGGTGGTAACCCTTTTTATTTCACCATGTATGGACATAACGTGTTTATTTACCCGTTACAACATACGGAGGTATGCTGTAACGGGCTATAAATGTACGTTTACTATCGGGTTTTACACTTATTGCGTCATTGATGGTATTAATGATGTGGTGTGTATGGTATATCGTGCTTTCATGTTATTGCAGTGGCGCAGATCACCGACACTTTTTAAAAAGCCGATTCTGCTTTAAACCGGCAGATATTATTTACTGCCAGATAACCTGCGCAGCTTTACCAATGCAAGTATATGCATGAAAACTGCAAGTGGCATGAGAAAGCCCGGGAGTAATGTATAAGGGAATGAGCCAAAGTCAATGATAGAGAACTGACCAGCATTAGTGTATATCCCGGGTGCATATGCATGTGTCATAAAAAGGAATACCACAATAGCAAGCGTGATAAGCCCGGCAATATTCCATAGTATGAGTGGTAAGCGAATGAGCCTGCCACTACGGATGCAACCTGCAGCTATGAGTGGCGCAGTAGCAGCAATAACGATTTCATAGTTATATCCTTTGAATGTAGCATCTTCCGGTATAATACCTTCTACACTTAGCTGATGCAGCAGCAACTCTACTGCTACCCTGAACACCTGTGCATATATAAGCCAGTTTAACGGAATGGCATCAATAAATGCGGCATTGCTGCGCCGGCTAAGAAATACAGCAATAAAAACAAAAAGCGGTAGAATGAGCAGTAAAGGGATACGGGGTGGTAGTGCTGTGGTTTGCAGGAGGCCGGAATAAGAAATTACAGCTACATATACCAGCCACAGGCTGGTATATGTAGCTGCAGTAATAATATTCTTTTTGCGACGTAAATAGTCATTGCTGACAGTGGTAGTGCGTGTATAAATAACTGCCGCTATACATAACGCCACCATTACCAGGGTAAGTAGTACAAATAATACTTTAGTTGTCATGCCTTGAATTTTTCTGCAATACTATGCATGGGTTTGCAGGTGAGATTATCCAAAATTGCTTATTTCATGACGCCTGTATTTTTCCGGCGAAGTATTATATGCCTTTCTGAACGCTTTGATAAAAGAATTGGGATATTCATAGCCGAGGTCGGACGCAATAGATGAAATAGTGTCCTGTGATGTGCGTAATGCTTCTATTGCTTTTTTCAGGCGTAAATCAGAAATATACTTATGAGGCGTAGTGCCATACTGCATTTTAAACAACCTTAAAAAATGAAAACGGGACAGGGCCGTTTCCCGACAAATGGCATCAAGGTCAATGGCATGACGATAATTACTATGAATATAATCGCGGGCTATAGTGAGCCTACGGTATATGTCTTCTCTTACCGCCACTCTCACAAAAGGCAGTTTCTCCATATCCTTACGGATGCCTGCATGCTGCACCAGTAAATGTTCTGTGAGCAAAATGAGGGTATCATCAAAAATGCCATTGTCATAGGTGCTATCCTGCCTTAGCAGCTGTAATATTGAATTGATGTTGTCATTACGTGCATATAGCTGGCTATTGAGTTTTATGCCGGCCTGTCTGCTGGATGTAGGGTCATTCAGCAGCTGCTCGTGAGTATGTTGTAAGGTAGCTGCAACACCGTCAAAGAAGCGCTTATTGATATGTATGTTGCACAGTTCTGTTTTCTGGTGATTATCTACTGTAAGGTCATAAATATCACCTGGCTGTGATAGCAGAAACATATCTGTTTCTACCCGGTATGCTGTTTTGTTTATCCGGCAATGGCTATGACCACCTATGTTGGCAAAAATGGAGTAGGGACTTTCCAGATGTAAGCGGGATGCTTCCCGGCATTCAAAGTTCAGAACCACGTTACGCCACTCTGTTCCTCCACGGGCAGCCTCATTTTTGAGGTTGCGCACCATATTAATCTCCGGGAATGACCTAAGCAGCATAACAGAGCAAAGATATTACACATTTCACATACACTTATATAGTGCTACTGTAATAATGCCCAACGCCTGATGTACCTGATATTTAAATAGAGTAACTTTGCCGCGATGGAAAACCAGAAAGCGTTGAGACTTTCGCAGCTTCCGGCCGGGGCTAAAGCAGTAATAAAAGAACATGAGGACAGTGAATTCCGGCTTACACTTATGGAAATGGGATGTGTGCCCGGTGAGCCGGTATGGGTGGAAATGGTAGCACCTCTGGGTGACCCACTGGCAATAAACATTGCAGGCTATTATCTGAGCATCAGAAAAAAAGAAGCTGAGAATATCTGGGTAGAGGTTGACTGATTAACCGTCGTACTTGTCAAAGTCTGTATTAGATACAATATCCATCCTGATTTTTGAGAATCTCTTACCTCCATTTATCAGGTCTACACCTTCCAGTATTTTCAATTCTACAATTGCTCCATTTAGAAAGGCGGTGTCAATGACGCGTAGTATTTCTTCTTTAATGCTACCGCTGGCAACAACATCATCATTATCTCTGGATATAGCTGAAGCGACCTGAAATTCTTTACGTATCATATAGTGACAATATTTTCAGAGAGGTATTTTACAAACATAAAGGATTTTTATCGGAAAGATAAAAGAAATTTATTATAGATATATATTTTGTATCTCTTTCCAGGATATTTACATTCTGCTAAATAATGGCTTGTTAATCATAAGTGGGAAATAGAACAATAACATCAAAGAAGTGCTATGCCCACACTCTGTTTTTTAAAAAGAAGCATATACAATTCATTGCACATGCTATATTAATGATACAGTGAACAGGGTTTGGTATTTTTGAGAACGATGCCATTTTTCAGTATAGATAACGAGCAGCTGCACTATCGCATATATGGCAGTGGTGAACGGGTGCTGCTGGCGTTTCATGGCTATGGACAGGATGCCGGTGTGTATGATGTGTTTGCCATGCACACCGGGAGAATGTATACTCTTATTGCCATAGACCTGCCAGGGCATGGTGCAACAGAATGGACTGAAGGGAAAACACTTACACCGGGGCATCTGTCAACACTTATAGCTAATATATGCAGGCAGTGGCACGTAACACAGGTAACGCTGATGGGTTACAGCATAGGCGGCAGGGTAGCACTGGCAGCTATGATGGCGGTGCCTGATATGATATATAACATGGTGCTTATGGCATCGGACGGGCTTACTGTTAACAAATGGTACCGGTTCTGCACAAAATCATTAATAGGGAAACAGCTTTTTTCGATAGTGCTGGCGGCAGGAGACACAGGTGTACGTCTTGCAGGTATACTACGAAGCCTGCGACTAATACCAGATGCTATGTACAGATTATCGATACAGGCTATGGGTAGCAAAGCCGCAAGAGCGCAGCTACGACTGGCATGGCCTGCACTGAAGGAGTGTGTACACAAGCCAGAAGAACTACGTGCTGTCATAAAGAAAAACAGTATACCAGTATATATATTCATGGGGCGGCGGGACAGGGTTCTGCCGCCGGTACTTGCCCTTTCACTGGCGGAGGGTGCCGATACCATCAAGGTAACAACTACCGACAGAGGACACCGTATATTTGATGCAGGTAATGCTGCAATGTTTGTAGCTCCCTTGCTGAAATTATGACAATACTATGGGCTATATGTATCAGTGTAACCGTGGCATATGCATCGCTGATGGTATTATACCTTGCAGGCTGGCATAAACAGCGCAACTTTGCGGTACCAGACGGTTTCCGGCCATCTGTATCCATTTCTGTTATCATCCCGGCCCGCAATGAGCAGGATAATATAGGAGCCTGTATAGCATCACTGTTACAGCAAAATTATCCCCGGCACCTCTACCAGATAATAGTAGTAGATGACCACTCAACTGACAATACAGCTGTGATAACCAGGAGTTATGCAGACAAGGGGGTGACTATAGTAAGCCTGTCGGAGGTGATGCCGGAAAATGCTGGCGGGAATGCTTATAAAAAAATGGCTATAACAGCCGGTATAGCGGCCAGTGAGGGGACGCTGATAGTAACAACAGATGCCGACTGTATAGTACCTGAAAACTGGCTGCAACATATAGCTGCCATATATGAGCAGCGTAAACCGGCTATGATTGTAGCGCCTGTAGTGTATAAGATAACCACTGGCATAGCAGATATTTTTCAGCATACGGACTTTATGAGCATGCAGGGTATAACTGCGGCAGCCCATGCAATGGGAATGGGGGGAATGAGCAATGGTGCAAACCTCGCATTTACAAGAGCTGCCTTTGAGCAGGTAAACGGGTATGAGGGTAATATGCATCTGGCATCGGGCGACGACTATCTGCTAATGACGAAAATAAGTAAACTACCGGGAGCACCTATAGCGTATCTTAAAGCAGAGGGAGCAATTGTAACAACAAAGCCTCAACCAGACTGGCCTTCATTCTTTCGCCAGCGTGTAAGGTGGGCCTCAAAGTCGGGAAAATATGATGACAGTCGCCTTACTGCCATACTGATACTGGTTTACCTCTTTAATGTAATGATAGTAGCCCTGGCTATAGGCAGTGTTATAGAAAGCAATCTGCTCTCTTTACTGTGCATAATACTTGCAATCAAAACACTTTCGGAACTTATATACCTGATACCGGTAGCAAAGTTTTTCAAATCGTCAGGGGTGTTATTGTTGTTTCCGTTTTTGCAGCCGCTGCATGTAGCATATATCGTATCAGCAGGCTTTATGGGTTTCAGAGGCGGATATGAATGGAAAGGGAGGGCGGTTCGCTAAATACGGACATTTATGGTGTATTTACTGAAGTGACTGAATAAGGTCGTCCATTACCTCCATTGTCATAGGTTTGCTGATAAACTTTTTTACGATAGGATATTTATTTACCATTCTATGGTCGGACTCATTAATAGAAGAGGAAAGGATAAAAATATCTGGTGTATTAACCCTGTCTGCTTCCTGAATGAGATACTGATTAAGGAAACCGAAACCATCCATCAGTGGCATATGAATATCAAGAAATATGACATCTGGTAACTCTTCCGGATTATTCCTGTTAGTGTGCAAATGAGCAAGTGCATCAATACCATTACTGAAGCATTGTACTTTATCTGCAAATAACCTTTTTCGTATCACTGCCATGGACAGTGTACGATCAATAGTTGAATCGTCAATAACAAATGCTAATCTGTACATAACATTAATATTTCAACTATTTATTAGCGTCAATGTGTTAACGAATAACAAACTTAAAAAATGTTTCTGTTAATGCAACTATTCAAGTAAAAAAAACAATGTAACATAAACTTTATTACCTTGCGTATAACATTATAAAAAGTAAGAAAGAATGCAACAATGAATGAGTCTGAAGTGCGATATGATATCAGGGTCTCTTTTAAGACTATAAAATTACCTCCGTTCAGCGATATACTTGTTCTGGGGCGGCGGTCGTCGCATGGGCGTAATGGTATAAATAAAGTATTGCAATTACTGGCTCCCGATGGATTTGAAGCGATAGATGTAGCAGATGAAAACATCAGTACTATATTTGTAAGTACCACCTTACTGGCTAAGGTAGATGCAGATAAAATTGTTCATACGCTACGCAAACGTGTTTTTCCTTACGTAACGTCTACTGAATTAGTGAAGGTTGATTTTCATGTGGACGTTTCCTTAAATGCTATTGAGTTTGAATCGTAGTATATATGGTCATCAGAAACCTGATTCAGAAAAACTACACGATAGTAGTTCCATATGCGGGCATTGAGAGCCTGAGGCATCTTGTGGCCGAAAGCAGCGCGGTAGTAGTAATGGAAAATGGCATTTTTCATGGTATTTTAACTGCTACTGACCTGCTGTTGCATCCATACAATCTGGCAATAGACTGTATCATAGAGAAGCCGGGAGTGTCTCCATCACATTCTGTAAATGACACAATAGATGTAATGCGGGAAACCCGTTTCAGGGTATTGCCGGTATTTGAAGCTGAGAAATTTATAGGGCTAATCAGCTATGACGATATTATTGAGTTTTTGTCGCGTGTAGTGAATGAGCAAAAAACAATAGTGCAAAGTGTAGCTCATGACCTGAAAAACCCTATAAACAGCATCATGGGTTTATCGTCACTACTAAGGGCCAATCTGATAAAAGAAGAAAATATAGAACTGCTGGACTATACAGACAAAGCCTGTACCTATGCCAGTGATATAATCAATGACCTGCTACTGATACCGGAGCTGGAAGGGGACCAGGATGAGGAAGGAGAGTTTGAGCTTACAGAGATAAACAGCTTTCTGGAAGAATGTACAGAAAGTATGCTGACACTGGCTGCAGCTAAAAACATAGAAATAGCCTGTGAACTGGTGGAAAAAGACTACTATTTTCCGGTACACCGCTCCAAGCTGAAACGGGCAATAAATAATCTGATATCAAATGGTATTAAGTTCACACCCGAGAACGGTACAATAGGCATTTCATCTGTTGTAGATGGCAACAGCCTGCTTATTAAAATAAAAGATAGTGGTATAGGGATACCACTATCTACCCAGCCATATATTTTCAACAAGTTCACAAAAGCAAAGCGACTGGGTACCCGTGGTGAAAAGTCAATAGGAATGGGACTTTACATTACGCGCCAGATAATAGAGCTCCATGATGGATATCTGTGGTTTCAGAGTGCTGAAAAGGCTGGTACAACATTCTTCATTCAGCTGGGTGCAAACCAACAAAACTGATAAGAAATACGCCTGTATAGCTGTAAAAAGTTAAAACCCGATGTGAATCTGGCACAGGGGCTTATATTTGTCACTGTCAGCCGTAAGGTACACGACCAGACCGTTTAATAACCATTTAGAATGACATTAAAAACATATGTTGCTGCTGCTATGCTGGCATATGCTGCCAGCGCTCATGCACAGGACCATTCAGCTACTGATGCTGCTGTGAACAGGTTTCAGACACTTTTCAATGCAGATAAAGGGGGAGATATCTTCGGGATGTTATCTGACAGGATAAAAAAGCTGCTGCCTGAAGACAAAACAATAGAGACCATGAGCCAGATGCATAAGCAATATGGCGACTTTAAAGAATATACTTTTCTGAAAGAAGAGCAGGGTTTGAGCTACTACAATGCAGGGTTTGCAGGGGGCACACTAACCCTTGTTACCTCTCTGGACAAGGAGCAAAAACTGGAAACATTCAGGTTTCTGCCAGCACAGGCAGCTAACCCCTCAGAAAAGTCAGATTTTGACTACCGGGGTGGGAAAGGGCATCTTTACGGCACCTTTTCTATACCTGACGGAGATAAACCTGTACCTGTAGTACTGATAATAGCAGGCTCAGGACCTACTGACAGAAATGGCAATCAGGAGGGTACAGTAAAAGCAAATACTTATAAGCTGATCGCTGATTCTCTTAAAAAAGCAGGGATCGCATCATTGCGGTATGATAAGCGTGGTACGGGTGAGAGCGCTGCAGCACTAAGAGATGAATCAGAGATGCGATTTGACGATATTGTAGATGATGCTGCAGGCATAATAGCAGAATTGAAAAAAGATAAAAGATTTTCGTCTGTAATAGTTCTGGGACATAGTGAAGGCTCACTGGTGGGTATGATGGCGGCTGCAAAGGAGCCTGTAGCGGCCTATATATCAGTAGCAGGCCTGGCTAACAGTGCAGATAAAATACTGGTGCGGCAGATAGCGGCACAGTCGGAAGAATTGTCGCTCAAAGCAGCGTTTCTGCTGGATAGTGTAAAGAATGGTAAACAAATAACCGACCCGGGGGATGAACTGAGTACACTGTTCCGGCCATCGGTACAGCCATACCTGAAATCATGGATAAATATAGACCCACAAAATGAGATAAAACGACTGAATATCCCAGTACTGATAGTACAGGGTACTACCGATATACAAGTGTCGGAAGGAGAGGCCATTACGCTGCAGGAGGCTTACCCACGTGCTTCACTGAAAATAATAAAGGGTATGAATCATGTACTAAAGATGGCACCGGAAGACCGTACACGGAATATTGCTACCTACTCAATACCAGACCTGCCATTGGCTCCCGGTTTGATACCTGCACTGACCAGCTTCATAAAAACGATTAAATAGCATAGAGGCGATCCGTACGGATCGCCTCTATAGCTTTTCTATCACTTATAGAGATACAATCAGTGCAATGCAACATTTATAGGTTTACCAACACAACCATTGGGCATTTGTATATGTAATAATGATGCTACTGTTGGTGCTATGTCAGTCATGTGTACCTGCTCATTACTTTCGCCACGCTTTATGTTCCAGCCGAACCATATGAGGGGGATATGCGTGTCATAGGGATTCCATGTGCCGTGAGTAGTGCCGGTTTTGTGTCCATTACCACCATACCAGCCGGCAGCGGGTATTATCTGAATAGAGCCACTGCGGTTTTTATTATACCCATTCACCGCCATTGTTTTTATGGGCTCAGGTACGGTATTGCTCCACAGATTTTCCATATCTAATGTGTATGCTACGGCAGGCTGTTGCTCCAGCCAGTTGATTATTGTTTGTCTGATAGCAGCACGGTCTTTACCACTGCGTGCTATCAAAGCCTCATCCAGACATACCTGATAATTATCCGTAAATGTTACAATATTTTCCAATCCGAATATCTGTTGTAAATATTCATTGATGCCACTTATAGTTCCTGCCGGTTCCATTCCTGCCGGCACATTGTGGTCAGTAAGAAATTGTGCATTATGGGCGCCACCATGGTCGGCAGTAAGGAATACCAGATACCCGTTACGACCATAACGCTTATCCAGGTACAAAAGGAAATCGGCGATGTCACGGTCCAGACGCAGGTAAGTGTCTTCCATTTCTACTGAATTGGGGGCAAACCTATGCCCTATATAATCGGTAGCTGAGAGGCTGAGTGTGAGAAAATCGGTAGCAGCACCTTTACCCAGCATCTCGCCTTCTATACACGCTTTAGCCATCATAATGCTTAAGGTATTACCAGCAGGGGTTGTTTTCACAATTGCATTTCTGCGCGGACCGGTAACAGTATCATATCTATGAGGAAAAACAGGCTCTTTTTCCCAGGGAAATGCACCTTCATATGGGGTTGAGTCGGCTGTACTTTCTGTATATGCTTCTTCGTTTTGCAAAAGATACCAGCCATTACCCAAAAGACTGTCTGCAACATTACGATTGTTAAAAGATTGCAGCCATGCAGGGCTGGGATTACTATAATAGCTGCTGCTCACGAAGTGGCCTGTCTGCTCATTGTACCAGTATGCTGCATTTGCCAGGTGACCTGAAGGCAATATGGAAGCCCGGTCTTTGATAGCTACACCATATACCCTTGATTCAAAATTGGTGGCCAGACGCAGCTCATCTGTAACTGTAGTAACCAGCAGGTTGGCCGGGCTCATGGGTTTGCCGTCCTCTGTAAGTTTTACAGAAGCATCGTCAGTACAATATACTTTCTCCCCGGTATTTCTATCCACCCACTCATTTCCAGCAATGCCATGTATCGATGGCACGGAACCTGTGTAAACACAGGTATGACCCGGCGCGGTATATGCAGGCAGATAATTAATCGTTGCCTGCTGACAATTATAACCATCTCTCATCAGCCGCTTAAAGCCACTATGCCCATAATGCTCATAATACCGATACAGGTAATCCCACCGCATCTGGTCTACCACGATGCCTACTGCTATGCGGGGGCGGGACACCTCCTCGCGATGAACACCACAGGATGCCAGTATGCCTGACAATAACAACATTGTTAATCTACTGGTTTTCATGTCCTTCTGATTACGACTTTTTTTTGTTATAATATTTAAGTCAGGTATTCAACAAAACCATTGATTCCCAACAGAAATTATGAATCACAATGTTAAAAAATGTAACCCACATTGTAAAAGTGAAAACAGCTATTCTGTTTGGCGGTAATATTTTATTAATTTTGCGCCGTTTAATTCCCATTAAACAGGTTATTATTTCGCAACTGTACCAAAAACAAAATAAACTACACATGGACATATTTGCCAAATTTGAGAACAGACTGGGACCAATAGGGGACTATGCTGAGAAATCGCCGGGTTATTTTGCATTTCCCAAGCTTGAGGGTGAGATAGGGAACCGCATGATGTTCCGTGGTAAGGAAAAGATTGTATGGAGCCTTAATAACTACCTGGGACTGGCTAACCATCCTGAAGTGCGTAAGGCCGATGCTGAAGGTGCTGCACGCTGGGGGCTTGCTACCCCTATGGGAGCACGTATGATGAGTGGTAACTCAGACCTGCATCTGCGACTGGAGCGTGAACTGGCTGACTTTGTAGGTAAAGAAGATGCCATGCTGTTCAACTTTGGTTATCAGGGTATGGTGTCTACGATTGACTCGCTTTGCGGCCGTCATGACGTAGTAGTATATGATGCTGAGTCTCATGCATGTATTATAGATGGCCTGCGTATGATACCCAGCCACCGTTATGTATACAAACACAACGACATAGCTGACTGTGACAAGCAGCTGGCACGTGCTACTGAAATGGTAAAAAAGACCGGTGGTGGCATACTCGTTATTACTGAAGGCGTATTCGGCATGAGTGGCAATCAGGGCAAAATCAAAGAGATTGCCGTACTGAAAGAGAAATATAATTTCCGTCTTTTTGTAGATGATGCGCATGGCTTTGGTACTATGGGACCTAATGGTGCCGGCATAGGTGAGGAGCAGAACTGTATGGATGACATAGATATCTACTTCTCTACTTTTGCCAAGTCTATGGCAAGCATAGGTGGTTTCCTGGCTGCTGACAAGAAGATTCTTACTTACCTGCGCTATAACATGCGCTCGCAGATATTTGCCAAATCGCTGCCAATGGCATTTGTAGAAGGTAATCTGAAGCGTCTGGAGCTGCTGCGTACTATGCCTGAGCTACGCGAAAAGCTGTGGCATAATGTGCGCAGACTACAGGAAGGCTTTAAAGAGCGTGGGTTTGACCTGGGTACTACCAATACCCCTGTAACACCTGTATTTATGAAGGGTGGCCTGTATGATGCCGTACAGCTCACGTATGACCTGCGTGAAAACTATGACATCTTCTGCTCTGTAGTAGTATATCCTGTAATACCTAAAGGACAGATAGAGCTGCGTATCATACCTACAGCAGCACATACCGATAAAGATGTAGATGAAACTCTGGCTGCATTCTCAGCAATACGTGAGAAGCTGGAAAACAAACTATATCCACAGGAGATGCCGGAAGTAGGCGCTGCGGTATAGACTTAATTAATAACACGTTACTCAGGGAGTATATAGCACTTGCTGTATACTCCTTTTTTATTCAGGTAATGAGGCCAAAAATGGTTGGTGAGTTTTAGCGAAAATATATTTAATATACGGCTGTCAGTTTGAAGAGGAATCGGGCTCTGCTGGAGAGCAACCTGCCAGCAATAAGACTGATGCT
>Ga0075012_10000761_pt1 | contig 33787 bp, 26 predicted proteins | sample All_14_2_FD_71474 | JGI IMG/M metagenome (GOLD analysis project Ga0075012, IMG submission 71474) | Freshwater microbial communities in response to fracking from Pennsylvania, USA - Allegheny Zone_MetaG_DW_15 | ecosystem: Environmental > Aquatic > Deep subsurface > Groundwater > Drilled...
GACAGCATGGAGTTAGACGTGGAGGCGGCCTTCAGTCTGTCGCCCACGCTGCGTCGGCGATTGTTGTCGCCGCAGTCCAGCCTGCACGAGTTGTTGTCGGGTGTGTTTCGCGCCACGCCTGCCGCGTGTCTGACGCCTGCCGATTACCCGCATCTGGGGGACGTGCTGCCGGTCTGGATCGCCTATCTGCGCGCGGCGATGGTGCAGGCACGTCCTGGCGTGAATCTGCTGATCTACGGTCCACCCGGCGCGGGCAAGACGGAGCTGGCGCGGGTGCTGGCGGCGGCCGTTTCGGCAGAGTTGTTCGAGGTGGCGGTGGAAGACAGTGATGGCGACTCGCGCAGCGCCGCGCAGATTCTGCAGCTCAGCCGTGCGGCGCAAATCGCGCTGCGCGGTCGTGCGCGCAGCCTGATGCTGATCGACGAAGCCGACGCGGTATTCGAGCAGCCGCGTTTCGAGATGATGCGCGGTAGTAGTGTCGGCAAGGCCTGGACCATCGAGATGCTGGAGAGTGCTGCCACCCCGACGCTGTGGGTGGCGAACGAGATGGGTCATGTGCATCCGGCCATCCTTCGCCGCTTCGATCTGGTGCTGCAGATGGAAACACCGCCCGCCAGCGTGCGTCGTCGCATGGTCTCGCACCATCTGGGTGACTCGCGCGCTTCGCTGGCGTTGTGCGAGGAACTGGGCGACAACCCGCACCTGCAGGCGGGCCATATCGCCATGCTGGGGCGGATGGCGAAGTCCTTGCCTGCAGAGGTCAACGCCGATCTGGCGATTCGCCAGCAGCACCATGCGCTGCATGAATTGCTGCAATTGCCGGCACGCCGCACCGCGACGCGGTCGGCCTTGGGCGAGTTCGACACCGAGTTCTTGAATGCCGATCAGCCGGTTGATTCGGTCATCGAGCGGGTTCGACAACGTGGTGCGGCACGCATCGCCTTGTATGGGCCTCCCGGAACCGGCAAGACCGCGTTCGGGCACGCGCTGGCCAAGGCACTGGATCGTCCCTTGCAAATTTGTACGAGCGCGGACTTGCTATCGAAGTGGCTCGGTGACACCGAACGCCTCATCGTCGAGGTGTTTGCTCGCGCAACGCGCGAGGGCAGCGTGCTGATGCTGGACGAAGTCGACAGTCTGCTGATGCGCCGCGAGGACGCGGATCGACACTGGCAGATCAGTCAGGTCAACGAACTGCTGAACGCACTCGATCACTTTCGCGGTGTGGTGGTGCTGACCACCAATCGTTTCGATGCGTTGGATCGCGCGGTGTTGCGCCGTCTCGACTTCAAACTGGCACTGCGTGAGCCCACCGCCACGCAACGCATCGCGCTATGGCAGCGCCTGTGCGCGCAGCAGCAATGGCATGTCGAGGCGGCGGACTGCGAGCACATTCGCGACATGGAAGGTCTGACGCCGGGCGACTTTCATCTGGTCGCCCGTCACTACCTCGAACGCCAGGACGGCGAAGCCAAAGCCGAGGCGCTGCGCGATCTGCAGCACGAATGGAAGCTCAAATCCGGCAAGCCGCGCACCGTCGGCTTCGTCGCGCCAAACACCCGCTACCACGCGTGAGGACAAGACCATGACGATCCAGAACCGAAATGACAGCGTGGTCGGCGTCTATTCCGTGGGCAATCCGAAATGCCCCGCGTACCCGCGAAAGCGGATATCCAGCCGGCTGGCTTCACCGCGCTACGGGTTGCGCACGGACGGCGGCCAAGCTGCTTTCCTAGGCGTCTGGTTGCTGCGAGCCAGCCTGCTGCTGACCACCGCGAGCGGCCTTGTCGCCTGCGGGCCAGGACGTCTGCCAGAGTGCGATGACCCAGAAATCGTCGCCACGGTGCAGACCCTGGCGACGCAATCCATCGAGCGCACCTTGGGCAGCAGTCCGGTCTTCCTTCAAGTGGCGAAGCAAACCTATGAATGGAATGTGGAGCTACCCGAGACACTCAGTCGTCCCGCGGACGGCGGACGCGTCTACTGCCGCGCGCAACTGCACACCCGACCGAAGGGACTGCCGCAACTGAACGCCCCCGAGGCGTACAAGCAGATGCTCGACCGCCGCACGGAGATTCACTACGAGTTGTCCTACAACGATGCGGGCGAGGTGTGGGTGGAATTCTATGAGTGATCGTGAGATCGACATCGCGACCGACTCCCCGCGCGGGTGGCTCGCCACCCATTTTCGTCAGTGGTGTGGTGAGCAGACGCCGATGCCCCTGTCTCCGCGCTGGACGCGCCGTCGCACGACCTGGCGAGTCCAATTGGGTCCGGGAAAGTTGCCGCTGTATGTCGCGTTGCGTGAAGGCTACGGGCTCGCCTGGGTCGAATTGCGCGTGGTGGCGTATTGGCTGGGCGGGTACTGGGGCACGCTGTATTGCCATCGCGTGTTTCCTCGCCAGTTCGCCCTGTGTGGCGAAGACGAAGTCATGCAGCCGCTGCCGAACTGGTATGACGCAGGCTGGCCCGGTTTCCAAGTGACACGTCGGATCGAGGACACGCTTCCCAGTCTCGCTGCCCTCGTCGCCAACCACCTCTTTTCGCCGTGGTGGCGATGGCTCCACGAGGTCACTTCCACCAGCGACTGGCTGCTGATTGCGACCACGCAAGATTACCGGCCGCGTGCCATCGTGCTGCGCTACGACGAGGCCTTACCTACCGAGGTCATCGCGCTGGAATGGCACGATTTACGTGGCTTGGCGCGCATCCCGCCATGGCCGAGGGCGGCATTGCGGGCGATGCGGCAAGCGCGGGCGAGTGCCCGTTTTATCGCGAATTATCACGCGGACGATAAATTATCGAAATTCGGATAATTGGCGATAATTCCCTGACAGCGCGCCCCGAAGACGGGCAGATCGATGAAGCGTCTGACCGACAACGGCTAGGCGTTTACGGATCGTCTGTTCGGGCAGCGAAAGCGCTCTCAGAGCGGGCAGCATGTCTGACGAGCTCTGTCTGGCGCTCGACGTCGAACACCGTCATGAGATAGTCACCGATGTTCTCTCTCAGGATCCGACGCGATGGCAGGCCTTCAGTGGGACGCGCACATCATTGCCGAAGCGCGCGAAACCGCCCAGCACGCGAACGCAGCCGATTTCCCCGTCGAGTTGAAGTGCGCGCCAGGCATTTACGTCACGATGGTCGACGACCCGCGCATCCTGGCGGGATCTGCCTTCGTGTTGGAGCGCGGAGCGTTCAAGCTTGGCCCGAAACGGGTTGCGCGCTGAGGCCATCGACAAGGCACTGGAACTCGCCGCCGTCGCGGTCCGGGCTCACGCCACCGCCAAGGCACGATTGGATGCGTGCCGCGTACAGTTCCAGACGCTGTTCCAGGAAGGTGAGCAATGACCGACATTCAGAAACCCACCCTACAGGTCATCACCGGGGGCACGCCCATGGCGCGGCAGTTCATCAACGCCATGATTGCCGGTGACGAGGAGGGCTGTGCCCGAATATTCGATGAGGTCATGGCGAGCCAGCCGAAGATCACCGTGATCGAGGGTGGGAAGGCGGCGTCGAGCGATCGCGGCGTAGCTTGAACACCCCCGAGCCAGAAGCGGCTTCGGGGGGTGGATGGTTATCGTGTTTCAGACTGGCATTGAGCGGTCGTAAAGCGTCTCAGGCGAAATATCGATGTTGCCCGGCCAGACGACGGTGCCGTAGTCAACGGTTGCACGTTCAAAAGTCCCTGCCTGTTTGATCAGATCAAACGGCTTCTTGCTCATCAGGTGTGACATGTCGAACACCCGTTCTTCTCCGTTCTCGAACTCGAGAACCAAAGTGTAGTCTGGCCGCGCAGCGACCCGAATCACATCAAGTAGCATGACTTTCGCCTCATCTACTGCAGTGGAGCAATCCTGAATGGTTGCTCGCCTGCAACAGCGAGCTGCCCGCTTGCCAACAACTCATCATGATGGATTTCGATCCAAGCTTGAACCATTTTGATTTGCTTCGGCGGAATATCGCCAGCCAAAACGCGACCATCAATGAAGGATATGGACGCTTTGTATTCAGTGTACTGGACAAGGATGTGCGGCAGCTTGTGGCGTTCGTCTTCAAACAGGATGGACACCAGAATGCCGTAGAACATACTGATCATGGGCACTATCACCCTCTTCGCCGCGCGATGATGGCGTTCACCTCCTCGCGCGCTGTCTGCTCCTCGCGAAGCACGTTGAGGATATACCGCAGATCGCGGCTTTCCTCACCTTGGTGGGACGAAAGAATCCATTTTATGTTTCATCGAGTAATAGCGCATGAAATGCTCAACCTTCCAATCAGGAGATCACCATGAAAAGGATACTCGACAGTATTGCCGCCCTCGCCTGTCTGCTGTCCGTTGACAGTAATGCGTCCACGGGCAACCCCACCTGGACTCCCGGCAATCCGCCCGTTGGCTGGCAGGCGATGCCGTTTCAGGCACCGACCTGGTTCGATCGAAGTCGCGATGGGGCAGGCTGGGCTATCGAACGCTATCCGCCACTGACAGGGCAGACCCAGCCGCTTTATTCAGGCATCGTCTACATCTACGACGCGCAACGCAATCCCTACTGGTTGTTGATGGCAGGCACTTACCAGCCGCCAAGCTATCAGCAGATCATCCGCGATGGCTCGATGGGCAGTTTCTCGGGTGTCCTGAACGAGGGTGTGGGCGGCGCCTGCCCGACCTGCAACTACATCGTGCCCGACGTTGGCCCGAGTCCCTACGGGAGCGGGGTGATCGCCTTTGACACCGGGGCGGAGGCACAGGTCAGCTACAACGGTATTCCGATGGAGCACATCGAACCGTCCCGACAGATTCTATTTCAGGACTTCTCACCGGAGTGGTTCGTGGGCGATTGGAGACATGAAACCTATGTCGGCGCACCGGGCATCCCTTCGCCATCTAACCCGGGTACTATCAGCGGTTACGATATGACCATTGAAATGATTCCGGCACCATCATGGGCCGGGAACATCCAACGACTGAACGCCGACACCTACCGGATTCCTGCACCCCAAACAACCGTTTGGATGAAGGCGACCAACACGGATCTTGGCGGCAATGCGTATATCTACTTCCTGTTCGACACAGTGGAGAAGAAGCTACGCCAGATTGCCAATGACGTTACCTATCCGATCAACGGAAGCGTTGCCGGGATACCCACCGTGATTGGTTACCAATGGCCCCCCGAAGTAATCTTCTACGAACTCATTCCGATCAACGACGACACAATCATCGGTATCCCGTATCGGAATTCGGTGAACTACGTTAACAACACCGCTGCCACGCAGAGCTACAACATGGTTCTGCGCATGACCCGCAAGCGCTGATCCGGGCTTCTCCAAGCCAGACCCACAGGCCGCCACGTGCGGCCTGTGTTGTTTGGGGGAGGCACCTTGAAGCGCAGGACTGTCGGCGGGCACGCCCGTCAAGAATGTCGCTGTGTATTACAGTGAATACACGCATCTCAACCGGGGTTTTGTCATGGCCACGTCGCTTCGCCTGGCACCTGAAACCGAGCAACGCCTCGATCAGCTTGCCTCTCTAACGGGTCGCACAAAGGCGTACTACCTGCGCGAGCTCATCGAACAAGGCATCGAGCAAATGGAGGATTACTACCTTGCCGTCGATGTGCTTGAGCGCGTCCGCAAGGGGCAGGAATCCGTCCATTCTTCGGCGTCGGTGAGGAAAGATCTTGGCTTGGACGATTGACTACACCGACACCGTCAAGCGTCAACTTCGCAAACTCGACAAGCAAACGGCCCGGCGCATCGTCGACTACATGGACGAGCGCATTGCTGTTTTGGAGAACCCGCGCGATGCGGGCAAGGCGTTGTCCGGTCCGTTGGATGGGCCTTGGCGCTCTCGGGTGGGTGACTGCCGGGTGATTGGCGACATCCAGGACGGCGCGCTGCGCGTCGTTGTTGTGCAGCTGGGTAACCGTCGCGAGGTTTACCGCAGGGATGCTCCGTGAGCGATATCAACACTGCCATCCTGCAGCAGTTCGCACCACAGGCCATTGAGCAAGCCGAAATCGTCCGCCTGTCGATGGCCGATCAGGCCTGCGTTGCCGGGGCGCTTCTAACGACTCCGTCGCCCAGCCACGCCATGGAGCGTGCGTTCGTGCATCGAGGCAGGTTGTTGCAACCGGAATGAGCGGTGCGTCGTTTCCGTGTTGGCCTTACGCATCCACGCAATTTGCGCAGCAGTGATCCGTGCGCTGAAGCAAAGCGTCGATCCACAAGGCGCAAGTATGCTCACGGAAGAAATCAAAGCCGCTGTTCGTGCGGCCACCGAGCCGATTGCCGCCGCCAGGCCCAACGTTCGCCGTCGCCGTTCCCAGAATCTGTTGATTGCAGAGATCGCCAAGACCTGCGCAGGTGAGTACGGCGAGCAGAAACACCTGGTTGCCAAAGCGCCCACCGGCACCGGTAAGAGCGTGTATCCCCTGCACTTCGGTGAATTGGTGACTTGTGCACAGGCTCCGTGCTGACGTCATGAGCCGTCCTCTCGAACTTTAACTGGGTCGAAAGTCGCTGAGCAGGTCAGAGTGAGCTCCCCTCGTTGCCGGACGGCACCGTTGTCTTGGGGCAGACGGACGGTCGGAATCGGTTCAGCGGCGCAGAACCTGTAGCGATATTTGTGCCCGATAGCGAAATTAGCGTCCGATAGCGTTTTTCGATAACAACACTAATTTCGCTATAACTTTGTGGCGAAGGCCAAATCCCCTGCTCGCCCCAACAGCGCTCAAGGGCCGTTGCCTGTATCCGTGTCGATCAAAACGATGTGTCGGCCGCGCACTGCACCACATCCGCGACGTATCCGCCGTGGGCCCGCCCCGGACGCGCGCCTAGCCCTGCCTGCCGTCATAGACGGACGTGTTGCGTGCTGCTGAGCGGAGACTTACGATCAACCGCGCTGCCCCCGAGCAACTCCTCTCCGGTTTTACGAGACCGTGATGAACTCGGGGTTTTCTTTTTTTGGGGTCGCGCTTCAGCGCTTGCGGGTGCTGCGTGTCGGCAGGCCGTTGTCAGTGCCTCAGGCAACGCCAGTGTTCCAGACGTCGCGGTGCTCGGTCGCTTTGGGGGCACGTTCGCGCCGCGAACGGCGGTACGTTTCACTGACCCTGTGGACCACCCTGCACCGGCTTCGCGCACGATATCTGGACGTGCAACCGCCATCTTGAATTGGCCGATTGCAGCAGTGGACGGCTGAAGAACGCCGCCGTGGCGCGCGAAGGCTGATTCGATGGCTCGCTGGTGACACGTTGGTGATGAAACGTAATTACTGAGTGGGGTTCCCTCGACCGCATCGGCGACAAATGTGCACCGAATACAGGGTTAGACCGTCAGACGTGCTCGGCATCGTCGGCACGATGCTCGTTAACTTGCGTGACCTACCCTGCCATGCGAAGGATACCGATGCGGCAGGTATCCCCAATGGCGAGGTCAGGAGACGAAAGAATGGTTACGAAACGACAGTCGATGCAAATCAGGCCTGTCGGCGGAAATGCTTCCGCTGATGTGGGGTTGATCGGGCCGGTAGCGCCAGGACAAAACGCAGGAACTGCGCGCTGTGCCGATTCGCGACGCGCCATGATCGACACCTTGTTTGACGCGCTCGCCTCGTGGGTGGAAGAACACGCACTCTCGCCGGATCAAGTCGCGGAACGCTGGGGTACAACGCCGACGCGTGTACGCGATGTCCTCAATCGGGATGCGACGAAATTCACGGTCGACGCGTTGGTCACGCTCGTACTTCAAGCCGGCAAGCGCATTGAGGTCGTGGTGCAGGAACAGCACGCGACATAGATTGGCGAGATTTGTCTGCGCGATATTGCACCACCGCATTTCAGGCGCCGTTGCTGGGGTGTTCGACGCGATGTCCAACCCGTCGGAAGCCCCAGCCGGCGAGGTTCGTGTGGCGCAACGATCTTGGCGGCAAGGCATCTCGATCAGGATGGAGTGCGTCGATCAGCACATCGTTTGGTCTCACTGGTGGAGACCGAAACCCTCAGACGCGACCGCTGCTCACCACCGGAAACGCGACCGCACCCAAGTCGAGCTCCGGATGGGCAACCATCAGGTCCACGATCACGAGGACGGTACTGTGCAGCAGATTGACGCCATCCTGCACCTGGGCCCGATTGACCTGGCTATTCCATGTTGCCCCGCCATGAACCAGTGAGCAGCGCAAGACGTACAAGCGTTCAAACAGGATGGAGAGCACCGCGACGGTATCGCCCGTCAGCAGGCGGGCAAGTGCCGCCTGCTTGCTGGCGGTGAACGATTCCTCCCAGTGGCCAGAGCTGTCGTGTTCGCGAAGAGCGCGCCAGAACGGCGCAAATACGTAGCGGTTGTCGATCAAGGTACGTATCGGTCCACTGAATCGGTTGAACAACAGGGCATGCAAGCGGGCCTGATCATCGACCGTCAGCAACCTCGCGAAGAAGCGTGTCAACTGATCGCGTTCGGCCTCCTCATGACCAAAATCGAGGGCATAGCTCGCGTTGAAGGCGATCCACAGGAATATGAAACGCGCGTCGGGGTCGTCGTTCTCCTGCTCGGCACGGCGTAACCAACTCAGCGCCCGATGGATTCGTACTCGATTGTTCTCGGAGTACTCGTCATGGCGACATTTGAACTGCGCGCGGAGGGTGTCAGCAGACGATGCTGTGTTGGTCGTCACGGGCGGGGCCAACTAGGAATTTGCTGCATGGTGCGGAATGCCGCAATAGAAAACCAGATTGAAGCATTTTCAAAGCTGCGCCTGCCCTCGCTGGATTTGCGATGCGCCCGCGATGCGGGTGCATCGTTTTACGACTCGTCAGGTCCCGTACGGACACGAACTATTTTGTTGAAGAGTTCTGGGTGTGTTGACTGCCATTGATTCAAGAGCCGCGGAGGCGCCAGCGAAGTCGGCCGCCTCCGGACACTTGCGGCGCTCAGCCTCGATGATCGGCGCAGGTGCTTTGGTGTCTGCACTCAAGCGTCGTCGTCCTGCAGGTACGAGTTCATTGCCGTGCATTCCAAGGGTTGATGACGTTCAGCCCGGCAGCCTCAAAAGGGGTGGTGTCACGGGTGGCAACGGCGAAGCCGTTGGCGAGGGCAACGGCTGCCATCAATTCATCGGCCGTTTCAACGGCCAAGCCAGCAGCGCGGGGCGTGGCCAGTAGCTCGGCATAAGCCTTTGTGCAAGCCATATCGAACGTCAACACCCGGTTGGCGAACATCGGCAGCACGCGCATTTCCAAGTACTCATGCAGGCTGTCCCGGCGCTTTCCGGCCGGCATCAGCGCGATACCCACACACAGCTCGGCTACCCTGATCACGGACCGGTAGAGCGTTTCCAGCGCTTGCGCGTCGATCCAGTCAAGTACGCGGGCATTGGGCTCCTGACGCAGCGTCTCCGAAATCACGTTCGTATCGAGCAGGATCATTAAAAACTCGCTGCGCGGACTGGGGGACTTGATGCGCGCGCTCTCGAAGAAGGCGACTTCTTCATCAGTCAGGCCGCCCGCCTCACGGGCGATAGAGGCCAGAACCGAGCCAAGTTTCACGCGCCCCTCCGGCTTGGCTGCCCGCTCCAGGATGTCGCGAATTTCGGCCTCGGTGCTGCGGCCATGATGGGCGGCCTGGATTCGGATGGCCTGATGCACCGCATCGGGCAGATTTCCTACGTTCACGTTTGCCATTTGATGTTTCTCCACAAATAAACATCAATGCACCCATGCCATGGAAATGACATCAAAAGCACGGTAGGTCGCCGGCTTGCCCCCCGCCCAACGCGCGAGGAAGGGGAATGCACCGGCATGTGTTCAAGGGTTGCTTCCGTTGCTGCCAGGCAGGGCGGTTCGCCGCGCCTCAAGCGTACTTTATGAGACAGTGTTTACAACAGTTATAGTGTTGTATATTCTGTCCCCATGCGCCTGACCATTGCTCAACTCAGCGAAAAGACCGGCGTTCCAGAGCGAACGATCCGTTACTACATCGATCGTGGTCTGGTGCCCAGTGCCCACGGAGAGCGACGTGGCGCCTGGTACGACACCATCCATCTCGAGCCGCTACTCAGGATTCAGCAGTGGCGCGAGGCTGGTCTATCCCTGGAAGCCATCGCGGAATTGCTGCGAGGCGACTCCCGTGGCGCCAGTCGCTCGCTGCCCGCGGGGGCCGTCGAAGTGCGCTCGCATCTGGTGGTCGCCGAGGGCGTCGAACTGATGGTGGCGCCCGAGCGTGCCGACCTCTCCAGCCAACAAATCCGGCAGCTGTTCACCTGGGTTCAAGAGCGACTTGACCAGCTGAAATCCACCCCGCGACCCACCGAACCTCAGGAATGATCGCCATGGATTGCTCGATCGAACCCCAACGCGCGCTAGGTAGCCCCCTTCAATCCTGTGACATCGAGGTACTGATCACGGATCTAACGGCGGTGCATTGCGTGCGCTACCACTTCACCAACGACGAGACCGCGAACATCGAAGCGGTCTTCACGCTGCCACTGCCTTCCGATGCGGCATTCATCAGGCTAACGGCGGCGTTCGCGGGACAAGAGTGGGAGCTCCAAGTCAGCCCAACGGACAACGCTCAACAACGTTACGACCGCGCGGTCAGCGACGGTCACTCGGCGGTGCTGTTTCGGCGGGTGGACGAAGGCCTCTACACCTTGGCCATCGGCAATATTGGGGCCGGGGAGACCGTGGCGTTTACGTTAGAGTTTGCACGGGCGCTGGAGCTGCAGGACCGCGCCGCGCGCTTTCGGTTGCCGCTTGCGTTGCGACCACGCTATGGCGAGTGGCACCTCGAGCCCCCGGACACGCCGCTACATAGCGTGACCGCGAATTATCCCGTCCGAGCAAGTTTGCGCATTGAGGGGCTGTTGGCGACCACTACGGTGAGCTGTGCCAGTCATCGAACACGCGTCTCCGCGACGGACGGAGTGCTACTGCTCCACACGGTGGATGCGGCGCTTGATCGGGATCTCGTGGTCGGGTTCGATCTGGGTTCGACGCCCATGGCTCCCCGATGGCAGGCTTGGGTGGAGGGTGATCGCGTGGCCAGCGAGCTTCTTTGGTCGCTGCCTCCGCCAACGGCACCCGGAAGTGAACCGTTGCACCTTGTTACCTTGCTTGACTGCTCTGGCTCCATGCACGGAGCCGCCATCGCGGGATGCAGGCAGGCGATGATCGCCATCGCCAACGCACTGGACGACACAATGACGGTGCAGTTTGTGTGCTTTGGCAGTGAGCTCAGGCCGCTCCTCCAAAAACCATTGCCTGCCGTGCCCGTAACTCGCCAGGCACTGCTGTGGCTCGCGACGAAGCTCAATGCCGATATGGGGGGGACAGAGCTGGACACCGCGCTCGAGGCCGCGCTGAATGACCTTGAGCAGTTGGATGACGACGCGGCGAACCAAGCGATTCTGCTGGTTACCGATGGTGCGATTGACCCCAGCAGTCTGGTCCGGGCGACCGCACGCGCCAAGCGACGCGGCGTGCGTGTGTTTGTCGTGGCAGTGGGCGAATCGGCCGCCGTGGAAGCCTTGGCGCCTTTCTCGACCATCACTGACGGGCGACTGGAATCCGTGACCCCTGGCGAAGACATTGCCGATGCGGTGATGCGCCAGTTCTCTCGGATTCGTCAGCGGCGGCCGGCGTTGCTAGAGGTGGAATTCCCACTTGGCGCAGAGCAGGTCGGTGAGACCCTGCACACCTACCTTGGCGACACCGTACGCATTCGGGCGTGGCTACCCTCTGCTGAGGGGACCTATCGATTGCATCTACACGAAAGCCCGGATGCCAGCGCGCAGACATATCAAGGCTCGGTGATCTCACAAGCGAATACACCGTATCTCAGGGCCATGTGGGGTCAGGGACTGGTCAACGCCGCACATGGGGACGAGGCGAAGACCTCGTTGGCGCTCGACTATGGCCTGATCACCCAATACACCGCCGGCATCTTGGTGAAAGAGCGTGGCGAGGGCACCTTCGCCGCACTGCCCGAAGTGCGCCGGGTAAGCCACATGCACACCCCGAGCGACCTGAGTATCGCCGCATGCGCGATCCCGGTCTTTATGAGGCAGTCCTCGAATATTTGTCTATGCCCGGTATTCGACGAGGCTGAAACCCCACCTGCCGACATCCAAAACGACGAGGACTTTTCCGCACTGCAGGCCGTGCTCGCAGCGGTGGTCCAACAGTTGGAAGCGGAGCATCAGCCCAAATTCACTGACCTGAGGCCGCTACACCATTGGCTACTTGCCTGTCTCGTAACCGGCGAGTTGCCGACGACAACCACTGCATGTGCTCACGTCTCCGAGGCGGTACTCGATGCGCTGGCAACGGCCTCGCCGTCGTTTGCGCGAGAGAGCCGTGCGCAGTCAGATCAATGGCTGTGGGAGCTCCTGGTCGCACTCCTCGAGAATGTGGCGAATGAACTCCCGGTCGCGCTTCAGGATCGACTGGGCAACTGGATTGCGGTACGTGATATCGATGTCGATAACATTGGGAATCTGGCTAAGTATCTTGCTGGCGAAGATTGTTCGGATAACAGGGACCAGCAACGTGAGTGAGCAGCAGCTCTTGATGCCACCCGTTACTTCGGAGTTGTGCCGATGTTGCTGACTGCGCCTCTTTTGCACTCGTAGGGGTTCTCCCCCGATTTCGCGGACACTTACGAAAATTGGCGTTGGCGGACACGATCAATGGCGTGTACAAGGCCGAGGTGACCAGATGCCGAGGCCCCTTGAGCCTCGCGGAGCTTCGTGAGAATGCTGCCCGCCACGCCATTCCTGTTGAACGCTACGAGAGCGGAGAGCTGCTCAAGTGGAACGTGGCTTGGGAGCTTAGCAATGCGCGTCCACTGTCGCGGCCAGTCCCCTATCAGCACCCTTCGGGCGCCGTGATCTGGGTGAAGTTGAGCATGTCGGAGGCCATGGCCGTGGAGGCCGCTCTCGAGGGCATCGATACCCAGCTGGCGGTGCCGACGGCCCCTGCTGCGATTGAGCAGCGCGTCGTCAGTCCGCCGACGCGCCCCACGGTGCAGGCGATCAACCGCGCCTTCGAACTGTCACCCCCGATGCTGCTACCGGTGGCGCGCGATGGAACCTGCTTCCATCCTAGACTGATCCGCAACGGTGGGTTCACCGTGGGTGAGAAGGGCGAGGAAGAGCGCTATGACAGTTTCACCGACGCACTGCAAGCCCTGCGGCGGATGAGCGTGCCGCGCTGGCGCCGACCAAACGAGCAAGGCAACTGGGGCATCGTCAGCGGCATCCGCAGGGCTACGGCGCCTGAGCTGGGGCTCACCCCTTAGGCGATTCGAACCACCTTCTTCCACACTCAAAACCTGAGAAAAGAGTTGTTCGAATGAACGCCTTCATCACGCATATTGTCGGCAACCCTCGGATCGCATTTCTTGCCGTCCTCGGCTTCATTGCCTGTGACGGTAAAGCCGGACCACCGGGCAGGCTAAATGCCCCTTGGCCTCCCCTCCAGATGCTACGCTGCGCATCACCCCGACTTTCTCGACGCATTGCCCGTGATCCGCTGCCACCTTCCCGCCCTCATGCAGCAGCACCGCCTGCGCATCTCTGACGTGGCCCGAGAAACCGGGCTGAACCGTAGCACGATCACCGCCTTGTGCCGGCAGCGCGCCACCCGGATCGACCTTCCCGCGCTCGATCGGCTTTGCACGCTTTTCCAGTGCCGCGTGGGCGAACTCCTAGAGCAGATCGCAGACCCCAAGGAGCTTGAGGTATGACGTTGGGCGCCGGCCGTTGGCATGTGATCTCCGAGTCGAACTACGCTTGGGAGCGCGAGGCACTCGAATGGCTACGCGAACACCTGCCCAACCACGATCCCTGGCACGTCTGGACCAACTTCGAGTTCATCGACGACGAGGGGCGAGTCAACGAGATCGACGCGCTCGTACTCGCCCCAGCCGGACTGTTCGCGCTCGAACTCAAGTCGCGACCCGGTGAGGTCCGTGGCGATGCCCATACCTGGGTCTGGCAAACCGAAGGGCATGTCATCTCCGTTGATAACCCGCTGCTGCTGACCGATCGCAAAGCCAAGCGGCTCTCGAGCATCCTCAAGCGTCAGCCCGCTATCACTCGCGCGAAAGTCCGCGTCCCGTTTATCGAACCGCTGGTTTTCCTTTCAGCCTCCCGGATGCTGTGCGCGTTGACAGGACGCGCACGTTCGGGAGTCTTCACGCGCGGCAGGCCGGGGCATCCAGAGGACGATGGAATCATCGCTGCGCTGACCAGCACACACCGCAACTCCAGCGGCCCCGCCGTCGATTCGGCTCAAATGCGCGCCCTGTTCAAGGCCTTGGCCGAAGCGGGAATTCGACCTTCTAACCGGCACCGCATGGTTGGCGAGTACCGTCTGCAAAAGCTGCTGAGCGAAGGAGAAACGTACCAAGATTGGCTTGGCCAACACGCCAGCGTCGAATCCGTGCAACGGCGAATCCGAATCTACACGCTGGCTGCCTCACAGAGCGCGGAACAACGCCAAAGCCGAGCGCGCGGCGCGCGGCGTGAGTTTGAGGTCCTGGAGGGTATCGATCACACCGGCATTCTTCGGTGCCGAGACCTTAAGGAAACTGAGCTCGGTCCTGCGCTGATTTTCGACCACGACCCAAAGGCCCTGCGCCTTGACCATTTGATGCACGAGCACGGTGCTCAGCTCTCGCTCACCCAACGGTTGAGCCTGGTGAGGGGGATTGCCGAAGTACTCAAGTACGCCCATGGGAAGCGTCTTTACCACCGCGCACTGACTCCGCAGAGCGTACTGGTTCACGACTGGCCTGCCGCGGAGCTGCGCGTTCGGCTGATGAATTGGCAAACGGGCGCTCGCGGTAGCGAGGGCGGCCAGACGCTCCACCGAACGACGGGGACCCAGCACGTCGAAAGCTACGTCGACGATCCGGGCCGGATCTATCTCGCACCGGAGATCGACCATGCCGAGCACGGTCAGAGTGCCGAGCTCGACGTGTTTTCGCTTGGAGCATTGAGCTACTTGATCCTCAGCGGGCGGCCACCCGCCAGCTCGGCCATTGAGTTGCTCAGCACCCTCCGTAGCCAACAGGGCTTGCAGCTTTCGGACGTCATGGATGGCTGCCCAGGGAAGCTGGACGATCTCGTGCGCTTCGCCACGCAGCCGGAGGTGTTGGCGCGCTACAACGTCATCGAAGATTTCCTCAAGGATCTCGACAAAGCCGAAGACGAGCTGACCGCGCCCGAACCTGAGACAACGGTCGATCCGAGCGTGGCTAAGCCAGGCGACCGACTGGAGGGAGGCTTCACCGTCACCCGTCACCTGGGTCGCGGGTCATCGGCCGTGGTCCTGCTCGTGAGCAGCGATTCCGACGAGGGCCAGTTCGTTCTCAAGGTTGCGCACGATGCTGCGCACAATGAGGCGCTGCGTGGAGAAGGCGAAGTCTTGGCCAAGCTTCGCCATTCCAACATCATCGAATATTGCAAGACGGTGAGCATTGGAGGCCGGACCACCCTCCAGCTCCGAAGCGCCGGAGACACCACGCTCGCCCAGCGCCTCAAGAAGGAAGGACGGCTGTCGCTGGACATGCTGCAACGCTACGGCGAGGAACTGCTCGGAGCCTTGGTGGAGCTCGAGCAGCAAGGCATCAGCCATCGCGACATCAAGCCAGAGAATATCGGCATTGCCGAGACGCATTCGGGCCGCCTCCGCCTTGTCTTGTTCGACTTCTCGCTCAGTCGCACGCCACCGGAGAACATCAAGGCGGGGACGCCGCCTTACCTCGATCCCTTTCTGGCGCTGCGCTCGCACCGGCGCTGGGATCTGTACGCAGAACGCTATGCCGCGGCGGTCACTCTTTACGAAATGGCCGTCGGTCGGACACCTCGTTACGGCGATGGCAACTCCGCGCCGGAAGCCATTGAAGACGAGGTACAGATCGATAGCGTCAGTTTTGACCCTAACCTGCGCGAGGAGCTCACAAGCTTCTTCACCAAGGCCCTGCGCCGCGACTTCCGTGAGCGACACGACAATTCCGAAGACATGCTGCGGGCGTGGCGCGGCATCTTTGAGAAGGCCGCCCAGAAGGCCGATCCGGTGCGGGCAGAAGACAGCTTCGAGGCCCTCGCGGCACGGCTAACTACGCAGTCCACCGTTGGCGAAATTGGCTACACCACTGCGGCCCTCGATGTGCTGGCTCGCATGGGCGTGAATACCGTTCGCGAACTACTCGGCGTGGATCGCTTGAAGTTCCGCTACCTGCAGGGCGTGGGCGACCGCGTGCGACGCGAGATTCGCCTGAAAGCCAAGGAACTCGCGCAACTCCGCCCCGATCTCGCCCACGGCGGCTCCAGCCTGCATGAGTTGGACGAAATCGAAGCCCGCGGTGACAAAGGGTTGGTCTCCGTCAATGAATTGGCTGACGCCTTGCTCGCCCGGCGAGCCGAGCAGCCCGAGGACGACGCACTGGAGTACTACCTTGGCCTCGACCTGCCGGCCGAACGCGCGGGCTACTGGCCCACGGCAGGTGAAGCCGCTGGCGCCGGGCAGATCAGCCGGGAGGCCCTCGCGGCGGCGCTGGGCAAAGCCCGCGAACGATGGCTCAAGACACCGGCCTTCACCGAATTGCGAGCCCAGGTGCTCAGCCTGCTGGAATGCCATGGTCAGGTGATGACGCACCGGGAACTGGCCGAGGCGCTGCTGGCCCTGCGTGGCTGCGCCTTGGGCGAGGATGCCGCCCGCCTGACCCAAGGCAGCGCGGTTGTGCGGGCCGCCGTTGAGGCCGAAGCCGCGCTGGAGTCCGCGCGCTTCCAGGCCTACCCGCATGCCCCGGCCCATTTGGTCGCCACGCACGCCAAATGGGCCAGCTATGCCCAACAGCTCGGCGCCAAGGCCGATGGGTGTGCACAGGCCGATCCGCTGTTGGCACCCAGCCGAGTCCTGGAGACGCTGCGCACCGTGCCTCTCCCCGCCGCAGAGCCCGGCATGCCGGAGCCGCAGGAGTTGGCCTCGTCCCGACTGCTTCGGCTCGCCAGCGCCGCCTCGCAAGAGGCCGCCGTCTCCAGCCGGCAGGAGCTCTACCGGCGCGGCATGCCACGGCTGCAAGCGCTCAAGCAATCATTGAATGGGCTGGTGGGCCTCGCCCAGATCCGGCCCTCGGAGCTGGTGTCGCGGGTGCGTGGTCGCTACCCGGAAGCCGAGCCCCTTCCCGCACAGCGTCCATTGCTGGAACGTCTGCTGGACGAAGCGGACGCCCCACTCCAGTGGGACCCCGAGGTGGTCACCGGCGGCGCTTTCGTTCCTCGCGCCTTGGGCTCCGGCCTCACGGTGAGTCCCGGCAGCCGATTGCATCGCCTCCCAACCCGCACCAGCCGGGACGACGACGCCGGGAATGGCGATCGCCTCGACGCACAGACACTCGAACAGCGCCTGCAGCATCGCTTGCACGCCGGGGGCTTGCTCGTGCTCTCCATTGAACCCCTGCATGCGCGTGAGGCTCAGGCAGAACTGCTTCGTCGCTTTGGAGGCGAAGCTAAGGACCGCTTGCAGGTGCTTGATCTGGATGCGTGGTGGCTGTCGGCGCTGCGCCAGCAGGCCCAAGCGCTGGGAGCGGATTGGAAGGTCGTTCTTCGCGCCGATGCCGCCCCCTTGGGCAGCGCCGATGCCAGCCGCCTGCAGCAGTTGGCCCAGCGCTGCTTGCCTGCACTCACCGAAGCCCTGCTCAACTCGCCGCGCCCGCTCCTGCTGACCAACCCCGGTCTGCTGGCCCGCTTCGGCTTGATGCACCTGTTCGGCACGCTGGAAACCGAGGTCGGCCGTGCCGGCCGCACCCCGGCCTTGTGGGTTCTTCTGCCCAGCGTGCAGCCCAGTTTGGCGAGCATCGACAGCGCCACCCTGCCGCTGATCCGCGACGCGGATTTCGCACCGATCAACCGCACTTGGCTGGAAAACCGCCACCGCAGTGCACCGGCCGCCTGATGCCGGCATCGAACATCGCAAGGATCTGCCAATGATTGACCCACGGACGTTGCTCGCCGATCTCACCCGCCAGCTCAAGACGCTGGAAGACGACCTCCGGCAGCGCATCGAAGAGCTGCCCGAACTCAAGGCCGACCTTCAGGCCGAATGGCAGGCGGCGCGGGACGCCGAACGCTGCGCCGAGACCTTCGAGCACTGGGCTGAGCAGCTGATCACCCAGGCCGGCGTGCACTGGCTCCTGTCAGGCGTGTTCTTGCGCTTCATCGAAGACAACCGCCTCGTTGATCGACCGTGGCTATCGGGCACCCCGGAATCCGGCCGCCGGGCTCTGGCCGTCGACCGCTTCGAGGCGTGGCTGCGCGCTCACCCCACGGACAACGACCGCAACTACCTGCTCCAAGCCTTCCGTGAAGCCGGCACGCTGCCCGGCCTGCAGACCTTCTTCGACCCCGCGCACAATCCGGTCTTCCGCTTCCCGATCAGCGCCGATGCCGCCATGGCCCTGCGCCAGTTCTGGCTGCAGGTCGACCCGGACAGCGGCGCCCTGCGCCACGACTTCACCGACGCGAGCTGGAACACCCGCTTCCTCGGCGACCTCTATCAGGACCTCTCCGAGGCCACCCGAAAGCGCTACGCCCTGCTGCAGACGCCGGAGTTCGTCGAGCGCTTCATCCTCGACCGCACCCTCACGCCGGCCATCCACACGTTTGGCTTCCGTGAGGTGCGCCTGATCGACCCGACCTGCGGCTCGGGCCACTTCCTGCTCGGCGCCTTCGACCGACTGGTAGCGGAATGGCAGCGCGCCGAGCCCGGCCGTAACCCGGTCGACATCGCCCAGAAGGCGCTGGATGCCGTCGCCGGCGTCGACTTGAACCCCTTCGCCGTGGCCATCGCCCGCTTCCGCCTGTGGGTGGCCGCGCTGCGCGTGGCCGGCGTGCAGCGCCTGGCGCATGCGCCCAACTTCAAGCTGCACGTGGCCATCGGCGACAGCCTGCTGCACGGAACCCGCTTCGGATTGAAGGTCACCGACGATCTGTTCGACAACGCCGAGCGCTATCAGCGCGCCGGACTCGCGCATGCCTACGCCAGCGAGGATCTGGAGGCCGTCAACGCCATCCTCGGCCGGCAGTACCACGCCGTGGTCGGCAACCCGCCCTACATCGTGGTCAAGGACATGGCGCTCAATCAGGCCTATCGTGACGGTTACGCCAGCTGCCATAGGAAGTACTCGCTGGGCGCGCCCTTCACCGAGCGCTTCTTCGAACTCGCCCTGACCGGGGACGGCACCGCCAAGCATCCCGGCGGTTACGTCGGCGAGATCACCGCCAACAGCTTCATGAAGCGCGAGTTCGGTTCAAAGCTGATCGAGCAGGTGCTGCCACAGCTTGACCTGACCCATGTGATCGATACCGCCGGCGCCTACATCCCCGGCCACGGCACGCCCACCGTCATCCTGTTCGGTCGCCATCAGCGGCCGGTCGCCTCTGAGGTGCGCACGGTGATGGGCATCAAGGGCGAGCCCAGTACGCCGGACGACCCGGCGCAGGGGTTGGTCTGGACCGCTATCCTCGATCAGGTGGATCGGGCGGGCTCGGAGAGCGACTTCGTCAGCGTGACGGAAACCAGCCGTGAGGTGTTTGGACGGCATCCTTGGAGCATTGGCGGAGGAGGTGCTGCAGAACTTACTGAACGGCTAAGCGAGGAGTCCTTCTCCACACTTGACTCTGAAGTTGAACATCGCATTTACACCGTGCAGGTTGGCTCTCGGCTGATTTCGAGAGAGACACGAGAGATGGGGTTTTCCTGCATTACCGGAGAGGACGAAGCGTTTGTATTGCCTCCAAACGCGCTGCGTCGACTTGACGTCGACGCAAGAGGCTTCGCGGAAGGTGACGAAGTTCGGGACTGGTCGGTGGCATCTCAGTCTGGAATCGCCTTCCACTACGACGGGGCTGACTTGCAGGCAAAACCGTTGACGGCCGCATCGCCTTGGACGTCTCACCTTTGGTCACTTCGAACATCTCTTCGATCGCGCCAAATGTTCGGGAAGACTCCGGAGCAGGCAGGTCAATGGTGGTGGGAGCTTAGCTATCTTGCTCGGAATAGACTTTCTTCTCCCTTCTTGATCGTGTTAAGCGAAGTCGCCACCCACAACCACTTCGCCCTTGACCGCGGCGGCAAGGTCTTCAAGCAGACCGCGCCGGTGATCAAGCTGCCGGCCGGCAGCAGCGAGGACGCGCATTTGGGACTTTTGGGCCTGTTGAACTCGTCGGTAGCGTGTTTCTGGTTGAAGCAGGTGTGCCACAACAAGGGCAGCACAGTTGACCAACACGGGGCACGCCAGCGAACGGCGCCGTTCGAGGACTTCTACGCATACAACTCGACCAAGGTTGCTGACTTTCCACTGCCGGAGACGCGCCCGCTCTCTGAGGCTCGTGCGCTCGACAACCTCGCACGCGAGGATGCGGAGCTGTTGCCCGCCGCCATCCTTACCTCAGCCCGCGAGAACATCGCCGACCTTGCGGCGTTCCTGGACGCGGCAAGCCGCCGCGCCCAGCATCGCCGTGCCCTGATGGTCGCGGCACAGGAGGAGCTGGACTGGACCTGCTACGCCGTCTACGGCTTGCTTCCGCCGGACACGACACCCGAGTCCCTGCGCCACCCCGAGCCGCCACCGGTGCGCCTCGGCGAGCGCGCCTTCGAGATCGTGCTCGCCCGCCGCATGGCGGCCGGCAGCGAGCAGACCACCTGGTTCGAGCGCCACGGCTCCACCTCCATCACCGAACTGCCGGCGCACTGGCCGGCTGACTATCGTGCCGTGGTCGAGCGCCGCATCGCCCTGATTGAAGCTGACCGCAACATCGGCCTGATCGAGCGCCCCGAGTACAAGCGTCGCTGGAACGACACGCCCTGGGCCGAACTGCAACAGACCGCTCTGCGTGAATGGCTGCTCGACCGTCTGGAGACCGAGGCCTACTGGCCGCGCAACCCGGAAGCGCCGCAGATCCTCAGCACCTGGCGCCTGTCCGAGCTGGCCCGCCGCGACCGCGACTTCCTGCACGTCGCCGCCGTCTACACCGGCGAAGAAAGCCCCGACCTGCACGCCCTGGTCAGCGACCTGGTCGGCGGCGAGGCGTTGCCCAGCCTGCCTTCCCAGCGGTACTCCGACACCGGCCTGCGCAAGCGCGCCCAGTGGGAGGCCACTTGGGACCTGCAGCGCCGCGAGGACGCCGGCGAGGACGTCGGCCGCATCCCCGTGCCACCCAAGTACCAGAGCAAGGATTTCTCAAAGACCAGCTACTGGAAGCTGCGCGGCGCGCTGGACGTGCCCAAGGAGCGTTGGGTCAGCTACCCCGGCTGCGAGCGCGGCGCCGACGCCAGCCTGCCCGTCCTCTGGGCCGGCTGGAACCACCTGCAGCAGGCCCAGGCCGTCGCCGCCTACTACATGGAGATGAAGGACACCGAAGGCTGGCCCACCGAGCGACTCATCCCTCTGCTGGCCGCCCTGCGGCAGCTCATGCCCTGGCTCAAGCAATGGCACAACGAGCTCGACCCGACTTTCGGCGAGCGCATGGGCGACTACTACGCCGGCTTCCTGGCCGACGAGGCCCGCAGCCATGGCCTGACCTTGGAGGCCCTGGCCGCCTGGACCCCGCCGGCGGCGCCGGCAAGGCGGGCGAGGAGACCCCGGAACTGAGTCCCAGACAACGCTTCACGAAAGAAATCTGGCAATAAACTTATCACGGTGATAAATTTTGTGACTCTCTGGCGAATCGACCCAACAACCCTCACCCCTCCCCCCAGAGGGAAGAGAAAGATCCGTGGAGGCCCACTGATCAATCTGGAGGCGCTGCAGGAGGCCATTCGTGCAGGGATGGTCACTGAGAATTCGGTGGATGTGGTCAATCGGAGCTGTGATGACGACCTCGACAAGCTTGAATGGACCTTGCAGGACGTCTTGGACTGTTTACGGTGTGCATCAGCTCGAGACTTCCGAGGCTCGGAGTGGTGCGAGACCAGTTGGGCCGGCTGCCTGCCCTGTGACGCGTATGCGGTCCCTTACGACGAGCCGAGTAAGCGCCGGAAACCGGGCGCGCTCGAGTACTACCTGAAGTTCTCGCTGGATGAAGGCAACACCCTGAGGGTCCAGATGGTTCGGGCCCATTTGTCCCGATAGCACGGAGACACCGATGAACAACACGACCGCCACTGAGCGTCCCTGCCCGGCCTGTCACCAAGCCGTGCTGGTCGAGGCCGTTCGGGAAAAGTGCTTCCACCCTGCAGGCAAGGCCGTCACGGTCAAGCTGCGGGTGTCGCGCTGCCCGACCTGCGGCATGGAGCTGATCAACGCGGAGCAACGTCGCGAGAACCTGCAGCGCCTGCGCGAGCGCAAGGCCGAGTACGGCCCGCTGCTGCTGGGCGAGGAGATCGTGGCGCTGCGCAAGAAGTACGGCCTCACCCAACAGGCCACAGCCAGAATCTTCGGCAAAGGCTTGATCGCGTTCTCGCGCTACGAGAACGAAGCCAGCTACCCGGATCTCTCCACCACCAAGCTGCTCAAGCAGGCCATCGCCAACCCGAAGCTGTTGAAGGCGCTGGCGGACGAGGAAGGCGTGGACATCCCGCTCTGGGACGCGCGCTGCGAGGATGAAGGTCGCGAAAAGCGCGTTGACCTCCGTGTCGTCGAAAGAGACTTCATGCCGGGTCCGGTCTGGGAGGCACTGCGTACGCCGCCCGTGCGGCCCCAGCATCGCTGGGCGAGCAAGAGCGTGTCGCCCGATCAGAAACCCACGGCGCTGCTGGTGGTCACCGCCGCCGAAAACGACGAGAGCTACGCGGAAGCCTCATGAAGATCTCGCCGCTTCAACTGGTGCATTTGAGCTTCCGCAAGATCAGCGTGGAGGTCGATGCCGAGCATCTTCCGCCCGAGCCGCAGCCTCAAGTCGACGAGCACTCGCTGTTCGACGGTGTTGTCATCAAGAGCCAGGTCAGCAAGACCCGACTGCAGGACGACGACGCGCGTGGCACGCCCTACTTCCTGACCTTCAGTCTGGTGCTCGACAACCAGCCTGACCTCGCGAGCACGCGACAAAAGTTCAGCCCCTACCGGCTCGACATCGAGGTGGGCGCGGTGGTCATCCTGCGCCACGGTGCCGAGAAGTTGGGCGACCCTGAGGATCTGGTAGCGGTCAACGGCCCTGCCCTGATCTGGGGTGCAATCCGCGAGCAGGTGGCCACCTTGACCGCGCGGATGCCCGCCGGCACGGCCCTACTGCCCTCGGTCAATTTCCACGATCTCAAGAAGAGCGCGATTGAAGCCGCCAGCGAACAGGCCAAGCAGCCTGCAGCCGAGCCCACAGCCAAACGCGTCCGCAAACCGAAATCCTGAGGCCCCTGCCCCATGCCGCTGATCAAGGAACTGATCCATATCCCCGAGCGCGTGCATCAGGGCGACTTTGTCCTGAAGCTCACCGAGGGCGTCAACCAGGCCGAGGCCACGCTGCGCCACTACGTGGTGACGCCACAGCTAGCGCGGGCGTTCGATGAAGCCTTGGGCTTTGTCAAGCAGGCAGTGGACTCGGGACAGAGCAAGGCCGCCTATCTGCACGGCTCGTTTGGCGCCGGCAAGTCGCACTTCATGGCCATCCTGCACCTGCTGCTGGCCGGCAATCTGCAGGCGCGTGCGATGACCGAGCTGGCGGATGCCGTCGCGCGCCATGGCTGGGTGCAGGGGCGCAAGTTCCTGATGGTGCCGTATCACATGGTCGGCGCCATCGACATGGAGTCCGCTGTGTTCGGGCAGTACGCGGACCATGTCCGCCGAATGCATCCCGATGCACCGGTTCCAGGTTTCTACCAGGCCGAGAGCCTGTTCGATGATGCGCGTGGCCTCCGTTCGCAGATGGGAGACGCCAGCTTCTTCGCTGGCCTGAATGCAGCAGAAGGCGGTGGCGGCTGGGGCAAGCTTGAGAGCTGGGATGCGCATAGCTTTGAGGCAGCGATGCTGGAGCCCCCCTCGGGCCCCGAGCGCGTTCGCTTGGTCGGCGACCTGATCAATACGTACTTCAAGGCCTACCGTGGCCGCGCCGGCAGTCAGGAGAGCTTCGTCAGTTTCGACGAAGGCTTGGGGATCATGAGCGCCCATGCTGCGAGCCTGGGCTATGACGGTGTGATCCTGTTCCTCGACGAGTTGGTGCTGTGGCTGGCCAGCCACGCCTCAGACGTGAGCTTCGTCAGTCGCGAGGGCACCAAGCTTGTCAAGCTGGTGGAGGCCACTCACCTCCAGCGGCCGATTCCGCTGATCAGCTTTATCGCCCGCCAGCGCGATCTCCGCGAATTGGTTGGCGAAAGCCTGCCCGGCGCCATCGGCGTCCAGTTCACCGATGTGCTGCGGCACTGGGAGGCGCGCTTCCACAAGATCACCTTGGAAGATCGCAACCTGCCAGCGATCGCGCAAAAGCGTGTGCTTCGGCCGATCAACGATTCGGCAAAGGAGCAGCTTGCCAGCGCGTTCGAAGACGCACTCAGGTTGCGCCGCGATGTACTGGAAACCTTGCTGACCAGCGAGGCCGATCGCGACCTGTTCCAAAAGGTCTACCCGTTCAGTCCCGCACTGGTGCAGACCTTGATCGCTGTCTCGGCAGCGCTTCAGCGCGAACGGACCGCGCTCAAGTTGATGATGCAGCTGTTGGTGGACCGCCGCGACGATTTGGAGCTTGGGCATCTGATTCCGGTTGGCGATCTATGGGACGCCATTGCCGAAGGAGATGAGCCATTCTCCGATGCGATGCGCGTCCATTTCGACAACGCAAAACGCCTTTACTCACAACGCCTGCTGCCGATGCTGGAGCGCCGTCATGGCGTCGCGTGGGAAGCCGTGCAACTTGGGCAGGCGGACGCCAGCGTTGCACGTGCGCTACGCAATGACGCGCGCCTGCTGAAGACGCTGCTGTTGGCCGCTTTGGTGCCGGAGGTCGAGTCCCTGAAGGCGCTGACCGCGCAACGACTGACGGCGCTCAATCATGGAACCTTCCGTTCCCCCATCCCCGGCCAGGAAGCCCAGATGGTGCTGCGCAAGGTTCGTGATTGGGCTGGAGAAATCGGCGAGATCAAGGTTGGAGAAGACCAGAATCCGCTGATCTCGATCCAGATCACCGGCGTTGATTTGGAACCGATCCTGCGCGCGGCCGAGACGAACGACAACGAAGGCAATCGCCGCAAGCTGATCCGTGACCTGCTGTTCAACCAGCTGGGCTTGGGCGACAGCAACCAACTTTTCACCGAGCATCGGTTCGACTGGCGGCACACGCAGCGGGAAGTCGATGTCGTTTATGAGAACGTCCGGCTTCTTGCCGACGACCGCCTCAAAGGGCGCTCCGGTGGCTGGACCGTGGTGTTGGACTACCCCTTCGACGACAGCAATCGAACACCGCAGGACGATATTGCTCGCCTAAACGACTATCGGGGCGGGAGCGCCCGAACAGTCGTCTGGCTGCCTTCATTCTTGAGCCATAAGTCCCAACAGGAACTGGGCCGGCTGGTTGTGCTCGATCACATCCTGCAAGGCGATCGCTTTGAGCAATACGCATCGCACTTGTCGCTAATCGATCGGACTCAAGCCCGTGCACTGGCAACCAACCAGCGCGACTCGCTGAGGGTCAAACTGAAGTCCCAGCTGGAAGTGGCCTACGGCATCACAGCCGAGCCTCGCGATGCCGTCAGCCATGCACTGGAGCCTGACCAGCATCTGCGGTCGCTAGACCCGACGTTCAGCCCGCGCCCCCCGGTTGGAGCTGACCTCGGCGCTGCGTTCAAGGATCTGCTCGACCAGATGTTGCGCCATCAGTATCCGGCGCATCCCAGCTTCGACACCGACATCCGGCCGGTCTTGGCCCGCAAGTTGTGGGCGGAGCTCCAACCGGCGCTGAATTCTCCCGAGCGCCGCGCACATATCGCCGACCAGGCCAGTCGCCGCTTGGTGAAGGCCGTCGTGCCTGCGCTGAAACTTGGTGAGACGGGCGAGAACGCCGTCGTACTGAATGACCGCTGGCCACAGCACTTCATGCAATGCGCCGCGCGGGAAGGTATTGTCCGTCCAATCGTGGGACAGCTTCGGCGATGGATGGATCATCCCAGCCCCATGGGCTTACCGATCGAGCTGCAGGACTTGGTCATCCTGTGTTTCGCTCGCCTGACAAATCGCCACTTCAGCTTGAACAATGGGCCCTACGAGGCCGAGATTGGAAAGCTGGCCGATGCAGTCGAGTTGCGAGAAGAGCAGCTTCCTACCGAGGAGGATTGGCAGGAAGCGCATCGCCGCGCATCGCAGCTGTTCGGCTTGGTGCCACCGAAGGTACTGAATGCTTCCAATGTGGCGACATTGGTCGGCCAAGTCCGTGACGCAGCCCGAACACGGCGAAACAGTCTTCGATCGGTTCTGGAGGCGCTTCAGGGCAGGACTGCGGAGTTCGCAGGTGGCCGCGCGTCGGCGCGCTTACAAACGGCGCAATCGGCCCATCTGCTTCTGGCCTCACTGACCCAGGCGGAGGATGCGGATGTCTTACGCACGTTGGCTCACGCCGAGCTTTCGACCTCAGCAGCGGCTGTCGCCACTCTGCTTGGAAGCATCGAAAAGCATATCGACAACCTGAATGTTGCCCCATGGGGCACCTTCCGAACCCTCAAAGACGTGCACGACCAGCGGAAGTCGGAGGCGCAAGTCGTCTTGGCCGGACTCGCAGAGGTGCTCGTCAACGACGAGCACGTCCAGCCTCTGTCCAGCTCGGTCAGCGCACTTCAGACCAAGGCTTTGTTGGCGCTGGCGGGCCCCACGGGCATCACCCCGCCAACACCTGACTCGATTCGACCGCCACCGCCAACTGTCCCGCCGCTCGATCAGACGCCGGAGCGCGAACCCACTCGACCGGTTATCGCGATTGAGACGGTAGAGGAGCACTCGCACTCTGCGCTCCCGGTCGCTGAGGCCACGCAATTGCTGGAAAAGCTCGCACTGAAGCTCCGGTCAGACAGCGAGCTTGAGTTGAGCCTGAGTTGGCGCCTTCAGCGCCGCAAGGAGAGGTGATGTCATCCGCCGTCAGCTCTCAGCTTCATGCACAACTGGAGGCAGTGCTAAGCCGGGAACCAGATGCTCGCGCTGTGGCGATCCGCCTCGACTCTCCGCAAGGCCTCCCGGAAGCCCTGCGAGTGCGCGGGCGACAGTTTCCTGTGCGATGGTGTGAAAGCGGACTCTCGTTGCGAGAAGCTCTATGTGAGCTTGACCAAAAGCCAGGTGACGAAGCCGCGCTTCTGGTCACACCAATAAGCGACGCCCAGCTGCCTGCAGACGTCGCTGCGCGAATTGCCCGTGCAAGGATCTTCCAAGCCAAAGACTGGGAGATCGTTCGACCGCTTTTTGGGGCGACCACGGTCGACGCCCGGCTCGGCAACTATGCCTGGATGGCGCAGGTCTTGATTGACTGTTCAGTGCATGGCCCGTATTCGCCCGTGATGCACCGAGTACTTGATCTGGATACCGCATGGCGCGAAGTCCTGTGGCGGACCCTCGGCATTCGCGGCCCACGTCCAGATGCGATGGAGCTGCTGTCCTGGACCCTGACCTCGGATCAGGAGATCCGCTTCACCGCCCTGCCGGATCAGGCGAAGCTCGATGTTCTGGCATGGTTCGAACGGGAGTGCGGTTCTGCCGGCCAACTTGTCGCCAGTGCCTCACGCACTGGGCGTCGCGGTGATTCTGTTGCTTTGGCCGTGGTGTGCGGCGTGCTCTTCGCAAACAGCAGGCAACCAAGACCCGACCTTACCAAAGCCATCGTTCGTCTTGAGCGCTTCCTTGATCACCACCAAGTGGATGCCGTGGCGGGCCGTCGCTGGGCTGAGGACGCGGCTCGCCTTGTGGAAACGACGGGACTGGAGCGTCTTCGGACCGCTCTGGAGCGTGCTGACGAACTGCTTGAAGCATTGGGCGTAAAGGATCACGCCCATCTCAGCCCTCTAACACCGCTTGGACTTGAACAACGACTTGCGAACTTTGCAGAAGCGTTGGCCGAGCATCTGCGCTCACCGGGTCAATCGACGTTGCTACAGGTTGAAGACACCGCCTCGGAGGTTCTGTCGCATCAGTTTGCAACGGATCGCCCATTGCGGCGAGAGCGTGTCTTGATGGCGCGCAGGTTGGCGCGCTGGCTGCTTCAGTCGCCCGTGGACGGTGCCGACTACACGGCGATGGTGAAGTGGCAGGCCGAACAGGGCGCTTTTGTCGACTGGGCGAGGTCGCGCCTCCTGGGCGGCGACGAACTTGAAGCGCTCTCTCGTGTCTACGCCGAACTTCGCAAAGAGGTGGCCACGCGCCGGGATCGCCTAAATCTGCGATTTGGTCAGCTTCTGGCTCAAGTCAATCGTGAAGACGCTTGGCAACAGGGCGTGGCGATGCCACTTGAACGAGTGCTCGATAAACTCGTGGCACCTGTGGCGGCTCGAGCTGGACTGCTGGTCTTGGTGGTCGACGGGCTCAGCCTTTCGATTTTTCGCGAACTCATGAGTCGACCAGATCAGCTCGGCTGGCGTGAGCTTGTCCCGGAGCTTTCCTCAACTGCATGGGTTGGTGTTGCGGTCCTGCCAACCGTGACGGAATCCAGCCGGACCAGCCTGCTGTGCGGCACGTTGAAGCTCGGCACCGCAGCGCAAGAAAAGTCGGCGTTCGCAACGCATCAAGGCTTGATGCAATCCTCCGGAAAGAAGTCGCCGATCCTGTTCCATAAAGCGGAGCTGCTGGACGAAACAGGGCTATCTCAGGCTGTGAGGGAGACCATCGCGGACGTCGGCCGAAAGGTTGTTGGCGTGGTCTATAACGCCGTGGATGACCATCTCAGTGGGCCGGAACAACTCCATCAGAGCTGGCAGCTCGAACAACTGCGCGGGCTTTTTGCTCTCCTTCAGGCCGCGCGTGATGCGCGACGTGTTCTGTTGATTGCTTCCGATCATGGGCACGTGCTTGAGGACGATTCTGAATCCCTTAGCGGTCCGGAGAGTGATCGTTGGCGTCCGCACAACGCGTCAGGAATGAAGGAGTCTGAGATCTTTTTTGAAGGCGGACGCGTCGTTTCGCCATCGGGCGATCCCCGCGTGGTTTGCATCGCCAGTGAGAGCAAGCGCTATCGAAGCAGACGAAACGGGTATCACGGCGGTGTCACCCTGCAGGAAGTCTGTGTCCCGCTGAGCGTCTTCGCACCATTTGGCCTTGATCTTGAGGCCTGGTGCGAAGCACCGCCCGCGGCACCGGAATGGTGGGACCTGCCCCTGTTTGTCGAGCCTGAAAGGCGAGCCGAACGGCCACGGCCTACGCGCAAGTCAAACAAAGTGCCCGTTGGGCAAGCGTCCATGTTCGATGCCTTGCCCGAGATCGAGGCTGCGAGGGCTCCGAGAATCGACGATTGGATCGAGTCGCTCCTAGTCTCGCCCAACTATTCGGCACAGAAGCAGATGGCAGCCCGCGTCGCCTTGGACGATGAACAGGTGAAATCCCTGCTTTCGGCCTTGGCGTCTCGTGGCGGGAAACTCGGCTGGACAGCTCTCGCACAACGAATGCGCCTCCCCGAGATGCGGCTCTCTGGCGCGCTGAGCGCGGCCAAGCGGCTCCTAAATCTCGATCAAGCGCCTGTATTGACCGTTGACGAGGCGTCGCGGACCGTCGAGCTTAATCGCCCACTGCTGGAACAGCAGTTCCGTTTGAACCAAAGGGGTCACGGATGATTAGCGCCGCCCGAAGAAACGAAATCGTCGGTGCATTGCGACGCGGCACCGTCCCTTCGTCCGGCCTCGAGCATCTGGCAGTTGGCCTCGACACACTTAAGCGTGCCATTGAGGATGAACTGGATGCCGTGAGGCAAGGTGAAGCCTGCTTCAAGGCGGTTCGCGGCGACTATGGCACCGGGAAAACGTTCTTTGGGCGCTGGGTCCAAGAGCGAGCACGTAGTCGAGGCTTCGCAACCAGTGAGGTGCAAGTCAATGAAACCGAAACGCCATTGCACCGTCTGGAGACCATCTATCGACGGGTAGTTGAACACCTGGGCAACCAGGACACCCCAACGGGTGCGTTCCGCTCAGTGATCGACGGCTGGTTCTACGCGCTTGAGCAGGACGTGCTCGCCGACTCCAGCGATCTTGCTCACAACGAAGCCGCGTTACTCGAGCGAAGCGTCCAGCTGATGGAAGCGAGGCTGACGGAGATCAGTCAAGTGGCCCCGGCGTTCTCTGCGGCGCTCAGAGCCTATCGCATGGCGTTGGCGAAGAACGACCATGCCACGGCAGAGGGCCTGATTAGCTGGCTTTCAGGGCAGCCCAATGTGGCTGCCTCGGTAAAGCGCGTTGCAGGCATCAAGGGCGATATCGATCACTTCGCTGCGTCGAACTTTCTTGCTGGATTGCTGGCAATCCTCAAGGACAGCGGTTATTCGGGCCTTCTCATCGTCCTCGATGAGGTAGAAACGCTCCAGCGGATGCGTGCCGATACTCGCGAAAAGGGTCTCAATGCCCTGCGCCAGTGGATCGATGAGATTGATGCAGGCCGCTTTTCTGGTCTTTACCTGGTAGTAACGGGAACCCCTTCGTTCTTCGACGGCGCTCAAGGTGTCCAGCGCCTACCGCCGCTCGCCCAGCGACTGCACGTAGACTTCACCGGTGACCCGCGATTCGACAATCCGCGCGCCCCGCAGGTTCGTCTTTCTGCCTTTCAAAGGCCCCAACTCATCGAAGTAGGACGAAAGGTTCGCGAGATTTACTGCAGCCACTGCACGAATTTCGGTCGGATCATCGAGCGCGTCGATGATAACTATGTCAAAACACTCGCTGACGCGGTTGCGGGGAGTCTCGGCGGCAAGGTTGGTATCGCACCGCGAATCTTCCTAAAGAAATTGGTCGCAGAAGTACTCGACAAGGTGGATTTGTTCGAAGATTTCGAACCCCGGGTCCATTATCGGTTGACGCTCTCTGAAGCAGAGCTGTCCACCAATGAGCGGGCCGCCTCACAGGCAAGCAGCGTGGATGACATCGAGCTGTGAGCAGCTTTGAAAAACTCCATCCCGCGTTGCAGTACCACATCGTCAATTCACTTGGTTGGCGTGAGCTTCGCCAAGCCCAAGTAGAGGCGATTGAGCCCATCCTGGCAGGAACGAACTGCCTCCTGCTTGCACCAACGGCAGGCGGAAAGACCGAAGCCGCAGCATTCCCCGTGTTTTCCCGGATGCTTCAGGAGGATTGGATGGGGCTAAGCGTGCTTTACGTCTGCCCAATCAAGGCACTCCTGAATAACTTGGAGCCTCGCCTCTCTGGATACGCCTCACTGATTGGTCGTCGAGTGGGCGTATGGCACGGCGACATTGCAGACTCGATCAAGCGGCGCATGCGCGCCGATCCTCCAGACATCCTACTGACAACTCCCGAGTCACTCGAGGGAATGCTGATCTCAACGCGAACAGAACGCGCTGAGCTCTTTTCTCGCCTTAAGTCCGTCGTAATCGACGAACTTCATGCCTTTGCGGGAGACGACCGAGGCTGGCATCTCCGGGCGGTGCTTCGCCGCCTCGATCACTACACCCCTTCGCCACTTCAGCGGATTGGGCTTTCCGCCACCGTTGGCAATCCCGAGGCTCTACTCGACTGGCTGTCCGGTGGCTCAACCGGGCGGATCGTCGGAAGCTCCATCGTCTCACCTGATGCGGAAGTTACGATTGACCATGTCGGGAGTGTAGAGAATGCTGCAATCGTCCTCTCTCGGCTTTATCGCGGAGAGAAGAGACTGGTGTTCTGTGACTCGCGAGCTCTTGCGGAGCGCTTAGCCAATGCGCTTCTTGAGGTGGGAGTGCGCACTTGGGTAAGCCATGCAAGCCTTAGCGCTGTGGAACGAAAGGCCTCCGAACTCGCGTTCGCCGAGGGAAGTGACTGCGTGATCGTTGCAACATCCACCCTTGAGCTTGGCATTGACGTCGGCGACCTAGATCGCGTTATTCAGATTGAATCACCAGGTACCGTTAGCTCGTTCCTGCAGCGAATGGGGCGATCCGGCCGAAGGAGCGGGGCGCGTCGCAATTTTCTTTTCTTGACCCTGACAGATATGGGACTCCTTCAGGCCGTCGGAATTACCCACCTCTGGGCCAAGGCATGGGTTGAGTTCGTCGAACCCCCGCCGCTTCCACTCAACGTTCTGTCGCAACAAGCCATCCTACTTACTCTGGAGCGCCGCCAAATCACTCGATCCGAGCTGATTCATTCGTTGATGGGCTGTTTTCCTGAGCTCCCCAATGCAGATATTGAGGCTTGCATTCAATATCTTTCGCAGGAGGGCTACCTCGCAATGGTAGATGACGTCGTTCAGATCGGATTGCGCTCGGAGACCGAGTTTGGCGGCTCCCACTATCGCGAACTGCTCGCGACATTTTCTGGCGCTGATCTGGTTCTAGGCCGATGGGGCAGTCAAGAGATTGGCTTCATTGATCCTGCAACGCTTCCGAGAAGTCGAGGCGATCGAGTTGTGTTGCTTGGTGGTCGCAGCTGGAAGGTCATCGACGTCGACTTCAGCCGCAGAATTGCCTCGCTCGAGCCATCTGGTGAACGCGGCAAGGCCCGATGGCTCGGAGGTTCGGCGAGCATGACCGCCGAGCTCGCGCAATCCATCCGGGAAGTCCTTAGAGATGGAGCATCCCCCGTCATCAAGCTTTCGAAGCGGGCCGACGCGCTTTTGAACGAGCTGAGAGATGAAATGCCCACTGCAGGAGATCCCTCTCCTGTCGAGGAACTCGATACGGGCCGCTTTCGCATGTGGACCTACGCCGGCTCAAAGCGGAACCGAAGCTTGTTGGCTGGTCTGCGCTCCTCAGGGGCCATTCGTGCGGAGGGTCTTTTTGTTGACTTCGCTGTCCGTCCAACCGGACTTCGACCGCAAGATTGGCCAGGTCGGCCCAATAAGAACAGCCCCTTGGTGAAAGAGCATTTGGAGTCGATCAAGTTCGGGGACCTGATGTCCGTCGACCACAAGATGGTCCAGACGGTTCACCGGAGTTTTTCGTGATACTGGTAGGTAACTTTCGTCGCGTGCATGGATGGTCAGCACGACGGCTCGTGACCAAATGGATCTCGCTTTCAGTGAAGCACAGCGACGTTTCAATGGTGGGGACAGATGTTCACGATTGTCCGGTGCTCACGAACGGAAAGGCGATCGCACCCAGTTCAAGCATGGGATGTTAGATCATCAGATCAAGCATCACCGGCATCATGCTGTGCAGCAGATTGACCCCATCTTGAACTTGGGCCCGATTGGCCTGACTCCCCCAGGTGGCGCCGCGATGCACTAGGGAGCACCTCAGGAGTACAAGCGCTCAAACAGTGTCGATAGCACCGCAAAGGTGTCGCGAGGTGCCCACGCCGCGGCATCAATCCCTCCCCGCGGAGTTGCACGCAAGGAGCGCGATTCACCCCTTGGTGTTGTCGGGGGTGCGCCGCCTTTGGCGCAGAAAACATCGGCAAATTCAACCTGCGGCACACACAGAGCCAGGTGCCGCCCAGACACTGCCGCTGGTAACGCCCCGCAGCTCCAGCCGATCGCTACCCACGTCCGCAAACAGCACGCGAAGACTCGGGCGTGCGCCTTGGATTTCGGGCAGGCTGAGCCGCAGGTCCGCACCCTGTGGGACACGGTCGGGTTCTACCCCGAAACCACGGACGGTTGTGAAAGGGTGGAGAACTTCAAATCCTGTCTTGCCGTTCTTCGCCGCATTCGGCGGTTGTGGCTCCGCTCGATATATTCGAACACATCCGCT
>Ga0075012_10000764_pt1 | contig 33723 bp, 38 predicted proteins | sample All_14_2_FD_71474 | JGI IMG/M metagenome (GOLD analysis project Ga0075012, IMG submission 71474) | Freshwater microbial communities in response to fracking from Pennsylvania, USA - Allegheny Zone_MetaG_DW_15 | ecosystem: Environmental > Aquatic > Deep subsurface > Groundwater > Drilled...
GAAGGCACACACCAGCAGCTGATCGAGCCCAAAGACGTTCCCCCGGTGTTGATGCAATTTGCAGCCTAGAAAGCAGGCTGTGTGCCAGACATCGAAATAGACCTTGAAGATGACGAGGACATTGTTCGCGTCTACACCCGAATTCCGGAGCAGCCCTGGTTGTTCCGTAAGCTGGTTGCCACTGATTTCGCCCGAATCATGCACGCTCACTCAGGCATTTCGCTTTTGAGGCTTAAGTACCTGAGTCGACAGCAAGCCAGAAACTGGTTTGACACGCCCAAACTTAAGGGACTGGCTATCTGTAAAGCAAAAGCGCTGAAGGATTTAGGTTTGCGCTTTATGGCGAAATCCGCTGAAGATCCGCATGTCTCGACACGCTGTCCGCCATGTAACTTGAACGTGGACTACAACAAACTCTGTCAGACTAACGACAAGACCGATTGCATGCTGGATCTTGAGGCTGCGGTCTCGTTGTCGAAGTTTTTGTCCAAGTCAGTCTTTGTAGTGGACACTCCGGTCGACGCTCAGGAGCGATAAAAGTGCAGGACCCAAAACTAAAAAACCCCCGGCTTTCGCCGAGGGGATACATGCCTATCTTAACCGGTCTTCGAATATTTGTCTGCTTGGATCGCCCTCTCAACAGTTCGTCCATGGCTCCCTGAGGGTATCGCTATACCGCAACACAGGCGATCAAGTCTTACGACACCTTCTTTGTACCACAAAAAATTGTGCAGGCCGGCCTGCACAACTACCAATGCAGCTGGGTGGCGGGCGGGTAGCCACGCGCGAAGCGCGCCCTCCTGCCAAAGACCGGCATCCCGCGTCCACACTCCCCAGTCGCGCTGCCCGCCAGCTCCTGCAGCACTGCCTGAATACCGCGCAGCAGGGGCCCCGCCGTCAACTTGAACCACAGTCTTGCCTGCGCACACGTGAGGTTGACGGCGGGTGCAAGCGGTAGGCTTTGCGCCAGGCAGGAAAGCAAGGGCAGTCGGCCAGTATAGAGCAGAGCGGCAAGAGCGGCTTCGGGGCAAGTGTGCCTCCGACAAAGACAGGCAATGGCGACAGGAAAAGAAAGAAGACAGAGACAAGAGCTTTCACTCCTGCCTCTGTCTTATCTGAATCAGGCGCTCTTGCGAGCAGCCTTTTTCGATTCGGCATCATCTACCTTTTCAGCGGTGGTTGGCTTCGGCCCACAGAGGTGGAAGCTGGTGAGCTTCAAGATTGGCTTGTGTACTTCCACTGTCTTTCCGTCAACTTCCTTGGTGAAGGTGTTGATGGCCAGTCGCCCGGTGAGGAGGACTTCGCGTCCTTTGGTGATGGTTTGCATCACGCGGTCACCAAGACCGTTCCAGCAGTCTACATCGATCCACAGAGTCTTTTCTTCCTCTTTCTTGCTGCTGTATTCAGTGACTCCGAGGCTGAATTTCACAACTTTGTTGCCGGTGTCAGCGAAGCTTACAGCGCGGGGATCTTGTCCGACTCTGCCGATGATGGTCAATTGATTGTTCATGGTTGGCACCTCCAGTGCGTTTTAGGTGCCCCAAGGTCCGCACAAGTCGCAGACCGCGCTAGCGCTTTTCTACAGTGCAAGGACGCGCATGCGCCCGAAGGGGAATCCTTGTGCTGTAGAAAAGTTGTGCCAGTATCAGCGCCGTTAAAAAGCACGGGGGTGCCTTACAAAGAACAACACAAGACAAACAACGGAAGAAGGACAAGCCCACAGCCGCTGGCTGAGAGACACATAAACAAGTTGAGTTTCAGCCGGGACACAATCAGCAGCAAAAAAGAGAAGACAAATAGCCAGACGCAGATAGCTGGAACATCAGAAAAGCGTGATGCAGAGCACAAGACGCGAAGTCAGGCACAGGCGCATGACCAAGAACAAAACTCAAGGAAGTAGGAAAGCAGAGGAAACAAGCCAATCGCTCACTAGCCCCATTCAGGTCCAGAGCCAGCCATAGCACGCAGATGATACAACCAGACGGAAAAAGCAATCGCAAGAGCGCAACAACAAAAGACAGAGGCAGGAGTATCAAACCATAGTCTATTTCGCCGTTTCGAGCTCCATCAAGGACTAGACGGCAGAAGCGATAGCTCGCTCCTGCCGTCAACCAGCTCTTAAAACAACTGCGGATGTGACTCTCTAATGCTCGCCACACCTCGGTATGAGACGATCAGGTGATCGAGGATTTCGACTCCCAATAGCTTGCCGGCGGCGACCAGTTGCCTGGTCGTATCCTGGTCCTCCTGGCTCGGGTCGGTCGATCCAGCCGGATGATTGTGTGCGACGACAACACAGTAAGCATTATTCAAGATGGCGGCCTTGAAGACCTCCCTTGGATGAACCAGGCTTGCAGACAGGGTTCCGTGACTTACCACGTGGTAGCCCATGACCTGATTTTTTGCGTTAAGGTGCAGGGCAACGAAATGTTCTTCTGACAGATGTTTCATTGGGTCCAGGTATTGCTCCAGATCGCAAGGCGTCCGAATCACTGGCAGGGGCTCACTTGTGGGCTCCCGCAAAATCGCCAACTTGATCTGAGGAATCTTGTACTTGAGATGTTTTTTGAGTGTTCTTGTATTCATGATCCGCTCCATATAAAAATGCCGGGATGGCGTAGAGGCTCATCCCGGCTGGGGTTACAACAGAAGTCATTGTCTAGTTGGCGACAGCTTCCTCCTTCAGGAGCGTCGGATGAATGAGAGAGATTGCCGGACGAGCGGGCGTGAATGCCTGACTGTTCTCCAGGTGAATCCGGCACGCCTCGCGGATTAGCTCCGATCTTGTTTGCGATCGAAACTCAGCAAGCAGATCCAGTTGGTCGAGCATGCGCTCAGGTATAGCTATCAAAACTTTCTTTTTCATGATGTTCGTCTCCCTGTATTAGTGCGGCTTTTCGCCACTAACGGGGGCAAGGGGGAGGCTCGCCGCGTCAAGCGAGAAGTAGCTCTGGAGCCCCCACCTTTCGGTGCTCGTGCTTGACGCGGGGTGGCGCCTCCCCCTTAAACTGAGAAGGCGAAAAGTGCAGCCAAGTGAGGCTGCACGCCAGCAGACAGGTCGCTTAGCCAGGCAAACACAGACTGCAAGACTGGCACGGTTTGGGCTCAGATCGATTCGTTTGCAACGGATAAGCGTTAGTAGTTATCTGCGGGCAGTTGGTCAAAGGCTCGACTTTCAGCGGCTGCACATGCTTCCCAGTACGGTGATATGGGAAGTTGATGATTTCACCAGGCTTGACCTGGTCCCGAATCGCCGGTAGCAATTCAACAGGTAGCTGGTCCTGCTCCTGCTGCATGAGAGCCAGCTTCCAGACACCCGGATAGGAAGAAAACGCCAGCAAGCCTTGCTCGAAATTGTCGTTGTCGATACTCAGGAATCCCTGGCAATTGGCCTCACTTGCAAGCTCCGACAGCAGCGCCAGGAGCTTCGGCTCAAGGAAACTGCGTGTATAGAACCAGAATTTGCATTGAGGCCGATCTTTGATCGCGATCAGCCATGCCTGCGCATATCCGCACGAGAACCAGTCCCCCACGTCATGCAGACGAAGACTGTAGGGCACTTTAGTTGCGGTACCAGATATCTGCGCAGCCAACCAATCCACTGGCCGCGCCTGATCCACAAGCGCAATGAGATTCTGAGCCAGCAACTCAGGACCGCCTTTCTTCAACAGAAACTCGCAGGTCCTAAAGTTGCGCAGCCGCTTGTGACGCTGTGCTTCTGACTGATAGCGGACACCGTTTCCATAACAAAGCCGCTTGCAGATCTCAGTTGCGTTGATACAAGATTCCCGGCGCGAAAGGCTGAAAGCCCAGCCTACCTTACTATTCTGAGTCAACTCCAAACCATAGTCGTGTACACGAGCACTTACCATCGTTGCCCTCCTTTGCGTTAAGTCGGCAGCGACGCTGCCTCCCGGAGGGCGACCGGCTGGGCTCTGCCGTCAAGGCGGCAAGAGCGAATTACCAATGAAAAAGGAAAACCGAACGGCTTGACGGCGGTGGGCGCTCAGCCGGTACACTTGAAGAACAGCGGAGGAAGCCGCCACGTCTGGCTCGTGACGCATAGACGATCAGAAAATGAGTGAATTCTGATGTGGTATCACATTGCAAATCAGATGCCAAGAAAGTACACTTGTTAGCGGTGGAATAGTCGCATTTTTTTCAAAAAGCGAGATGCGTCTTTCCCGCTCTCTCTGTGTCTCTTGCACCTTCGGAAAGCTTCTGGGAAATGTGGGTTAGTGAACACCACATGCAGTGGCATCATCATAACAGATCGAAGATCAAAACAGAAGCTGATTCGCAGAAAATTTCCAGCTAGGGCGGCCGAACCACCAGCTGCGGGCCGTTGGTCCCAGCGGCCAGTTGCTCTTTCAGTTCGGAGATATACACCTGCAATGCAGTCTGACTGTCATAGTCGGGTGCCATGGCTAGATAGCTTGCCAGAACAACCAGAAGGACTTTGATCTCTGGAACAGAAAGCGTAGAAGGGTCGTTTTGAGTGAGCCGGGTAACTTCATCCTGCCAGGTCGATTCTGAAGCCTCCTGGGAGCCTAGAGCGGTCTTCTGTGCTTGCCGCTTATCTCTTTGGGATCGCATGGATATCTCATAGGCAACACGGCGAGCTGCCAAGCGACCGGGAGGCATCTCCTGTTCTAAAGAAGTGGTAGGGGGCTGGGTTTGAGTAGAACCCGCCCCCACCACATCGTTATATTCGTCCGTACTGATTGCAAAGAACCCGGAAGCCAGGTCCTCGTAGTCTTTGTGCCAGATGTCCTTGTGGTTGTACAGAGTCTCTTTGGAGCATTTGGCCGCCTTGCGCAGTTCCTCGGTGGTGAACTTGCCTTCGCGCTCTTTCAACCCGTCCAGGGCCTTCGAGATGCGCTTGCGTGCATCGGCTTTGCGGTTGGCGTTTTCTCGCACCCAGGATATGGGCACCACGGGTGCATACTTGACCGGCTCCTCGGCCTTCTTATGCGCCGGACGCCAGTGCGCGGCCCGCTCTACCTGGGCGAATGCATCGGCGCGCCCGCGATTTATCTCGTGGCTCTGCCCGTTGTTACGTGCTCTGAGGAACTCCTCTATTGCCCACTGCCTCTCCTGCTCATAGCCATAGCCGAGCGCGGGTAAGTCGCGGCTGGGGTCTCCATAGAAAAGATAGTGACTGAGACACTCAATGGACTCGGCTCGCTGAGACGGTCCGTTCAGCCCATTGAGGTGATAGAGCCGTCCCTTGTACCAGTTGTCGATGATGATTCCCGGCGGCAAGCGATGGAATACAGCGGTGACGAAGTCAGCGAACTCGCCGCCGGGGATGGCTTTCTCCGTTCTTCTTATCGGCACCACATTGCTGACTGGCTCGCCGCGACCACGGGCGACTGCGGCAAGCTTGTGTTTCTCAAGCTCCTGAAGATAAGTCTTGAGCCGCTGGAAAGCGGCAAAGGAATTGGAGTCACCATCGAGAACATCGACAAACAGCTCAAGTGCTTGCGTCGGATCAAGCTCATGGCGTTCGTAATCTATGTCGAGCGTTTTCTTGTCTAGCCAGGCGAAGCCGGGCTGCATCGGCAGCCTGAGACCTAATCCAAGCGAACCGTCACCACCAGGATGAGGGAAAATCTCGAGCTGCCCTTTGCCGACCTGGAAGTCGTTCAGGGCCAGAAGTTTGATCAACTGCTTTCTGAGATCGGCACTGTTAATAGGCTCTTCAAAGAAAAGGTACAAATGCCAGCCACCGCTATAGCTGGATCTATAAAGAGAAGAACGAGAAAGACCGGCATCTGATAACGCATGTAGCAACTTATCAAGTGATTGCTTATTGTGATAACGGCTCTTGTGATCTATATCGAGAACGGCGAAACGAGTTGATTTCCCGGCACGACAGCCGATAAAGAACTTGGGATGCGCACACGCGATCGCCTTGAGAATTTCTGAATCGGGAAGCTTCCAGCGCTCGTCAGCGGAATACCAGGAGCCGCCAGACAAGGGCTTGTAGATGTAACCGAATCGGTGGAACAGTTCAAGGAATTGCGCGACAGAGGTCTCCCACCCTTTCGGGAAGTAATCTAGTCGAGCAAATCTAGCAGGCGCACTGGCTGTGCCAGTGCGCGCTTGAACGCGTCCGGAAATGATGGTCTCCCTTTCTTAATCTGGGACGTGTTGACCTAACCGGACCGTTCGTCTATCCTGAAGTCACATCGCGGAACTACCAAGAACGCGACGACAACTGAATAACGAGATCCGCAAAGGTCTCAACAAAAGACATCGCCCCAAGCGATGTTTTTTTGTCTGGTGTTATTCCTTTCTAGGAGGCCGCGCCTCGTATATCTTTCCGATATGCACCACTTCTGGTGGCATCGTCAGATGACACTATATTAGCTGCGCAAAAAGCGATCAACTCTTTACTACCCGAATCGATCCAGCGGAAGCGGCTTCGCGCAGTCTCGAAAATTTCGATCCTCGAAGCTAGAAATGCTTGGACCGCTCACAATGCGTCCGGGCACACTACTGATTGAACGATTAGCAGGAGGTCAAAGAAAAGGCTGGAAGTCTTTCTACCCCGCCTAGAAGTTCTCTTCCAGTCCATAGAAGCCCCTTGGAAATGACTGGAAGCGGCACGCTAGAAGAGCCCAGAAATCCCCGTTAACGCCAAACTGGCAACACTTTACGAGAACGGTCCCATCACGACCACAGCTGTCGGTTCGCGTCCATTTCGAACCCACCCTGGAAGAGCCCTCGAAATCTTCCAGCCCACTCGAAACGCTTCCAATCCGCCGTGGAAAGAAATTCGGGACTCAACTTCGAGCCATTTTCAAGAGGTGAGAGGCGGTCGTTAGAACGCAACCGTATAGGGCGGCTTGGGATCGAAACGATTTCCACCCGGGATAGAAGGAGGCTGGAAGGGGCTATAGAAAATCCGGCCCAAAAATTTCCAGACGGTCGAATCAGACTGCTCTTGCGATTTCTGATCCTGCACATGATTTCCAGGTACCGGCTAGAAGCGCTTCGAACCTAACGCCAGATGCGAGCCGCAATGCGGCTTTCATAAGCAAGCAGTGCTTTTTCTTTTGCTAGAAAAGCTCTATAATGCCCACGGGTTAAAGGTTTGCGATATCCAAAAGATACGCGTCGGATATAAGAGGCATCGTGTCGCGAACAATATCAGTCAAGGAAGCAGCAGCAGCACTGGGCATTACGCCAAGGGCAGTCACATATCGGCTTGAGAAGGGTTCGCTCAAGGGAACGCTGAACAAGAATGAGTTCGGCGTTCCGGAATGGCGCATTTACCCGAACAAGGAAATTCTCTCCGGACTGAACAGCCAGGCTGACGTAGCCAATAGTCCGATAAATTTCGAGCCAACCGATGTGATCGAGGCAGAGTCAGTTGACTCACCAGAAGAGTCGGCAGCGCCGCAAGAGAACGAGAAACGATTCAGCAACGAGTTCCAGACAATTGTCGAACAATGTGTCCGCCCCCTGGTCGAGGAAGTGAAAGCACAAGCGCTGGCTCTGGCTGAGAAGGACCGCATCATCGAGGAACAGAATCGGCAATTGCGACTCCTACCGGACTATCAACGTAAGGCTGAAGAAGAGTGTCAGCGTGCCGAGGAGGAGCGTAAGGCGGCCGAGCTTCGGGCGCTTGAAATTGAAGCGCTGAATAAGCAAGTAGCAGCAATAGAAGCGCAAAAAGTTGAGCTTGAAGTAAAGGCCAATCAGGCGGGTGCTCTCATTGGTGATCTTGAGTCGCTCAAAGCGACGGTCGAAGAGCTTCAGAAGCCCTGGTGGAAGAAATGGTTCCTCCCTAGACCACAATGAACTTTCTTTTTTGGAATGACAGCGGTTCTCTAGTTCTTTGCTTTTGATATCAAGCGCCCGGACGTTAAAGCATCCACAGAAATCAGTCCAATATCGCGTACCAGTTGCACTTGTGTCAGGTTGAAGCTGATTACTGCTTCTGCCTGGTCTATGTAAGCCTGGGTGAGATCCCTTTGCGCAGTAAGAACGTCAAGGTTGGTACCCAGTCCAGTATCCAACCTTAGTCTAGCCAGGCGTAGTTCCTCTTTGGCTGAAGCCACTTGCTCATCAGTTTGCTCGATCTTCTGCTCCGCTGTAAGAGTGTCAGCATAAGAGGTTCTTACCTGCTCGAAGACATCAACAAACTGCTTGTTCGCTTTGATCAAAGCCTGTCTGGCCTGCCATCTGGCCGCTTGTATATTGGCGGTGTCGCTCAATCCGAGACTTCCCAGAGTCCAATTCACTCCAAAGTTAAGAACAAAAAGCGAACCTAACTGGTTCAACTTGGGACCAATGCCATAAAAGTCACCATTCAGGTTGACCTTAGGTTGAAGCGGTGCGGCCGCAATTGGAATTTGAGCTTTAGCGGCCTTGCGAAGTTCTTCGAACTGTTTCAGTTCAGGGCGGTTGTCGACAGCATAGGTGAGGAGATCGTTTATTAGCAAGTCTTGCGATATGAGTCTTTGTTTTTGTACAAGTCTTCCTGCGGGTATCAGATCTTGTCCCAGGCTCACATTGAGCGTGTGCGCCAGCTGAATTGCCGCTATCCGACGAGCGCTTTGTTGAGTGAGCAAATCTTGCCTGTCGCGAGCAAGCTGTGTGCGTGCTTGCAGAACGTCGAGGTATGTAGCAAGCCCATTTGCTTCAAGCTGACTATTCTGGTTGACCTGCTCCACAGAGCGCTCCACAGCTTTAATGCGTATTTGCAAAAGAGCCTCATTCAAAAGCAGATTGTAGTAATTGCGAGCCGCCGCAAGCAAAGTGTCATTGACTGTGCCTTCGAGTTGTTTTTTTGCTGCCCGGAACTGGTGCTTGCTTTGTATGCTGCCAAATAGCACCGAACCGCCCTGGTAGGCACGATAGCGAAAGCCGGCATTGGCAATCGTAATTGGTCCTTCGATCTTGAGCGCTTGTACTCCGGCTCCGCCTCCGAACAGACCGCCCTTTGTCTTGATGTCACCATCCAGTCCAATCAAACTGTAACCAAGTACGGTATCAGGCAAAAATTTTGCGAGTGACTGAAAATAGCCGTACTTCTGGATCTGTGTGGTAGCATGGGTATTTTGTATATCCAAGTTGCCGGTTAGCGCTGCACGTAAAACATCACGGAGGCTGACCTGTTGGGAATATGCTGCATCCAGCCCGAAAGGGCTCAGGCGCCTATCTATAGAGATCAGCCCCTTAAGCGCGGTCTCCGGCAATGTGATTTCGCTGATTTGGGTCTTATCCGTTTCAATTGGGGGATCAAAGCCTCCCGGTTGAACTGGCACGACAGGAGCTGAGCCAACCGGTGTCGGTTTCGCCTGAATACGTTTTTCATCGGCATAGGGCTCCTTTTTCTTCGTCAATGACTTGAGTCTGGGAGGTGGCGTAATCGGTCCTTTTAGCAAGGGATCTGGAGCTTGACCGTTCTGCATTGCGGGATTGACGGAGGCAAGGTGCAATGACGTTTGCTTATTCTGCTCAAAGGAAAAGGCGGCTTCTTGTGCCGAAAACAGGCAGAATGCAGCCAGTCCGACTGTGCCCACTCTGAACCGGTTTTCTCTGATCATTTTGTCTCCTTTTTTCTTTTCAGTGAGCAGTTACGACGGCTTTACCCTTCTTGCCGGAGTCAAGAAGCAAGAGCAACGGCAAAGTCACACACAGGAGCATGCCGACAAGCCACGAGATATCCTCAAAGGACATAACTGACGCTTGGGTAAGAACATTGGAATTAGCCAGCATGCGCGCGCCAAACTCTGCTTCTTGCGGCGACGAACCGTGCTGTTGGAAAACACCGGCAAACGACTTCATCGTATCTACAGCGGCAGGATTGAATGGGTTCACCTTTTCGATCAAAACTCCCCTGTGGAACTCATTGCGTCTGTCCAAGATGGTTGTTATGGCTGCAACACCAATACTGCCGCCGAGCTGCCTGGCTAGATTGAAGAAACCGGACGCGTCAGCTACTTCGTTCGTAGGACAATTTCCGAGTGTTGCCATTGTCAGCGGCATATACATCAAGACCATTGCAACGCCTCTTACAATGAGCGGCCAGAAGAAATAATCAACGCTGGTATCCATGTTGATCGGCACGAGTTCGAACATTACCCAGGCCATAAGTATTGTTCCGAGCCCAACAAGCAAGCGTGGATCACCTTTTTTGGAGAAGACGCCCGACAGTGGCATGAGCACGGCAGAAGCTATTGACCCGGGCAGCAAAAGAAGCCCGCTCTGCATAGCGGTGAATCCCAGAAGGGTTTGTACGAAACTCGGTATAGTAAACATGGTTCCGTACATGGTGATGCCCATGATGAGCGAAAGTATGCTGCCGCTAGCGATTGCGCGGTGGCGGAGGACGCGGAGATTTACAGCAGGTTTGTCAGCTGTGAGCTCTTGTACGACAAAGAGTATGAGCCCGACAATAGCAGCCACCGAGAGGAAAACGATTGCAGGCGAGGAGAACCAATCTTCTCTTTGCCCCTCTTCCAGAACGTACTGAAATGATCCGACAGTAATTATTAAAAGCAAGATGCCAAGCCAGTCAACATTGGACTTGGAGTGCTTTTCAGGTATGTCTTTTGGCAGAGCATACAAGCACAACAATGTGGCGAGGATGCCGAAAGGAATATTGATAAAGAAGATCCAGCGCCAGTTGAATGTATCAGTCAGATAGCCGCCGAGGGTGGGTCCGATGATCGGACCGACAATGACGCAGACACCGAACACTCCCTGGGCGTGTCCTTGAAGCTCTTTTGGGAATGATTCGAAGAGTATGGCCTGTGCCTTGGCGAGCAGTCCTCCACCGAATAGACCTTGCAGAAGACGAGCGAAGACCAGCATGGGCAGGTTGGTTGCCATGCCGCACATAACTGATGCGATCGTAAAGCCGATCATGGATGCAACGAAATAAGTCTTTTTACCAAACGCTGTCCCAAGCCAGGCACTAAGCGGGATCATGATTCCATTGGCGATTGAGTAGGAGGTAATCACCCAGCCAGCCTCGCTCAGTGTCGCACCAAGATTGCCCTGTATGTGCGGCAAGGCCACGTTGACGATGCTCGTATCGACTACTTCGAGCAAGGCGCCAAGCGAGACAGCAACGGCAATGAGCCAGCGAATGATTTCGCCGTGTTGAGCTACTTTTTCTTCCAATGCTTGTTGATAAGCGCTCACAGTGCTTGCCTCGAACGATCCAAAATCTTTTCTCTTCTCACTTGCGAAGAAGCACGGTCACCAGGCAAGACATGCCGGGAGTCACTCTGTCTCGATAATGACCCAGACTTTGCTGATCGAAGAGAATCTTCACCGGTATTCTTTGAACTATCTTGGTGAAATTGCCCGTCGCATTGTCCGGTGGCAACATGCTGAACTTCGCCCCAGATGCAGGTCCTATACTATCCACCGTTCCCTTGAACGTGCGTTCCGGAAAAGTGTCAACCTTTACCTCTACCGGCTGCCCAACCCGCATCTTGCCCAGTTGAGTTTCTTTGTAGTTGGCCATGATCCAGATTTTGTCTTGAACAACTGACATGAGTGTTTGTCCAGGTTCGACACGCTGTCCGACTTCCGCCGATTTCTTGCCTATGCGTCCTTCAACTGGAGCGTGAATCTGCGTATAGGAGAGCTGAAGATTAGCTTGATCTAGCGCTGCCTTGTAATGCTTGATAGAAGCCAGAGTGCTCAGATACTGGGATTCATCAACTGTTTTCTGAGCTGACAATGCTTGTGCGGAGGTCAGCATACCTTTTGACTTATCCAGACGAGCCATAGCTTCTTCAACCTTTGCTTCCGCCTGGGCTTTGCGTTGCTTGGACTGGCTGAGATTTTGCTCGCCCTGTTCTCGCTGGGCAATTGCGACCTGTAAAGACTGGCTCGCTTTGTCATATTGCTGTTTGGTTACAGCACGATTTGTATACGCTGTCTGGTAACGCTCGAAGTCGACACGCGCGTACTCTTCCTGAGCGGCAAGCTCTTTCAGCCGAGCTTTGGCCTGGTTCGTTTGATCATTTGCTTCGATCACGGCCGAGCGAGCCGCAGCGATATCGGCTCGAACAGCCGAGATATCTCCGTGTGCCTGGCTGGTTTCTCCAAGAGCAGAAAGGGCCGTCTGCCGGATCTTATGCTGAGCCGCCATTGCTTGCTTCTCGGCTTGCTCAAGTAAAGCTCGTGATTCGCTTAGCTTTACTTGTTGGTCGCGAGGGTCCAGGACTACGAGCAGCTGCCCGCGTTTGACCGGCTCATGCTCTTCTACAAGCACTTTGGTAATTGTGCCGGAAATTCTCGGACTGACATACGAGATGTGTCCTTCAACATAAGCGTTGTCCGTCTCCTCTCGCCCTGTTGTGTGGTGCCACCAGATTGCGCCGAGCCCGATCAGCAGAACGGTCAGCACAAGCGATGTTATCGCCACTGGGTTCAGCCTTCGCGGACGCCATCTTTTTGAGACTTTTACAGCAGATTGTTGTGTAGTATCAGCTTGATCGGCCAGGTCAACTTGTTGCATAGAGTCCGCTCCTTCAGGCTCATCAACAGGTTCAAATGGTTGCATCAATCTTCCTTCTGACCAGACATGAAGCCATAGAAGAGAAAATCGATTACTTCATCAGCCTCTTCGACAAGAGAGCCGGTTCTGTTGTTGAAGTAGTGAGTAAACAACTTGCCGTAAAGCTGCTGGCTTATGAAATCGGTGATCTTTTCAGGACGAACTACCCGAACCGTGCCTTGTTTCATCAAACCAGCGAACATATCGATCCACGGCTGCAGGCTACGGTCACGATATTCAAAGTAAGTAGGTTTAGTGCGGTCCTTGAACTCGGAGCGCTCTTGAATGATGAGTTCGATAAGTTCGGGGTTCTCATCGAAGAACTTGAAGTAAGCCCGGATTGCTGCCTTCAGCCTCTCGATTGGATCAACCACGTGAGCTGAGATAGCTTGAATAGAATCTTGCAACCTTCTCATTGCTCGATCGGCACAGGCAAGGAAAAGCTCTTGCTTAGTGGGGAATGCGCGGTAGATTGTGCCTTTACCGATGCCCAACCCGTCAGCGATGACTTGCACGTCCGTAGCCCGGAAGCCATTTTGAGCGAAAACACGTGTAGATTCAGCCAGAATGTCCTCTTCGCGGGACGGCGGGGCTTCTTGGGTTTGATTACTTACTGATTTTATTGTCATCGAGATTAGCCTCATTGCAAACTGGACGGACGCGTCCGTCCAGTTAAAAGATATCAGACTCTGCCTGGAAGTTGCTTTAGGCGCAGTTAATCTCGCGAAGCAGTAACCGTAGCGTAAATTCACCAGATGCAAAGGGTGGACTGACGCGTCCGTCCACTATTAAAATTGTGCCACGCTTCAGTCAAATTTGGACAAAGAAACTTTGGCACGCATTTTACTAGCAGTTATTGAAGGTACCGGTGAGCTTATCAGAACGGTACTTGAACCGAGGCATGCAGTCACCGTTGTCAACACCATCAGAGCAGCACATAAGTGGCTTGTGTCCCAGTTTTTCGATGTGATCGTTTGCGATGTCAGCTTCGATGAATCACAGATGTTTGACCTTTGGACTTTGGTTCGCAAAAGCGGACACGATGTCATTTTTCTGGCTTATCGAGAACGAGATTCAGAGCTGGGTGAATCTATGGAGCTCATCGTAAAGAAGGCAGTCTTCGATATGGGTTTAGATGGTTATCTGGACCTGCGTGAATTTGCATCAGGGGACTTCGACAATACAATGCTCGTGGAGTTCATTGAGTTAGGTCTAAAGGCCAAAAAACGGCGGCAGATCGGAGGAGCTAAGGGCCGGCGGCTTATAACAGCACTGGGAACAGCTGTGAACACGCGTAGAGTGAAATTAGGGATGTCCGTCGAGGAACTTGCCAAAGCATCAGGTCTGAAAAGCAAGGTGTTGAGGAATCTTGAGAGCGGCACAGAATGTGATTTGGAGATCAATGAGCTGTGGAAACTGTCCGTGGCACTTGATGTTCGCCCCTTCACATTGCTGGAGCAGGAGTAGGATGTTAACTGACAAAGCCGATTCCTACACTGTGCAAGAGGCTATCGTGAAGACGCGCCTGGGACTAGCACGGTCGCTTGCATTAGAGGGAAATTTGCAGCATGCGGAGCGATTGTATAAGCAAGCGCTTTGTCATGCGCAGGCAGGTGCCGGTGAGAATAGTCCTTTAGCCGGAAGCGTGCTTCTGGACCTAATTGATTTTTATGAGACCCAGGGCAGGTATGGTGAGGCAAAAGCGCTCTGGGAGAGTGTGCACAGGATCCTAATAACGCATCTACCTAGTTTGTTAACACGGGCATCGTCAAAACCATTTTTCGAGGCAGAATTCGAATGAAGATGTTGGCTCATTTAGTAGTACCTTTGTGCATACTTGTCACATGCTCGTTCGTTGAAGCAATATTTGCACAGAGAAGTTATGCGAAATCCAGTCATAAGACCGTCAGAGCATTGTCATTGTGTCAGGTTCACTACGCCCTAGGCGAGATCAACGTCCTCCTTGCTCCCGAAGGATTGCGCCTTGAATGTGTCAAGAGTGGCATTGTAGCCGTCGCCGCGCCGCCACAGTGGAATGTCTCTTTATTCAACCCGGTGACGAAAAAATTCACGAGGTGCTCAGTCGAGCAATGTCATAGCCTGGGAGCCAATTTCCTTACAATTTACAAGCATGGGAATATGGCGCATATTCCGTTTGCTCTACCTAGTCGAGCCACCGTATGTGGTATTGCAGCGTTGAAACTTGAAAGCTTGGATTCTTTCGCGAAAAATCTGAACAATCGATATCTTCGGCACGAAGTTCACCCGTCTTCCGCCAGCAAAGCTACGTATGTCATATCATCCTCACTCGCTATTCCGAAGGCAGAAGCATTTGTGATGGCGCGGTTGTATGGTTTGAGGGAATTTGATGGCATTCCCCTCGAGTTTAAATTTTTTCGCGTAAAATCTCTGAGAAAGGCAACTGTAGTGCTGTCAACAAAATCTTGCGAGAAAAAGGTCGTGCCAATCACGTTGTTCCAATGCCCATCGAATTTTGAGCGAGTAGATTCAATGGAAACACTTTTTGCTGAGTCCGCATCCGGTGAAGGAGGAATCGGACTTATTATCCAAGAAATGGACTCGAGCAAAGAATTTCCAGTCAACAATAAAGGACACTAGCCGAATGATTGGAATTCGAGCTGCTCGAATCACCTATCGCAAGACGCCACCGCCGGTGGTGCCCATAAGTGCAAAAAAAAGAAGAAAAAGGTAAGAAAGCGGCGAAAGCTGAGCTCCCGCCGCTTGAGTGATTGCTAGTTGGAGTGCCCGGGTTGGATACGAAAAAACAAAACTTACGTACGCGCTCAAAGCAGATACCGAAGATGATCCTGATGATGTTCGAGGCGCTAAGCGCATATGAGAATCGTCGATCTTGCAGCCTTGATCCGGCAATGGTAACTTGCAATCACTAGAGGCTACTATTCGCGAGCGACGGACCTTGCCGTTACGCATGCGGCGAAATAGGTGATGGACGAGCTCATTGTGTTATAGAGAATCTTGTTCGAGTGAGGCAAAAGGTTAGACGAATTGCCTAAGATGAAGTATTCCAAAACATTGCCAATCGTGAAACAAGATGTTGCCCAGATGAGCGTGAGCACAAAAGGATTGTACGTTTTGTGGCATTCCCCGTTGTAATAACCAAAAAAGAACGCGCTCATCAAGAAAATCAGGTTCGCAGAAGGATTGACATAGTGGACGAACAGTCCGTAGAAGAACGTGAAGACGATTGCCTTTGCCATGATTTTTCTCCTGGCATCAGAGGCAGTGCGCTGCTGCGCGTATAGAAAACATTTAGTACAAGTGCTTTTAACAAGCGCCTAAGTTGGTGCAGTCAGTGATCCTCTTGGACCACTACAATGCCTTTATGCTCGCCAGACCTAGAGTCGAATTGCAGAAATTCGATCGTGGTGCTCTGGAGTGCTGGCAGGTACAAGGATGGATAAAGAACACCTCCGTCCTGTCTCTGAAGAGATTGCGCGCCGGAGGTGTTCCATAAGCGAGGCTCTAACTCCCAGAGTTTACGCCTGTCGATGTGGCTTATATCAAAACAGCCATCGAAATCAGTTGGACGAGGCTTTGTCGAAATCAAGCTTCCTCCTACAAAGACATGGTGGCAACCGGCATGTCTGAGCATCCTCAATTGTCGGCCGAGTCCTTGCAATAACCAACGACGCCGATGATTCCATCCAAATCTAACGACGAACTCCAGCCAGGTGCTTTTATGGATACCTGGCGGCAGAAAGCCATTCTCACCGACAGCCGGTAGTCTGTTGTTGACTGCAGCTGCCCGATTTGCACGACCAATGGCTGCGTAAATTGGTAATAGGATGGAAAGGTCTTCTTCATTCCATCGCAACCTGAGCGGTTTATCGCCGCGAAATTCTGGTTTTGAGCTGGAGGAGTCATACCTTTTTGCACGAGGCAAAAATTGCGGCAGCTTGATCATTTTTCCCCTCCCTCTTTATTTGAGCTGTATGAATGAGCCTGAGCGATGGTCACATTGATGCCGTCATAATGCACTTCTTCTCGAGGATCGATGCACCAGTCGTAAATTTCCTTACGGAATGGATGGAACAGCGACGGCCCAGTACCCGGGCGAAGCTTCTGCCACCGGAAAAATGCTGACATCGATTCGCCAGCCAGAAGCGTGGACAGAATGAAAGGCCAACGCTCAGAATAGTAAGCGCCTGACAGTTCTGACACGTACTCAATATGGTTGCGCGCAGGAGCAGTCGGTCTGAAGACGAAGTCGACTGTGGGTCCTGGTTTTACTGCGTAAAGAACGAGGACTCCTTCTTTGCCTCTCGTTATATCGAGAGCATAGGAGCCATCATCATTTCGAAGCAGCTCCGCTTCCATTACGCGCTCCGTCGCCAGGGTGTAGGTAGCTGCCAAAGACTCGGTGACAACGACTTTTATGCCAATCTCCTCGGTAACGGAGTTGAACAGTGAGCGGTAGCATACTTCGTGTCCGCAAAGCACGTATGCGGGTCCCCGTGTAGGCTTGACCAAGGGTAACCCGGCAATGATCTTGCCGTCTTTAACTTCGTAGCATTTCATAAAAGCACTCCCGTCAAAGCAATAACGAGGTCTCTTACAAGGAGGAAGACCACGATCGTGATCCAAAAGATTTGGTTTGCAAAGGCCAATCGCAGCCAGCACCAGGACAAGCGCTCGGCGACGTAAAGGAGACCTGCACTGGCAAACACAAGCGTTGATCCGATGGATCCAATTTCCGTCGCCAGGTCGATAAAGTCGATATGCGGTGCAAACAGTTTCGAAATTCCAGCTATCAACCAGGCAAGTGAGAGCATTGCCAACAGAATGGCAGCGCCCTTCAGGATTTCATGGGTATGGACTGGGTTGTCGGTGTTCATAAGACCATCTCCAAAAGAGGTGAGTCAATGCGCCAAAGCGGGGCGCTATCCCGCCCTCAAAAAAAGCAGGGCTTGCTGGCCGCGAAAACAGTCGCGGCAACACTAGTTCGAGTGACCAAGTTTGTTGCTTCAAAAATGGACGGCGTCATCGTGATGACGCCCCCAATCTTCAGAAGGGACAAGGTGATCCAGGGTCATCACCCTTGCTTTGTTCGATTCAGTGGAGGTTATCCCTCTTGGATTTCCTCTTTACGATGGCATGCGACAAGCAGGCTCCGATAAAAGAAGCAGCTAAGGACACCACCAGCATCAAAATTAGAGCCGTAAAGCCCAATTCCACTCCTACACGAGAACAAGCTCCCGCTGAGCTTACGGAAGCATATATCGAAATGGGAACCAAGTCATAAACGTCAGCCTCTCTAAGGCCTTGTCGAAAAAAGACAAGTAAAAATAAAGGGACCAGAATCAGCTGAGAGAGCGCGACCACTAAATAATGCATTGAGTTCTCCGAAGTTAAGTTCAGAGTCGAATGGCTAAATCGCCGTCTGCATTAGCAACCTCTTCCGCAGATGCGATCAACAGCCTTGCAAACCAAGAAAAAGACGATTTCCAAAAGTCCCATAACACACAGCAAGGCGGGAATAATCGAAATCGCAATCGCTACAGCCAACCAATTTGTGAAAAGTCTTTCGTAATTGCCCCAAAAATCTAGGCAATAAAGAGCAGGAATGGCGGATCCGAAAATACAAAAGGCTGCGCGGTCGTAATCGCAGAGCCGAAAAAGATTAGCGATAGAACGAGTTGCAATAAGGCCGAGCAGAGAAGCACACAAGGAGAGAAGGATGATGATCATGGTGAAGTCCTGGAAGGTTGAGTTTGACTGACGGTCAGCAAGCTTGGAAGCAGCTATTTGAGACATCAGAATGAATTTGAAGAGTAAGCATGACCAGTGGCAACCACGCTCCGCATCTCGCGTGTGGGAGTGCAATAGTTCTCCACGCGTTTGTAGCTTTTCTTTCACTGCCGAGCTAGGTATCGAGGTATCGAGCGTCCACTGGGGCTCAGGTAGCCGAACGCGGAAGAGGCAGCGTCCCCATAGTTGCGCTGGTTGACGTTCGTGAACTAGTTGCCGGAAGAGTAGCGTGATTCAAAAAGAAGGCCCAGGTGATCCAGGACCACCGGTTCCTGGTTTGGGGTAATAGCGCGGGAACGGTTCGATCGCTGGTTCGGAACTGCAAAGGCAGGCTCCGCAGCAATTGCGTGAAAGAGTCTGCTCCTGCGCAATGAGCAGGCTCACCGGAGGAAACGTCCAGAACGCGAAGCCCAAATATGAGCCGATCAGAGGGACTAGCCAGAGCGCAGACATAGAAGGACCGAATTTCAGGGAAATTGCTGTGTGAATCGCCAAGCATGCTGCCTGGCTGACACACACAAAGACCCACAAGTTGCGCTGCTTAATTAGCAGCGATTTGAGAAGCTGGATGTTGATTGTCACGTTGTAACTCTCCATAAAACCGATTGACCTTGGTTTTACGTTATCAGTCGAGATTTCCTTCTTGTTGGCCCATTGACTCCAAGGTTTTTGGATTTGACACAATAACCAACAGTACAGGACACCAGCGAGGATCAGCGTGATGAAGGAAAGCAGAAATGGATTCATGAGGTTTACCTCAAGTGATGATGAGAAGTCCTTGTGGCTAGCGCAATTCATGCAAGGGCGGGAAGAGTGCGACTTTTGATGGATAACGACTGCTGCACTGCTCAAAAGCAGCGGAGGAGGCATGGAGTGGGCGATACGAGGTTAGCTAAGTGGTTGGTTTATCCGAGCGAAGAAAGGCTGAATTCAACTAACAAACTAGTGGCATTTTCCAACGCAGACAAGTTCTATAGACCTAGAACAGGGACTTCTGGACGAATTACGATCCGCTAAATTATTAGCGGTATCGCTGTAATTGAGGGGGTGACCCACCTATGATTATAAATCTAAACAACCATGTATTATCTTCGTACCTGCAAATGCGTGTTTCTGGAAAGATAGCGCTAGCTTGTATGCGGTGCGCTAACGTGAGCGAGTAATAGAGATGCCGTCCGAGCGACGTAGTTCAGACCAATCAGTCGAGTTCAGCATTGATTTACATCTTGATGCCAACGCCGCCCTGCCCTTGCGTAAGCAGTTAGGCAACGAACTGAAACAGGCAATACTGCAAGTGCGGCTTATGCCAGGACAGTTGCTTCCTTCAACGCGCCTTTTAGCCATCCGTCTGGGCGTCTCCAGAACAACGGTCCTACGTGCCTATGAAGATTTACTCTGCCAAGGCTATCTTAAATCGGTCGATGGTGTGGGAACTTTTGTCAGTGAGAATTTACCAAAACAATCATTTTCCACGAGGGCAGCACCAACCAGCTACCCCATTCACCTTTCTCAATATGCAAAAAACCTGATGGCGATGGCGCCCACACCATTAAGTTCAGAAGATCACCCGGCGCTGAACTGCGGCGCCTCTCCGCCGGAGCTCTTGCCCATCAAGCAGTGGCGGCAGGTTTTGTTAAAGCATTGTCGCGATTACAATTCTGCTAACTTCGATTTCGTTGACGAGCCGTTTGGAAACTTTCTTTTACGTCAGGCAATCTGCGGCTATCTTGGACGAATGCGAGCGTTACAATGCAATCCGTCTCAGGTTGCGGTATTCAGTGGTGTCTTTGATGCACCGAACATGATTGCACAAATACTTGTTGATCCTGGTGACTCCGTGATTGTTGAAAATCCAGGTTTTAGCTATATTCATCAGCGGTTTAGGTCACTCGGAGCGACAGTTCAAGGCGTTTCTGTCGATAATGATGGCATCGTGGTGGATGAATTGAGAAAGCTTCCACCAAGCAAACTACTCTACGTGACTCCATCACATCAGGATCCGACTGGAGCCGTGTTATCACTTTCCAGGCGCAAAGACCTTCTCGACTGGGCGTATGAGACAGGAACTATTGTAGTGGAAGACGATCATGATTGTGAGCATAGGTACACAGGCTCCCGATTGCCATCATTGCAGGGTCTTGATGAACATGAACAAGTCATTTACTTGTCGAGTTTTTGGAAAACCCTTTTCCCGCTTGCCAGCGGTGGCTATATGGTAGTACCTGATATCTTAGCCCCGGTTTTTTCACACGCGATTTATATGAGGCAGGGTGCCGGAAATACCAGCTTTCCGATGCTTGAGCAAAGCGCACTTACGGAGTTTATCAATGATGGCATTCTTGAACGACATATTCGTAAAATCCGTGCCATATACATCAGGCGTTGGCAAACCTTGATTGCAGCTTTAACCCTGCATTTACGACCTCACGTGAGTATGGCTAAAGAAAGCGCGTCAATGCATCTTTTAGTTCGTTTTCAGGTGCCGATACCGGATAACGTTCTAATGGAACTCGCACACGAGGCAAATTTTGTTTTAACGAGCACCAGCTCATTTTATCTCGAAGCAAAACCGCTTAACCATGGGGAATTTCTCGTACCTTTTGCTCACATAGCCGAGCAGGAGCTGGAACGTTCAGTACACGATTTTGCTAAATTGCTCAAAAAAACTCTGATGGCCACCACGTAATTTCCCCAATGCAAGCGGCTGGATTTCTCAGTAAATTTAGAGTTCCCTCAATGCTACGAGAGTTATTCACTCCAAGGAAGTTTCTATGACCGACAAACTATTGGATTTCAAAACTGAAGCGGGCTTTCTAGATGGATTCTCGCAAAGTGCAGCAGAAGCATGGCAAAATCCGGTTGACACCGCCAGCAAAGTTGGCAGCGGACTTGCGATAGGAGCCGCTATTCAAGCCGGTCTTAATAACGCAGAACACTTGGGTGGGAAAATCGGATTGGTTGCAAAAACCGCAAAAGTGAGTCTCATAGTCGGATCTGGAATTTTTGCCGCGAATGAAATTGCCACCTCCGACAAACCTTCTGAAACAGCCGGTCGGATGGCATTCGATCTAGGACTATTCTTGGGTGCAGCCAGGCTTGCCGGCGGCTATGCCGACCGGGTACCTGGAGTCCGTTCGCTCACGAGCCCTCGGGCTACTTCTGAAGTTCCCAAAGGTTTAGAATTCGAAGTTCGAGGAAATCAGGTTCGAGTCGACCCCACTGCCATGGAGAAAAGCAGCTATGGTACTGTCTATCAAATTAGGCTCGCCAATGGTAGAGGATTTAGATTTACAGACGCAGGAATCCAAGACGTTCCTCTTCGCACTATGCCAGTTTCGCTGCCTGGCAAAGGACGGATCGAATATGCTCCGGAAGTCACAACGCTAAGGACAGACGCAGGGCAAAGCTACAACAAGCTCATTGGACATGGTTCAGTTTCAACAAAAATCGAGGACGGGACGCTTTCAACTTCGGGAGGAGGTAAATTTCATCTTGATCGAAGATCCATCGGCACTGATGAATCGGTGACCTGGAATCCCGATGGTTCTGTGTCTGCTTCCCAGCCTGGCAGGTTGTGGAAATTCAATGCCGATGGATCGGCGGAAATGAGGAGTCTGCCATACGGCAAGCACAGACTGGCATTTAGTCCTGATGGAAACGGAATTTCTCGAGAGACTTATGGTCGCATTGCCGGTCCTATTTCAAATCACACCCCGTTTCGCCGAACGGAAACGTTAGTCTCGCTGAAGGATTCTAACGCACCAGCAATAGTACCACCGACAGTGGAGCAAAGAAACGCGCTTCTTAATGCGAAACTTATTCTTGACCAAATTTAAGTGCGCTAAATAATGCGCCCAGTAGTTACCCTCGTCAAGTTTTTCGACAAGAACGCCTTCCTGCCTGAGGTTGTAGAAAATGAATGATGAAAGTTATCCGGAAGGTCGTATTGAAGTAGCGCGCTCAGGTGATATCGTCGCGGTAACGATCATTGGTTGGCTAACGGAGGAACTATTAGAGGAACTACAACGGCAACTCGAATTAGAGATTCTGAAAAATGACAAATCATTGGTTTTGTACGACGGGCTCTATATGAACGATCCGTCCTTAGCATTAACCCTGTTAATGCAGTCATTTTCGGAGCGCCTTAGCAACAGGATCTGCAGGAGTGCTATTGTTGTGCCCGGTTATAGGCTAGCGTTTTTATCACGACTAGCATTTGGAAAAGAGGAAGACAAGTATCGAGTTTTCTACAATGACAGAAAAGAAGCAATCAAGTGGTTAGGCAGCAAAGCTGGATGAGACACCAATGAGCTGTGCTGCTGGATCTGATTGATTTTTCACGAGGCCCCAGGGGACTACTTGGTTTAACAGAAAAGATCTGAACGCTCACACGTATTGCCGTCTGGAGCTAAGAGCACACCGAAACTTGAGATACCTAGAAGTATCAACGGTTTTGCTATCGAAAACCTGTGATACCGGGAGGGAAACGTGCTAGGATGGCGCGCAAATTTCTTGTGATACCGGGAAGGACCACCAACGCTTGAAAACCGCCATCTTGAAAGCCTCAAATGATCGCTTCCAGAAATACCTGGCATGGCTGGAAAGGCAGCCATTGTCCGATCAGACTAGAAGAGCCTACCGGTCAAGAATAAATCACTTCCTGGGCTTCCTGGGCACCTCTGGTGAAGACGTTCGGGCGCTCGTACAAACGGAGCGCGAGAGGGCGCACGTCCTTCGCGAATACAAACGATATCTAAAGCAAGAATTGCAATCCAGTCCGGCAACGGTGAATGCTTACCTGACGGCCATCGATCACTTCTTTCAGTTCCTTGGTGCCAAGCCTGGGCGTGGCAAGGTTGCTCGTGAAGATCTGCCACAGGAAGCGCCACGTGCCTTGACCAAAGAGGAGCAAAAGCGGTTCTTGCGTTCAGTGGCTGCTTGCCGGAGGAGCAAGGATCGCGCAGTAGCTCTTCTGCTGTTCTACACCGGGATCAGGATCAGTGAGTGCGCCGCTCTGAAAGAGCACGATGTTTCGGTCGCCGGCAGGAAGAATCGAGTGATTGTTCGCAATGGAAAAGGAGATCGTTATCGCGAAATTCCGCTGAATGTAGAAGCCAAAGAGGCGCTCAGTGAGTGGATTAGCGAACGGAACGAAAAGTTTGACGGGCAGAAAACAGACAAGTCTTTGTTCTTAAATCCGCAAGGAAAGGGGCTTTCCACCTCCAGCTTGGACTTGATTGTAAGAAAGATCGGACAGAGTTGCGGGCTCACCGTTTCGGCTCACCTACTCAGACATACTTGTTTGACTAATCTCGTCAGAAATGGAAACGATCTAGTGGTAGTCGCCGAGATCGGCGGTCACAAGCGCCTTGAAACGACCAGGCGCTACACATTGCCAACGCAGTCAGACAAAGAGCGCGCTGTTGACGGCCTGGTCTAGAATTACTGCAGGAGGGGCAGCGGAATGATCAGGATTCTTATAGCGACACTGCTGGCCGTTGTTTTGCAGTTTTCGGTAAGTGCACAGCAAAATCAGCGAGCCGGGACGATTCCCTTCCGTTTTGTGCAGGTCGTGCCGGCGTCGCCGGATATGTATTATGCTTCATTTCCAAAAAGCTGAAACTCAGCGCCCGCACGGCTTTCGGGTCTTCCGCTTCTTCATGCCCCGTTTTTGGGGTACCGGTTTCGCTTTCATCCCGGCTTTTTCGACTCCCGGATGATCCCGATATCAGGTCGAAATTGTGAACTTTGGCTTAGCCTTGGTGAATATACGAAGGGCTACGTGATTTCCACACTGACTTCTCCAGGTGCCTGGTCCAGAATGAGGTGGATCGATTCTTAAGGGGCAAGACATGGATTTTCCGCTGGAAATCAGGAAGGCTGAGCAGGCAACCGAGGACTGGTGTTCGAGGGCTGTCGCAGGATTTATAGATAGCGCCAAGGATGTGGTGAAGCATCCCGGTGAGACGGCTGCCACCGTGGGTGGCGGGCTCGCTGTGGGGGCGATGATTAGGTTTGGGCTAAACAATGCGGAGCTTATGGGGGGAGGCATTGGGACGCTTGCGAGATTTGCCAAGGTTGGGTTGATTGCGGCGCCGGTTGTCCATAGTGTGGGGAAATTGATGGAGGCGCCTGACTCGGCGAATGAGGCTGGGCATTTGGTTTTTGAATGGGGAATGTTCCTGGGCGCGGCTAAGTTGGGCAATTACGCGGACCGGATACCTATGGCGGGTAAGGCTTTTGGACCTCGTGCTACTAGTGCTGTTCCTGAAAATCTTGAGTATCAGGTTTTTGGCAATCAGGTGAAGTATGCGAACCATGCCAAGAATTTGCTTGGTTCGGTGCAGGTGCGGTTGGCGAACGGAAAAGGGTTTGTGACTGAAAATGGCGGGCCTCTTCCGGGCATTGTGCCGTTGCAGGAAATGCCGCTGAAGATTAATGGTGTAGGGAAGCTGGAGTATGCGCCGAAGTCGACTACTCTAGTGACTGAGAACGGTGCGTATACGCAGCCGCTGGCGAGGAGAGAAGTTTCCTTGGTCCGCGATGGGAGCACCATTTCGAGTGCGGATGGAAAAACTTTCAATGTTCTTAGACCAAACGGTGATCGTGTTGCCTTCCATGAAAATGGAACTATTTCTGCTATGCAAGGCGACTATGTATCGGGAACTTCCTGGTCTATCCGCGCAGATGGATCTTTGTCCATGAGAAGTTTGCCGTCGGGCAAGTATAAGTTTGACCTCGCGGCTGATGGTGAGGGTAGTTTCGTTTACACGCATGGAACGAGTAGAAGGATCCTCGGAATTGGCGGACCGCGTATGAGATCCGCGCCGCTCAAAACCGAGACGCATCCGTTTACAGCGGCACCTGGTGAAGCGGATATAAGAACGCCGTTCGGTAATTGGAGTAAGCCGGATCTCGCGTTGGTTCCTGCGGCTGACAAAGCGAATTTAGCGCGGGCGTTGGAGTCGTTTAAAACGTTGGCTTCATAAGCGTAAACTGCCATCGCGCCGCTTGAATATTTGCGGTATCGCTCAAACCAAAGTTGCCCAAGGTAAGGCCGGCGCGTATCCGACGCCGCGTACGTTGCGGATTATTGATTCTTGCCCTTAAGTCGCTGTTCCAGCTTGGACTTGATTGTAAGAAAGATCGGACAGAGTTGCGGCTTGCAGTTTCGGCTCACGTCTTGTTTGACTAATCTCGTCAGAAACGGAAATGATCTTGTTGTAGTTGCCGAGATAGGTGGCCACAAGCGGCTTGAAACGACCAGGCGCTACACATTACCAACGTAGTCAGATAAAGAGCGGGCTGTTGACGGGCTGGACAGCAAGGAAAATCCAGTGTCTTCCGATGCGACCAGCATTTTGAATGACAGCCTACGCAGCTTGGGACAGGGCTCACGTGCCTTACGACAAGCAAGCGGCATTTGCCGATAAGTGGTGGAAATACAATAGCCGAGCTTACACCTAGATGGCAACAATCTCTGGACACGATACGAACAAATCAACGGCAAGTCCGGCGCTGACTATGTGATGTGGCGCGACGCCGAACCGGCGAAATTGCAAAGAAAAAGAGGCTGCAATCAAGGAAGCATCAGAACTGCGCGGCAAGGCAGAAGCCCTCGACGCACAAAATAAGGACTTACTTGCGCGGCTCTCTGACAAGACTGACAAACCGAAGAACCGCTAAACTACTGGCTGCCAGTCGATGGCGATGAAGTAGTTTGTTGCTCAGACTTGTACTTTTTCAGCAGGTCGGAAAGAGTTGATGTACCGGAAGACGGCGTGGATAGCGAGTCTGTCTCGTATTTCTTGCCAAAGAATGACTTCGTTGAGGGAGTTGTCGTTGATGGGTCCGCATACTTCTTCATCATCTCAGAGAGACTGGGCGTCGATGTGGACGGAGTTGACAGTCCATCCAGTCCATATTTCCGCTTGAAGATCGACGGGGTTGTAGATGGAGTTAGCAAGCTGTTTGGGTCAGCGGGCGGACCAAACGGTGATGAGTTGCTGGGAATCAACGGAACACTCTGACCGCTTCCGGTTATCGGTGATACCACCGAGGGTGCGATCTGAGTCGGCACCTCTCCGGTAAGTTTCGTCAATTTCTCCTGGGCATACTTCAAGCCAGCTTGACCTTCAGCAAGATTCTTCTGCCTGAAGTCTCGCATTTCGCGGAGCTTGTTCTTCTCGTACTCACTTATACTCGGATCGGCGATCTGCATTTCGAGCTTCGTTAGCTCGCTGTTGCAATGCTCGATTATCTTCTCGTACTTGTCGATTTCAAGCCTGGTGAAGTAAACATCCTGATCGTGCTGTTTCTGATCGCGCTCCTTTTGTTCTTTCTCGCGCTGGGCTTGCTCCCGTTGCCAGCTTTCCTGGTTGCCGCCAGGCGTCTGGTAATAAGGCGGAATGTAGGTGCCGGTCGAGGTTCCTGTGTTTGTGCCGGTGCCCGTGTCTGTATCGGGCGGCTTAGATGAGGATTGCTGATTCTGCCACTTCCAGGTCATATCCTTCCACCAGGTTTTGGCTCCAATAGCCATTGTGCCGAAGATCTCCAGAGCCACAAAAGCGATGATCAGCCCGATTGAAATCTGCCATCTCAGCTTCTCATCTCGCAAAGCGGCTTGTTGCTGCATCGCCGCTTCCATAGTTTGCTGGGTGGTTTGTTGAGTGTACTGCTCTTGTTGCCGCCTGGCGTTTGCTTCCGCTTCTTCTCTAGCTTTGCGCTCAGCGTCTTTCTTCTTCGCCGCCTGCTCTTCCTGGTATTTATCCTCGGCAGTCTTGCTTCGATGATAGTTCGGTCCAGGACCGGCGCTGCTGCTCGACGAGCTTCTGGTTCCGGCACCGGCAGTCGTTCCAGCGCCTGCCTGGCAGTCGCAGCCGGCCGCTCTGTGTCCACCGCTTGCGCCGAAGTGCTTGCTCAGAATGTCTTTGGCGTTGTTGATCTTCTTTAGCTCTTCTTCGGCGAACTCCTTGTGCTCAGGGCTTGGCGCACGATCAGGATGCCACACCATGATCAATCTCTTGTAGCGGCGCATGATCGATTCCATGGAAGAACCAGGGTCTAAGCCAAGGACGGCGTATGCTTTGTGTAACTCGTTCATTTGAATACCGCCGTCATGATGCTTGAGCCCAGCGAGAAAACGCCCAGCGCACCGAGCCCCACGAGCCACCAGGGCGGTGCAGGAAGTTTGGTATCGGCAGGCTGACCGCGATCTGTGCCAGCGCCAAGGGTCGCCTCAACCCGGTTTACAAGCCCGCTTACGATGTGGTCGCATGCATACCATTGCGCCCCTTCCACGCGCGGATGGAAGTCGAATTGAACGATGGTCGTGTCGTTTCCTGTGTCCTTGAATTGCACTTCCATTTCCAGAAGCCGCTGTACACGCTCCTTGCGTGTGTGGATGTTTTGAAGATTCGTGCCTTCCACCTTTGTTTCTTCATCCGTGAAACGCAGGGAAGCCAGGATACGGCGTTGATTTACGTCGGCAGTCGATACATGCCACTTGTCGCCGAAGTTGTAGCTGATATCGGAGATGATGTCCCGAATCTGCGCAAATGCCTGCTTTATAGGCGTTTTGTATTCCCTCGGAACCGGATGCAGAAAGTTGTAGCGCGATACACCAGCATGGTGGAAGAACGGCCAGGCCACCCAGATAGCGGCTACTAGCCCTGGCAGGCACCCTGCAGTCTTGTCAGGCTTGGTGATGGCCTCGCTGGTGTAAGCGCTTACGAGCAAGAAGATGAATATGCCAAGTCCTATTCCTACAGCCGCCATACATCACCTGCATCTGGAGCAATATCGTCGTCCTTGGGTGGAAGCTTCCTTTTCAAATCGTCCTCCTTTGCGGGTGTCTCTACCTTTGGGGTGCCGCGTTCCCGCTCGTTTCTACCAGTATTTTGCGGTTTATTAGGGCGGCGTTTCTTGCCTGCCGGCGGCGGATTGTCCGCCTGTTGGTTCTGTTGCTGCCTGGCTGTCCGCCCTCTTGTACGCACAAACTCGCTTACTTCATGCTGGTCTCGCTCCGGTGCCGGATACTCGAGCGCCTGCTGATAAGCTACCGGCGATGTGAGCGGCAGCTTCAACGGCCACGTGTCCGGAGTGAAAACGATCACTTGGTCCTTAAGGTTAATGAGTTCTTCCGGCGTCGCCAGCGCCCGTCCCTGGACGAACTCTTGCACCCTTCCGCTGTCAGTCACTGTAGTCTCTTCAATGGTCATGCGCCCCAGCGCATCGCTCAACTCTTTGGCTTCACGATAATTCTTCTGTTTGAAATAAACCTGGGTTGCTGGCATGTCCAGGATGATCTGCGCTTCCCTGCGGCTGTAGACCTGCTCTAGCTGGAAGTAGTTTTGAAAACCGAGCACAAGCCCTATCTTGTTTTTGCGGATGATAGACAGAGTGTCGGCGATGCCTGAGATTTTTCCGAAGTTAGTGAACTCGTCAAGGAGCATGGCAACTGGGTATTTCATCTCTTCCCGTATTTCCAGAATGTGGTCGAGCAAGAAGTTGACCATCAAAGATCCAATCAGCTTGCTGTCACGCGAACGGCTCGGCACCGCCAGATAGAAGGTGAAGAGCTGCTGTTTTAGAGCGTCCAGGTCGATGTCGGTTGTCTCCGTTAGCGTCACCATTTGATCCGTCATCCACGGATTGAGCTTGGTGATGAGGCCGGAAAAGACACCGTACTTGAAATTCGTTTCCCCTGAAAGGCGCATCCAGCCTTCGAATTCCATCTGTGCCACATCAGATGGGCTGCGATATAGAACTTTCGCCAGTCGGTCCGGTCCTTGTAACAAGAGCCAGCGCAACGCTCCGAAGTGTCCGAACTTTGGCTCGCTGGCGGCAGCATGCATCAATAGCGGAATGAGCAGGAGCTTCTCAGATCGGTTCCAGGTTTGATCCGATCTGGTCTCGGCGCTCTCTCCGTTCATTATCACCAGGTCTGCCAGCTTCTCAGCCAGAGCCGCTTTCAGCTCCTGCGGCGCATTTCTGATTCGATCGATCGGGTTGATTCGATGTGAGGTCATGTCCGACGGGTTGAAGCAATAAACCTGATGTCCAGCCAGTTTCCTCCAGCCTGAAGTCAGCTTGTATAGCTCGCCCGCCTCATATCCTGGCGTCGCCTCGGTCACGATCATGTTGGTGCCGGTGCGCTCTATGAGCTGGGGGATGAAGAAGCCTCGCGACTTCCCGACGCCCGTGCGTCCACAAACAAGCGCGTGAGCATAGGTGAGCATCTCGGGCACTTGCAGGTATTCACCGGTTTTTGCTTTGCCGACGATCAGCCGTTTCGCGTCCGGCTTCGTGAGGAAGTATCCGGCTGTTTTCAGCTCCTGCTCGCTGCCCCAGCGCGCTGCTCCATACGAGACATTCTCTTCTTTGTCTTGTTTGGCCTCGCGAGCTCGTTCGGCGTCATACTGAAGTTCCAGTAGAATCTTGTCGCATCGCTTCTGGCAGTCGCTCTGCGAGCCGCCACCTTTGTGCTCCGACAGATCGATTGAGACGAGCACACCGCTGCCGTCCGTGGTTTTTCTCCAGCGCAACACCACTCGATACTCGTGACGCCACCAGTCGCGTCCGACCTGTTCTTCTACGCGCTCGTTAGCAAGTATTTGATCGAGTTGCTTGCTTGCCCGCGAAACGTGATAGCCAAGCCGCTCCAGGACGTTGACGGCAAGGACAGGAAACTCCTTTGCCGTCGAATCGACGATGCCTGAATCTTTTACTTGCGTCGCCATCAGTATTGCCCCCACGGGTCAAAGCGGAATGGATCGTGCTTCTTCTCTCGCTCTTCGTCCTTGCGCTTCTTCTCTTCGGCGCGTTTCTTGCGCGCCTCCTTGTTGTCCTCGATGGACTGGTCTAGCTTCTCGATTACTTCCTTGTCCCGATCTTTGTCCTCCGGTTTGTCATGTTTGAGGTAGTCGTCATGCTTCTCGGCTTTCGCGTCTTGCAGGGCATCACCGGCTTCTTTGAGCCTATCTCGATTGTCCCTCAGATCGATCCAGCTCACTACCATGTTGGCCAGATTTGCCCCTGTAAGGAACACACCGATCACCGGATTCCGCATGGCTTGCGCCTGTACCGGGTCAACATAGCGGGTGCCATATTCGATGGCATCAGCCCCTCTCTTGCCGTCCATTTTGATTTGATGCTGTAGCTCCTTCTCCAGCACACCGGAGAAGCGCTCGCGGTCCTTGTTCTCGATCCAACCTCGTAGGCGCTGATAGTCCTCAACCGGTAAGCGTTCTTTCTTGTTGTTGTGCAGCTCGTTAGCCAGTCCGGTCAAGCGCTCATACGAGTCATTCTTTCCGTACTTCTCGCCCTTCCAGTCGAAGCTGTCCTTGTCCTTTGGCTTGTCCTTGTTGTCGCCCTGGGCGTTCACCTCGTCTTTCTTGGGTTCGTCCTTCCCTGGCTCTGGCTGCTTATCTTCGCGGAGTTCACGTTGTTGAATACGTTCTTTGTCCTTCATCCAGCGCACAAGTTTCTTGTATTCCTTGATGTCTATGCGCTCGCCTGGATGATCCCAGAGGTACTGATTCAGGTCTTGCAGCTCGATAAGTGAATTCTCTCTGCTCCACTCTTTGCCTGCCGCCTCTATCGTGTCCTGGAAGTACGGCTTCTCAGGCTCCTTGTCGCCTGTTTTGTCCTTGCCGACAAGAGCTGCTCTTTCCTTTTCCTGCTGCTCTAACTTCCAGGTGTCATAAGGCTCCAGCACTTCCCGAATGATTTTCTTGTGCAGCCATGGTAGTTCGAGCCCTTCGCGGATGCGCTCAGCGCGGGCAGCCTCGCGCTCCTTCTGCCTGGCTTCAATCCGGTCGCGCTCTTCGCGTTCACGCTTCTGCCTCGCCTTCTCTAGTTCGTAGGGATGGTGGCGCTCAAGATAGCGGTCGCCGTACTCTCTGATTTTGGCGTAGTCATCCTTGTCGAAGCGCACGTCTTTGCCGTTCTTGTCCTTTCCCAGAACGACAACATGGATGTGATGGTGACTTGTATTATTGTGCGCAGTTGCCACCCAGTCGAGGTCCAGCCCTTTCTCTGAGCTGAGCCGGTGCATGATCTCGCGGGTGAATGCCTTTTTGTCCTCCGGGTTTATCTCCGGTGCCAGCGTCAACTTGTGCGCCACGACTTTGTTGTCTTCCTGCTCCCGGATGGCCTTGCGCACTTTCTTGCCGTCAAGATTGTCCTCCAGGTCGTTGAACAACTCCCGCCCACCCTCGCCGCGATCTTCGCCTGGGCGATGCTGGATGTACTTGATGTGCGCCAGCGCTCGCCCAACGGCGGCAACTTTCGGCGAACCTCCAGCCTTCCGGCTCTGCCGGTCGCGCCTGGAAAAGTACTGGTGTTTGACGACTATCACGAGGTCACTACCTTGGCGGACCGCTCAGCTACGGCCTTCTCGTCGGCTTCCAGGCGGTTCCTCTGCCGTTGCTTGGCCGTATTCAGGGCTGCCGTGAACTGTTCCTTGGCCTCTGCCGTACCGCACGCTTTATACGTCAACTCGTACAGGGTGCCAATTTCTGCTCCCTGCCGGGCCAGCATGCCGCAGATTCGATTGGTCGCGCTCAGGATTGCCTTCACGATCTGGTCGCTGGCATAGCGGATTGCTTCGGCGGTCTTGCCCTCGCGCTCACCTTCCTTCAGGTTCTCCAGGTTGTCCAGATACCAGAGGAGCCCCTGGCGGATGAAATCAGATCGGGTCTGACCGGCCTGCCTGGCCGCCTCGTCTAGGCGGTTAACGTCGGCACGACTCAACCTGGTTTCGACCTTGGGATTGAAAACTCGTTTCTTCGTCTCACTTGGCATGTGCCGCTACCTCAAGCCCTACTATCAATATAATAGATGACCTGTGCCGCCAACCATAGGGCTAACCCTGAAGCTGTGCCGCCGCCTAACTCCAGCGCAGTAGCGCTTTTCACAAGCGCGTGCCTGCGCTTTGTATCTTGCCCTACCGAACGGTAGTGCCTCCCTTACGGTAAGGGCTCCGCTGCTTCTCAGTCGCTCCGAGGCTCAAGGTTGCGCGTCAGTGCCTCTTCCGCGCCAGCGGCATTCGGCTATTCATCCCATCGTGGCGGCGTGCGTCCAGGCGGCATTTTGTCATCACGAATCTTAGGTGAGCCGCCCGGCAGCTTCATCGAGCCGCCAAGCAAGCGGACTATTCCCCCAAGCGCGGACATACAGAGCCGGAAGGCAAACGACAACAGACCAGAGGCAATATTGGTAACGGGACGCAGAACATTGGAAGCACGCCCGCCGGCCATGTGGTTCAGGGCGACGAGAAGAAAAACAATCAGACCTAGCGACCAGAGCAATTCCATAACTTCATTGTCGCCCGCCTGGTACGAGGAACGGAAGAGGACAAATCCTGAACCCCTCGGCAGGTCCAGTTACTTGCTAATATCGGCAATGATAGACTTGTAAGGAAGTAAGGAATTCAGGAATGTAAGGGATTCCAGGTGAATGCCATGAGAGAAACAAAACTCCGTAGTTTGACAATGACCAGCAAAGGCCAGGTGACCATTTCCAGCAAGGCACGCAAGGCCCTCGGGCTGGACAAGGGAGACACCCTGATAGAAATGGTGGTCGGCAACTGCATAGTGCTCTTGCCCGAGGACCAGATCCTGGCTGAGACTGCGCGCAAGGCTCAAGAGGCAATCAAGCGCGCGGGCGTGACGGCAGAGGAAATCATTCAAGAAGCGGATCGGCTTAGAGAGGCGCGCATGGCAGAAAGGCATCCCGATCTGAAATGACGCCTGTTCTAGTAGCGACCTGCGATCATCCGGTTGTGGACTGAACCCCCGAAGTTAAGCGGCATTTCGGATGACGGAGACCGAAAAGGCTGATGAGGTGAGGGAAACGCGTATTGACTTGTCAAGAAAAAACCCTAAACTGGTTAAAAAGCTCGATTTATGGGCACTTTTAGACTATAAAGACATCAATAAAGCCAGTGACAACAAAGAAACTAGAAGCGAAAAATGACCGCAATTCAACAGCTTGAGATACGCACTGACTGGTTCGAAGAGACATGCCAGCGGCTCGATGCTTTGCGCCTCAATGCCCACAAGTATGGGGACAAGGATGAGATTCTGCCGCCGGACAGGCTCTACGATTTGGTCAAGGACAATATCCAGAATCTACGGCAGCTTACAGGCTTCCCAGCTCTGACAACGCCAGATGTGTGGCTCGGTCCAGGAGGAGAGATTGGCCTTACCTGGGATGCTGGCGAGCGCAGCTTCGACCTGATTTTTGGCACTCGCCGTCTTACAGCACGCCTGACAGAAGGCACACACCAGCAGCTGATCGAGCCCAAAGACGTTCCCCCGGTGTTGATGCAATTTGCAGCCTAGAAAGCAGGCTGTGTGCCAGACATCGAAATAGACCTTGAAGATGACGAGGAC
>Ga0075012_10000766_pt1 | contig 33703 bp, 30 predicted proteins | sample All_14_2_FD_71474 | JGI IMG/M metagenome (GOLD analysis project Ga0075012, IMG submission 71474) | Freshwater microbial communities in response to fracking from Pennsylvania, USA - Allegheny Zone_MetaG_DW_15 | ecosystem: Environmental > Aquatic > Deep subsurface > Groundwater > Drilled...
AGGATGTTCACCTCTACGCCGCGGGCCCGGGCGTCGAGCAGGGCGGTCTTCATGGCGGGGGGCATCACTATGATCGCGTTCTCTATGTTGATGCGCTCGCGGGCGCCGTAGACGGCGCGCAGCATGGAGAGGAGTATGTAGGGCTCCTGGCCGGGGGCGTTCCAGACTATGGAGGCCTGCGCGGAGCCGGCGGAGGTGCCGTCGTAGGCGGAGGCGGAAACGCCCTCTAAACCGTCCTGGGCCGCCTGGGCGTTCCAGGCCCCGGCGAAGAACTTCATGGCGTCTTTCAGCGCCGGGCCCTGCACCAGCACGTCGGTGTCGCGCCAGATCTCGTGGCCGGCCATGTGGGAATATTCGTTGCCGATGTTCATGCCGCCGAGGATGGCGTACTTGCCGTCGGTTATCAGTATCTTGGAATGGAATTCGTAGTAGCTCTTGCCCGCGGGCTGGTAGCGCAGCACGGGGATGCCGGCCCGCTCGATCTTCGCCAGCACGCCTTTGTCGTAGAGTCCGGCGGTGTCCTTGTCTATCATCAGGCGCACGTCCAGGCCCTCTTTCTTTTTAGCTATCAGCAGGTCGGCCGTGTGATGGCCGGTCTCGTCGTCGTAGAAAGCCCAGGTGGTCAGGTAGACGCTCTTCTTGGCGGCGCGGATGAGCTCGGCGCGCTTGCCGAAGGAGGCCGCGCCGTTAATAAGGGGCTTGACCAGGTTGCCGGAGGAGAAAGGGGCCTGCTGCACGGCGGCCACGCCGGAGAGGAAGGCCTGGCCCGCGGACACGGGGGCGCCGGGGCGGGTGAGCGCCAGGTGGCGCGCGGTCAGTTCGTCCCAGCCTTCTACCGGGGCCACGCCGGGCACGTGCCCGTTGGATTCCAGCTCGGCGCCTATGTACATCGAAAGTACGCGCGCCGCCTCCTCGGGTTTCATCTTGGCGCCGGCAGGGAAGAAGCGCTCTAGCCGCGGGTCGCTCAGCACTCCCACCACCACGGGCTCCAGGATGCCCTGCTTATGGGCCAGCGCCAGCTCGGCCACTATGGCGTCGTCCACCCTGGACGGGTGGTTCCAGTTGGAGGTGACCTGCTTCACGATGCGCTCTTTAAAAGCCGCCGCGAGCTTGAGCTGGTCCTCGCGGGAAAGCTGCTGCCTCTCGGGAGCCGAAACCTCGGGCACAGCGGCGGGCGAGTAATCGTCCAATTGCGCCCCGAGCTGGCCCAGGGCTTGCTGGCCGTAGCTGAGGTCGGCGAAACAGGCGAGGAAAATTGCGAAGAAGGCTATGAAGATGGCGTTGAAGATCTTGAGGTCATAGACAAGGGTTTTGTTTACCATGCCTATAGTTTAGCCGCCCCGCGGCCTTTCTTAAAGGGCCGATGGGACCCGAAAGTGAAATAAAAGGACCTAGGGCAAAGGACAAAAGGCCCAGGGATAGAGCCGCCGCTATTCGTCTTTGCGGGAAATAAAGCGGGAATAACTGCGCATGGTCTTCAGGGCCGTCTTGAGCGAACCGGAGCGCAGGTACCTGGGAGTGTCGTCGTCTATTTTCTCTATGACGCAGAGGCCGTTGCCTATCCCCTCCAGCATGATAGGGTCGATAGCCCCCTCGTAAGCGGCGTGCCAGGCGTCTACGTATTCTCTTTCCATACCCGTCTTATTAATGTCGTCGAGCACCAGGTAGCCGCCGGGGGCCACGGCCGAAAAAGCATCGTAAAAAACCGACTCGCGGCCGTAATCATGGTGCGGGGCGTCTATCAGCACCAGGTCGAAAGGGCCCATGGCGTCCAGCAGCCCCTTGGGCAGGTCATAGGAAAGCAGCAGGCGGGTGCCGTACAGGCGGGGCCGCAGCGGGGCCGTGCGGAATTCCACTTTGGTAGGGCAGTCGGCGGTTTCAAAAGCCTGTTTCGCCAGGGCGGTATACTTGGGGGAATCGTCTATGGTGAGCAGGTAGTTCCCCTCCCGGGCCGCGATCTCGCGCGCCATCATGAGCGTGGAGAAGCCGGAACCGAATTCCAGCACCTTCGTGGCCTCGAGCGAGCGGGTAAAGGCGGCCAGGAAGCGGCAGGAAGCCGGGTCCAGCGCCCAGGAGCCCGGGTGTTCCAGGCGCGACACGTTGACTTTATCCATCCCCGCTACTGCGGCAGCAATGTATGGGTTCATAATTTTATAGCCATTCGGCCGAGCGCGGCCCGCAGTTGAGCAGCAGGTCCAGGGCGCTCATGTCCGGCTCGAAACCGGGGAAGGCCTGCGGGTATTCCCGCGGCTTGAACTCCTGCCAGGCGAGTTTTATGCCCGCATAGCTGAACACCCCGGGGTCGAGATAGGCCTTCGCCCCGGCGCCGGACAGGTATTCCTCCGCCCCGGCGGCCGCGCAGAGGCGGGCCAGGCGCGCGCTGGAGGCTTCCTCCACCGCGTATTCAGAAGAGAATTTCACCGGCGTCTTTATGGCGAAAGCTTCCTTGAGAAAATCCATGGTGGCTATGGCCAGGTCAGCCAGCAGGCGGTAATCCCTGGAGTAGATCTCCTCCAGAGCGGGCAGGTGTTCCTTAAAAAAAGGGGCGCGGGCGTAATTGAGTTTAATGGCCTGCAGGTGGTCGGCGGCCCAGGCCGCGGTATTCTCCAGTTCCACCTCGTTAATCTTCTGCGAGAACCGGCCCTTGGAGATCACCGGCGCGGTCAGGTACTGCCAGCCGCGCGGGGTCCTGATGCGGTTGCGGTTCTGGAACTCCCGCTTCTCGTACTGCACGTCGTCTAGGTAGATGAACAGGTCCGCCTGCCGCATCTTGGCGAAGAACCGGAGCCCCGGCCAGTACTGGAGTTGGTGTATAGCGGCTTTCATTTGCGGGCGGTTATTATCAGCGAGGAGCCGGCGTAGAGCCTGCCGAACGACAGCAGCCACGCTCCCTGCGCCAGGTAGTAGTATAGAACTTTAAGGACCCCGGTAAAAAATCCCCCGAGGCGGCCGCCGGTGCGGTAGGGGTCGCCCGCGGTAGGGCGCGAGTTACGGATCTTTATATCCCGGAAGCCGGCGCGCTCCAACAGCGCGCGCAGGCTGGCAGGCGTAAAGTTGAAGTTGTGAAGCACAGCAGGGCTGGCGCCCAGCGGCTTAAAGAAACCGGCGCGCTCCAGGCGGCGGAGCGCCAGGTGGAAAGAGGCGTTGAATTCACGCACGTATAGCACGCCGCCCGGCTTAAGTACCCGGTTGAGCTCCCGCGCGGCAGGCGCCGGCGAGTCCATAAGGCAGAAAACCTCGAAGACCGCGGCGGCCTCATAATCTTCCCCGCGCAGCCCGGCCGCCTCGAGCGGCGCCGTATGCACCTTAAAGCCCGCGCCCGCCGCCCTTGCCGCCAGCGAAGCGTCTATCTCCACCCCCTCGGGCCTCCAGCCGCGCGCCGCGGCGGCTTTAAGCAGTTCTCCCCCCGCGCAACCGACGTCCAGCAGCCGGCCCCGGGCGGGCAGGATCCCCTCAAGCGTGTCCAGCGCGGCCCTAAAAAGGACTGCCTTGGCGGAGCCGTAGATATCCGCCTCTATCCCCGGGACATAGACCGGCGCGCCCAGGTATTTTTTCTCCCTGGAAACCAGGCCGCAGGCGGCACAGGATGCCAGGCCGCCGGAACTTTCTGTTTCACCCCCGCAACACTCACAGAGCGGCTTAGTCATGGACGAGCACTCCCCAGCGAATAGATCCAAAAATCGCCTATCTTTACTGAAGCAAAATCCCTGCCCAGGTCCCGCTCAGTTAAAGTCCTGTAGTATTTCACCTGCCCTATGGTGTTGGAGGCCTGTCCAAAAATAAAAAAGCCGGTTTTGGCGTCCCGCAGGGTCCGCAGCACGCAGGACCTGTCATTCAGGCAAAAATCGCTGACGAGCAGGAACGGGACGCCCGCGGCCTTCAATTCGCGGTCGAATTCGTTGGGCCCCAGCACCGCGCCGCCTTTTTTCTCCGCCAGCCATGCTACGGCTTCGGCCTTACCCCGGGTACCGTAACCGTACGTGGTAAAATAGTCCGCCCGCGCCTGCCTGAAACCCACCGCGGTGTTCCAGGCCAGGGCGCCTGCCAGGATAGCCAGGGCGGCGGCCGGCCCCTTGCCGGCAAAGCGCCTGGCTGCCAGGAAAAGCGCCAGGAACCCGACCCCTGCCGCCCCTGCCTGCAGCAGGAGCTTCAGCAGCACCGGGCCCGTGCCGGCGCCCTCTATCAGCGCGGCCCGCGCTGAATAGTTGAGCGTGTAAAGAGGGTCCCCCGCCAAAGCCAGTCCCGCCCAAACCGCGGCGGCCGCAGCCAGCAGCCCCGCCGGCAGGCCGGCGAAGCGGACGCCTGAAATAGCGCCCGCGAGATGCGCCCCGCCCAGCGAGCAGAGCAACGGGAGGGCGACCGCGTGATATTTAGGGAAACCGTTGGAGGTGCCCTTGCTTAAAACCGAGGCCGCCAGGAAAATAAAAAGGAACCAGTTGAAATACCTTTCCCGCCCCTCGCCCGCGCCCCGGGAGTAAAGCCTGGCCCCCCAGGCGAGCAGCAGCGGCCATATCCAGGCCAGGATGCGCGCCGCGGAATTAAGCTTCGACACAAGGGCCTCGGCGGGACCCGCGGCCAGGGACTGGGCCTGGTAATTGAATATCATTTCCTTGAAAAAATACCAGATGGGGGCCCAGCGCCAGCCCGGCTCGAGGTTGGAGAAGGCGTAAATGGCCCAGGAAAGCAGGAACAGGGCTGTCCCGATGATGACCGGCAGGACACGCCTGCCCTCTCCCCGGCTGAAGGCCAGCTGGGCGAACGCCGCCAGCGCCAGGAAGAGAGAATGTATTAATTTTGCCCAGAGGTTGACCGCGAAGAGCAGCGCGGCGGCGGCCAGGCCGGCCGGGCCGGGGGCTGAGCCGTGTAAAAAATAAAGGCCGGCGGCCAGGGGGATCAGGCTGGTATCGCCCAAGTCCAGCAGGAATATTCCCTGCAGGGCCAGCGGCGAGGTAAGATACAGCAGCGCGCCGGCGATCCCCGCGGCGGTCTTTTCTTTTTCTCCGGCCAGGGAGCCGGAAAGCAGGAGCACTACCCAGCCGGTCAGCGCGTAGCAGGCAAAATTGAACAGCCTCGCCCCGGCCAGCCAGTCCCCGGAGAACAGCGGCTGGAAGAAGGCCAGCAGGTGCAGATAGAGCGGGGGATGTATCAGGTAGGGGTCCGAGTAGAAGGAGCCCGAGCGCAGCGCCTGCACCGCGTCGAGCGCCGTCCCGTCCCACTGCGCGGTCGGCAGCGCGAGCTTATTGTGATGAAGCAGCAGCAGGAGCGCAGGCAGGAGCAGCAGGACCGCTCCCGTTAAGACCGCCTGCGCCCGCGGTAAACTTTTCATCCGAGCAGCTCCCCGGCCGCCGACAGGACTTCCTGCGGTGAGATGGCCTCCAGGCAGGCGGGGTTGCAGCAGTCGAATTTATAGCAAGGAAGTTCGCAGCCGGGAATTTCCTTCCGCACCACCCGGAGGGCTTCGCCGGGAACGGATGGGGTGAAGCGCCGGTGGTCCCCGGGGCCGAATATGCATACGGTTTTGGTTCCCACCGCCGCGGCCAGGTGCATAGGCCCGGTGTCGTTGGTGATGAACAGGTCCATGGCCCCATAGAGCGCGGCGCTTTCTCGCACCGAATAAAGCCCGGCCGCCGGGAAGACCCGCTCCGCTATCTTCAGTTCCGCCGCCAGCCCTTTCTCGGAAGGGGCGCCGGTGACTATGAGCAGCGCTGAGGGGTATTTATCCAGCAGCAGCCCGGCCAGGGCTTTCCATTTATCCATTGGCCAACGGCGAGAAGGGCGGAAGGCCCCCGGATTAAGGCCTATCAGCGGCCGGCCCGATAAACCCCTCCGGGCAAGGTCCCCGAGCACGGCCTTTTTTTCCTCCAGCCCCGGAGTAAAGCTGATCGTCAGGTCCGCGGGCTCCAGGCCCAGCGGCGCCAGCAGCCTGGCCGTGAGGGCGGGCTCGCTGTTATTTTCCACCGCCTCCTCGTAAGAGGTGTTCGTCCCCGCGCGGCCGAGGCCCTTCAGCACGCGGCAGGAAGAAAGCGCGGGCGCGACTATTTTGTTGATCAGGCCGGTCTTGACCAAGCCGCCGAAAGAGGAGACCAGGCTGAAATTCACCAGCGCGTCGAATTTTTCTTTCCGCAGCGAGAACAGCGTGCTGAAAAAACTGCAGAGCGCCCCCGGCCCGGCAAAGCGGTAACGTATTGGGACGGAATGAACTTTATCTATCCCGCCTAACCCCTCGGCAAGCTCCCTGGAGCGGTCTATGGTCAGCAGTTCCAGCGAAGCGTCCGGATACGCGGACCGGATCGCCCTGACGGCGGGGGTCATCATCACGATATCGCCCAGGCCCGCCAGGTTCACCAGCAATATCCTGCGCCGGCCCCTGACGCTCCAGGCCCCGGAAATGACGGCCGGTGGGTTGTGGCGCGAATGCTCCAGCCAGAGGTGGAAGACGCTGGCCGCGTGGATCCTGTCGTAGAGGTTGCGGCGCCCGGAGGCGTGCTCCCGCAGCATTTCATCCACGGCGCCGGGGTCCAGGACGCCGGCCTTAGCCACATTGGCGCGGCTGAGGACCTCGGCGGTAAATTTTTTAAGGCCGTCGTTCTGCCACTCGGCCAGGGGAACCTGGAAACCGCGCTTGGGTCCGTTCAACACCTCCGGAGGCAGCTTTGCGGCCATGGCTTTCTTCAGCAGGTATTTGAGCTTAAAGCCGCGGGTCTTCGCCGCCAGCGGGATCCCGGCCATGAACTCCGCCAACCGTGTATCCAGGAAAGGGACCCTGAGCTCCAGCGAGTTGGCCATAGAAGCCCGGTCGGCCAGGCAGAGCAGGTCGCCGGGCAGGTAACTGCCCAGCTCGAAAGCGAGTATGCCGTCCGGGTCCCGCGGCAGGCCCGGCAGTTCGGCCCCCCCGGCGTTCAGCGCGGCTTTCAGTTTGGCCGAGTAGAACCCCTCCTTCTCCCCCGCCCCGAGGTAGCTTATCCAGGAATTGTACGCGCCGCCGAATTCGCCGGCCCCGGAGCCGAGGAACCTCTTAACGCGGCCCGGCAGGTTGGCGGCCGAGCGGCTCTCGGGCAGCAGGGACGCGGCCCCGCCGGCCAGGCGCCGCAGGCCGGCGGGCAGCTTAAGGTAAGCCGGCAGGAGGCGCGCCCCCAGGTGGCGCGGATACCCGCCGAACAGTTCGTCGCCGCCGACGCCGGCCAGCGCCACCGTTACACGCGCGCGCGCCTCTTTCGTTACCAGGTAATTAGCCAGCGCCGAAGAATCCGCGAAGGGTTCGTCGAAGTGGCCGGCCAGCCTGGAGACGGTCTCCCCTATGTCGGCTTTAACGGGGACGACGATATGCTCGGCCCCGAAGCGGCGCGCGACGGCCGCCGCGGCGGCCGTTTCGTCGAAATCCCCCCCGCCGAAACCGGCCGTAAAGGCTTTAACGCCCGCGCCGGCGTGCTCGGCCATGAAGGCCAGGATCGAGGCCGAATCGAGGCCTCCGGACAGCAGCAGCCCGAGGGGCACGTCGCTGACCAGCTGCTCCTTGACGCTCTTCGAAAGCAGGTCCCGTATCCCCTCCAGCCAGAACTCCTCCGGCTTCCCGCCGTTCTCCGCCGGAACCAGCTCCCAGTATCTTTCTGTACGCAGGGCTCCGTTGCGCAGGAACAGCGCGGTGGCGGGCTCCAGCTTCTTAACCCCGCCGTAAACGCTGAGCGGGGCCGGGATATAGAGGTAAGTGAAATAAAAATCCAGCGCCAGCGGGTCCAGGCCGCCGCAGACCCCGGCGGGCAGGCGCAGGGCCTTCAGTTCGGAGGCGAAATACAGCTTCCCGCCGGAGAAGGCGTAGTAAAGCGGCTTTATCCCGAACTGGTCGCGCGCCAGCATCAGCTTGCGCTCTTTGGCGTCCCACAGGGCGAAGGCGAACATGCCGCGCAGCAGTTTTGGAAAATCCTCGCCGTGCTCCTCGTAGAGATGGACGAGCACCTCAGTATCGGTATTGGTGGAGAACCTGTGCCCCTGCGCCTGCAGCCCGGCGCGCAGTTCCCTGAAATTATAGATTTCCCCGTTGAATACCACCGCGACGGACCGGTCTTCGTTGAAGACCGGCTGGGAGCCGGTGGCCAGGTCTATGACCTTCAGCCGGCGCATTCCCAGCGAGACGCGTTCCTCGTCGGAAAAGTACCCGTCCTCGTCCGGCCCCCTGTGGGTTAGCGAGGCGGTCATCGCCCTGAGCAGGCCGTCGTTCTTATCCCCGGCAAAGCCGCAGATGCCGCACATCAGCGTTTCCCGTGCACGGCGGCACATTCCGTAATCATATGTTCACATGAAGCAAATCGGCAAACCTGGATCATTAAAAATATATCCTCCGCATGTTCCCTATCCTCCGCTACGATCCCGCATTTTCCTTAGCCCCCCAAGGACATGAAGGACCCGCCACTCGCTCCAGGAAACGCCCTTTTCTTTCAGAAAATCAAAAAAAGCGCGGTTCTGCCCCACATCGTGCGAAAGAAAGAGCCCTCCGGGGCTTAAACGCGGCCAGGCCGCGCGGAATTCCAGCATCATATGCTCGTATGTATGCAGGCTATCATGAAGGAACAGGTCTATTTCCCCAAGCTCTTCAAGCAACGGGGGGAGGAGTTTCGCGGCGTCTCCGACGCGCAGGTCCCAGCGCCCGCGCAGGCTTTCTTCGACTATCCAACCGGGGGGCTTGCCCGCAGGCAGCAGGTAATGCGGCAGGTCTATGGAATATAGCCGGCCCTCGCCGTTATCCTCCAATGCCCGCAAGATGTAAGAGGAGGTAACGCCGTCCGCCACCCCGGTCTCCACTACAACGCGCGGTTTCAGCAGGCGCACCAGGCTATAGATAGCCGGGGCTTCCCTGGTCATCTGTCCGCCGTAACCGTCCTTGTGGAGCCGAAGTTTCTCATCAAGCTGCCCCAGGAAGTCCCGGTGGGCCGCAAGGGCGCTCGCGGCGGCCGAAAGCTCCCCGCGGCGTTCCGGCGACAGGCGGGCCAGGAAGCTTACAAACTCTTCCTGCGGCACTCTCCGATAATGATATTTGAAAGCCTCCAGCTCTTCTACCGGGTGCAGGAGAGCCTTTAAAAAATGCCGCGGCCTTATAACACTAAGCACGCTCAGCAAACCTTGCATAACACCACCTTTACGGATACAGCACATCAGCCGCGCCCCCTGGCCGGGACGGCGCCGTAAAACTCGGCGTGCCGGTCCAGGTATTCCTGCAGCCCGTATTGCAGGGCTTTTTTCCTGGCGCGGCGCCCCATGGCCAGAGCCGCGGGCATGTCTCGAACCAGTTTGAATATCCCGTCCGCCAGCGCCTGCGGATCGGCGGGCGGCACAAGCAAGGCCTCGCTGCCGCGGTCGGCGCTTTCGCTGATGCCGGGAATATCGGAGGCGACCACCGGCTTTTCCATAGCCATGGCCTCCAGCAGCGCCAGCGGCTGCCCCTCGGCCAGCGAGGGCATCACGAAGATATCCGAAGCCGCCAGGAAATCCCTGGCGCCGGCTATCTCCCCGCAGAAAACGACATTGCCGGACAGCCCGGCGTCCGCCGCCTGTTTTTTCAGCCTGCCCTCCAGGCTGCCGGAACCGGCGAGCAGGCAGAGCAGTTTCTCCTTCAGCCCGGGCTCTCTCTTCAGCAGCAGCTCGAGGGCGGAAAGGAGGTATGAGTAGCCCTTCTGCCACTCCAGGCGCCCCAGCGCGGCCAGGACGAGCCGGCCGCGGAGGCCGTAGCGCTCGATAACAGGCGCCGCATTAAAATTGGCCGGGTCGAACTCATGCAGGTCCACCGGGTTGGGGATAAGCTCCACCTTCTTGTAGTCGGCGCGCAGCTTATCCGCCAGCGACCGGGAAACCGTAACCGCCGCCTCCGTCCGGCGCGCGGCCAGAGAATTCAGCAACAGGTATATCTTTTTCCTGAGGGCCCCCACATTGAAGCCCTCCACCGGCATGGCTACCGTAGAGACGGCCGTCACCCCCGCCCCGGCGGCCGCCATGGCGCAGAAAAAATCCGCCCTGGCGCCCTGGCTGTGCGCGATGTCCACCCCGTACTCCCGCATCATCTCCCTGAGGCGGCCCAGGTTCCTGAAGTTGAGGCGGCAGGTAAGGTCCAGGGGCAGGAACCGGCAATGGTCCTTTACTTCTTCGTAAAAGCGGCCGGAGGGAAGGGCCGCGCAGTAGACGCCGAAATGCTCTTTAGGAAGGCCCCGTATCAGGAGTGAAAAGGTTTTTTCCCCGCCCCCGTAGCAGGAATTCTCTATCACGAACAGCAGTTTGAGCCTGTGTTTCATCAGGTGCCCCCCCCGACGGCTTTCTCGTAGATATGGACCGCCCCCGCGGCCAACGCCTTAAGCGAATGGTTCTTAACGTAAAAATCCCTGGCACGCGCGGAAAGGTAGACCAGTTCCCTGGGATTGGAAGCGACCTCCGCTATTTTCGCTCCCAGCGCGGCCGCGTCGCCGGGCGGCACCAGGGCGCCGGCCTGGCCCCAGCCCAGGGTTTCAGGGTTCGCCCCGGCCTCGGTGGAAATTATGGCCAGGCCCGCGCGCATGGCCTCCAGCAGGCCCTGGTCGGAAAAAGTCTTTATGGACGGGGCGACGAATATTTCCGCGTCGGCCAGGAGGTCCCCCGCGTCCTCTCTGAAGCCCAGCAGTTTTACCCGGCCGCCCAGGCCCGCGGCCTTTATCTGCTCCTGCAGTGCTCCCTCTTCGGGACCTGCGCCGGCTATGGCGCAGTAAAGCCCGCCGGGCATCTTTTTGACGGCCTCGCCCATGGCCGCCACCAGCAGGCCGAAGCCTTTTTCCGGCAGCAGGCGCCCGAAAGTGCAGACCAGGATATCGGAGTCCTTAAGGCCAATTTCGGCCCGCAGCCGGCCGCGTCGCAGGTATTTGAAATCCTCCAGGCCGCGCGGCAGCATGTAGCACTTACGGTCGTAGCTGTATTCGTCTTTAACCCCGGCGCAGGCCCAGGCCCCCGGGAGCACCAGCGCCGACGCGGCCTCGAGCGCCGAATGCCGCGCGAAGTCCAGCCAGGGCGGCCGGGGCTCGCAATAGCCGGCCTCCGGTGTAAAAAGCAGGGGCTTTGGCGCGGGCCCGCCGAAAAACTTCTTGAGCGCCAGCACGGCCGGGGCGTCCCAGGCGTGAAAAACATCGGCGGCCTCCAGCTCCGGGCCGTACTCCTCCAGTTTAGCGGAGTAAGCTTTCACCATGGCCGAAAAACCAAGCCTTTCTATGAAGGATTTGAAGCTCCGGGAAAACAGGCCCGCGGGGGGAACTGCGGGCGAGTTGGAAGCGCCCCGCTCCGGCGTGAAGATCCTGGGGTTTTCATAGCGGGCCACGGCGGAAGCCCGCCAGCCCAGTTCGTCCCGGGAAGCGTTCACCGAAGTCACCAGGCGCAGGACGTCCGCCCCGGACTCCATCCCCGTCCTGGCATAGGCGCGCCCCAGCGCGGTCAAGTAAAGCACTTTTTTCATGCGGCTGTTTTCATTATATATATTAGAGGGCCGCAAGGTCGCACAAGAATTGCGCGCTGGCGCTGCCCTCTCCAAAGGTTATAAAATCAAGGCATGCGCATCTGCCTGATCACGACAGCCACCACGCTCCACAGCATGGGCGGCACCGAAATACAGGCGGAGGCCCTGGCGGCGGAAGCCGCCCGGCAAGGCCATAAAGTTTTCATCCTGACCTCCGCGCATCCCGGAGGAGAACACGCGCACCAGAAAGACGGCTATACCGTGGTTCACATACCCGGCACCCATTTTTCCATGTCGCGCAAATGGGTAAAGCGCTGGGAGCAGGAATTGCCCCGCGCGGCGGCTGCCCTTGAAAAGAAAGAGGCTATCGATATCTTTTGGGCGGAGAATTTTTCCGGCCTGCCCTACGCCGCCCTGCCCCGGAAGGACCGCGCGCCGCTGATCTCCATAGTCAACGGCCTGGCTATAAAGGGGGAGATCGCCAGCAATTTTGCCGCCGTCTCGAATCCGAAGGAACTGCTTTATTTCCTCACCGGGTACGCCGGGCAGGTTCTTTTCTACTATATCCCCTGGTTCAAAGCCCTGGCGAGGGACTCCGACCTGATAGCCGCGGTCAGCAGGGAAACCGCCGCCGCCCTCGAAGAGGAACTGCCCGACAGCCGCGGAAAAATAGAGATAGTTTATAATCCCGTGAACTGCGGCCTTTTTAAACCGGACACGGGGCTGAAAAGACAGGTCGGGGCAGGCCTGGGGTTATCTTCCTCGGCCGTGGGGGTAATGATGTCGGGCGTACTGCATCCGCAGAAAGGAATGCACCTCGGGCTGGCCGCTTTCGCGCTGGCGGCGCAGAAATTCCCTGCCGCCAGGCTCCTGATCGCCGGGGACGGCCCGCAGCGGGCTTACCTCGAAAAGACGGCGCGGCAGCTCGGCCTGGCCGGACGCGCCATATTCTGCGGCATGAAACCCAACGCCGAAATGCCCGGCTTGTATAATGCCGCGGATATCTACCTGAACCCCACCCTGCGCAGAGAGGGCCTGGGCATAGTAAACCTGGAAGCCATGGCCTGCGGCCTGCCCTGCGTTATCTCGAAGATCGGCGGGACCGGTTCCACCATAGACGACGGGGTCAGCGGTTATTTCACCCGGCCCGGTGATATCGCCGGGATGGCGGAAAAGATTTCGCGGCTGCTCGGTGACCCCGCCCTGAGGGAGAAGATGGGCGGCGAAGGCAGGAAAAAAGCGGAGACGGTTTTTGAAAAGTCGGCGGTGGTCGGGCGCTACATCGCCGCCAGCGAAAAGCTGCTTTCAGGCCCCGGGCGCTAAAGTTTCCCACCGCGGCCGGCCAAGCCGTCCGCCAGTGCCCGGAATATCAGTCCGATCTCCGCACGGTTCACGCCCCGGTTATATACAACGGACTCGAGCAGATACCTGGGCAGGCCCAGGACCAGCGCCAGCAGTGTGGCCGTAAAAGCCCGCGCCGCAGGGAAGTTCCGCTTAAAGAGCAGCAATTTATTCCGGTAAAGATAGTAGAGCCTGCCGCGGCGCCCGGCCCCGGAAGGCGGCAGATCGTGGACGGCCTTAACCAGCGGGAAATAAACCAGTTTATAGCCCGCCCGCCCTACCTGCAGACAGAAATCCACCTCTTCGTGCGCCGTATAAAATTCTTCGGGATAAGCAACCCCCGCGAGTGCGGACCTGCGCACCAGGAAACAGCTGGAGTTCAGCCAGTCGCACTCCGTCTCGGCGGAGGCGTCCAGCTCGCTGTAGCGGCCGGTCCACCTGCCGACGAAATTAGCGCAATGCGCGGTCTTTTGCGGATCAGACGCGTATACCAGCCTCGGCCCCGCCACCCCCCTCTCCGCCCCCTTCTTAAGGCAGTCGACGAGCGCGGGGATAGTGTCCTTTTCAAGATAAACATCGTCGTCCAGGAACAGCAGGGCCTCCGACTCCGGGGACGCTTCCGCAGTCAGGCGTGCACGGACGAAAGCTATCCCCCTGTTTGCCTCGTTGCGCAGTATTTTTACGTCACGGAATCCCAGCGACCGCAGCTCAGCGCGCCTGGCAGATAAAGCCTCATAAGAGCCATCGTCGCCGGCGTCATCCACCACTGCCAGTTCCATCTCGGACAGGGGATATGCCTGCCCAAGTAGCGCGGCCAGCGTTTTAAATAACTGTTCCTGCCGGTTATAGGTGCTTATCAGCACGCTTAATTTCATTGCAATTAGCTCCTGCCCCGCATAACGCCCCCTTCTTGACTCAGCGCGCGGAAAGCTCCGCGGCCCTGATCTTCCTACCGCGGCTGCAGTACACGAACAACAGCGCCGGCACCAGCGCCGCGTTGAAAGCGGTAAAGACAGCCAGGAAAAGGTCCGCCGCCCCGAACGCGAAAGCAGGGATAAGCAGAAGGTAATGAGTTTCGCGCACACGCATGTTATGCACAAGGGCCCGGGCCAGCACCTCCGGCCATGGCTTGCCCATGGTAGGGGTGGCGGCCGGCGGCATCCCCTTTGAAGCCATCAACTTATCCCACGGGCCGCGCAGGGTCTGGTCGTAAGTATTGTCCAGGTAGGAGGCGTAATCGGCGAGAAAAGCGCAGAGGGCGCCGAGCGTCAGCCAGAGGCCTGGCTGCAGGCCGAAAGACGCGCCAAGCGTCCGCAGCCCCGGCTCACGCCAGACCGTCACGCCTATCAGCAGCCAGAAAAGCATATCCGCCCACCACATGATGGAATCCAGGAAACGCCCGTAAGAATTCCTGGCGTTCGTTATGCGGGCTATGCCGCCGTCCAGGCAGTCGAAAAAATTGAAGAGCAGCAGGAAGGCCAGGGCCGGCCACAGCAGCGGCCCGGAGGGCCACAGCAGGCAGACGAACCCCAGGAACGCGGACATGCCTGACAGCCAGGAAGCGCCCTCCCCCGACAGGCCGAGCCGCACCAGCAGCCAGATAGCCGGAAAGGAGGGCGGCCTGAACACGAACCGGCTGGCCAGCAGGTAACGCTCGTACTCAATCTTGGGCGCGTGGGACGCCTTGATCTCCGCGAGAGATGGATAGTTTTTTTCTGTCATAGTTATTTTTTCTCCGTCAGCCAGGCCGGGCCGGGGCCCCGCCCGCCGGCAAAATAAGATCCCACCCCCGCCGCTAAGGCGGCCGCCATTTTAAAACTCCCCGCTTTACCGGATTTCAGGACCAGCCACGCGGCGTCGCGCAGCAACCGGATCAGCAGGGCAAAAAAAGATCCGGGGCAATGCCGCCGCGCGAAAAGCAGGCGGCCGCGCGTCTTGTGAAAAAGTTTGAGGGCGGAGTCGTTACCGCCCGAAGAGCAGGAAACCTTGTGCCAGATGCCAGCTGCCGGGACCACCAAGCTTCTGAAGCCTGCTCTGGAAGCCCTGAACCCCCAGTCTGAATCCTCCCAGTAAAGGAAGAAGATCTCATCCAGCAGTCCCACTCTTTCGATCAGTTTCCTGCTTACCAGCGCAGCGCAGCCTGTTACGAAGTCGGTTTCCGCCGTTTCGCCGGGGCCATAAGTTTCCGCTTCCTGGTCGGAGCCGGGGAAATAAAACAGGCATTCCCCCTTCTGCAACCGCGCCCCGGAAAACCATATCCGGCCGGGGGCTGAATGATAAAATATGCGCGGCCCCGCCATGCCGGCCGCAGGGTCGTTTTGCAGCGCTTTCACCAGCGGCGCCAGGAAGCCCGGGGACACCACGGTATCGTCGTTAAGCAGCAGAACATAGTCAGCCCCGCGGGCCAAGGCTATTTTTATCCCTTGATTATTGCCCGCGGCAAAACCCAGATTTTTTCCGGTAAAGATAACTTCGGAAACTTTTCCGCACACGGCCTTCACGGCAGCCGGCAAGCTGTCCGTCCGCTGGCCGTTATGGACCACTATTACCTCGAGCCCCGGATAATCCGCTTTTTCCAGGGAACGCAGGCAATCCTCCATCACCGGCATGCCGGAGATATTAAGTATAACCGCGCAGACCTTAGGGGACTCAGCCGGCATCAGCCTCTCCGTAATATTTACGCTCAAGACCTTCAAAAACCCTTACATACCCGGCCGCCACGTTCGGCCAGTCGTACCTCTCTTTCGCAGCCGCGATGTCCATGGCCGGGGGCAGGCGGCCCGACAATACTTCTTCTATCGCCGCCTTCCAGGCCGCGTAATCCCTGACCGGGACCAGCCTGCCGGCGCCGTACTCGCTCAGGGCGTCGGCGGTTTCTCCCACGGGCGTAGAGAGGACCGGCACGCCGCAGGCCAGCGCCTTCATGACAGAGGCCGGCCCTCCTTCGTCGGTGGACACAGAGACATACACGTCGGAAGCCCAGTAAAGGTCGCGCAGGCTTTCCCCCTCCGTGAAATCATGCAGGAGCGCGCGGCGCGATCTTGCCAGCGGGGCCATAAGCCCGGACAGGCGCCGCGCCAGTTCCTCCCGGCCATGGCCGGCTATCAGCAGGAAGAAGTCGTCCCGCTCCCCCAGTTCGCGGAAGACCTCCGCCAGCTTATCCAGTTGCTTCAGCGGGATGAAGTTGCCGGAGGCGAAAAAAACCTTTTTCCCCTCTCCGATCCCGAGCCTTCTCCTCGCCTCGGCTTTGTCGGATGGCGAGGCAGGGGGCCGCCAGAATGAGAAATCGCACCCCATGGTGAGCCTTTCCACCCTTCCGCGGTATACTTTGCGCACCTCTCCGAGCGAGTACGAGGCCTGCTCGGATATGACATCGGCCCTGGCAAGCGCGGCCTTTACCCAGAAGTGCTGGCTCAGCAGTTCCAGGTACGTTCGCGGACGGTGCAAGCCGCCGATATCCGACAGCGGCGCCCTGAAGAGGCCGCCGCTGCGCATGAAAACCGGCGCCTTGATATCGCGAAGTTCGCGAAGTATTTCCGCGTAGAACGGGAGTCTGAACCCGCACGTGCCGTAAAGCAATACGATAACGCGCCCGGCCGCCGCCTCGCGCAGAGATTTAACGAGTTCCCCCGAGGCCATCCACGCCCTGGCCAGGGGCCACCGGCCATAAACTTTGTCCTCAGCAGGGAAGAGCCTGTGCGTTACCCCAGTGTCCAATTTGTGCGAGTAGGTTTTATCCGCCCTGTAGTCGGGCTGCCAGACTTCCCATTCATACCGTTCCGTAATCTTCAATATTTCAGCCCCGAGCAGGTCCATCCACTCGCGCGGCCAGAAGCCAGCCACTTCTCCGCCGGGCTTGTCCCAGGCTATCTCCGGCCGGGCGCCTTTATAATAGCCGTAAGCCGGACCATGCGGCATTATGCTTATGATTCGCGTTCGAAGAGTCATCGGGCCCTCTCCCGCTTCTCATACTTTTCAAAAACCCCGGCCAACCGGCTGGAAACAGCGTCCAGACTGTATTCCCGCTCGAACTTATTCCTGGCCGCCAGCCCTTTTGCGGCAGCCTCGGAAGGATTATCCTTGGCATAACATATCGCTTCCGCCAGCTTCTCCGGTGACCCGGGCTCCGTCACCCACCCGCAGCCTGACAGGATTTCCGGTATATCCGATACGGATGTGGAAACTATCGGTTTAGCCATAGCCATCGCGTCGAACAGCTTGGCCGGAACCTGGGCGCTGGCCGCAGCCCGGGCGGTCTGCGGAATAACCACGAGATCCATAAGAGACAGAAATTCGGGGATTTTTGAGAAAGGCTGCTCCGGGAGCAACCTGATATCGGACGTCAGGCCGCGCTCTTCTATGATCCCTCTTAAGCCGGCCGTATAGGGGTCCTCATTGGCCCCGATTATAAGCAGCATTACATTCTTACCGCGCAAAGCGCCCATGGCGGAAACAAGGTCTTCCAATCCCTTGTGAGGACGGGGCGTACCCAGGAAGCCCACGACAAAACGTTCCCGTTCCCCCTCCCCCAGGTAGCGGCTCCTCAGTCCTAGCCGGTCAAAAGCGCCGGGGCGGAAAAAATCCGCGTCCCGGGCGTGCCAGATGACGGTCCCTCCGTATTTTTTTCGCAACGCGTTCCCTGAAACCGTAACATCATCCGCCAGCCAGACGAATTTTTCCAGCATGGAAGAATAGTACCGGGAATTGAAGTTCCCGAGACTTAAGCGCGCGTCATTTATCTTTTTAAAAAAAGGCAAAGAGTCGTAGAATTCTTTCCCGAACCCGGACTCCCAGTCGTCTATGTCTATCACGAGCGGCTTGCCTGAACTGAACTTTTTCATAATGCCAGTTCCGAAACTGGCCAGCAGCGGCTTGCTGGAATAAATCACATCCCCCGATATAATGGAGAGCATTCTTCTCAACTCGAAACGGCCTTTGCCCCATCCTTTGACGCTGCGGACCTCGAAATCACAGGAATCCCGCAAAGGCTTCCAGATACCATCCCCGCTTTCCGGAGCGATAATCTCCACCTGGAATCTTTTCTTCAGGGCTTTCGCCAAGACCCACGCGCGCCCGAAACCGTTGCCGGAGATATCGCCCGCAAGGACGGAGATCTTCATTTCAGTTCACCGCCCGCCTTTTCACATACCGCGGTCATATACCTGTATTCAGACCAGAATGACATCTTCTCCAGGCGAGAACCTCCGGGTTGCGGACGATATATACCGGGAGTGAAATGCCAGAAGAACTTCTCCAGCAAAGGGACGAAACATATTTTATTTTTGGGATGCTGCCCATACATGCTTACGACCCGGAAATGCGCCGACAACTCGGAAACGAAACCGGCGCGGTCGTACTCGAACACGTGGTTCGGGTTATCCGGTCTTGCCCCGGCGGGCTTCCCGGGTGAAGTCAGGAGGCGGTTAGGAGAGGAAATCAAAAGAACGCCTCCAGGCTTAAGCACCCGGCAAAACTCGGCTATGGCAGCCCCGCGGTCTGCCACGTGCTCGATCGTCTCAAAACTGACCGCGATATCGAAATGCCCCCCGGGAAAAGGGATATTGGCGAGGGCGCCTTCGACATACCGCAGGGACTCCCCCCGGTATTTCTCCCTCGCGAAAGCAACGGCCTCGGCGGAGATATCCGCGCCGGTCACGGACTCGGCCCCGGAATCGTACAGGAGCTTGGCCCCATACCCCGTCCCGCAAGCCGCATCCAGGACTTTTTTTCCCGCGACGAACCCGGCCGCGAATTCATAGCGCGCGATGTGGTCGCGCCAGATGCGCTCCGGCGTTTTTCCCTCCACGGCCCTCTCTCCGGTAAATTCCATATTCAGTTCAGCCCGCCAACCGAGAAGAAAACTGTTTCTCTATGAATTTGTATTCCCTAAAGGCCAACAACAGGAGCCCGTAGGTAAAAAAAGCCGACAGGCACTTAGCGGCCAGCATCCGCGAGCCCGACACCGGCAGGGCACCAGCCGCAAGAGTTGCCGCCAAAACGGACGCCCCGATCAGCAGGCTGTTCTTTACGGCGCCCAGGTATCCCCGCATATCGGTGCCCGTAAGGCGCGTCATTAACACCCCATGGACGACCATGGCCCATATTACCTGACCGGAAGCGTATGCGATGCTGATGCCGATAAGGCCCCAGCGCGCCCCGGCGACGATAGACAATACGGTCCATACCGCTCCGACGGCGCCGTACCTCAGCTGCAGGTCGGCCCGCCCCAGGGCGAGTATGATATTGCCGCAAGGACTTAATGTGGACTGGACCGCGCCGCAAACGGCAAGCACCTGGACGATACGCGCCGCGGGAAGCCACTTAGCCCCGAATACCGCGGGGATAAATTCAAAAGCTATGCCGGCTACCAGCATCATCAGCGGGTACGTAACGAGAGATATCCCCTTGAGCATCTCCAGATAAACCTCCCCTACTTTCTTCAGGTCGTTCTGTATCTCGGAAAGCGCCGGGAAAAGGACCTGCCCGATTACGGCGGCAAAATTCTGCAGGGGAAAAAGCATTATCTTATAAGCAAGACTGTAATATCCAAGATTCATCGGGCCAAGGAACTTCCCGATCAAAAGGCTGTCGGCGTTCCGGGCCCAATAATTAGTCAAACGAAACCCGACCATGTTCCCCGCGAATCCCCTGATCCCACTGAGCGCCTCCGCCGAAAAACTTAATTCCGGCCGCCAGCGGCAGAGGTACCAGAACATCCCGACGCTGGTGAGGTTAAAAACAAGGGCCTGCGCGACCAGGCTCCAGACACCGAATCCCTTCACCGCCATAATTATCCCCGCCGCACCGGAGATTACCATGGAAATAATATCGCGAAGAGCCATTTCCCTGAAACGCATTTCCTTCGTCAAGATAGTCTGGTGAACACCCCCCAGGGGGACTATCGCTATAGTCAGAGATAACACAGGGAGGATTTCCCTCAGTTGGGCCACTTGGTAAAACGACGCCACATAGCCAGCCCCCGCCGCCAACGCTCCGCACATCAAAGCTGATACCGCCAGGTTGAGCCAGAAGACCGAATTGAGTTCCGCGTCTAGCACCACCTTTTTCTGTATCAGCGCCCCCTCAAAGCCCAGGCCCGAGAACAAGGAAAAAAACCCCACAAAAACCGCGGCAATCCCCACCACCCCGTAATCGGAAGGAGAAAGAAGCCGGGCGAGCATAAAAGTTATAAGAAGCTGCACCCCTTGCCGCCCGAACTGGGATATCCCCGCCCAAAAAAAGCCTTTGATCGTTTTTTTTCTGAGGCTCATATCTTAAGCACCGGTAAAAGCGGGCAACCAGTCACGCTGCGTCCCCAATAGTCGATTTGTCTTTCTTAAGATAAAGAACGCTCAAAAGCGCGGCGATGAACCAGAAGGGCTCCATGATACGGACTATTATAAACGTGTTAACCCCGATAGCCTGAAACAGCAAGGCTATGAGGGCGATAATAAAGCCCAGCGAAAGCGCACGGATAAGCGGTGTCTTATACGAATTCAACACGACCCTCGCGGTATAAAACAGCCGGTACAGCATCCAGATGAAAATTGCGGCGCCCAATATCCCCAGTTCCCCGAGCACGATGGCGTACTGGGTGTCGCCCATTCCGACGCCGGTAACGCCCCAGCCCATTACCGGGTGTTTTGGAAGCTTTTCAAATATTACCCTGCGCAAGGACCTGACCCTCGCGGCGGCCGATTCCTCCAGTTTTATCTGCCCGGCCGGCCCCACCTCGAAGGCCTGCGTGGCGTAGACGCCTCGGTAGGTCATTGTAATGCGCTCGAGAACCCTGCCCTTAACGTTCGGCGAGAACAAAAAGGCTATAACCCCGGCCGCGAGAAAACCGATCGTGAAAAGCCTGCGCTTCCGGGAGAAGAAAAAAAACGCCGGGACCATGGCGGCAAAACCCATATAGGATGCGCGGGAATAGGTAAAAAGGAACGCGGGGAAGACGAACACGAACATGGCTAACGCCAGCAAGGGGGCGCGCCCCCCTGATTCGCTCATTATCCCCAGCAGAATCCCGAAGACTATCAGGTAATACCCCCCCAGCGAGGCCGGCTCTGACTCCTCCGGTTTTCCCAGCGGGGCCTCAAAAGGCGCCGTGGCCCGGGAGGTGATGCCGGAGGCGTAGTAATAATAGTAAGCGTAAAGGGTGACGATGACAGCGACAAAGAATCCGTAGCGCAGGTACTTCTTAACGTCTTCCTCCGACTCGACTATATTCACCGTCATAAAGAACAGGAGGAAATATTCGACATACTTCAGCACGTACAGGGAGGCGACATGCCAGCGCAAATCCCCGCGCATAACGCCTAAGGCGGTGGAAACGATGCAGAGCGCCGTATAGAGCAGGACAGGGGCCTGTACCGGAGTAGAGGTAATGAAGGGTTTGTCTTTGAAGATCGCGGTGCGCGCGAACCACGACATGAAAATCACGACGATAAAAATATCGTCGTAGCGCACCACCAGCGAGCGGGAAGCGTCTACGGCGCCGAACCCGATCTCGGGCGAAAGCATCATCGAAAAGATGAGGAGGGCCAGGCTGAGTTTCGGGGAAAAAAAAGCGAAGAATACCACCACGCAGGAAGCGGCCAGCATGATAAGGGCATACTGGCCGCCGGCGGCGGCCATGAAACCCAGCCAGCCTGCGGCGGCCAGCCCCGCGAGGACTAAGATTATCGGCATGAAAACTCAGCGGCGGACGTAGTTCTTGTAATCGTAGTAATAGTAGCCGTACTGCGGGCCCATCTCGGAAGCGCGCACCCCGTTGAGCACCACGCCCACCATGTGGGCGTTGGCCCCGCCTATCTGCTCTTTGGCCCGCTTGAGGGCACCGCGGGCTATCTTGCCGGCCTTGTAGACCAATACCACGCCGTCCGAGGCGTGCTTGGCTATCATCAGCGAGTCGGCGAACAGCAGCACCGGAGGAGCGTCGAAGATTATGAGCTCGAACTCACCCTTCAGCTCTTCCATGATGTCGCGCCAGTTGGCGGAAGCCAGGATATCAATGACGTTATCCGGCTGGGTGCCGCAGTTGAGCACCTTCAGGTTCTCTATGCCGGGAAACCGCATGAGCTGGTCGTAATCCAGGCCGCCCATGATAAAATCGGCGCTTTCCAGCGTCACGTCGCGCCAGTCGGCCTTGCCGGCCAGCACGTCGCTGAGGCCGGGCTCTTTGCGCGTGCCGAAGATCTGGTTGATGGCGGGGCGCCGCAGGTCGGCGTCCACCAGCAGCGTCTTGATGCCGGAATGCGCGCTGGCCAGGGCGAAGTTGACGGCGGTGAGGGTCTTGCCCTCGGCGGCCCCGGCGGAACTGAACACCAGGGAGACGCTTTCCTTGGTGTTCATCTGGGACATGATATTGGTGCGCAGGGTGTGGTAGGACTCTATCACCCCGGTGGCGTAGCGCCTGTTCACCACCAGCACGCTCCTGAAAGCGTCCACTGTATAGCGCTCTTTCCTGAAGACCTGCGTCAGCCAGTTATCTATATGCTTTTCGCTGAGGATGTTCGGTATGATCCCGAGCACCGGCAGCTTTATGAAATTTTCGATATCCTCTATGGTGGAGATGGAAACGTCCAGGTTCTCCAGCAGGAAAACCACCACTACCGCCAGGAAAAGCCCCAGCACCGCCCCGGCCATCATGTTCAGCGTGCGGTTGGGGGAAATGGGCGAGGTTTCAGGGACTGGCCGGTTGACCACGCTGACGAAGGAAACCATGGAGGACACGCCCAGCTTGGCTTCTTCGTACTGCTTGTTGAGCGTAGTATAGAGCCCTTCCTGCATGCGCAGCTCGCGGCTGATGCGGGCCAGCGCCACTTCCTGGGCGGGGATCTCTCCCAGCTTGTCCTCTATGACCTCTATGCGCTGGTCCAGGCTCAGCACTTCGGGATGGTTGGGGGTGTACTTCTCGAGCAGCTGCTTCTTGCGTATCTCCAGGTCGGCCAGCTGGTTGGCCAGGGCCGAACCCAGCCCGGTCTTGGGGTTGCGCTCCACGAAAGCCTGCCGCTGGCGCTCGAGGGTGCGCAGGTTGTTTTCCACCTCGTCTTTGCGGTCGGAAATGTCCGACAGCGTCTTCCTGGCCTGCATGCTCTTCTGCTCCAGGTCGAAATCCTTATACGCCTCTATCACGGCAGCCGCTATGTCGGCCGCGCGCGCAGGCGAACCGCTGTAAGCCGAGAGCGATATCAGGTTCGACTCCTGCAGCCTGTCCACTTTATAGGAGCCGGCTATTTCGGCGGCCGACTTCGCTCCCGTCGGCATGCCCAGCCGGGCCGCCGCCCGCTCGGCTATCTCGGAGGAGGTCATCACCTTCAGTTCGGTGGCCACCGCGCTCCAGGGATCGAAATCCATCATGTCCGCGCCCGGCATCTTGGCGTAGGAGGCCGGCGGCTTTATCTTTATCAGGGCCTGGCTGCGGTAGACGGTGGGCTGCAGCCGGGTGTAGAACATCGTGGAAAAAATAGTGACGGCGAAAATGAGCAGCGCCACCCACTTGCGGCGGTTTATTATGCGCCAGTAATCGTAAAGCGTCAGTTCGGCTTGCATTTAATCGTTGTTCCTTGACACCAGGCCGACGGTTATCCCGAACATGAACAGGGTGGCCCAGGGCACTATGTTATCCGATATCCAGCGGGCGGCGCTGTAATAAGGCTTGCGCGGGATATAAACGATGTCCCCGCTGACCAGCAGGATATTCTTCTCCATATCCCCGTCGAAAACGTCTTCGAGGTTGGCCTTTATCACCTGCTCGGTGACTTTATCGCCCTCGCCCTTTATTTTGCGGTAGATGCGCACCCTGGAATCCCTGGAGTAGTCCTGGGTGCCGCCGGCCTGGGCTATCAGGTCCAGCAGGCGCATGCCTTCGCGGTACTCGTAGTAGCCGGCGCCGCGGACCTGCCCTATAACCGCCACCCTGTTGAAAGCGAACCTGCGCACGTTCAGTGTTATGGAGGGATTGGAAACGTACTTGGAGAACTTGGCGGTCAGTATCTTTTCCAGCTCGCCAGGCTTCATGCCCTGGGCCTTCATGGAGCCCAGCAGCGGCAGCTCTATGTTGCCGTCGGGCTGCACGGTGACTTCCTTGGAAAACTCCTGAGCCGGCATGACGTTGACATTGATGACATCCCCGGCCTCGATGAAATACTCCTTGTCGGCGGCGGCTTCGGCACTGAAGGCCGGCAGCGGCCCGAGGAAAATCAGCACAGCCATAAGGGAGGATATGATTTTCATAGTCAAATTATATATATATTTTAAGGCCCGGGGCTTATTTGTTTGAGGACTCTACCGCTTTCGCCAGGCTCTTTATCAGGACCCTCAGCTCCTCCACCTTCTGCTCCAGCTCCCGCTCGGAGGCGGGGGCCCCGCCCTGGGCGCGGGGAACCACGGCAGCGGCCCGGGAGCTCAACAGTTCCACCCGCTTTGAAAGGGCGTCCACGCGCTCCGCCAGGCCCGGCCCCTCGGGGCCGCGGCGGGTAGTTATAAAAGTCACGCGGAGGAGGGCCAGGGCCAGCACCAGCGCGAACATGGAAAATACCGCGGCCCCGGCGACGACCAGGTACTCCAGGCCGGCCAGTATCCCCCCCAGGGCCGCCACCAGCGCGGCCAGCATGCCGAACAGCATGATCTCCTTGTTCTCGCTCCAGGCCGGGTTCACCGGGGCACTGTGCGCGGCTCCGGCCTCGGGGAGCCGGTACGGCTTAAAGCCGGGGGCTGGCTTGCCCCAGGTCCTGGCCGGCCTGGGCGGGTCGGCCTGGCCGGGCTCTCCGGCGGGAACGCTTTCAGGCGGCAGGGGCCCCGTCTCGCTGCGCAGCCGGTCCAGCAGGTCCTTCAGATCTTTGGTGTCGCTCATATGCCTCGCCCCTTTCCGGCGTCCTGCGCCTCGCGCGCGGCCAGGGCCTTCTCGCGGGCCTCCAGGCCCTCGCGGATGCGGTCGAAGGTCCTGATGAGCTCGGCCTTCCTGGCGTTGAACTCCTCTTCAAGCGATTTCTCGCGCGCCCGGAGCTGCTTTTCGCGGGCCGCCCGGGAGCTTTCGAATTCCTGGGCGCTGGCTTCCAGTTCCCGGTTCTTGTCCTCCCAGCGGGCCAGCATTTCCAGCTCCCGCTTGCTCACCTTCTCGTACAGTTCCTGCATGCGGGCCACATATTTGGAATTCAGGTCGCCTTCCTGCTCTGCGGTCTTCTGCTTCACCTCCGCCAGCGCGGCGTCCCGCTCTGAAGAGGCGGCGCGCATTTCGCCCAGCTTTTTCAGCGCCTCGGCGCGGGAAGCCTCGACTTTCGCGAGGCGCGCCTTCAGGTCCTCCAGCTCCTGCTTCAGGCGGGCCTCCTTCTGCTCGAAGCGGCTCTGGCCGGCCCTGTTCCTGGCGGCGTAGTCGTCCTCGTACTCCTTGATCATGTTGCCCAGCGCTTTGACCTCGGGGTCGAATTCCTCCAGGATGGCGGTCAGGTGCACCGAGGCGGGGTTCTTGGAATCCCAGAGCTTGGCGGCCAGGTCCCGGAGCCTGTCCATGAGCTCCACCGGCACGCATTGTATGGCGCGTTCTTTTTCCATAATTATTTCCTGCCCCTGTACTCGAGGATGGCGCGGCTCAGCTCGCCCTTCATCTGCTCCAGCTCCGAGGCCTTGAAGGCGTAATCCTTCTCCAGCTTGAGGCGGTACTCGTTGAGGGCCTTCTCCCTGTCGCTCAGCTCCTGCGTCTGGGCGAAGAGCTCCTCGTTGAACTTGCTCACGCGCAGGTTCAGGTCCGCGTGCACCTTGTCCAGCTCCAGCTGCTTCTGGCGGCAGAACCTGTCGCTGTCGGCCAGGAGCTTTTCCTTGGCGGCTACCAGCTCTTCCAGCTGCTTAACGCGCTCTTCGGCGCGGGCCTTCTCTTCGGCCGCGGCCTCGCGGAAATGCCGGTCCTGCTCGGAGATATTGCGCAGCAGCTCGCTGGAAGCCTCCTGGCGGTATTTCAGCATCTCGGTCTCCAGCTCCTGCAGCTTCCTGTCGTTGTTCTCGATGTAGCGGTCGCGGCGGTCCAGGTCTTCCAGCAGGCGCGCCTTTTCCGAAGCGAAGGCTTCTTCCATGAGCCGCATCTCTTCGGCGGCCCGCTTCTGCGCCTTGGCGAGCTCCTCGTGGGCGTGGCCCAGGCGCTGCTCTAGCAGCTCCACGGCGGCGGCGACGGCGGACTCCACGCTGCTGTCCAGTTCGCGCACCTGCGCCTTCTGCATCTCCAGCTTCTCGTCGTGGTAGGCCTTTTCGGAAGCCAGCAGCTTCTCGGACAGCTCTACCGCCTGCGCCTTGGAGCCGGCCAGTTCTTCCTGGGCGCGGCGCAGCCTCAGCTCGTAATTTTCCACGGCGGAGGCCATGGTCGCCTCCAGGGTGGCGTCCATCTCCTTGACATAGGCCTTCTGCATCTCCAGCTTCTGGGCGTGGAACTCTTTTTCCATGGCCAGCACTTTCTGGGCCAGCTCGTCGCCGGTCTGCCTGGCCCTGGCCAGCTCTTCCTGGGTATTGCGCAGCTTCTCGGCGTAGGCCTCCACGGAGGAGGACACGGCGGACTCCACGCTGGAGTCCAGCTCTTTCACGTAAGCCTTCTGCATCTCCAGCTTCTCGGCGTAGTAAGTCTTCTCGGAGGCCAGGAGCTTCTGCGCCAGGACCTCCCCGTTCTGTTTGGCCGCGGCCAGTTCTTCCTGGGTGCGGCGGAGCTTCTCGGCGTAGGCCTCCACGGAAGAGGACACGGCGGACTCCACGCTGGAGTCCAGCTCTTTCACGTAAGCCTTCTGCATCTCCAGTTTCTCGGCGTGGTAAGCCTTTTCCGAGGCCAGCAGCTTCTGGGCAAGCTCGTCGCCTGTCTGTTTGGCCCGGGCCAGCTCTTCCTGGATGCCGCGCAGTTTCTCGGCGTAGCTGTCCGCCACGGAGGCCACGGCGGATTCCACGCTGGCGTCCACGTCGCGGGCGTGCGCCTTCTGCATCTCCAGCTTCTCGGCATGGTAGGCCTTCTGGGCCGCCAGCAGCTTCGTCTCCATTTCGGCGTGCGCGCGGACAGCCTCTTCTTTAACCGCGCGTATCTCCCCGTCCTTGAGCTCGAGGGCGGCTGAAACCTTGTCTTTCTCCGCTTTCACGGCTTCCAGGGCTTCCACCAGGGCGGCGGTCTGGGCCAGCACGGCCTCTTTCACGCGGGCGGAAAGCTCCTTCTCGAAGCCGGCTTTGGCCTGCACCAGTTCGCCCGTTATCGCGGCCTCGCGGGCGGCGTTCTCCTCGGCGGCCCTGCGTATGGAGGCGTTAAGCGAGACTATTTCCAGCTGCGCACCGCGGAATTGTTCAGATACGGACTCCAGCGTCCGCTCAAGGCCAGTGCGCTCTGCCGTCCAGTTTGCGCGCTCGGTCTCCAACTTGGCGTCGGTCTCCCTGCGCGCGGAATCCAGTATAGAACCCCGCTCTTTCTGAAAATTCTCCTGCGCCGCCCTTATTTCTTCCGAAAGAGCGTTTATCTTCTCTATATGCTGCCGGCGCTCCTCCTCGAATCCGGCCAGCTGCGCGGCGGCACGGTCCCTTTCAGCCTGGGAAGCTTTGCGCTCCGCGGCTATGATTGTCTCCAATTCCCGCTCCAGCTCCGCGCGTACCGAAGCCGCCGCCCGGCCGGACTCCTCCTTCCTGGCTGCGTAGGCCTTCTCCAGTTCAGCCTCGCGCTCCTTGAGCGCCGCCTCCATGGCGGCGGTGCGGCCTTCGAAGTCCGCCCGCATGGCGGCGCGCTCGGCCTCCCAGCCCGCTACCCGCTTTTCGAGCGCGGCGGAGAGCTCCCGCACGCTCTGCTCCTTGGCGGCCTTTTCGTTCTCCAGCTGGGCCAGCTGCGCCCTGAAGGCGGTCTCTTTCTCCGAGATCAGCTTCAGCAGCTCGGAATGATGGGTTTCCTGCTGCGCGGCCAGGGCGTTCTCGATCTCCTTGATGCGTTCCTGGGCGGCCAGGAACTGCTCTTCACGCAGGCGCTGCTCTTCCAGCAGCCGCGAGCGCTCGGCCTGCCATGAGGCGCCCAGGGAGGTGACCTGCGCGGCGTGGTCGGAATCCATGGAGCGCAGTTTCTCGTCCAGGCCGGCCTCCAGCATGGTTTTCAGCTTGCGGTAATTTTCCTCGGTCTCGCGCTTCTTGGCCAGGTACTCCGCCTCCAGCTCGCGGCGGCGGGTCTCCACTTTCTCCTCCGAGAGGCGCACGCTGCCCTCCAGGATGGCGATGCGCTCGGAAAATTCTTTTTCCCTGGCCTTGAACGAGGCTTGCAGGGCGGTCAGGCGGCCCTGGTGGTCGGCGTCCAGCTCGGCGCGCAGGGTGTCGTACTTCTTCTGGGCCTCCGCCAGGCGGCCGGCGTACTGGCTCTCCACGTCCAGCAGGCGGGCGTTCCAGCGCTCTATGATGGAGCGCTGGCTGCGGTCCAGTTCCTCGAACTTGTCGGCGTACTCGGCTTCCAGGCTGTGGCGCAGGCTATCCAGCTTGGCCTCTTTCTTGAGCAGCTGCTGGATGTCGAGCTTGCCCTCGCCCAGCAGGGACATGGTGGCTTCCAGCTTGGTGTAAAAATCCTCTTTTTCCTCGAGCGTCTTGTAGCGGGAGGAGTAGGAGTCGGTCAGGGAAGCTTCCTTCACCTGCAGGCGCTTGGCCGTCTCTTCGGCCAGGGTGAGGTTCTTCTTGAGGTCGGCCTTTTCCTTCTCGATGTTCTGCAGCCTCTCCAGCGCCCAGCGCAGCGTCATGCGCGCGGTATCCAGGCTGGTCACATCGTTTACAAGCTGCTCAAGTTCGGTGTATTCGTTTGCCATAGTTTTGCCCTTTCAGACTCTGTATCAAGTCTAATATACGGCGGCCCCTTAAGCAATAAAGGGAATGTTAAATGAATGTGAACAGATTGTTGCGGGGCGCCGGCCCCTCCCCCGCAAAGAGCCGGGGCGCGCTGAAAACGCCCCGTTTTGGGCCCGCCTGGCCCTGGTGCCGTAGCCTGCCCCGTTTTTTGTAAAATTATCGTTATGCGAAAGAGATATATCTGGGCCCTGGTGCTCGCCGGCGCGGTTTTCCTGGGCTGGCGCTACGGCTACCAGGCCGCGCTCAAATATTTCTTCAGGCTCTCCGGCACCGTGACCCTCTCCGAAACCCTGGCCGGGAGCAGGCCGGGGGCCAACAGCATGCTTTTCGTGGTGGCCCGCAACGAGAGGGGCGTCCCGGTGGCGGTCACCAAGATCATAAACCCGGTTTTCCCGGCCCCCTTCGAGCTCACCTCCGCCAGCCTCATCATGCCGGACGTGCTGACGCGCAGCGTCTACCTGGAAGCCCTGCTCAATACCCACGGCCAGCTGGGAGTTTTCAAAAAAGGGGACCTGCGGGGCGAACGGCGGGACCGGGACCACTTCATAAGCAAGGACCTGGAGATCACCCTCTCGGAGCGGGAAAAGTAAAACCCGGGGCGGCGGCAGAGCCGGCCCCGGGCGAGAAACCCCGCTTTACTGCTGTTTCTTGTACTGCGGCTTGGCCCCGTTCGAAAGCGAAAAAAGCCAGACCAGTTTATCCGTAGATTTCAGCAGGTTGTCCCAGTTCTTTTCCAGCTTCGGCAGCCTTTTGTCGGGCTTTTCCGTCCTGGCATCCTGCTCGTACTTTTTATCCAGTTCTTCCCAGGTCATACCCTCACCCCCGTTTTTATCCCCCCGCGTTTCACGGGAAAGAAAAACACCTCTTTCCCCCCGCAAATATTATACCTCAACGCCGCCCGAAACCAAGGGCATTCGGGACGGGCCCGGCCTGGGCCTTTTGACCCAGGCGGGAAACAGCCGCCTATTACCGGAAGTAGAGCCTGGCTATCCCCATGTACAGCAGCACGCCGCCGATAAGCAGCAGCAGGAACCCCCAGTTCCGGCGGTGCAGGGCGACATAGGAATCGTTGAGGAAAGTTTCCCGGATCAGCCTGTTGATGCGCTCGATAACGCCGGGCTTGTAGATATACCCCAGTCCCAGCAGCAGCAGGACCAGGCCGAAAAAGATCTTGATGTAAGGGCTAATCTCCGTCATAGTTGTAGCGGTTCATCGCGGTCTCCACCCCGTCGCAGAACGCGGTTTTCAGCGCGTCGCAGGCCCGGTCCAGGATACCCGGCAGCCGCTCCCCCTCTTCCTTTGAAAATCTGGCCATCACGAAATTCTTGCCCGGGATATGCGCCGGCCGCGGGCCTATGCCCAGGCGCAGGCGGGGCAGGGCGGGCCCCACGGCGGAGATTATGGAGGCCATGCCGTTGTGCGACCCGGCGGAGCCGTCCTTGCGTATGCGCAGCTTGCCGAACGGCAGGGCCAGGTCGTCGAAGGCGGCCAGGATAGCGGCCGGCGGCACCTTGTAGAACCCGCCCAGGCTCTGCACGGCCTGGCCCGAGAGGTTCATGTAGGTCTGCGGTTTAAGCAGGAAGCAGGTCTCCCCCCCGCACTCGAAAGCCACGTAAAGCCCCAGGCCCTTCCAGTCGCGCCAGCGCTCGCCCGGCGCCAGGCGCGAGGCCGCCGCGTCGGCCAGCATGAAGCCGATATTGTGCCTGGTCTTCTCGTATTCCGGCCCCGGGTTGCCCAGCAGGGCCGCCAATCTTACGCGGTCTTTCAATCCCTGACCCCTCTTTCCGCCCGGGCCGCGCGGGCGGCCGGGTAAAAAACAGGGAGCAGAAGCCGAACGTTAAAAGTCCAACTCCTGCTCCCGGTATTAAGCGTCCCCCTGTTACTTCTTGGGCTCCGCTTTCTTGTCTCCGGCGGGCGCGCCGGCGGCGGGCTTGCCGCCCGCGGCGGGTTTGGCGCCCGCGGCGGGAGCGGCGCCCTCGGCGCCCTCTTCCTTCTTGCCCTTGGCGGCCACGACTTCCGGCTCGGCGGCGCCGGCGGCGGGAGTCTCAACCTTCTCTTCCTTCGGAGCGGTCACGCTGACCACGATCTGGTCGGCGGAGTCGAGCAGGTCGTACTTGCCGGGCTTGATATCCTTGACGCGCATCGAGTGGTTGATGTGCAGGTCGGTGATGTCCAGCTCGATCTCGTGCGGGATCTCGGTGGGCAGGCAGGAGATGTTCAGTTCGCGCATCGTGTGTTCCACGAGGCCGCCTTCCACCTTGGCGCCGACGCACTCACCGACGAGCTTCAGGTGCACCTTGACCTTGATCTTCTCGGTCAGGGAGATGCGCTGGAAGTCGAAGTGGCGGTACTTGTCGGTCACCGGGTGGCGCTGTATGGCCTTTATGATGACCACGTCCTCGCCGCCCTGGTACTTTATCGTTATGATGGCGTTGGGGTTGGTCCGGATGAGGAGGGCCATGGCCTTCTCGTCGACGGTCACGTTCACGGGCTTCTTGTCCAGGCCGTAGATGACGGCGGGAATGCGGCCGCCGGCCCTGAAAGAGCTCAGCGTCCCGCGCTGCCCCGCCTTTTCCCTGGTTTCGGCTGAAATCATCGTCTGTTGCATACTTCCTCCTGCTGAATTACGCACTAATCCGCGAAAATCACCTGAAAAGTTCGCTTATGGACTCGCCCATGTGATTGCGCTTGATGGCCTCCGCAAGGAGCGGGGCCACGGATACTACCTTTATTTTAGCACTTTTTGAGGCGTTTACGGGAATTGTATCGCTGAAAATGATCTCTTCTATGGGGGATTTGTCTATCCGCTCGATGGCGTCCCGGGAGAGCACCCCGTGGGTGGCGGCCGCTATTATCTTGGCCGCGCCCTGGTCCTTTATGCTCTGGGCCACCATGCACAGCGTGCCGGCCGTGTCCACCAGGTCGTCGAAGATGAAGCAGGTCTTGCCCTTCACGTCGCCGATGATGTTGTAGACCACGGCCTCGTTGGGGCGCGGGCGGCGCTTGTCGATGATGACCAGGCCCATGTCCAGGCGCTTGGCGAAGGAGCGGGCGCGCTCCACGCTGCCCACGTCGGGCGAGACCACCACGGTGTTCTCGAAATTGCGGTTGCGGATGTACTCCAGGATGGCCGGCCGGGAATAGAGGTGGTCGAGCGGGATATCGAAGAAGCCCTGGATCTGCGCGGCGTGCAGGTCCAGCGTGATGACGCGGGTGGCGCCGGCGGAGGTGATGAGGTTGGCGATGAGCTTGGCGGTGATGGCCACGCGCGGGGCCGGCTTGCGGTCGGCGCGGGCGTAGCCGTAATAGGGGATGACCGCCGTGATGCGGCCGGCCGAGGCGCGGCGCAGGGCGTCCGTCATGATCAGCAGCTCCATCAGGTTGTCGTTGACCGGGGGGCAGGTGGGCTGCACCACGTAGCAGTCCTCGCCCCGCACGCTCTCGAGGATGTGCACGTCGGTCTCGCCGTCGGCGAACTTGGACACCTTGGCCTCGGACAGCGGCACGCCGAGTATATCGCAGATCTTCCTGGCGAGCGCCGGGTTGGCGTTGCCGCTGAAAACCTTGAACTTGCCTCTCTTCCTCAGTTCGGGGGTCATTTAGTCCTCTTTTTGAGCTGCTTTACCACCTGCCGGGCGCGCGCTATGGCCAGCGTGCCGCCCGGGACGTCCTCGGTTATCGTGGAACCCGCGGCCGTATAGGCCCCCGGCCCGATGTTCACGGGGGCTACCAGATTGGTGTTGGAGCCGATGAACGCGCCGTTGCCGAGAACGGTGCGGTTCTTGTTGACCCCGTCGTAGTTGCAGGTGATGGTGCCGGCGCCGATATTGACCCTCTCCCCCATCTCGGTGTCGCCGACGTAGCTGTGGTGGTGCATCTTGGAGCCGCGCCCGATGCGCGACTTCTTCACTTCCGCGAAATTGCCTATCTCGGCCCCGGGGCCGATGTCGGAGAGCGGGCGCAGGCGGGCGAAGGGCCCCACTATGGCGCCCTGGCGCACGCGGCTTTTCTCCAGCGCGCAGGAATATTTAACCTGCGCCCCGTCGTCTATAACGCAGTCCTCTATCACGCCGGCGGGGCCTATCTTGCAGCCTTTCCCGATGACGGTATTGCCCTTTATAAAGACTCCCGGGAACACCACGGTATCGCGCCCGATGACGGCGCTTTCTTCGATGTAAGTATTGGCGGGGTCCACCACGGTCACGCCGGAGGCCATCAGGTCGGCGGCCTTGCGGGCGGTCAGCATGGCGTAGGCCGCGGCCAGGTCGGCGCGGGAATTTATGCCGGTCATCTCGGTGGCGTCGGAAAGTTTGAAAGCCCCGGCCTTGCCGCCGGCGGCCAGGATATTCTCCACGGCGTCGGTCAGGTAGTACTCGCCCTTCGAACCCTTCTTCCTCAAATTTCGCACGGCCTTGTCGAGCGCCTTCACGCGGAAAAAATAAGTGCCGGAGTTGACCTCTTTTATGGCTTTCTCCCACTCGTCCGCGGTGTCGGCCTCTATGATGGCCGCCACTGCGCCCGCGTGGTCGCGCTTGATGCGGCCGTATGAACCCGGCTCCTCCAGGTCGGCCGTCATCACCAGGCAGTCGAAATTGCCGCGGAAATAGTGGCCCAGCATCTTCCTTGCCGTCTCGACGCGGAACAGCGGCGCGTCGCCGCACAGCAGCAGCGCGTGGTCGTGGCGGCGTATCAGCCCCATGGCCTCCTGCACCGCGCGGCCGCTGCCTTTGAGCAGCTTCTGGCGGATGAAAACCAGCTTAGGGAGTATCTCGGGGCCGAGGCGCCTGTTAAGCTCGGCTTCCACCAGCTCGGCCTTGTGGCCGGTGACCACTATGACCTGCTCCGGGCCCAGCGCGGCTATCTTGCGTATGGCCCGCTCGACGAGGGACATGTCGCCGAGGTAATGCAGCACCTTCGGCAGGTCGGACTTCATCCTGGTGCCGAGGCCGGCCGCCAGTACCACCGCCGCGAAATTTTTATTCTTTGGCATAGTTACCGTAAAAACCGAGAATTAAGGAACGGAAGGACTACGCATAAATTCTACTAAAAAGGCGGGCCGGCAGGGAAACAGGGGGACGC
>Ga0075012_10000772_pt1 | contig 33577 bp, 23 predicted proteins | sample All_14_2_FD_71474 | JGI IMG/M metagenome (GOLD analysis project Ga0075012, IMG submission 71474) | Freshwater microbial communities in response to fracking from Pennsylvania, USA - Allegheny Zone_MetaG_DW_15 | ecosystem: Environmental > Aquatic > Deep subsurface > Groundwater > Drilled...
ATTATTGTACTATTAGTGGTGGTGATGCGTAGCGTGTGCATCGGCCAGCTTGAAGAACTCTTCTTCTGTGATGTCTGTCTCTGCAATAGAGAACTGAGTTTCCAGGAATGTGAAGAGCTTTGCGAAAAGCAGGCGGCGGTAAGTTTCGTCCACCATCTTCTCGTCTTTGGAGATTTTCTCCATATAGCTGTCCATCCATGGCGCTTCGTCTTCCTGATCGGGACCGAGGCCAAAGTAAGCCAGTACGCGTGCTTTGATGTCGGCTTTCACCTCATCAAGGGTAACATTGATGTTGTTTTCTCCCAGCAGCTTGTCGCTGATGAGCTGCCAGCGCAGCTGGTGATCAAAGCTGCCAAATTCTGCTTCTACCTCTTCAGCAGTCTTTGGCTTATCGCCACCTTCACGCATCCAGCGTTTCAGGAAGTCTACAGGCAGCTCTATAGCTACGTTGTGTACCAGCAGCTCGAACATTTCGTTCTGCAGGCGCTCACCGGCTATACGGTTGTACTCGCCCTGCAGCTCTTCGCTGAGACGTGCCGTGAATGCTTCTTCGGTAGTGATATCCTTGTTAGGGAATACTTTTTCGAACAGTTCTGCATTCATCTCGGCAGGTATAAGATGACCTACTTTAGTGATGGTGAGTTTGTAATGATTTTCTGCAGCTTCTGCGCCAGCCTTCAGCGGATCTTTCAGGAAAGATGCCAGCTCTTCTTCTGTGCAGATGTCGGCAGGACGGATAACCACGCTGAACTCAGGATTTTTGCCCATGAGCATTTCCTGCAGTTTAGCAGGCATTTTGCTCAGCTCTTCGGTATCGTCAATCTTTGCACCTGTTACGTTGCCATCAGCATCGCAGGGCTCGTATGTAGAATAGATAATGTTGTCGGCCGCTGATACTTCTGTCTGCTCGTCTACTTTACCATAACGGCGTTTGATGCGCTCAATTTCGTCCTGCAGCATGCTGTCTGCTACCTGAATGCGGTAACGGGTAAGGCTGGCGCCGCTGATAACGGAAGCAACATCAAACTCCGGCTTGATACCAACTTCAAATTTGAAATCAACCTCTGCAGGAGCATTCATATCCAGGCGTGTTTCGCCATTGGGCATGAGCATAGGCTGTGCGAAAATAGCCATGCGCTCATTCTTCATATAGTCTTCGAGCTGGCGGCTGGCCACACGAATCACTTCTTCATTAAACACTGACTGGCCATACATTTTGCGTACCATGCCTGTAGGTACCATGCCCTTTCTGAAGCCAGGCACATTGGCGTTCTTAGCATATTGTTTCAGACTCTTCTCAAATGAAGGCATGTAGTCTTCTTTAGAGAGCTTCACTGTTATTGTATCGTGCAACGTACCGATGTTCTCACGCGTTACAGTAGCCATAGTTCCTTCTGTTTTGTTTTTATATTAAAATGTAAAACCCCGTATAGGGGCGCAGATAACTGCTTAAAAAGTGTGCAAAGGTACAACATTTATATGCAGCAAGCTGCTGACATGGAAGTTTTTTATCACTTTAAAATCGGCGACATACAGCCTGTATACCTGAAATACTGAAATATTATGTGTTTATCAGGCTGATACGGTATGTAAAAAATAATATTCATTACGTAAGACACAAATGCATTGGTTTCTTATGTATCTTTGTCTTAGGCAAAACGAAAAAGATGATATTTTCTTCAGAACTCATAAAAGGTACACTCAAAACCATATTACTGAAACTGCTGGCTGATAACAGCAAGATGTATGGCTATGAGATAACCCAGAAAGTAAAAGAAATGACCGCGGACAGGATACAACTGACCGAAGGAGCGCTGTACCCTACCCTGCACGCACTGGAGCAGGAGGGCCTGGTGACCACCCAGATAGAATATATAGGCAAGCGTGTGCGCAAATACTACAGCCTGAGCCCTGCGGGAAAAAGCCGCAGCCAGGAGAAGCTGAGTGAATTTGCAGACTTTGTGAACACGATGAAGATATTACTGGATCTGGACCTGAAAACAGCCTGAAATGTATTGCATCACTGATGAACAGATAGACTACATCCTCAATGACATCAGACGTGGTGGCATTGAAACGGAGGACCTGCAGTTAAACCTCCTGGATCATATATGCTGCATCATGGAGCAGGAGCTCAAAGAGGATGGAGACTTTGAGCGACTCTACCACGCTACTGCACGGCAATTTTATAAGACCAATATGCGTGAGCTGGAGGAGGAAACCATCAATTTATTAACATTCAAACATTATTATGCAATGAAAAAAGTAATGATAGGGAGCGGCGCACTATCGGCCGCAATACTCACTACCGGCTCTATATTTAAACTGGCCCACTGGCCGGGAGCCGGCATACTGCTCTTTGCAGGCATAGTTAGCTTCAGCCTGCTGTTTCTGCCACTGCTGTTTGTACTGAAAGCGCGTGAGGCTAAAAGCGCACGCGACAGAATGGTAACCGGACTGGCCTGCCTGCTGGGCATAGTGTTCTCACTGGCTACCCTGTTTACGGTAATGCACTGGCCGGGCTCATCTATGCTATGGTTTAGCGGCATAGGGCTTTCGGCCTTTGTGCTGCTGCCGGTGTACTTCTTTACCGGAATAAGACAGCCGGAAACAAAGCTGAACACAATACTGATGTCTATACTGCTGATAGGTATAACAGGGCTGCAGTTTACAATGATGAATACACGCCCATCCACGTCTCAGACGTATGTAAGGGTGCAAAGCTGGATGCAGAGCGAAGCGCTGCTGAAGGCAATGCAAACCAGCCACCAGAGTGAGCAGGCTGCGAATATCAATGCTCTGTGCGAGCAGATAAAATCGCTGGCGATAGGGCATGCAGCTACTGACCCGGTTCATGAACTGAAGGAAGGCAGGCCTGGAGACTATTTCTTTCATAATGGAGAAGGGCTGCAACTGATAGCCCGCCTGCACCAGGCAGTAACGGCCTACAATTCGCAGCACAATGCCGAAATGATACCGATAGAGAACTCCCTGCTGACCGCAGACCCTGAACATCTGGGGCATGTGTACTCCAATGTATCTATACTGAGCAGCATAACACAGATACAGCTATATCTGGCACATGCCGAAAATAACGGGCTGGCATCGGCAAAATAAACGCTTGCGGCAGGTGACCGGTAAAACAGTCACCTGCCGTTATGTATGTAAAATCGGGTATTTTATTAATTTTAAGCGCCTGCTGCTTCTGACTACCACTCAAACCTGTTGGCCGCAAGCGGGTATGCTTTACAAAAACATAGCTGATGAAACGTACAACACGGATACAGATACTCACTACATCCCTGCTGCTGATAGCCCTGTGCCAACTGGCATCGTGTTCCAAACATTATAAAACCGACAACCGCAGGGCCGACCGTCATCACTACAGAAAGGGTGGCAGGGCCTGGTAATAAGCACACTGCACCCCATAATACAGGCAATGAATATACGTATGCAAACAGCTTACGTAATGATAATTGCCGCTACATTGCATTTTCCTATAACTTTGCGCGCCGATGAATCTGGAGGTGCTGCAGGGCTTGTATCAGAATGATATCCGCATAAAACAAATTGCGGCAGGGTATGCTTTGCCCGGTCATAAGCTAAGAATATACCTGGATAACCTGCGGGGCTCTGCCCTGAACTTCACAGCAGCAGCGCTATGGCAACTCACTGATGCCAACCATGTATTCATACTTAACGACAAAGAAGAGGCCGCCTATTTCCATAACGATATAGAGCATCTTACCAAAGGGCTGGATATCTGCTTTTTCCCCGATTCCTTTAAGCGCAGTGGTAACTATCAGGAGCTGAACAGCAGTCATGTAATGCTGCGCACGGAGGCGCTAACAAAGTTTGCCGCCAAAGGAACAAAGGGCGTACATAAAAAAGTACTGGTAACCTATCCCGAAGCCCTGTTTGAGAAAGTGATAAACCCGGGCGCTCTTACTGCAAATACCATCAGTATAAAGGTGGGGGAGAACCTGGACATCAATGCACTGCTGGCAAAATTTGTATCGGTAGGTTTCCGCAGGGAGGACTTTGTGTATGAGCCCGGACAGTTTGCCATGCGTGGCGGTATACTGGATATATACTCCTTTGGCAATGAACATCCCTACCGTATAGAGCTTTTTGATACTGAGGTAGACAGCATAAGACTGTTTAACCCTGAGACACAGCTATCTGAGCGGAAGCTACTGCAGGTATCTATCCTGCCCAATGTGGAGAAGAAGACGGAAAACAGGGAAAAGATATCACTGATGGATTTCCTGCCGGAAAACACCATGATATGGGCAAAGGACTTCACCTATACCACCAGCAGGCTGGATAAGCTGGCAGAAGAGCTGCCCGACCGTATAAAAACAGTACAGGTGGCTGTGGACCATGAGGAAGACTGGCTGACAGAAATATCCACTGAAGATTTTGAAACGAATGGGAGCTGGGCTACAAAACTGAAAACCAGGCACCTGCTGGAATGGTATAACCATTCTATAGAAGAGATAACAGGTGAGGCTATTGATGCCACCATGCAGTTTGCCACAGAGGAGCAGCCGGTATTCAACCGGCAGTTTAACATGCTGATAAGCGACCTGCAGCGGCGCATTACCAACAAGTATGTGCCTTACATATTTGCAGAGAACCCCAAACAGCTGGAAAGGCTGCGCAGCATATTTGACGACCTGAATGCAGGTATAGAATTTGTGCCGATACCTACAGCCATCAGTAAAGGGTTTATAGACCATGACAAGAAGGTAATATGCTATACTGATCACCAGATATTTCAGCGCTATCATAAGTACAATGTAAAGCAGGCCTACAGCCGCGGAAAAGCACTGACCCTGCGTGCGCTGAAAGAGCTGACCCCCGGTGATTATGTGACCCATATAGACCATGGGGTGGGTGTATATAGCGGACTGCAGAAGATAGAGGTGAATGGCAGCATGCAGGAGGCCATACGCATACTGTACAAAGACAACGATGTACTGTATGTGAACATCAACTCGCTGCATAAGATAAGTAAGTATACCGGCAAGGAAGGTACGGTGCCCCGCATGAATAAGCTGGGCAGTGATGCATGGCAAAAGCTGAAGAACAAGACCAAGAAGCAGGTAAAAGACATAGCTGCCGACCTCATAAAGCTCTATGCAAAGCGAAAAGCATCGCAGGGGTTTGCATTTACTCCCGACAGCTATATGCAAACAGAGCTGGAGGCTTCTTTCTTTTACGAAGATACCCCCGACCAGAGCAAGGCTACAGCCGATGTGAAGCGGGATATGGAATCGCCGGCGCCTATGGACAGGCTGGTGTGTGGCGATGTGGGCTTTGGCAAGACAGAGATTGCGGTGCGTGCCGCATTCAAGGCTGTAGGTGACAGCAAGCAGGCGGCTATACTGGTACCTACCACCATACTGGCTTTCCAGCATTATAACACTTTCAAAGAACGACTGAAGGACTTCCCCTGCAATGTGGATTATGTGAACCGCTTTAAATCTACCAAAGAGAAGAAGGAAACACTGAAGCGGCTGGAAGATGGGAAGATAGACATCATAGTAGGCACACATGCCCTGCTGGGTAAGGATGTAAAGTTTAAAGACCTGGGCATACTTATCATAGACGAGGAGCAGAAATTTGGTGTGGGCTCAAAGGAGAAACTGCGCGAGCTGAAGGCCAATGTGGATACGCTGACGCTTACCGCCACACCTATACCCCGAACACTACAGTTTTCACTGATGAATGCGCGCGACCTGAGCATTATCAATACACCGCCGCCCAACAGGCAGCCGGTACATACTGAGGTGCTGGTGTTTGACGAATATGCTATACGCGATGCTGTGTACTATGAAACAGAGCGGGGCGGGCAGGTATTCTTTATACACAACCGGGTGCAGAGCCTGCCTGAAATGGTGACCCTGCTGCGCAACCTGTGCCCCGACCTGAATATAGGTATGGCGCACGGGCAGATGGAAGGACACCAGCTGGAGGAGGCACTGTACAAGTTTATAGAGAAGGAATATGATGTGTTGTGCTGTACCAATATAGTAGAGAGTGGCGTGGACATATCCAATGCCAATACCATCATCGTAAACAATGCACACCAGTTTGGCCTGAGTGACCTGCACCAGCTGCGTGGGCGCGTGGGCCGGAGCAATAAAAAGGCATTCTGCTACCTGATAGCGCCCCCCAAGAGCCTGCTGCCGGGAGATAGCCGCAAGCGGCTGGAAACACTGGAACAGTTTAACGAGCTGGGCAGTGGTTTCCAGATAGCTATGCGTGACCTGGATATACGCGGTGCAGGTAACCTGCTGGGAGGCGAACAGAGTGGTTTTATAGCGGAGATAGGTTTTGAAATGTATCAGAAGATACTGGCAGAGGCCATGCGCGAACTGAGAACATCGGACTTCAAAGATGTATTTAAAGAAGAGCTGGACCGCAAGAAAGACTATGTAAGTGACTGCACTATAGATACAGACCTGGAAATACTGATACCGGACGACTATGTTACAAACATAACAGAGCGCCTGTCTCTGTATACCCAACTGGACGACTTAGAGACAGATGCTGAGCTGGAACAGTTTGCCACAGAAATGCAGGACCGTTTTGGCCCTATACCGGTGCAGGTACAGGCGTTGTTTACCACACTGCAGTGCCGCCGGGTAGCCTGTGAGCTGGGCTTTGAAAAGCTGATACTGAAGAATGAGCAGATGAGGCTGTACTTTGTAAGTAATCCTGACTCGCCTTACTTTGAGTCAGACACCTTTAACCATATACTGCACCACATACAAACGCGTACCATGCACGCACGCCTGAAACAGGTAGGCAAAAATTTCCTGCTGGTGGTGGACAGGATAAAGAAGATGAAAGACGTCTATAACTTCCTGAACGCTATGGTGAAGAAGGAAGAAGCACCTGCCGGGGAAAGATAAAATGAAAGTCCCCACCGGTTATACGGCGGGGACGCGATAAATACTTCTCTGTTACCTATTTCTCCATTACGGTTTTAAGATTGTTGAGACCTGTCTGCAGGTCATCGCCTATCATCTTTTCAAAATCCATGAACAGCATCATAATGTTCATAGGATATGCCATGTGGCCGTTAAAGCCCCATGTAACTTTTGTTTCGTTTTCAGAGGCACTCTCTGTGGTCATATATGCCTGCTCTGTAGACTCAAAAGGCTTGAGGAAACGGAGCTCAAAATCAACGCGCTCTCCTTCTGTAATCTTCTTTATTTCCTGCTCACCGGCACCTACATCTTTTTTATCACTATCCCATGCCGATACAAAGCCTACAGTGCCATCTGTGCCGCGATACGTCTTTTTCATGGCCGGGTCCATCTGGGCCCATTTGCTGAAATTGTCCTGATTTCTCAGCATTTTGATGTATGCGAAAACTTCACTTTTAGGCTTGCTGATTGTTACCTCCCGGATTACTGCATAATCTTTCTTTGTGAATAGTGCAATAACAAAGGGAATAGCAATGAGTATGACTATTACCAATAGTACTTTCTTCATTATTTTCATAACATTACTTTTATGTGTGATAAATCTGTGTTTCAGTTAAAATTACACAATAATGTTATATAAAATAGTTTTGCTAAATAAAATTATATGGAGTGCCAAAGTATTTAGCTAAGTCCTGCCTATATACACTGTTATAAAAAAAGTACCGGCATATACTATCAGGTATATGCCGGTACGGTCATTAGAATAACGGGATACTGATATAATACAGCAGCCCGGATGATACATTACTTGAATATTGCCATCTTCAGCTTCCAGAGGAGTGACCTGTTTTTCAGCAACACAATGTAAAGCGCTCTGTCGCCGCCAAAATTGCGGAAGAAACGTTCTACACCTTCATCCATACTACCCTCAAGGTCATAGATAAGATTGCCACGCTGGCGGGCCAGCTTCATGGTATGCCACAGCAGCAGCGACATAGCGCGGTAACTGTTGGTGTCGGGGTTCTGAGCTCCCATGAAGTAGTAGCAGGTAGTATCGTCCCATATAGACCATACAATAGCCTGTATGCGCTTATCGGCAGTTTTTGCCACCCACAGGGCAGTGGAATTATTGGCCTGTGCAGCTTCCATGATACGCTGCATATCCTTGTAAGAGAAAGACAATGATTTGCCTTTTTTAGCCAGTGTATTCTTCTGGAATTTATAGAGATCTTTCAGATGCTCGGGTGAGTTAGTAACAGTAACTTCACTTTCTGCTATACGTATGTTGCGACGCACAGCATCTTTCATATTGGCAAGCAGGGTTTCCTCATCTTCTGTAAGTTCCAGCAGGAATGTCTGCTGCACCTGTGAGGTGAGTTTCTGCGCCTTGAAAATGCCCGCCTGCTTAAGCCCGGGCTGCAGGGCCAGATGCCATACCGGCACGCTGGGTAACTGCTTTATGAGATCAGCTACAGTGTCATGCTCATAGCTGTCTATATTACTTTCCTTGAGGTCGTGTGGGAAGAAAACGAGCGGACCCAGATAGGGAGTAAGGCGGGGGGTGCGAATCATACCCACACCTATCTTTTTCTCTATAGGATAAGGCCATGCACCGGCCACATGATCGCCCTTTTTAGACAGTACCACATCCCATTTACCACATACGGCATCGAGCCACCATGGCTGTGAAAAAACAGGGATACCCCTGCGCTGGCTGCATAACTTTTTATAAACTTCTTTATTACCCATACCCCCTGATTTATATAAGCTATTTAAACTGTAACACCCTGGCCGGCTGTACCCGGCGAATATACAAAGTTGGCAGCCACATGCAAAGCACACATACCGTGAGGGTAAGCATATCTATGAGCACTATATGCCACCATACTATCTGTACCGGTACCTGTTTCATATAGTAAGAGCTCTCCGGCAACTTAACAAAACCATAATGTTGCTGCAGCCAGCACAGCAGCAGTGCCAGCACATTGCCCAGGAGAATACCCATACCCCCTATAAGCGCAGCTATGTACAGAAATATGGCGCGTGTGCGGGAAAATGACAACCCCAGAGCCTTTAGTAACCCAATCATTACTGCACGGTCTATAATGAGTATAAGCAGTGCAGCACTCAGGTTTATTACAGCCACTATGGTCATTATAATAATGAGTATAACACTATTGGTACCCTGCAGCTGCAACCACTCGAAGATAAAGGGGTATGTCTCTACTGTAGTATAGGCTGCAAGTGGTGGCTCTATAAGCTCATAGTGTATATGGGCGGCAACAGAGTCGGCCATGGAGGGGTTGGCAAGGTCTACCTGATAACCGGTAATGCTGTCCTGCCCCCAATTGTTGACACGCTGCAGGAGACGCATATCGCACAGACCGTAAAGCTTGTCCATATCCTCCATGCCACTATGATACAGGCCTGCAATACGCACACGGCGAATGCGGGGTGTGCGCTGATCTATGAAATTGAGCTGGATGGTATCGCCAATATTTACATCCAGTTTATCGGCAGTGGTGCGGGAAAGGATAACATCTTTGGCATACTGCGCATCGGAATAGTCTATAGGGCTACCATAGGTAGTGATACCATTCAGAAAATGGTAATCGGCCGCTACTCCTTTCAGGTTCAGCCCTTCCAGCTGGCCTTTTGCCTGTACTACTACCGGAGATAATGTATATGGCGATGCTGAAATGACGCCCGGAATGTGGCGCAGCTCTGTGAGCAAATGATGATCGTATGCTACGGGGCGGGCAAATGCTACTGATGAAGCGCCCATTTCATTATAGGGTACTACCTGTACATGGCCCTTGAAGCTGAACAGCTTTTCTGACACTGCATGCCGGAACCCTGTAACAATAGCCAGTGTTACTATCATTACTGCCACACTAAGTGCGGTGGCACCCACAGATAGCCGGATAATGAAAGAAGAGAATGCTCCCTTCTGCCGGGTCATGTACCTGCGCGCTATAAATAATGAGAGTTTCATTGTAGTGAATAGGGACAAAAGTAATTTTTTCCCCGTTGAGAGCGGGCAGGGAAAAAGTGCCGGTATAAAGTTTTGCATGCATTACTGCTCTGCGAGCAGGCGGGACCGCATGAGGAACCTTACCCCAAGGGGTATTTCCAGCGAAAAGCTACTGCCCCGGCCTGGTGTTACATCCAGTATAAGCTGCGTATGTTTCCAGTATTCATACTGGTCGCGGCTCATGTAGTATCCACAACCGGATACTGTGCCGAGACAGATATCTGATGCTCCTACTTTAAACTCCCCCTCCTGAAAACACATGGGCTGTGAGCCATCGCAGCAACCGCCGCTCTGGTGAAACATTAGCGGACCATGTTGCTGTTTCAGCTTGTCTATGAGTGCCAATGCGGCATCAGTAGCTATTACTTTCTCCTGCATACTGATGAAAATACTAAAAAGACATGGGTTTCTCCTGTTTTTACCGAATAAATGCGGGTGGGGCAGGTACAAAATTCAGGGAACATCCGTTGCGCTATGAGGGGCCTCGCCGGATGTTCTGTTTTAGTTTCACCTTGCTGGTATCGTCTGGCAGCCGGGAATAGTGAAATATAGCAGATAGTGCAGCGCTATTCAAATTCACATTCAATATGCGTTTCGCAATTTGCGAAATGAGAAATGTTATATATATATGTAACTATGAGAAAACATAATGGCATGCGTCCTCAAGATATAGCAATTTTGTTGAAAATAGTTGCTCTAAACGGCCAGATCTGGCAAATGTCAGGGCTATCTCACGCTCTTTGTATCAGCTTGTCAGAAATCTCAGAATCTTTAAACCGAAGTAGAATTGCCGGATTAATTGACTACAACAAAAAAAATGTCAATAAGTTGAGTTTGCTGGAGTTTCTGGAATACGGCGTAAAGTACGTCTTTCCACAAGAACCGGGTGCTATGGTTAGAGGAATTCCAACTGCCCATTCACACCCGTTTATGAAAAAGCTGTTTGCGTCAGAGAATGACTATGTCTGGCCTGACAGGAATGGTGACACATTGGGGTTAATGATTGAACCTTTTTACGCAAAACAAGCTGAAGCTGTTAAACAAGATGAGCTCTATTATAAATTACTTGCGTTAGTTGATGTTATCAGAGTGGGTAGAAGGCGAGAGGTAAAATATGCAGTTGAAGAATTAAAAAGGGTAATAAAATGAATCATCATCATACAAACATTGTAAGAATAAAGTCTGTCGCAAGACTATTGGGAGATTTGAATGAGTAGGTGGTTTTTGTTGGTGGTGCCATACTGTCTTTATATTCATCCAGAAAGACTTTTGAAGTGAGACCTACAGACGATGTTGATGTGATAATTGAAATATTGAATTATGCAGAGCGGGTTGAATTGGAAGAAAAACTAAGGTCTATCGGCTTTGTAAATGATGTTGAATCGGGCATTATATGCAGATGGCATATCGAAAAGATAACCGTTGATATAATGCCTACGAACGATCCTTCAATAGGATTTACCAATAATGGTACCCGGAAGGATATAAGAACGCTATAAGCTACATAATTAGTGATCAATGTACCGTCAGAGTTTTATACGCACCATATTTTCTGGCAACAAAACTTGAAGCGTTCAAAGGCCGCGGGGGTAACGATGGGAGAACCAGCCATGACTTTGAAGATATTATTTACGTTTTGGAAAACAGATCGGAAATATGGCAAGAAATGGGTACAGCTCCCAATGATGTTAAAGCATATTTGCTTACCGAATTTCGCACTTTACTGGATAATCCTAACATTTATGAATGGATTGATTGTAATGTGGAACGAGGTTCTCCTCCGGCAACCTATTATATACACGAAAAGTTAAGGGAGTTTGTGATAGTGTAGCGCTATTCAAAGAAAAAACCCCGCTGTATGCGGGGCTTTTGTGGAGAATAACGGAGTCGAACCGATGACCTCTTGCATGCCATGCAAGCGCTCTAGCCAGCTGAGCTAATTCCCCATTGGGTGTGCAAATATAATGGGATTAAGGAATTATTTCCAAAAATACCCGAAAGACATAAAATTGTACTTTTACCACTTAATAACAGGAAAGTGAAAGCGATCATACCCGTAGCGGGTGCCGGTACCAAACTGCGTCCGCTCACATATACGCAACCTAAAGCCCTTATTCCCATAGCCGGCAAGACTATACTGGGTGTAATAGTAGACCAGTTACTGGACGCCGGGGTAACGGAGTTTGTGTTCGTAACAGGATACCTGGGTGAGAAAATACAGGACTATGTGAAGAAACGTTATCCTCAGTTGTCCTGCACATTTGTAACACAGAATGACCGCCGTGGTACGGGTGACGCCATATACCTGACCCGTGATGCTGTGCAGAATGATGAGGTAATGATAGTGCTGGGCGATACGGTATGTGACTATAACGTAAGAAATATCATAGCCAGTGATATATCGCAGATAGGGGTGCGCAAGGTAGATGACCCGCGTAGCTTTGGTGTGGCTGAAATAAACGAGAAGGACTTTGTAACCCGAATGGTAGAGAAGCCGCTCATCCCAAAGTCTAACATGGCGATGGTGGGCATCTACTACATTAAGGAGACCGAAGCTATGTATGCGGCACTAAAGCAGAACCTCAGTGCGCCCCCTGATGAAAAAGGAGAGTACCATCTTACCAATGCGCTGCAGCTGATGGTGGAGCAGGGCATAAAACTGCAGGCATTCAGAGTCAATAACTGGTTTGACTGCGGAAAGAAGGAGACACTTCTGTCAACCAATGCTACGCTGCTGAAACAAATGGAGGAGGAACGGACGGTAACACCTCAGTATAGTTTTGAAAATACAGTAATCATTGAGCCGGTAAATATAGGTGAGGGTTGTATCATCCGCCACTGCATCATTGGTCCCAATATATCTATAGGGGAGCATACTAAAATGGAATCGTCCATAGTACGGGATTCTATCATAGGCTCCTATGCCGAGCTGCAGCAGGTAGTGCTTAACTCCAGTATCATAGGTAATGATGCCTATGTGCGCGGGCTGAGCCAGAGCCTGAATATAGGCGATAACACAGAGATAGATCTGGCTTAATCAGTTTTTGTTTCTTCTGCATCGCCGGTTTCTTCCGGCTCTATGCCACCTATATTGAAGAGGCGGTAAGCGAGTTCTTTGCCGGTTTCTTCGGCTTTCTGCCATGCAAATGACTGTGGCTGTACTATATAGTTTCCTGCCTGGTCGGTGACGTGGTAGGTAATGTTCTTCTTCTTGCCAGAGCCAGAGAAGGACACATATGCATGCAGCGCCACGGTACTGTTGGCAGCTACCCAGTTTATATTACAGTCGCGCAGGCGTTCTATGACGGCTTTATCTGCATCGGGGCCGGTATGCAGTACCATGTTTGCCTTAAGGCCTGTATATGGTACCAGCTGCGGATAGAGTACACAGAGGTCATACATCCATTTGTCTCTGGCTTTAGGCTGCTCCAGCTCATCGGCACATTCGGCCAGTGCCTGATAGATGCGGGCCGTAAAGAGTTTTTCATATTCCGCATCGGTATCGGGGTCGCGTAACAGGGCTTTCAGCATGGGCTGTGCCTGTTTATATTTTCCCTGCTCCATCAGCAGCTTTGCTACAAAGTACTCAAAGTATTTATGAATATACTGGCGTTTATCGGTAGCTGCTTCTTTACGGAAACGATTCAGAAAATACCGGGTACTGAAGTCGCTGATAAGGAACCATATCTCATCCCATGATACCACATTCTCTGTAGAGAAGAGTTTGTAAATAACCCTTTCCCGCTCAGGGTTCTGTGCCAGCTGGTTAATGATGAGAAACTGCTGCAGATATTTATCTGCAACTTTTGTAGCTATGCGGCTCAGTACTTTAGGATTATACCACCAGTTGGCATTTTCAAACTTCTCCATCTGGTATTCCTGTTCCCGGTTCATCATTTTTACCAGTTGCAGTGCAAAGTCGTAATGACTCTGCCCCAGGGTGGTGCCAATGTGTAGTTCTTTGAAGTCGGCGGCACGGGTGGCATATTTCTCGGCCTGTGCTACCTGCCCGTCATAGGTGAGTGAGCGGGCCAGCGCTATGTTGTACCAGCCGTAGCCGGGCGTAGAGCCTGCTGCCTTTATCATGTTACGGGCCAGTGCTGCTCCCGTTTTGGGCATACCCTTGTATATGTTCAGTATAGTAGTGAAGTAGGCCCACTCCTGCAGCCGCTTATCGCCTGCATCCTGCTGCGATGCTATTTTATATTCTGCCTCGGCAGTACGAAAGTCGCCGCATATGCTGCGAAAGTTGGCAAAGTTGTTATGAGGCAGCCGCCGGTGCTTGCGCATCAGCTCAAAGTAGTAGTTGGCAGAGTCTATGCGGAAGTTGTAGGCATGCAGGATGTTTTTATAGTGCCATACTCCGCTTTTCTCCTGGTCTATGTATTGCGGGGGAAAGAGGTTGGCATTTATAGCTTTGTTTTTCTCTATAGCCCGCATTCCACTGTCCAGGTAGCGGTTTGCAAGTTCTTCATTCTCGTCAATACTGTTTTTCAGGAATGAGTACTTTGCCGAGGTGTAGAACCGGTTGCGATGCACGGTCCATGCCAGCATATTGTAGGGGTCCAGATAAAACTCCCGTTGGAAATTATACCGTATGGCGCGGCGCAGCAAAGGAACTATTTTTTCGGGCTGCTCCATATTGCTGTAGGTATGCACCAATGCATTGGCAATAATGGTATAGTCTATCTGAAAGTTGTATGCCGGTAATACAACCATGATGTCGTTAGAGCGTGTGGTAAGCGCCCTTTTATAGTCGCGCTCCAGCAGTGCCAGTGCCCGCTCCAGAGCACCTGCCGCATTGCGGAAGCCAATATAGTCGGCGGCATGGTTGTATTTATATATGCCCTCAAACATCCAGCCTACATAGTAGGTACTGTCGGTGCGCTTAAACTCCCGTGAGCGGGGTAGTGCATCGTCACTGTACATGTTCTCTATGGCGCGCTTGGCATCAATGTTGGCACGCCGCTCTTCCTTACCTGCCGGGTGCTTGGGCATGAGCTGGGGAGGTAGTTGCTGCCGTACGCCTCCACTCTGGGCATACAGCAGGCCTCCTGTGCACATTATGAGCAGCAGGCATAGTTGTGAGACACCATTACACAGCAGTGTCTTTATTGCTGTTTTGTTTCCGGTACTACCGGCCATATAGTTTCAGTTTCGCCAGTCGTTCTGTTTCCTTTACAATGATACTTTCCAGTGCTTTCAGTTTTCCTTCCTTATTGCGGAAAACAAGTCTGTGCTCCAGTACATGCCGGGTGATATCGCGCACATCGTCTTCTATTACAAAAGTGCGTCCCCTTACCAGCGCATAGGCGCGAAGACACTTGAGGAATGCAATACCACTACGGGTAGATGCGCCGAGTGAAATATCGGGGTGTATGCGGGTGGCACGTACTATATTACTTACGCCCTTTATTATCTCTTCATGCACAAATACATTGCCCGCTTCGGCCTGTAGTGCCAGTATATCGCGCATGGATAATACCTGCTGCAGCTCCACCAGATTGCGGGCTATATTCAGATATTCCCGGTATATATTCAGCTCAGTATCTTCATCTACATAGCCAAAATGTATTTTCATGTAGAAACGGTCCAGCTGTGCAGCAGGCAGGGGGTAAGTGCCTTCCATTTCTATAGGGTTTTGTGTAGCTATGGTGAAGAACATTTTCTCCAATGGCAGCGTTACGTCGCCTACGGTTATCTGATGTTCGGCCATGGCTTCCAGCAGGGCACTCTGTACCTTGGGGCTGGCACGGTTTATTTCATCGGCCAGCAGTACGTTACAGAACAACGGGCCCTTGCGGAAAAGAAACTCCTTGGTACGGTCGTCAAAAATATGAGTACCGATAAGGTCCATCGGCAACAGGTCAGGGGTAAACTGTATACGCTTAAACAATACGTGACCATCTTCTGAGCCACCACTGATACATTGTGCCAGTGTGCGGGCCATAACGGTCTTACCTGTACCGGGATTATCTTCCATCAGTATGTGACCCCCGGCCAGCAGGCAGGTAATTACCATTTCTATCTGGGAGCGTTTACCGCGTATCACGGTCTCCATCTGATCTATGAGGGAACCTATGGAAGCCGATGCATCAAGAGTGTCAGGGGTGGAATCCATTACTTCGTCAGTCATGCCTGAAAATGTTTATACAATTTTACGCCTTATAGCTTTAGTATCGCGTTGCGATCACTGTAATTTTTTGTGAAAAGCAGGTTATGTATTAATTCAGCTATACAGTACCATCAGAGCCAGAGAAGGCTACCGTCGCCGTAGCTTAGAAAACGGTAGTTGTTATCCATAGCATGCTGGTAGATGGTGTGCCACCGGCCATCAGTAACAGCGGCTACCAGCAGCAGCAGGGTAGATTGCGGCTGATGAAAGTTTGTAACAAGCCCTTTTATGATGCGGAAGGTATAGCCGGGCGCTATAAGTATGCGTGTGCGGGTAATAAGCCGCTCGCTCTGCTGCCCGTTCAGGTATTGCATCAGGGCTGCCAGGGCATCATGCACCGGGTGCTGCTGTGCCGTATCGTAAGGCTCCCACTGGCTTACTGCTATAGCGTTAAAGTCTACAGAGTCGCCATTCAATAATTTGTTACCTATCCAGTACAGGCTTTCCAGTGTGCGCAGTGAGGTAGTACCTACGGCTATGATTCCTTTGTTCAGATTGTCAGTGATGGCTGCAAGCGTGTCCCGGGTTACTTCTATCCACTCGGCGTGCATATCGTGCCCGCCCATGGTCTCTGCTTTAACGGGGATAAAGGTACCGGCACCCACATGAAGGGTAACGAATGCTTTTTTTACCCCTGCGGATTCCAGACGATCCAGAACAGACGTGGTAAAGTGCAGGCCGGCAGTAGGTGCGGCCACGCTACCCTCGTCCCGTGCATATACCGTCTGGTATGTAGTCTCATCCTTTACCTCGGCGGTACGGCGCAGGTAGGGAGGCAGTGGTACCTTACCCATATAATGCAGTACCTCGGCAAATGTGAGTGTTTCATCACTCCAGCTAAGCTGTAGTATAAAACTGCCGGGGCGCCGCTCTGCAATGGTAGCAGAGAGTGAGAATGCAGGTGCCGCATTGCTGATGGTAAGTACCGCATCCTGTTTCCATTTTGCTGCACCACCTACCAGGCATTGCCATAGTACTGAGCCTTTCTGCTGCATGGCCGTAGGCACATCGGCATACTGCTCATGAGGGGCCAGGCAAAATACCTCAATTGTGCTGCCTGTAGGTTTGGTAAACAACAGGCGGGCATGTACCACTCTGGCCTGGTTAAATATCATGAGCATACCTTCCGGTATATGTGCCGGGAAGTTGCTATACACATCATCTGTGATATTGCCCTTCTGCCATACCAGCAGGCGGGATGCATCGCGCTGCGGCAGGGGGTAGCGTGCTACCCTGTCATCGGGGAGCGTATAGGTAAAATCCTCTATGCGAAGGTGCCTGGGATGCATATGTAGTGATTAAGGAACGGCGGGAGTTATTTCTCCAGTGAGCCAATGCCATGGAAGAGGCGTTTCCAGCGGATACCATCCTTGCCATAGCTGAGCCATACAAACCATGCCTTACCAACTACGTGATCTTCCGGTACAAAGCCCCAGAAACGAGAGTCGAGAGAGTTATGACGATTGTCTCCCATCATCCAGTAGTAATTCATGTGGAATGTATAGGAGCTGGCTTCCTGGCCGTTAATGATAATCTTTCCATCACGTTCATCCAGCGTATTGCCCTCATAGTTACGTATGATACGGCGGTAAAGAGCAATATTCTCTGGTGTGAGCGTTACTGTAGCACCGGCTTTAGGCATGGTAATTGGTCCCAGATTGTCCCGGTTCCAGCGGAAGTTGGCCGTATCGTGGGGGAATACCCAGTCAGCCGGGTGCTGAGGGGCAATACCTGCCGGATATTCAATAAACGGCCTTACCGATACCACATTGGTAGCCTTGCTTACGGCATCTACCTGGCAGTTTTCCAGATTGAAGTTGTACAGGCCGGGGCCTATCTGCTCTGCCAGCTCTACATCATCATCAACTGCGGGAGGTCTTCCATTGGTAGTGACAATATAGTTCAGTTTAGAGTGCGGGAAAAGGGGCGTTTCTGCACCATTAATATATATACGGCAGTTTTTCACCTCCAACACATCTCCGGGAACTGCTACACAACGTTTTATGTAGTTTTCTTTTTTATCTACGGGGCGCGTTATAATCTCATAGTTTGCCAGAATGTTTTCCCTGCCCGATGCGCGGCACAGTAGATAATAATCCTGATCGGGGTATTGGGTAACGACGGTATCGCCAGCGGGGAAGTTAAATACCACAACATCGTTACGTTTTACATCGCCAAAGCCGGGAATGCGACGGTATTTCCACTTTACTGCTTCTGTATATGATTTTCCGCCGGTGAGTGTTATGGTGTTATGTACCAGTGGTATAGCCAGTGGTGTCATAGGTATGCGTGGGCCATACGCCAGCTTACTTACAAACAGATAATCATTTATGAGCATGGTCCCTTCCATAGATCCGGTAGGGATAGTATATGCCTCAAAAAAGAATGTTCTGATAATTGTAGCAGCAACTATTGCGAAAATAGCAGCATCTGCCCACTCCCTTACTACCGACTTTTTCTTCTTTTTAGTGTCAGTATCAGGGTTGCCGGTATTTTTATTTTTATTCCAAAAGGCCATGGAGGTATGTATATAGTTGTCAAAAGTAACAACTTCCCCCACATTTCCTAACCGAAGCGGGCCGTGAGTTGTGTAGTTTTAACAATCCCCCGTGGAGTGGGAGCGGTGTACTGGTATGGGCGTGAATGGCAGACGAGTAAGAAAAAGTGCATGTATAAATATAATGTGTGTGATTTTACAATATGGTAATGCAGGCACAATTTATTGTACATACATGTATCGTAAACATTGCTGTAGCTGCCATAATTTGTAAATATGCTGTTAAAAATGAAATTATTTTTTTATCTAAAAATTGTGTCAAATAGGGTTACTTAGTCTATTTTTGTGCCCGAATAAGTGTACTAATCACCATTTATCTCATCTAATTTATGAAATTACAGAAAATCTACTCTGGAAAGGTGGGCAGCATTTCGGGTGGCAGGCGCAGGTTTGGCCTGTCAGGGGTTGCTACTGCGTTAACAACCGGTGTTATGGCTGCTTTTGCAACATTGCTGTCGGTGCAGGCCGATGCTCAGGTTACTGTCAGCAGAACGTCGAAAGTTATAGCAGGGGTATCGCCTGTTGAGGATTCATTGTGGACGGTAAATCAGGCAGACTATTCTATAGTCAAGCGTGTACACCCTACTATTCCGGCCGATGATATTCTGGGATTTAATGCAATAGCTACTGATCCCGTAACAGGAGATCATTATTCTATAGCTAATCTTAACACTGCAGGATTGTCACTCATAACTATTAACGTTCAGACTGGTATCTGTGCTTTTGTTGGAGTGCTGCCAGATAATGTTAAGTCACTGGCATTCAATGCAAATGGTACGCTTTTTGGTATGACTGCAGGGTTGGCTGCCATGAATGCTGAGACCGTTTACAAAATAGATAAGAGTAATGCCGGGCTTACAGTGGCCTTCTCAGTACCAGTGCCTGATGGGGCAGATGGTGTGCTTACCTATAATAATGATGATAATAACTTCTATCACTGGTCGGGCAATCCTGCTACAGGGCAGTATGAAAGTTTTGACACAACAGGCGTAGGTGTAACTACTATAGGTATGACACCTCCACCGGCATCAGAGGTGCTGGGGGCTATGTATGATGGCAGTAATAACTTCATAGTAAGTGATGATGCCAATACCTGGAGCCTGTGGGATGCTACAGGAAATATAAGCCCTGCGCTTATTACCTTCAATAGTCCGCTGCGTGGGCTGGTGAGCGAAACGCATACCAGCAGCATTTCCTCTTCGGGACCAGTGGCTATATGCCCTGGTTCAAACGTGGTACTTACAGTAACAGGTGGCACCGGCGGATATCAATGGTATAAAAACGGCGCGCTGCTGGGTGGTGAGATATATGACACACTTACAGTAGACAATCCGGGTGTATATAATTGTGTATATGCCGACATTAACTCTGTAATAGACAGCCCTACAGCTGGTATAACGGTTTCTTTCCTTGAAACTTCTCCAATAACAGTAGGTGCAGGTGCATCAATATGTTATGGAACACTTACTGCAAGTGTAGGTTTCAGTACCATGTCTTCATATACATCTCCTTCCACATACAGCTTTACTGTTCCTGCTGATGTTACCAGCATCGTTTTTGATGTAAAAGGTGGCGCAGGAGGCCGCGATACCAGTATGATGGCTATGCCTGGCATGGGTGGTGTGGTAACAGGTGCACTGGCTGTAACCCCTGGTGATGTACTGACTATAAATGTAGGCGGTGCAGGTGCCGATGGTACCATGGGTGGTGCAGCAGGCGGCTTTAACGGTGGCGGACAGAGCTTCGGTTTTGGTGGCTCCGGTGGCGGCGCTACAGACATTCGCCTGAATGGTACTGCAGTTACCGACCGTGTGGTGGTAGCAGGTGGCGGTGCCGGCAGTGGTTATGATGCTGTAGCCGGAATGTCTGTATTTGGTGGTGCCGGTGGTGACCTGACTGCAGGAGCCGGCGGCATTAACAGTGAGCCTTCTATGGCAATGGGTGGCGACCAGACTGCTGGTGGAACCGGTGCAATGTTCACAAGCGCAGCCAGTGGCAGCGATGGTATGCTGGCAATGGGTGGCGATGGCAGTACAGACGGTGTATCCGGCGGTGCTGGCGGCGGCTACTATGGTGGCGGTGGCGGTGTATGGTCTGGCGGCGGTGGCGGTTCCTCTTATACCGACGCTATGCTGGTGACCGGAGTTGCACATACACAAGGTACAAATACAGGCGCAGGTAATGCTGCTATAGCATACCCTGTACCATCTTCATATTCTTACTCTATAGTATGGGATGCAGCGGCACATACTGCAGGTTTTACAGATGTAACTGCAATGGCTTTCCCATCGTCAGGTTCATCATTCTCTGTAGATATACCTGCAACTGCTACTCCTGATACATATAATGGTACCCTGTACATAAACAATGGTATATGTGATGCGCCTCATGCCATAAGCATAGAGGTGAAGCCTATACCTACTGTAAATGCTACTTCAGACCAGGCTGTATGTAACGGAACTGCCACTACAGATGTAATGTTTACCGGTGCTCCTTCCACACCTACATTCAGCTGGACGAACAGCAAGCCTTCTGTAGGTATAGCTGCCAGCGGTGTTGGTGACATTATGTCTTTCAACGGTACGAACACTTCTACTGCTATAGACACAGCAATGATCATTGTAACGCCTGAGCTGAATGGCTGCTACGGTACTCCTGACACTTTCGACATCGTTGTTTTCCCAACTCCGATGCTGAGTGTTAATCCTGCATACGTGTGCGATGGCGCTCCGTTTAATTATACGGCAGCCAGCGCTACTGCAGGTGCTACCTTCAGCTGGGAGCGTACTACTGTTCCTGCCGGTGTAACCACTGCAGCACCTTCTGCAGCAGGTACCAATACCATCAGTGAAACATTTGATAATACAACAGCTGATGCTACACAGGCTGTAGTGCCTGTATCCTATACATTTACAGTAACAGCAAACGGATGTGATAATATAGAAACGCTTACAGCTAATGTAAATCCAACGCTTACGCTGTATCCTACACCGCTTACTGGTTCTATATGTGATGGTGCTACTTTCTCTTATACACAGTCTAACCCAATACCGGGTGTGATATATACATGGAGCCGCGAAGGTGTAACAGGTATTGCCAATCCTGCAGCAAGTGGAACCGGCAACATATCTGAAAGCCTGGATGATACTGTAACCAGTCCGGTAACTGTTACTTATGTAGACACACTGTCACTGAACGGCTGTATGAATACACAGACACTGAGTGTAATAGTTAATCCTACACCGGTACTTACCAGCTCACTTACACCACCATCGGTATGTAACAACAGCGTTTTTGATTATAACGCTACTTCTGCTACTGCCGGTGTAAACATCACATGGAGCCGTGCATTTGTAGCTGGTATAGCTACTGCTGCCGGTACAGGTCCTGATACGGTTAATGAAACACACTCAAACGTTACGGAACTGCCTATCCCTGTAGTATATGACTTCACCCTGGAGATAGACGGCTGTACCAATACGCAGGCGGTGACTGTAACCGTGAATCCTACAGCTCATCTTAATACTACACTTACTCCGGCTGCTATATGCGACAGTGGTGTATTTGACTATGAGCCAGCCAGCAACACTCCGGGCGCTACATTTGCATGGAGCCGTGGTGTAGTAACCGATATCACCAATCCTGCAGCATTTGGCAGTGGTAATCCGCTGGAAACACTGCGCAGTACTTCCGGTTCACCTGTAGTTGTGACTTATACATTTACAACTACAATTGATGGTTGTCCTAACAGTGGTGAGAATGTACCTGTTACGGTCAATCCTCGTCCATGGCTCAGCAACAGCTCTCTGTCATATACTATATGTGACAGCGCACTGTTCTCTTTCTCTCCTGCCAGCATCACTACCCCAACAGACTTTGCATGGGTGCGTCCTTTCGTACCGGGCATAGGTGCCACTGAGGGTATGGGTAATGGTAGCATAACAGAGGTGCTGAAAAACAATACTTCAGTAGACAGGACAGTACAATATATATATACCCTGTCGGCCAGTGGCTGCTCGCGTATGCAGACTGTAGATGTAACTGTACATCCTACACCAAAGCTTACTTCACTTACTGACAGTGCATGCTCCGGTAACACATTCACCTATACGGCAGATGGCAATGTACTGGTGCCTGTAACCTATGCATGGACAAGAGCTCAGGTAATGGGAATAACTCCTAATTCCGGTGCAGGTACAGGTAATATTTCTGAAACACTTATCAACGGTACAACTGCACCACTGGATGTAGTATATGTGTACACACTTACTGTAGGTGGCAGCTGTGATTATGAGTATGACCTTTCAGTGAAAGTGCGCCCTGCTGCTGCAGCTCCTGAAATTACTACTATGCCTGCATCAAGCCTTTGTAACAACTCTATGTTCCAGAACTTTGGCGCGGCTACACCGGCAGCAAGCGGTAACAGCTATGAGTGGAGCGCTACAAATGCAGAGATATTCGGCGCAGGTGCCGGTAGCCAGTATGCACTGGTGAGCTTTACAAAACCGGGTACATCGGTAGTGACGCTGACATCAATGGTAGGCACTACAGGCTGCTCTGGTGTAGCAACCTATACGGTAAACGTAAGTTCAGAATCACTGGATATGCCACGTGTAATATGGACCAACTCAAGTGCATTCATATGCCTGAAGAATGATGTGAAGAGCTACCAGTGGGGGTATGACGATGCCAATACACTGGATTCTGTAATACTGACCAATGAAACACATCAGAGCTATTTCAACAAAACTCCTGACCTGACCAACCGTTACTATTGGGTAATTGTAGACGATGGAAATTGCCTGAAAAAGGCATACTATAACTCGCCTGACGGCAGCACACCAAGGATAACTGTTAATGAAGGAAACGCAATGGCTATAGCTATGAACGTATTCCCTAACCCTGCAAGTGATAAGGTGACAGTGGAACTGCAGCATGCTGATGCGGGCGTAATGACCGTGGAAGTAAGCAATGTGCTGGGCCAGAAGGTAGCTACACAGCAGGCTGATGCGCGCAAGGTAAGTGTAGATGTAACTACAATGCCAGCAGGCATATATGTAGTAGACTGCTACCTGGATGGTGCAAAAGTGGGTACTGCCAAATTTGTTAAAAACTAATTGAATCAACGCTAAAAACCATTAGATGAAAAAAATAGCTTTCTTATCAATCGCGACTGCCATGGCTATATCGGCGGGAGCACAGACAGCGGTGAAACCCGCTAAAAGGAGCTTCACGCCAGACAGCCTGCTATCTCGCTGGGTAATAGATCTGAATTTCACGGGAGGCGTTATGATGAAAGATGTAACCACTGGCACCTCTATAGGTGGGTATCCGGAGGGACTCAACATCAATACCGGTGTTCTGAGTTTCGAAAAAGGTTCTTCTCTTGGCGGCAACCTGCAGCTTGGTTACTTCTTTGGTCGTAAAGCTAACTGGGGTATAGGTACCGGCTTTATGTACCTGTCACAGACCGGTGACCTGAAGCTGGACAACTACCATGTGGAATATAAAGCTACGGATGATCAGAGCCGGGTGTATCGCCAGATAATAACCGGTAACAATGTGAAAGAGCGTACTACGTTCACTAACATGAACATTCCACTGTTGCTGAAATATAAAAAACGTTTCTCGCGCACACTGGGCTTTACAATGGATCTGGGTCCTGTGTTTAACCTTCAGATGAAAGGATCTACGGAAAACAGGGGAACGTATGATTATGAGGCTATCTACCGCTTTACAGGCAGTGGCCCTGACGGTCTGCCAACGGTTTATGATAACTCTCCTACTCCACTGGCAGGATCATACCTGATAACCCGTGAGGCTGCATTGGCTGCAAGCCCGGGTCAGGACCCTGAAGTTTGGTTTGCATCTAACAGAGATGCAGGCTTTAAAACAGTAGGTCTGGGTCAGAAAGCTGCCAATGCAAAAGATGAGACGTCATATAAGTCTGGTTCTTTAGGCTTATATGTGCAGCCGTCTCTCAGCGTATATCTGTCTGATCACTTTGCGCTGAATTTTGGTCTGTATTATATGTACCAGTCATTTACTAATGACAACAAGGCCAATTATGTATTCATGGGTACTAACCGTGAGTACAACTCCAGCCTGCGTAATGTGACATCTTCTACAGTACAGTCATTTGGTGGTAATGTAGGTCTTCGCTTCCTCTTTGGCAAGCCTAAGGATACCGATGAGGATGGCATACCTGACCGTAAGGATAAGTGTCCTGATGTATGGGGTGTGGCTATGTTCCAGGGTTGCCCTGATACAGATAAGGACAGTGTTCAGGATTCTGAAGACTCATGCCGCACAGTACCAGGTCTGCTGAAATTCCATGGTTGCCCTGATACGGATAATGATGGCATCCCTGATAAGAATGATGAGTGTCCTTATCAGGCAGGTCCTGCCAGCCTGAAAGGTTGTCCTGACAGAGATGGTGATGGTATTGCAGACAAGTATGACGTATGTCCTGATAAGCCAGGTCTTGCCAAATACAAAGGCTGTCCTGATACTGATGGAGACGAAATACCTGATAATGAGGACCAGTGTCCTGAAGTGCCTGGCCCGGCCAGCAATCATGGATGTCCTCCACCTCCGCCTCCACCGGCAGATGTACCTCTGACTACACCTATCCTGTTTGAAACAAACAAGACTGTTGTACATGAGGCTTCTATACCGGTACTGGAAACAGCAATCAAGACCCTCTCAGGTGATGCAGATGGTATCATAGAGATACATGGTCATGCTGACTCAAGGGGTAAGGCAACTTACAACAAGCAGCTTTCAAGAAGGCGTGCATTGGCGGTAAAAGCTAAACTGGTGAAAATGGGTGCTGATCCTAAGCGTATTAAGATCATAGCACATGGTGAAAGCGCTCCTTCGGCAAGCAATGCTACGGAAGAAGGACGTGCTGAGAACAGGCGTGCTGTAATGAAGCTACAGGTAGACTAATTGTAGTATTTAGACTTTGTATTATAACAGAAACGACCACCATACCGGTGGTCGTTTCTTAGTTAATAGAAATATCGGCACCGACAAAAAAGCAGCATAGCTGTAAATGCTATGCTGCTAATGCCGGATAAATATGTATTTGTATATCAGTGCTGCTTATTGGCAGCCTGTATGCGCTCGTTGACAAGTGCCAGCACCTGCTTCAGCTGCTCCTCTCTGGTAAGGTTACTGTTATCTATGAGGATAGCATCTGCTGCACGGTGCAGCGGACTTTCCTCCCGGGTAGAGTCTATGTAATCGCGAAGCTCCAGATTATTGCGTACCTCTTCCAGAGAAATTTCATGATTAACTGCATATAGCTCCTGAAAGCGTCGCATTACTCTTATTTCAGGGTCGGCGGTCATGTATAGCTTCAGCTCTGCATCAGGGAAAACAGTAGTGCCTATATCCCTGCCATCCATTACTATTCCCTTGCGGCGGCCCATACGCTTTTGTTGCGCTACTGCGAAAGACCTTACTTCGCGCAGGGCGGCTACCTCACTCACCTTTTCTGACACCAGCATATCCCGTATGTATGGTTCTGCGTTCTCATCATTCAGGTAAATGTCAGATGCATTTCTGCGCTCATTGAACACAAATGAGAGATTGATGTTTGCTATTGCATTAATAACTTCGGCAGGGTCGCTGAGGTCAACATTATTCCTCAGGAAATACAGTGTTATTGCCCTGTACATGGCTCCGCTGTCTATGTAGTTGTAACCAAGCTGCGCAGCAAGCTCCCGGGCAAGTGTACTTTTACCACATGAAGAAAGGCCGTCAATAGCCACTATTATTTTGTGTGTGGGCATAAGACAAAGTTAAGCAGATATAGGGACGATACAGCAATAAAAACAGCGCTCTCTGTATGAGAGCGCTGCGCAAAGAATATTCTGTGATGTACCTGGCGAACAGGTGTGTTATTTATTCCACAAAGATGGCTCTGCAAATGTATTAGCTTCGGCAAAGCCAAAGTCATTTACTTTTTGGGTAGCAGTATCAATAATCTGATAGCGAAGACTGATAGCACCATACTGTCCGTAAGTGACATTGGAATAGATATAACCTATACCATGCAGTACTTTACCTTCATACTGCTGGTTAGGGATGACAATAGTATCGCCCGACACGTATGCTTTTACCGGCGTTTTGAAATAATTGTAAAAGTTTTTGATGGTTACGTCTGTAATAACAGTAGAAGCTTCAATACTTACACCATACTGTGCAGCGAGTGTAATGCTGCCCTTTTCCAGTACGCTCCAGTTTCCCAGAAACTTGGTACGTGTTACTGTTTCACAGTTTGTACCCTCATATCCCGATGGACATACGCAGGTGCCGCCATTGCAAACCCCGCCATTGGCGCATACTATAGTTTTACATTTATCCCGGTTGCAGGATGTATAGACAACAGCCGAAAATGTGGCAATAGTGGCTATAGCTGAAGCAAGAATTGTCTTAAAACGGAATCCCATCAGTTTATATTTGTTAGCAAATTCAAAAATAAGTAAATAAGGAAAGAAATCAAAACTGTTGATATCTGTCCATTATTTCAGCACATCGCGGCGATATTCATTAATAGCACGATATATGGCTGCAGCAACTTCATATTGTCCCCTGTCTGAGTTCAGATAGGTTTCTTCATTTACATTAGTAATAAATCCTATTTCTACCAGTACCCCTGGCATTGCGCTTCCGGCCAGCACTTCGAGACCTTTTTGCTTTACACCCAGGTCGGCGCGGCCCTGTGCTTTGAATTGCTCCTGAACTTTGGCGGCAAATGTGACACTTTTGCCCAGAAAAGCTTTAGTATACTGAGAAACGATAATTTGCGTCTGTGGGTCGTTTTCATTGAGCAGACCAGGCTCTTCACTCACATTGTCTGCATATTCGCCTATGGCACCTTTCTGCTGTCCCTCTCTATGGAGACCCATTACATAGGTTTCTACGCCGCTGCGTTTGGTAGTATGGTGTCTTACAGACTTATATATGGGTTGCTTAACGGTTTTCCCGTTCTTTTTCTTCACGGTTTTATAGCCCTGCAGGGTACGTGTATAGGTATAAGGTGTTGAGTTTACATGTATAGATATAAACAGGTCGGCATTTGCTTTATTAGCTATTTCATGCCGTTCTATGAGCGTAGGGTAAGTATCCTCTCTGCGGGTGTAGACAACATCAACATTCTTCATGCTGTCTTCCAATAACTTACCCAGTTTCAGCGTTACGGCAAGGGTTATATCTTTTTCAAAAGAGATAGCCCCCTGTGCACCATGGTCTTTACCGCCATGGCCGGCGTCCAGTACTACCCTTATATGAGTTTTTGCACCTGCCAAAGCAAAGGCAGGTATGCAGGCCAGTAGTAAAATGATTATGCCTTTAAGGCGCATAGTCAGGTTTTGCAAAAGTTTAAATGAACAAAATCACGAAACGTGGCTTTCAAATAATTATTTTTGCCACGCTCATGAGCAATAGCGGTAAATTTATTTCAATTTTTCCATCATTGCATCGCTTTGCCTGTTGCCTGGCCGGTATTTTTATATTCTTCATAACAAATAACGTTTGTGCGCAATCTGTATTGCCTGCTGTGCCGGCAACCGTTTCCGATAGCCTGAGTTACGGAACAGATTCAATCAGACTGAAGGGAGATAGTGTATATAAAGACAGCCTGACAGCAGACACAACTGCGATTGCCGGTTTGGAGCAGCGGCTGGGTATAAGGATATCAAAAGATGCGCTGCCATCTGTTGTAAAGGCGGTAGCCAGGGATTCGGCTGTGCTGGATATGGAGCATGATATGTTCTATCTCTATGGTAAGGCACAGGTAAATTATGAAGACCTGCAACTGAATGCAGGGCAGGTGAGCTTTGTACAGGCTACTAATGTAGTGACGGCTGCCCCGGGAATAAAAACAGCAGATACCAGTACTGAAAGACCTTCTTTTAAGCAAGGCTCAGAAAAATTCAGCTATGACTCCATGCAGTATAACTTTCGCAGCAAGCGTGCCATAGTAAGGAATGTAAGTACACAGTACGGAGAGGGATATATACTCAGTGAGCAGATAAAACGGAACCCTGACCAGACCATATATGGCTGGCACAGCGTGTATACTACCTGTGCGCTGGATACGCCTCACTTTGGTATACGCGCCCGAAAACAGAAGATAATACCTGGCAGGGTAGTGGTGTCGGGCTCGGCAAATCTGGAGATAGAAGGAGTACCTACACCTCTGTATCTTCCTTTCGGGCTGTTTCCCGTATCGCAGAAACAGAAGTCCGGCTTCATATTACCTACATATACTATGGAGCAGCAGCGTGGATTCGGTCTGCTGAATGGTGGGTACTACTTCTATGTTAATGACAATCTTGATGCGTTTGCACAGGCCAATGTGTATGCAAAGGGTTCATATGCCGTTACTGCCACATCTGACTACAACAGGTTGTATCATTACCGGGGGGTAATGAGGGTATCTTATGCCTATAACAAAACCGGCGAGGATTATGAGCCCAATGCCAGTGTAACAAAAGATTTTATGATAAACTGGCAACATAGCAGTGATGCCAAGTCTGTGCCTGGCCAGTCGTTCAATGCATCGGTACAGGCAGGGTCATCCAGCTTTTATGCCAATAACAGCTATGACCTGAATCAGGTATTGCAGAACCAGTATCAGTCTAACATAAGCTTTTCCAAGAACTGGCAGAATCGTCCGTTTGGCCTCACACTGAGTGCGCTGCACAATCAGAATACCGGTACCAAACAGGTAAATGTGACGCTACCGGCTATGAATTTTTATGTAAACCAGTTTAATCCCTTTCAGCGCAGAAACGCTGTAGGGTCTCACTGGTATGACCGTATCACTGCCAGCTATTCGGCCGACCTGCAGAACCGCACTACTTTTTATGACAGTACATTCAGTTTTTCCAACCTGTCACTAACTGACTTTCAGAATGGGGTAAGACATTCCATACCAGTGAGCGCATCTTATAATGTACTCAGATATCTGAATATGTCTTTCAGTGTAAACTACAATGAATACTGGCAGACTAACCGTATTATACAGGGTTATAATGACCTTACAGGAAAGGTGGATAGCCAGAATACGAATGGATTTTATGCTGCGCGAGACTTTAATGCAGGTGTAAACTTCTCTACACGTATATATGGTATGAAAATGTTTCGACGTGGTGGATTGCGGGGTATCAGGCATGTACTTACGCCCAATGCGGGATTTTCTTACCGGCCTGATTTTGCCAGGGCGCCTTTTAATTACTACTACCCGGCCCGGTTAGATACAAGTACCAACACTACTCTGCTATCTCCATATCCTACATCTGTAGTGGGGAATCCGCCGATAGGTAAAGCCGCTGCGATGGGCTTTGGGCTGAATAATAATCTACAGATAAAAGTACGTTCAGCCAAAGACACAGCATCGGGCTATAAGAATGTAACACTTATAGACGGACTCAGCTTCAATGCATCTTACAATGCTGCTGCCGATTCGTTCCGCTGGAGTGATATAGGGGTAAATTTCAGAACCAATGTGCTGGATAAGGTCAATATTTCGGGCTCTGCTACCTATAGCCCGTATGCCATGGATTATGGTACCGGCAGGGTATTACAACAAACGATGCTGGAGCATGGTACCGGCGTGGGGCGCTTTAGAAATGCCAATATGTCTCTTGGGACGAATTTTCATTCGAAACCGACAGGTGGTGATAAGAGCAGGACTAACAGCGCTGAATATGCCCGCGTAATGCGTAATGCCGGCTATAATGAATATGTTGACTTCAACATACCCTGGAGCTTTAATATTAACTATACACTTAGCGCTAATTCATTATATTCCTCATTTTCTTATTCAGATACCGTAGTTATCAGTCATTCATTTACATTCAACAGTGAGCTGAAGATATCGGAGCGGTGGAAGCTGGCAGTGAGCAGTGGATATAACTTTGACTACAAGCAGCTTACGCTTACATCTATAGACCTGTACAGGGACCTGCACTGCTGGCAGATGCACTTTTTTGCATTCCCCTTTGGCCCCCGTAAGAGTTTCAACTTTACACTTAATGTAAAATCTACTGTTCTGCAGGATTTGAAGCTGGTAAGGCGCAGGGATTTCCGCGATTTGCCTAATTAACCTTAGGTAAATAGCTTTTTTTTTCGCCGTAACTTGTCCCGATACCTTTTTGTTTACTTTTGGTTTTAATAATATCTCACTGATTTAATGAAAAAACTAGTAAAAAAGATACTGTCTCCTATATTGAAGTCGTACGATGTAAGGCTGGAGCGTCAGAAAAATGAAATTGACGCACTTTACAAGCTATTATATGACCAGGTGCATAATCTGGATCATACATTACCGTTTTCAGCCAGCCAGACAGAAGAGGCATTTGGTTTTCAATGGGATCAGATGAAAGAAGGGGAAGCAATGCTCAGTGATCCCTGGTTTAAGGAGAATGTAACACAAATTATCAGTGAGCGCGAAACATTGATACATAAAGACTGGTTTAAAGGCAAAGACATTATTGATTGTGGTTGTGGTGGAGGACGCTGGTCTTATGGCCTGGCTCAGCTGGGTGCAAATGTTACTGCAGTAGATATTAATACATCGGCACTGGAGGGAACAAGAGACGTACTCAGGGATATTCCTGTGGAGAAAAATTTTATCCTCACGCCACTGGAGCAGTTAAGCAGCCAGACCCCTGCCGGTAAGAAGTATGATATGGTATGGTCATGGGGAGTACTGCACCATTGTAACAGTTTTAATACTGCATTTCGTGAGGTAATGAGCCTGGTGAAGGAGGGCGGTTTTATATACCTGTATCTCTATGGCCGTGAGTCATTGTCTTATAGTGAGGATATTAACCTTTTCAAGAACAGAGTACGCTACAATACGCTACAGACACGGGAAGAGAAGATGCAGTTTCTTGTAGATATGGCAAATGGCGATACAACCAAAGTGCATCAGAATCATGATTTGTACGCACCACTGCTGAACAGGCGTCTGGAATATGGATACGTAAAGAAGATGCTAGAGGACAATGGATTTACAGATGTTACCAGAACTATACAGTGTGGGGAGCTAACCGTAAGAGCTGTGAAAGGTAAAATAAGTCCGGAGGATGAAAAAAAGATATTGCACCCTGAAAAGAACCCATGGTGGATAGAAAGATACCTATAGGCAGCAGCGTATAGATATCATAAGGGATACAGATCAGGAATGATATTGTTTTCTGTACAGCATCCCCATGTTTATCTATACCAATGATAAACTATACAATTACTATAAAATGTCACAGTTTCATATATACAACTCATATACACGACAGAAAGAGCAGTTTGAGTCTATTACACCCGGTCATGCCGGTCTTTATGTGTGTGGCCCTACGGTGTCAGGAGAGTCGCATCTGGGGCATGCCCGGCCGTACATTACGTTTGATGTGCTGCAGCGGTATCTGAAGCACCTTGGTTACAAAGTAAGGTATGTGCGCAATGTTACCGATGCAGGCCATTTTGAAGAAGAGGGCAGGGTGGCAGAAGATAAGGTAAGCGAAAAAGCGCTACTGGAAAAGCTGGAGCCAATGGAACTGGTACATAAGTACACCTCACTGTTTCATCAAGGTATGAGATTGTTCAATTGTGAGGAGCCATCAATAGAGCCTACAGCTACAGGTCATATAGTGGAGCAGATATCCATGATAGAGACTATTATAGCAAAGGGGTACGCATATGAGGTAAACGGCTCAGTTTACTTTGATGTGGCAAAATATGCAGCAGCGTACCCTTACGGAAAGTTATCCGGCAGAGTACTGGAAGACCAGCTGGAAACAACCAGAGAACTTGACGGACAGGATGAAAAGAGAAATAAGGCTGATTTTGCATTGTGGAAAAGTGCACCACCACAGCATATCATGCGCTGGAAAAGCCCATGGGGTGAGGGTTTTCCCGGATGGCATATTGAATGCTCTGCAATGAGCAGTAAGTATCTGGGCGTTACTTTCGATATTCATGGAGGTGGAATGGACCTGCAGTTTCCGCATCATGAAAGTGAGATAGCCCAGAGTACTGTGGCACATGGTCATGCCCCTGTACGGTACTGGATGCATAACAATATGATTACCATCAACGGAAAGAAGATGGGGAAAAGCTATAACAACGTTATAAAGCTATCTGAGTTGTTTTCAGGCGGGCATCCCTTGCTGGCACAGCCCTACCATCCGATGGTAGTAAGGTTTTATATCCTACAGACCCATTACCGCAGTACGCTGGACTTTAGCAATGAGGCATTACAGGCTGCAGAGAGGGCTTTCAGAAGGCTATGGGAGGCATGGGAAGTACTGCAGAAGCTGACTCATCCAGGCAATGCAGAAGCAGGGGACAAAGAACTGGACGGAAAGGTAACGGCATGGTGTAATGAATGTGCCGACTTCATGAATGATGATATGAACACTGCCAGGGTTCTGGCAAATCTTTTTGAAACCGCTCCCGTTATCAATGGCATAAAAGGCGGACAAATAAAGGCAGATGCTCTTTCTGCTGCTACCGTCAATCTGCTGAAAGAGACATTTCAGACATATCTGCTGGAGATATTGGGTATGCAGCCTTTACAGACAGAGTCTACCGGGAAGCTGGATGAGGTATTATCATTGCTGATAGAGATAAGAAAAGAGGCTAAAAAAAGAAAAGATTTTATTACCAGTGATCAGATAAGAGATAAGCTGGCACAGGCTGGTATTCAGCTTAAGGATGAGAAAGATGGCTCTGTGAGTTATACTGTTTCCTGAACATTAAATACAATTCTGAAATCATCGTAATGCGGCGGAAAAGAGTGAACTAATTATGCAGGAGTGTTATCTTGATATTAATAATTTCTCATGCTTTTTTTT
>Ga0075012_10000774_pt1 | contig 33509 bp, 35 predicted proteins | sample All_14_2_FD_71474 | JGI IMG/M metagenome (GOLD analysis project Ga0075012, IMG submission 71474) | Freshwater microbial communities in response to fracking from Pennsylvania, USA - Allegheny Zone_MetaG_DW_15 | ecosystem: Environmental > Aquatic > Deep subsurface > Groundwater > Drilled...
CTCGGTGGTCAGCGCGCTGGTGACGATGGTGACGTTGGGCAGGCTGGTCAGCTTGGCCTGGAGCACGGCGTCGGCGCGCAGGCGGCTGTCGAATTCGAGCAGCGTGACATGGGCGACGATGCCGGCGAGGTCGATGGCCGCCTCGACGCCGGAGTTGCCGCCGCCGATCACCGCCACGCGCTTGCCGCGGAACAAGGGCCCGTCGCAGTGCGGGCAGAAGCACACGCCCTTGGCCTTGTATTCCTTCTCGCCGGGCACGTTCATCTCGCGCCAGCGCGCGCCGGTGGCGAGGATCACCGACTTCGCGCGCAGCGTCGCGCCGCCGGCGAGCCGCACGCGCGCCAGGCCATCGGCGCCGGCCGGTTCGAGCGCCACGGCGCGCTGGAGATTCATGATGTCGACCTCGTACTCCTTGACGTGCTGTTCGAGGGCCACGGCGAGTTTCGGGCCTTCCGTATGCTTGACGGAAATCAGGTTCTCGATCGACAGCGTGTCGAGCACCTGGCCGCCGAAGCGCTCGGCGACGACGCCGGTGCGGATGCCCTTGCGCGCTGCATAAATGGCCGCGGCCGCGCCGGCGGGGCCGCCGCCGACGACGAGAACGTCGAAGGCCTCCTTTGCCGCCAGCTTCTCGGTTTCGCGCGCCGCGGCGCCGGTGTCGAGGCGGGCGACGACCTCCTCGAGCGTCATGCGGCCCTGGCCGAACGGCTCGCCGTTGAGGAACACTGCCGGCACGGCCATGATCTGGCGCGCCTCGACTTCGTCCTGGAACAGGCCGCCGTCGATCATCACCGCCTCGATGCCGGGGTTGAGCACCGCCAGCAGGTTCAGCGCCTGCACCACGTCCGGGCAGTTGTGGCAGGACAGCGAGACGTAGACCTCGAAGCGGTGGCGGCCCTCGATGGCGCGAATCTGATCGATCAGTGCCGGCTCGATCCTGGGCGGATGGCCGCCGGTCTGCAGCAGGGCCAGCACCAGCGAGGTGAATTCATGGCCCATCGGCAGGCCGGCGAAACGGATGCGCGGCGCCTCGCCGGGGCGGCCGACCGAGAACGATGGCTTGCGCTCGTCGTTGCCGTCCTCGCGCACGCTGACCTTGGGCGAAAGCGCGGCGATGTCGGCGAGCAGTCCGCTGACCTCGCGGCCGCGGTCGTCGAGCGAGGCGACCAGTTCGATCGGCTCGACGAGCTTTTCGAGGTAGGCCTGCAACTGGGCTTTGATGGCGTTGTCGAGCATGGTGTTCTCCCTGCGTGGGTTGCAATGGAAAGGCGCCGGGGCATGGCGCCTTTGCGCTGCAATCCGGCTCCCCGGCATCTGCCGGGGAGCGCGGCGGGCCGTGTCAGATCTTGCCGACGAGGTCCAGCGAAGGCGCCAGCGTCTTGTCGCCTTCCTTCCACTTTGCCGGACAGACTTCGCCCGGATGGGCGGCGACGTACTGGGCCGCCTTGATCTTGCGCAGCAGTTCCGAGGCATCGCGGCCCACGCCGCCGGTGTTGATCTCGACGATCTGGATCCTGCCGGACGGATCCATGACGAAGGTGCCGCGCTCGGCCAGCCCGGCGGACTCGATCATGACGCCGAAGTTGCGCGTGACGGTGCCGGTCGGGTCGCCGATCATCGGGAAGCCGATCTTGCGGATGGTTTCCGAGGTGTCGTGCCAGGCCTTGTGGGTGAAGTGGGTGTCGGTGGACGCGGCGTAGATTTCCACGCCCATCTTCTGGAACTCGGCGTAGTAGTCGGCCATGTCGCCCAGTTCGGTCGGGCAGACGAAGGTGAAGTCGGCGGGGTAGAAGAACATCACCGACCACTTGCCCTTGAGCGTGGCGTCGGTGACCTCGACGAACTTGCCGGCGTGGTAGGCGGTGGCCTTGAACGGGAGGATTTCGGTGTTGATGAGCGTGGCGTTCATGCGGTTTCTCCTTGGCGGGTTGAGCGAAGCGATGGCTCGAATCCTATGGGCCGCGACACGATAGGTCTAATGGATTGTCACTAAAAACAAAATAGGACGTCGCTATCGCAAGCGTGAAGCGGACAGCCGCGGATTCGCGGCCCTGATCGGGAAATAAAGAGCGCTTGTAGGAGGCCGAATTCCCCCGCTGCTAATATCGCGGCCATCGTCAAAGCCACGTAAAGCCGTCGTCAATACTGCGTCAAACCCTCGCGCTGTCCTGCCTCTGCGCCGGCGCGGTTTGCCCGCAACGCATTTTTCGAGATCAACCTACCCGACCGCCATGTCCCGCTCCGCTCTCAAGAAACTGATCGCCGCCGTTGCTTTCCTTCTCCTCTGGATTTTCGTCGCAACGCAGGTGCCAACCCTGGAGATCGCGGTCGTGTTCGGCATTCTGATGCTGACCGTGTTCCTCTTTGCCTTCGAGGTGGTGGGGGTCGACGTGGCCGCCGTCAGCGTCATGGTCCTGCTCGGACTGGTCAGTCACTTCGGCGGTTGGCTCGGCTTCGAGAAGCCGCTGGTGCAAAGTTCGGAGCTTTTCCGCGGCTTTTCGTCGAACGCGGTCGTGTCCATCATCGCGGTCATGATCATCGGTGCCGGCCTGGACAAGACGGGCCTGATGGGCAAGGTGGCCGGCGCCATCCTCAAGTACGCCGGGCGTACCGAGGCACGCATCATCCCGGCCATCTCGGGCACGGTCGGCTTCATTTCCAGCTTCATGCAGAACGTCGGCGCGGCGGCGTTGTTCCTGCCCGTCGTGGGCCGCATCTCGGCGCGTACCGGGCTGCCGATGTCGCGCCTGCTGATGCCCATGGGCTTCTGCGCCATTCTCGGCGGCACCATCACCATGGTCGGTTCCAGTCCGCTGATCCTGCTCAATGACCTGATCCTCGCCTCGAACAAGGCGCTGCCCGCCGAGCACCAGATGGAGACCTGGTCGCTGTTTTCGGTGACCCCGGTCGGCATCGCGCTGCTGACGACCGGCATCGCCTATTTCGTCCTGCTCGGTCGTTTCGTGCTGCCCGGCAACGTCGACGGCAGCGTGGCGACCGGGACGAATCCGATGGACTACTTCCAGAAGCTCTACGGCCTCGACTACGCCGTTTACGAGGCGGTCGTGCCGATGGGCAGCCCGATCGTCGGCAAGGTGATCAACGACATCGAAGGCCCCAACCGCCTTCGCGTCATCGCCATCCGGCGCGGCAGCAGTGATCTGCGCATGGGACCGGCGCGCGACGTCGAAATCACGGCCGGCAGTGTGCTGGGCATCCTCGGTTCGCCGGAACGCCTGCGCGACTTCACTTCCGCCAACGGCCTGCAACTGCGTGAAGAACTGGAAACCTTCGCCGACCAGTTGTCCGCCGCCAAGTCCGGCATCGCCGAGGTGGTGATTCCGCCGGGCTCCGAGCTGATCGGCAAGAGCGCACGCGACGTCTGGATGCGCAAGAAGTACGGCATCTCGCTGACGGCCCTGCATCGGGGCGGCGAGACGCTGCGCGAAGGCGACGGCGTGCGCGACATGCCGCTGCAGGCCGGCGATACCCTGGTCGTGCACACCGGCTGGGACGCGCTGGCCCAGCTCGACAAGGACGACAATTTCGTCGTCATCACCACCGAGTATCCGCATGAGGAGTTGCGACCGCACAAGGTGAATGCCGCGCTGGCCTGCTTCGTCGTTGCTCTGATACTCATCCTGTTTACCAATACCCTGCTGTCGGTTTCGTTGATGACCGGTGCGATCGGCATGATCCTGCTGCGCGTGCTCAACATCGAGGAGGCCTATCGCGCCGTGAGCTGGAAGTCGGTGTTCCTGCTGGCCAGCCTGATTCCGCTTGGCCTCGCGGTCGAGACCAGCGGCACGGCGAAATGGATTGCCGAGCAGACCCTGATGCTGCTCGGCGGCACGCCGGTCTGGGTGATCCAGTCGGCCATCGCGCTGTTGGCGACTTTCTTTACGCTGGTGATGTCCAACGTCGGCGCCACCGTGCTGCTGGTGCCGCTAGCCGTGAACATCGCCATTGGCGCCGGCGCCGATCCGGCCGTGTTTGCGCTGACCGTGGCACTGGCGACGTCGAACTCCTTCTTCCTGCCGACCCACCAGGTCAATGCGCTGATCATGAGCCCGGGCGGCTACCGCGTTGCCGATTTCATGCGCGCCGGCGGCGTCATGACCGTGCTGTTCATCACGGTGCTGATGGTCATGATGAACGTGATCTTCTGAGGGTGACGTTCCGCGACGGCCCGAGGCGCGAATACAGTTCCAGCACGCGGCCGATCGGGCGGCTCCGGCGCAGCAGGAAGCCCGGTCGGACCGAAGCCGGCTCGATGCCGACTTCGGTCATGCGGGCGTCCGAGGCTTCGACGCCGATCAGAACTTGTACTTCGCCCCCATTTCGAACGAGCGCTCCGGGCCGGCATAGACGCCCTGGCGGAGGCTGGCGACATAGCGCTTGTCGGTCAGGTTCTTGACGGCGCCGAAGACGCTGAACTGTCTGCTCACCGCATAGTTGGCGGTCAGGTCGGCCGTGGCGTAGGAAGGCAGCTTGCCGGTGAAGAAGCCGGTGGTGTTCTCCACGAGCGCCTGGGTGTTGGTGACGTCGGTGAATTGGCTTCCCGTGTGGTTGATGCGCAGCGCGGTCTCCAGCGGACCCGACTTGTAGCCCAGCGACAGGTTGGTGACGAGTTCCGGGGTGTAGGTCACGCGGTTGCCGTCGGGCGTATTCAGGGTGCCATTCGCGTTGTATCGATTGCCGACGAACTTCGCGGTCGGAATCCATGTGAGGTTGGCGTTGATGTTGAAGCCGTTGGCGAAGCCGTAGCCGACCGCCGCCTCCAGGCCCTGGTGCAGCGTCTTGCCGCCGTTGGTGTTCTGGAAGTTGCTGTTGCTGTTGGCCGGGATGATCTGGTTGTCGAACTGCATGCGGAAAACGGTGGCCTCGTAGCTCAGTCGATCGCTTCTTCCGCGCACGCCGACTTCGAGGTTCACCGAACGCTCGGCATCCAGTTGCTGGTCTTGCAGGCCGTCCAGCGCGTCGCCGTTCAGGGCCGGGGAGAAGGCCTTGTAGACGCCGCCGAAGAACTGCGCCGCGGGCGTTGCCTGGTAGGTGGCGCCGATGCCCGGCAGGTATTCCACGTTCGAGGTCCTGGCGTTCTGGCCGGCGGTTGCGCCCACATCCATGCGCTCGTGCCGTTTCTGGGTGTAGCGCTCGATGCGCAGGCCCGGCGTGATGCCCAGCTTGTCGCTGATGATGAAGCGGTTCTGGGCGAACAGCGCGAGGCTGAGGGCGGAGTCGATGATGTCCTTGGTCATGGTGCCCGAGCGCGGGTTGGCCCGCGTCGCGGTAATGCCCTGGTCGACCATCTCTTCTTCCATGAGGCGCACGCCGAATTCGGCTTCGCTGGCCATGCCGAAGCTGTTGTGGCGCAGGTTCAGGCGGCTGTCGATGCCCAGGCGGTCGAAGGAGCGGTTGTTGCCCTTGACGGTATTGCCGTAGTTCCAGCGCTTGTTCGCCCCGGTGCCGACGGTGGGCGTGCCGCCCACGGTGTCGAAGCGCCAGTAGTCGCGGAACACCGTGCTCCAGTAGAGCAGGGTATTCAGTCTGGCGTCGGCATCGATCTGCCATTCGTGATTCAGGTCGACCGATTGCCGCTCCGTCAGGAACCAGTCGTCCGGCGCGGGGTTGTCATTGGCGCTCTCCCAGGCGTCGAGGAAGTGACCGCGGTAGGAGATGTTGGCGTCGTTCTTGTAATGCGTGAGCTTGAGTCCGATCCATTGCGAATTGCCGATGGCCATGCCGCCCTTGAGCATCAGGTCTTCCATGTCGAAGCCCTTGCTCTGGAAGCCGTCGCTGGTGGCCTTGGTGTAGAAGACGCCACCCAGGGCCTGGCCCGACTCGGAGCGCCCGCCGGCTTCCACCGTGGCTTCGCGATAGCCGAAGGAACCGAGGCGCCCTGCCACCGATGCGCCGGGTTCCGGCGTCTTGGTCTGGTAGTTGATCACGCCGCCGATGGTGCTCGGACCATAGCGCAGCGAGGCGGCCCCCTTGAGCACTTCGATGCTTTCCATGCGCTGGATGCGCGGGTTGTAGTAACGGCCGTTGCCGACGAACAGGCCGGGCGCCACCGGCACGCCGTCTTCGAGGATCAGCGTCTTGTAATCGGCGGCGCTCAGGCCGCGCATGCCGATGTTGGCGACGATGGCGCTTTCCTCTTCCGGCTTGATCGAAATGCCCGGCACGTTCTTGAGCGCGGCTTCCGTCGACATCGGGTGCCGGGATTCGAGTTCTTCCCGGGTGACGATATTGACGGCGCCGGGGATGTTCTTGACGGCCTGCCCATCGTCGCCGACCACGTCGATGCGCGGCAGGACGACGTCCGCGGACAGCGCCGGCATGGGATGACTCAAGGCCAGGGCAAGGGCGACGGCCACTCGCGTGGGCCGGGAAACGGGGAGAAGCTTCTTGGATGACATGGCGATCCTCAGGGAGAAGTTGTCGGCTGGCTTTCTGAGGACCGGAAACCGGACAGATGGCTGGCTGAAGTGACGCTTTGAAATAGTGACGCTTTACAAATCGGTACCGTCCGCACGTCCGTGCGCGCGTTGACGGCCAGGGACACCAGCCGCGCGGCGCATGAGCAATCGGTCGATCAACAGCCACAAGGCGACGGCCAGGCCGAGCAGGCCGAGTGCCACGGCGAAGGCCATGAAGACGGCGATGACATCAGCCATGTGCCCTCCCACGCATGCGGGTTCGGCGGATCATGGCGTGGGCAGGGTGACGAAGCCGAGCTTGGCGATGCCGGCGTTGTGGACGTGGGCCATGACTTCGGCGAGGCGCTCGTAGCGCGTCGTGCGATCGGCACGCAGATGGACCTCGGGCTGCGGTTCGCGGCGGGCGGCTTCGGCGAGCAGGCGCTGCGTCTCGGCGTCGCCGACGAGGCGGTCGTTCCAGTAGAGGTCGCCGGCGTCGCTGAGCGCGAGGCGGATCGAATCGGGCTTTTCCATCTGCGGCGCGGTGCTGGCGCGCGGCAGGTCGATCTTCACGGCATGGCTCAACATCGGTGCCGTGACGATGAAGATGATCAGCAGCACGAGCATGATGTCGACCATCGGCGTGACGTTGATGTCGGCCATCGGCTCGCCGTCGACGTTCGCGTCGAAGTTGCCGAAGGCCATTACACGGCTCCCCGGGAAGCGCGCATGCCGCGCACCTCGCCGTTCCAGTGCTCCTTGGCGCCGAAGCAGGCGTGGAGGTCGTGGGCGAAGGCGTCGAGGTCGGCCAGCGTGTCACGGTTCACGCGGGCGAAGGCGTTGTAGGCGAGCACGGCAGGCAGGGCGACGCCGATGCCGGCGGCGGTCATGATCAGCGCCTCGCCGACCGGGCCGGCGACCTTGTCGAGCGTCGCCTGACCGGTGGCCGAGATCGCGACCAGGGCGTGGTAGATGCCCCAGACGGTGCCGAACAGGCCGACGAAGGGCGCCGTGGCGCCGATCGAGGCCAGCAGCGTCATGCCCTGGCCGAGGCGGCGGCGGCTGGCGGCGATCGAGCGCCGCAATGCGCGCGTCAGCAGTTCGTCGCAACTCATGCCGTCGGCGACGCGCCGTGCGCCGTGCTCCTCGATGTCGCGCACGGCGGCGACGGCGGCCGCGGCCAGCTTGGCCGCGGGCGTGGCCGGCGCCTGCCGCTGGAGTTCGGCCAGCCCGGCCGTCGTGTCGGCCGCGTCCCAGAACGCCTCGACGGCGGCGGCGGAGCCGCGCAACCGCTGCCAGGCCCAGAGGCGGGCGAGCATCCAGTACCAGGTCGCCACCGACATGGCGACGAGGATCAGGGCGACGCCGTGGGTGATCGCGTCGCCCTGCGTCCAGAGGTGGGCGAAGCCGAAGTCGGGCGTGTCGGACATCATGACCTCGCGGGGCCGCCTGGCGGCAGTGGAAGGATGTGGGCGTGGGGGAGCATCGGTCAGTTCTCCAGTTTGAAGACGAGCGGTACGAGCACCGACGCCGCAACGGCACGGTCACCCTGGCGGGCCGGCGTGAAACGCCAGCGCCTGACCGCTTCGAGGGCGGCCTCGTCGAGGCGGGGGCTGCCGGCGCTCCGGTGCAGTTCGACTTGCTCGGGCAGGCCGTCGGCCGAGACGCGCACGCGCAGCACCGCGAGGCCTTGCTCGCCCAGGCGGCGCGCCACCGGTGGATAGGGCGGGCGCGGGTTGTTCAGGTAGGCGGCGTCGAAGCGCGGCGGTGCGACGGGTGCCGTTGCCATGGCGGGCGCCGGGCTGGTGGCCGGCGCAGCCGGTGCGTTAGTGGTGGCGGCGTCGGCAGTGGTGGCTGCCGGCGCGACGGTCGTGGGGGCCGGTTCCGCAACCGGCGTGGGCTGCACCAGCGGGGTTGGCAGTACGGACGTGGGCTGCGGAGTGCGCCGTGGTGCCGACGCCGGCGCTGCTGCATGGGTCGGCGCAGCGGCCGGCGGCGCCAGCAGCGCGACTTCGAGCGAGCGCAGGGCCGGCTTGACGAGCGGTGCCGCGGCATGGAGCAGCGCAGCGCCGACGGCGGCGTGGAGCGCCAGCACCAGCGGCAGCAGCCAGCGCGGCGTCGGGTTATCGGCGGAGTTCACAGGCGTCGTCCATGTCGTGTTTCGAGTGCATGGCTGGCTGCCTGGGGCCGGACGGCCTTGGGTGGCTGGCTTTGCTGCGGGTGTCGGTTGCGGGCGCTGGCGGCGGGTTCCTACTTGGTAAGGATCAGGCGGTTCTCACGAGTGACGCGCAGTTGGTAGATCTGGCCGGCATGCTCGATGCGCAGCGTGGTCCCCTGGCGGAACAGCTGGCCCGACGCGATCAGCGGCAACTGCCCGGCGGCCGGCGGCTGCAACGGGGTCGTCTCGAGCGTCGGCAGCATGTCAGAGGGCGAGGCCAAGGCGGTCTCCCGGCGGGGTGGCGTGCACGGCGGCCGACGGCGCCTCGGACGGCTTCTCGCGCGCCTCGTCGCGTTCGAGGATTTCCACCAGCTCGCGGGCGTGGGTGCGCAGATGGTCGTCGGCTTCGGTGTCGTTGGCGACCTGATCGAGCAGCATGGCGGCGAGATAGGCGGCGCGCGGGCAGCCGGTCTCCATGTGCCTGGCGAGATGGGCGAGGGCGCCGGCGACCATGCGGGCGGGCGGTTGTTCGAGGTTGGCGTCGTTCATGTTCGGTTCCTTACCAGAGGTGGAAAACGAGGAATCCAGGCGGTGGCGACGGCCGCCACCGGCACTGTCCAGACAGCGAAGGCAGCGGCGGCGCGTGCACGCGAGTGCGGACAATCAGGCGCAGGTCGAGCCAGAACCCGTCTCAACGAGAATGGTTCGCATCTTACCTGAGAATGATTCGCAACGACAAGGTCCTTTGGTGCGCTCGATGGACAGGGCATCGGCGGGACTGCCGCGTTGGCGGCGGCGTATAATCGCGGCCTTTGGCATTTCCAGCGTTTTCAATGAGCTTCGAACCCAAGAGCCACCTCGCCGAGCTTCTTCGCACCGCTGCCGCATCCGTCGCGCCGGGCGTCGCGATCGAAATCCACCTGGAGCGGCCGAAGCAAGCGTCGCACGGCGATTTCGCCAGCAATCTGGCGATGCAGCTCGCCCGCACTCAGAAGGAGAATCCGCGCAAGCTCGCCGAGCGCCTGCTGCACGAGCTGCCGCGCTCCTCCTGGGTCGAGAAGGCCGAGGTCGCGGGCGCCGGCTTCATCAACTTCACGCTGGTGCCGGCCGCAAAGACGCAGGTCGTCAAGAACGTGTTGGCCGCAGGTGAGGGCTACGGTCGCGGTACGGCACCGACCGGCTGCCGCAAGATCCAGGTCGAATTCGTTTCCGCCAATCCGACCGGTCCGCTGCACGTCGGCCATGGCCGCGGTGCCGCCTACGGCGCCAGCCTCGCTTCGCTGCTGTCCTTCGCCGGCTACGAGGTCTGCCGCGAGTACTACGTCAACGATGCCGGCCGCCAGATGGACATCCTCGGCGTCTCGACCTGGCTGCGTTATCTCGAACTCTTCGACCAGGTCGTGCCGTTCCCGCCTAACGCCTATCAGGGCGACTACGTGCGCGACATGGCGGCGCAGATCCGCATCGCCCACGACGACCGCTACGTGCATCCGGCCAAGGCCGTGCTCGCCTGCGTGCCCGCCGCGCCGGCGCGCCCGGCCGACGGCAATTACACGCCGGAAGAGAAGGAACAGCTGGAAGCGCACCTCGACGGCCTGATCGCCGCCGCCAAGGATCTCCTCGGCGAGGAATGGACCTACGTCCACCAGCATGCGCTGACCGAGCAGCTCGCCGATTGCCGCGAGGACCTTGAAGCCTACGGCGTACATTTCGACTGCTGGTTCTCGGAGCGCAGCCTGTTCGACACCGGCATGGTCGCCAAGGCGGTCGCCGAACTCGAAAAGCGCGGCCACCTCTACGAGCAGGACGGCGCCAAGTGGTTCCGCTCGACGGCGTTCGGCGACGTCAAGGACCGCGTCGTACAGCGCGACAACGGCCTCTACACCTACTTCGCCTCCGACATTGCCTATCACGCCAACAAGTTCTCGCGCGGCTTCGACAAGGTGATCGACGTCTGGGGCGCGGATCACCACGGCTACATCGCGCGCGTCAAGGGCGCGCTGCAGGCCCTCGACCTCGATCCCGGCAAGCTCGACGTCACGCTGGTGCAGTTCGTCAGCCTGTTCCGCGATGGCGCCAAGGCGTCGATGTCCACGCGCTCCGGCGACTTCGTCACCCTGCGCGAGCTGCGCGAGGAAGTCGGCAACGACGCCTGCCGCTTCTTCTACCTGCTGCGCAAGAGCGATCAGGCCCTCGACTTCGACCTCACGCTCGCCAAGAGCGAGAGCAGCGACAACCCGGTCTACTACGTCCAGTACGCGCACGCGCGCATCTGCTCGGTGCTCGGCCAATGGAGCGGCAACGAGGCCGATCTCGCGAGCGCCGACCTTGCGCCGCTCGCCGGCGACAAGGAGCTCGCGCTGTGCGCGCGCGTCGCCGAGTTTCCGGCGGTCGTGGCCGGCGCAGCGGCCGAATACGCGCCGCACTCGATCGCCTTCTACCTGCGCGAGCTCGCCGCCGACTTTCACGGCTGGTACAACTCCGACCGCCTTCTCGTCGACGAAGACGACGTCAAGCGCGCTCGCCTGGCGCTCGCCGTCGCGGCGCGCCAGGTGATCCGCAACGGCCTGAGAATCCTGGGCGTCTCGGCGCCGGAGGCGATGTGAGATGAGAAAAGCCCCCATCGCACGGCAGCCCCAGCCGCAGCGCAAGAGCCGCGGCGGCATGCTGCTCGGCCTGTTCATCGGCCTCGTCATCGGCGTGCTCGGCGCCTTCGGCGTCGTCTGGTATTTGAACAAGACGCCGCTGCCGTTCCAGGACAAGTCCAGCCGCGCCGACAAGCCGGCCGAGGCGCGCACCAACGGCAAGCCCGATCAGCTGCCCGGCAAGCCTGGCGACAAGGTCGGCGAGAAGCCGCGCTTCGAGTTCTACAAGATCCTCCCCGGCGGGCAGGAGGCAGCAACCCTGCCGTCCGCGCCCGCACCCGCCGCTCCGCCGCCGGCCCCCGAGCCTGCGAGCACCGGCGAGGTCTTCTACCTGCAGGCCGGCGCCTTCCAGAAGGCGGCCGAGGCCGATAACCTCAAGGCCAAGCTGTCGATGATGGGCGTCGAGGTCGGCGTCCAGGAAGTCTCGATCCCGGAGAAAGGCACCCTGTACCGTGTTCGCGTCGGTCCTTACGCGCGCCCGGACGAGATGAACCGCGCCCGGAACCAACTCGCCCAGAACGGCATCCAAGCGACGGTCGTAAAAATAAAAGAAACCCCGAAGAACTGAAATCACGGAGACATAGATGACCCCCACGCTCACTTCGTTCGCTACCCCCCAAGGGGGTGTCGCCTTCCTTGGCGCAGCCCGTCGGAACGCGATGCGTTCGTTGCAAGCCCTGCTTGCCGTCGCCTGCCTTTTCTTCGTCGCCGCGGCCGGCGCCCAGGAACTGAAGGAAGGCCGCCACTACGCCGTCCTCAATCCCGCGCAGCCGACCGATGCGAAAGGCAAGATCGAAGTCACCGAATTCTTCTGGTACGGCTGCTCGCACTGCTTTGAACTCGAGCCGCTGATGCAGGCGTGGTCGAAGGGCAAGCCGCAGGACGTCGTTTTCCAGCGTGTGCCGGCCCTGTTCCCGGGCAACAAGTGGTTGCCCGAAACCAAGCTCTACTACACGCTCGAGGCGATGGGCCTGGTCGACAAGCTGCACCAGCAGGTCTTCGACGCCATTCACGTCGACCGCGTGCGCATGAGCGACGAGAAGACGATGCTCGCCTGGATGGAGAGCAAGGGCGTCGACCGCAAGAAGTTCGAGGACACCTACCGCTCGTTCGCGGTCCAGAGCCGCGCCCAGCGTTCGATGCAGTTGTCGCAGGCGCATAGCCTGGATGGCGTGCCGGCCTTGATCGTCCAGGGCAAGTACAAGGTACTGTCTGCCGGCAGCTACGGCGAGCTGATGGCGAACCTCGACAAGGTGATCGCCAAGGTGCGCGCCGAACAGGGCCGCAAGTAAGCGCCGCGCGAGGGCGCCGGTCGTCCTTGGTTCCGGCATAACTTGCGCGGCAACTCAGCCTCCGCTGAAACACAGGGCCGTCGGCCCTGTGTTTTTGTCACCGGTGCTTCTTCGGGCCTCGGCGCCGCCTTCGCACGCCATTACGCCGCACTGGGTGCCACCCTCGGTCTTGCCGCACGGCGCAGCGACAAGCTGCGCGCGCTGGCCGATTCGCTGCCCGCCAAGTCCTATCTCTATCCGCTCGACGTCACCGACGCTGGCGCGCTCCGTGAAGCCGGCACCGACTTCATCGCCCGCGCCGGCGTGCCCGACGTCGTCATCGCCAACGCCGGCGTTTCCGTCGGCACCCTGACCGAGGAGGCAGACGACCTCGCCGCCTTCGAGCGCGTGCTGGCCGTCAACGTTACCGGCATGGCGAATACCTTCCATCCGTTCGTCGCGCCGATGCGTGCCGCGCGGCGGGGCAGGCTCGCGGGCATCGCCTCGGTAGCCGGCATCCGCGGCATTCCGGGCGCAGGCGCCTACGGTGCCTCGAAGGCAGCGGCGATCTCCTATCTGGAAAGCCTGCGCGTCGAACTGCGCGGCACGGGCGTCAGGGTGGTGACGCTGGCACCCGGCTACATCGCGACGCCGATGACGGACGTCAATCCCTATCCGATGCCCTTCATGCTCGACGCCGACGAGGCGGCGCGACGCATGGCGCGGGTGATCGCCGCCGGGCGTTCCTACGCGGTGGTGCCGTGGCAGATGGCGATCGTCGCCAAGCTCATGCGGATGCTGCCGGACGCGCTCTACGACCGCCTGTCCGCGCAGGCCGGGCGCAAGCCGCGCGGCCTCAGGCTGTAGCCGTTTCGGCGAGCGCCGCGAGCGCGGCGTCCGGCGTCAGGATGCGGAAAAGTCCGGCGAGCTTCTGCCGGCGCGCAAGCCGCAGCAGGTCCTTGTCGCTCGTCACCAGCCAGTCGGCGCCGCCGTCACGCGCGAGCTCGAGGAATTTCTGGTCGTCCTGGTCGCGGCAGCGCGGCAGCGATGCGTCGCCCGGCGGCGCATCGACCGCGTGCGCGAGACGCCGGTAATCGGCCAGCGCTTCCTGTTGCAACGTCGTGCCGGCGCCGAACTGCGGATACGCCGCCACGCGCTTGAATTCACCAATGGTCGCCTCGTTCGCCAGCGCCAGCCAGCGGCCTTCGTCGAGCGCCGCGCGCAGCGGCAGGTAGCGGCTGTCGGCGAACAGCCACAGCGACACCAGCACGTTGGTATCGAGCACCACGCGCAGCGGCTGCGGCAAAGCAGACGGGCGCGTCGCCGCGCCCGTCTCCCTGCCAGTCCCTGCAAGGGTCACTGCTTCTTCTGCATGTCGAGCCGGAACTTGGCGAACGAGCCGGGCGCGTCCTCGAGCGGCTTGAGCTTGCCCTTGGCAGGGTCGCGCGCCGGAACCTTGGCGTCGTCGTGCTTGGTGACCCAGGCCTGCCAGTCGGTCCACCACGAGCCTTCGTTCTGCTTGCCGGCGGCGAGCCAGTCGTCGGCGGTCTCCGGCAGGGCCGCAGGGCCGACCCAGTAGCCGTACTTGTTCGCGGCCGGCGGGTTGACGATGCCGGCGATGTGGCCGGAGCCGCCGAGCACGAAGCGCACCGGGCCGCTGAAGCGCTGTGCGCCCAGGTAGGTGCTCTTCCACGGCGCGATGTGGTCTTCCATGGTCGAGATGAAGTAGCTCGGCGTCTTGACCTTGCCGAGGTCGATCGACACGCCGGCGATCTCGAGCCCGCCCGGCTCCTTGAGCAGGTTCTTCATGTACATGTTGCGCAGGTAGTAGCTGTGCATCGCGTACGGCATGCGGGTGGAGTCCGAATTCCAGAACAGCAGGTCGAACGGGAACGGGTCCTTGCCCATCAGGTAGTTGTTGACCACGAACGACCAGATGAGGTCGTTGGCACGCAGCATGTTGAAGGTGCCGGCCATCTCGGAGCCTTCGAGGAACCCGCGCTCCTCCATCTTCTTCTCGAGGCTCGACACCTGCTGCTCGTCGATGAAAACGCCGAGCTCGCCGGGGAAGGAGAAGTCGAGCATCGTGGTGAAGAAGGTCGCCGAGGCGATGCGCTTGTCCTTCTTTGCCGCCATCCAGGACAACGTCGTGCCCAGCAGCGTGCCGCCGAGGCAGTAGCCGACGGCGTTGATCTCCTTCTCGCCGGTCTGCTCGCAGACCTTGTCGACGGCCACCAGCGCGGCCTCGGTCAGGTAGTCCTCAAAGCTCTTCCGGGCGAGCTTCTCGTCCGGATTCACCCAGGACATCACGAACACCGTGTGGCCCTGGTCGGTGGCCCACTTGATGAACGAGTTCTTCTCGCGCAGGTCGAGGATGTAGTACTTGTTGATCCACGGCGGGAAGATCAGCAGCGGGCGCTTGAACTGCTGCTTGGTCGTCGGGTTGAACTGCAGCAGCTGCATCAGATCGTTCTGGAACACCACCTTGCCCGGCGTCGTCGCGACGTTCTTGCCGAGCTCGAAGGCCGAGGTGTCGGTCATCTTGATGCGCAGCTGGCCGTCGCCTTCCTCGATGTCGCGCAGCAGGTTGTTGAAGCCCTTGACGAGGTTCTGGCCGTGCGTCTTCAGCGTCTCGCGGAAGACCTCCGGATTGGTCATGGCGAAGTTCGACGGCGACAGCGCGTCGATGAACTGGCGCGTGAAGAAATTGACCTTGCGCTTGTCCTGGTCGCCCATGCCCTCGACGTTGCTGACGCTCTCGTGGATGTGGCGGGCGGTGATCAGGTAGCTCTGCTTGATGAAGTCGAACAGGAAGTGCTGCTCCCACTCCTCGTTGCGGAAGCGGTTGTCGCCCTTGGCCGGCGCAGCGATCGGCGTCGCGTTCATGCCCATGAAGCGCAGCATCGAGTGCTGCCAGAGCGAGAAGTAGTCCCACACCAGGTTCATCTGCGCCTGCGCCAGCTTGTACGGGTTGGCGAGCATCTTGGCCATCATCTCCATGAAGGCCTGGGCGATGCCGAGTTCGTCGTGCGGCGTGGCGATGCCCTTCTGCATCTGGCGCTGCATGTGCTCGGTGATCAGCTTGGAGGCGCGCTGCGCGACTTCGGCGTAGGTCTTGGCCATTTCCTTGGGATCGGGCAGTTGCGACTGCGGGGCTTCCTTGGGCTGCGCTGACATGGTGTCTCCTGTCTAGGGTGTGCTGACGAAGCGAATGGTTCCGTTATCGACGACGCGCTTCACGGCGTTCGATTGTTCCAGATGGATCAGGTGGGCGATGGCTTCGCCGATGGCGAACATCGTCTGGTGGGCGTCGGTGATGTCGCGCTCGAACAGCACGGGCATCAGCTCGGCCGCCGTGCGCGGACCTTCGGCGCAGGCCGCCTGAAGCAGCGCGCAGCGGTCGGCGTGATGGGCGTGAAGCTGGGCGACGCGGGCGTGGATGCCACGGAAGGGCCGGCCGTGCGAGGGCAGCACCAGCGTGTCCGCGGGCAGTGCGGTGAATCGGTCGATCGAGGCGAGGAAGGCACCGAGGCCGTCGTTGGCAGGCGCGGCGGCGAACGCGCTGACGTTGGTGGAGATGCGCGGCAGCAGCATGTCGCCCGCGATTAGCACCCGCAGGTCGTCGCAATACAGCGCCGCATGCTCGGCGGCGTGGCCGTGGCCGACGATCACGCGCCAGTTGCGACCGCCGATGGCGATCTCCTCGTCGGCGAGGATGCGCCGGAAGGTCGCCGGAATGGCCGGCACGCCGCGGCCGTAGGCATTGCCGCGCGCCTCGAGCGCCGCCAGGCGTTCGGCGTCGAGGCCGTGGCTGCGGAAAAAGTCGAGCATCGCCGGGATCGAGAAGCCGGCGACCTGCTGCTTGATCAGCTGCGCCGTGGCGTATTCGCCGAGCGTCATCCACAGCGATGCGCCGGTCTCGCCTTCGAGCCAGTCGGCGAGCCCGAGGTGATCGGGGTGGAAATGGGTGACGATCTGGCGCGCGAGCTTCTTGCCGGCCAGCGCCTGCCGCCAGGCGTCCCTTACCGGGTCGAGTGCGATGCCCGTATCGACGGCCGTCCAAGCCTCGCCGTCGGCCAGCAGCCAGAGGTTGATGTGGTCGAGCGCGAAGGGCAGCGGCATGCGCAGCCAATGCACGCCGGCCGCGACTTCAACGGTCTCGCCGGCCTCCGGAAGGGCCTCGTGCGTGGTGTGCAACTGCATCATCTCAGTAGGGGGAGCACCTGGGACGCGGTTTGATTCGCTTCTTGAAATCTGTTTAACTTCCCCGCCGCCGCGCCTGTCGGGGGGCTCGCGCATTGTATGCGGACCTCGTGATGCGCTGCAACATCGACCACTTCGACCTCCTTTCGAGCCCATGGGCGAACCCACTTTCACGATTACCGAGCTGGCGCGCGAATTCGGCGTCACGCCGCGCGCGATCCGGCACTACGAGGCCCAGGGCCTGATCTTCCCCGAGCGCTCGGGCCAGCAGCGCGTCTATTCCAAGCGCGACCGCACGCGGCTCAAACTCACGCTGCGCGGCAAGCGCCTCGGCCTCGCGCTCACGGAGATCAAGGAACTGATCGACATGTACGACCACGCGCCCGACGAGTCATCGCAACTCGTCAAGCTTCTGGCCGTGCTCGCCAAGCGCAAGGAGGCGCTCCAGCAGCAGCGAGAGGACATCGAGGCCGTGCTCGCCGAACTCGACGACTTCGAGGCGCAGTGCCGCGACATCCTCGGCGGCAATGCGCCACGCAGGCGGTCGCGCCGCAGCTGAAGCCCGCGCTTTCGATTGGACCGGAAGTTGACGTTAACGTCAACGTCAACCTAGAATCGCCCGACGACGACAAGGAGGAGACATGACCGTCCCGCCGCCGCCCGCCGCGCCGCACTTCGAGCCGCGCGATCCGCACTGGGCCGACAAGGTGCGCCAGAGCTTCGACCGCCAGACCGTGATGGGCCTGATCGGCGCCGAACTCGCCGACGTGCGTCCCGGCTGGTGCGAAATCCGCCTGCCGTTCCGCACCGACCTCTGCCAGCAGCACGGCTTCTTCCACGCCGGCATCACCTCGACGGTCGTCGACAGCGCCGCCGGCTACGCCGGCTTTTCGCTGATGCCGGCAGGCTCGTCGGTGCTGTCGGTGGAATTCAAGATCAACCTGCTGGCCCCCGCCGACGGCGAGTTGCTGATCGCCGTCGGCGAGGTGATCAAGCCCGGCAAGAACCTCGTCGTCACCCGCGGCGACGCCTACGTCGTCAAAGGCTTGAAGACGACGCACTGCGCGACGATGCAGCAGACCCTGATGACCATGCACGACAAACCCGAAGCCACGGAGAAGCAGAAATCATGATCGGACTCGACTTTCAACTGGGCGAAACCATCGACATGCTGCGCGACGCGGTGAAGGACTTCGCCGACAAGGAAATCGCTCCGCGTGCCGCCGAGATCGACCGCGTCAACGAATTCCCCGCCGACCTGTGGAAGAAGTTCGGCGACATGGGCCTGCTCGGCATGAGCGCCGAGGAGGAGTACGGCGGCACGGCGATGGGCTATCTCGCGCACATCGTCGCGATGGAGGAGATCTCGCGCGCCTCGGCCTCGGTCGGCCTCTCGTACGGCGCCCACTCGAACCTTTGCGTGAACCAGATCCGCCGCAACGGCAACGCCGCGCAGAAACAGAAATACCTGCCCAAGCTGATTTCCGGCGAGCACGTCGGCGCGCTGGCGATGTCGGAGCCGAACGCCGGTTCCGACGTCGTCTCGATGAAGCTGCGCGCCGACCTCAAGGGTGACCGCTACGTCCTCAACGGCGCCAAGATGTGGATCACCAACGGCGGCGACGCCGATACGCTGGTCGTCTACGCCAAGACCGACCTCGCCGCCGGCGCCAAGGGCATGACCGCCTTCATCGTCGAGAAGGGCTTCAAGGGGTTCTCCAAGGGCAGCCACCTCGACAAGCTCGGCATGCGCGGCTCGAACACCTACCCGCTGTTCTTCGACGACTGCGAAGTGCCGGTTGAGAACGTGCTCGGCAGCGTCGGGGGCGGCACCAAGGTGCTGATGAGCGGCCTCGACTACGAGCGTGCCGTGCTTTCCGGCGGCCCGCTCGGCATCATGGCCGCCTGCATGGACGCCGTGATTCCCTACATCCACGACCGCAAGCAGTTCGACCAGCCGATCGGCGAATTCCAGCTGATGCAGGGCAAGCTCGCCGACATGTATTCGACCTGGCAGGCGACGCGCGCCTACGTCTATGCGGTCGGCAAGGCCTGCGACCGCACCGACCACTCGCGCACGCTGCGCAAGGACGCCGCCGGCGCCATCCTCTACTCCGCCGAAAAGGCGACCTGGATGGCCGGCGAGGCGATCCAGACCCTCGGTGGCAACGGCTACATCAACGAGTTCCCGGTTGGCCGCCTGTGGCGCGACGCCAAGCTGTACGAAATTGGGGCTGGCACCTCCGAGATACGAAGGATGCTGATCGGCCGCGAACTGTTCGCCGAGACCGCCTGAGCGCCATGCACGACAGCGGCACCTTCGGCCTGTTCCTCGCCGCTTCGCTGGCGTTGGCGCTGACGCCGGGGCCGAACTGGGTCTATCTTGTGTCGCGCACCGTCGCCCAAGGGCGCCGCGCGGGATTGGCCTCCTGCTGCGGCACCACGGCCGGGCTCGTCGTCCATGTGCTGCTCGCCGCCTCCGGGCTGACGGCGCTGCTGGCGCTGGTGCCGGCGGCCTACCAGGCGATCCGGCTGATCGGCGCCGCCTACCTGTTGTGGATGGCCTGGGACCTGATGCGTGCGCCGCCGGCCGACGCCCCGCGCGCCGCGGCGCAGCCGCTGCCGGTGCGCGTCATGCTGCGCCAGGCCTGGCTCACGAGCGTGCTGAATCCCAAGGTCGCGGTGTTCTACGCCGCCTTTCTGCCGCAGTTCATCGACGCCGCCGGCAGCGTCCTGACGCAGACGCTGACGCTCGGCGCGATCAACGTCGCCATGGTCGCCAGCGCCGACGTGGTGCTGATCCTCGTTGCCGCGCGCGTTGCCACTGCGCTCGGCGTCGGCAGCCGCGTGCTGCTCGGTCGTCGCGCGCTCGGTGCGGTGTTCGCGGGCCTCGCCGGCTGGCTCGCCTTCGACCGCCGCGGCGCCTAGGAGGCCATCGTGTCCGCATCCGGAGTCGAACTCCAGACCGCGTTGGCGCGGCCTATACAATCCGTCGGGACCCTCCCCTGAACGGAACTGCCATGGCTACGACACTCCGCCTCCTCACCGCTGCCGACACCGCCGAACTCGAGCAGGTGCGCCAGTTCTTCCGCAACTACGCGGGCTGGCTCGGCGTCGACCTCTGCTTTCAGAACTTCGACGCCGAGATGGCGAACCTGCCGGGCGCCTATGCCGCGCCGCAAGGCCGCCTGTTTCTCGCCGAAGTCGACGGCCAGGGCGCCGGCTGCGTCGGCGTGCGGCCCCTGTCCGACGGCATCTGCGAACTCAAGCGCCTCTACGTCGAACCGGCCTTCCGCGGCCGCGGCGTCGGCCGCGACCTGATCATGGCCGCGATCCGCGCCGCGCGCGAGATCGGCTATCGCAAGATCATGCTCGACACCCTGCCGAACATGCGCATGGCGCTCAAGCTCTACCGCGAGCTCGGCTTCCGCCGCGCGCCGGCCTACTACGCGACGCCCGTCGAAGGCACGCAGTTCCTCGCCCTCGACCTCGAGGACTGGTCGGAAGAAGAAGTCAGCCACGAGAACCTGTTCCACCTGTTCGACTTCAACCGCGCCTGGGCCAACCAGATGCGACAGGTCGATCCGGGCTACTTCGAAAAGCTGGCGAAGCTGCAGGCGCCCGAATACCTGTGGATCGGCTGCTCCGACTCGCGCGTGCCGGCGAACCAGATCGTCGGCCTGCTGCCGGGCGAGGTGTTCGTTCATCGCAACGTCGCCAACGTCGTCGTCCACACCGACCTCAACTGCCTCTCGGTGCTGCAGTTCGCCGTCGACGTGCTGAAGGTCAAGCACGTGATGGTCGTCGGCCACTACGGCTGCGGCGGCGTCGGCGCCGCGTTGCGCCGCGAGCGCGTCGGCCTCGTCGACATGTGGCTGCGTCACGTGCAGGACGTGCACGTCAAGCACGTCGCCCGCGTAGATGCCCTGCCGACCGAAGAGCGCCACGACCGCCTCTGCGAGCTCAACGTGCTCGAGCAGGTGTTCAACGTCTGCCATACCGTCGTCGTACAGGACGCCTGGCGCCGCGGCCAGCCGCTGACGGTGCACGGCTGGATCTACGGCCTCAAGGACGGCCTGATGCGCGACCTCGCGCTGACCGTCCATCGCCCGCAGGACGTCGTCGAACGTTACGAAGCGGCGCTCGCCGCGCTTGGTTAATTTTCAGGAGCACATCATGTCCGACCCGATCGTCATCGTTTCCGCCGCCCGCACGCCGATGGGCGCGTTCCAGGGAGACTTCACGGCCCTGACTGCGCCCCAGCTCGGCGCCGTCGCCATCAAGGCGGCCGTAGAGCGCGCCGGCATCAAGCCGGAGCAGGTCGAGGAAGTCGTCATGGGCAATGTGCTGCAGGCGGGCGTCGGCCAGGCCCCCGCGCGCCAGGCGGCGCTGGGCGCCGGCCTTCCGCTGTCGGTCGGCTGCACGACCGTGCACAAGGTCTGCGGCTCGGGCATGAAGGCGACGATGTTCGCGCACGACCTGCTGATCGCCGGCAGCAACGACGTCATGGTGGCCGGCGGCATGGAGTCGATGACCAACGCGCCCTACCTGCTGCCCAAGGCGCGCGGCGGCTATCGCCTCGGCCACGGCCAGATGCTCGACCACATGTTCTTCGACGGCCTCGAAGACGCCTACCAGAAGGGCCGCCTGATGGGCACCTTCGCCGAGGAGTGCGCCGAGTCCTACGGCTTCACGCGCAAGGACCAAGACGACTTCGCGATCGCCTCGACGACCCGTGCCCAGGCCGCGATCAAGGACGGCTCGTTCAAGTGGGAGATCGCGCCCGTCACGGTTTCGGGCCGCAAGGGCGACGTGGTCGTCGAGAACGACGAGCAGCCGCCCAAGGCCCAGATCGACAAGATCCCCGGCCTCAAGCCAGCGTTCAAGAAGGACGGCACGGTCACGGCCGCCAATTCGTCGTCGATCTCCGACGGCGGCGCTGCGCTGGTGCTGATGCGCGCCTCGACGGCCGAGAAACTCGGCCTCGCGCCGCTGGCGCGCATCGTCGGCCACGCCACGCACGCGCAGGAGCCGAACCTGTTCACCACCGCGCCGGTCGGCGCCATGAAGAAGCTGCTGGCGAAGAACGGCTGGACGGCGGAGAGCGTCGACCTCTACGAGATCAACGAGGCCTTCGCCGTCGTGACGATGGCGGCGATGAAGGACCTGAAACTGCCGCACGAGAAGGTCAACGTCCATGGCGGCGCCTGCGCGCTCGGCCATCCGATCGGCTGCTCGGGCGCCCGCATCGTCGTCACCCTGATCGGCGCGCTGAAGAAGTACGGCAGGAAGCGCGGCGTCGCCAGCCTGTGCATCGGCGGCGGCGAGGCGACGGCGCTGGGCATCGAGCTGATCTAGAGCAGCGTTGGCCGGCACTTACCTCAAGCTGGTTCTGACGATGGCGATCTGGGGCGGCACCTGGGTGGCGGGGCGCTATGCCGTGCAGTCGGCGCCGCCGCTGGGTCTGGCCGTCTGGCGCTTCCTGATCGCCGGCGGCGCGCTGCTGGCGCTGACGGCCTGGCGCAACGGCGGCCTGCCGCGCCCGAACCGCCGCGAGTGGACGCTGATCGCCGGCCTCTCGCTGACGGGCATCTTCCTCTACAACCTTTGCTTCCTCTATGGCCTGCAGCGCCTCGCTGCCGGCCATGCGGCGCTGGTCGTGGCGCTGAATCCCGTCATGGCGATGCTCGGCGCGGCGTGGCTGCAAGGTGAGCGCCTGACGCCGGCGAAGCTCGGCGGCGCCGCCATCGCGCTGGTCGGCTGCCTGACGGTCATCGGCCACGGCGCGCCGCTGGCGCCGCTCACCGGCGACGTCGGCGTCGGCGAAATCCTCATCGTCGGCTGCGCATTGTTCTGGACCCTGTACACGCTGATCGGCCGTGGCGCCACGCGCACGCTGCCGGCGCTCGTCGTCACCGCCTACAGCACCGTCGGCGGCTGCCTGCTGCTGTTCCTTGCCGCGCTGATTGACGACCCGGCGGCGCTGGTGCCCGACTACGCACCGATGGTCTGGCTGTGCATCCTGTTCCTCGCGCTGCTCGGCACGACGCTCGGCTTCACCTGGTTCAACCAGTCGGTCGCCCGCATCGGCGCCGCACGCGCTTCGATTTTCATCAACCTCGTGCCCGTCGCCGCCGTGCTGTCCGGCGCCTGGCTGCTCGATGAGCGGCTCGGCCTGTCGGTGCTGGCCGGCGGCGCGCTCGTCCTCGCCGGCGTCGTGCTCACGCAGCGCGCCGCGCAACCCATGCCGGAGAATCCCCGATGATCCTCAACGAATCGCAACAGATGATCCGCGACACGCTGCGCGATTTCGCGCGCGAGCAACTCGCGCCGAAAGCGCACGACTGGGACCGCGACGGCACCTTCCCGGCCGAGGCGCTGCAGGAGCTCGCCGCGCTCGGCGTCTGGGGTATGGCGGTACCCGAGGAATGGGGCGGCGCCGGCCTCGACTACCTGACGCTCGCCGTCGCGCTGGAAGAAATCGCCGCCGGCGACGGCGCCACCTCGACGATCCTCTCGGTGCAGAACTCGCTGGTCTGCGGCATCCTGATGAAGTACGGCAGCGACGCGCAGAAAGCGCGCTGGCTCAAGGGTGCGGCGAGCGGCGAACTGCTCGGCTGCTTCTGCCTCACCGAGCCGCACGTCGGCTCGGACGCCGCCGCGATCAAGACGCGCGCTGTGAAGGACGGCGACGGCTGGGTGCTCAACGGCGTCAAGCAGTTCATCACCTCGGGCAAGAACGCGAAGATCGCCATCGTCTTCGCCGTCACCGATCCGGCCGCCGGCAAGAAGGGCATCTCCTGCTTCCTCGTGCCGACGGACACCAAGGGCTACGTCGTCGCGCGCCTCGAGACCAAGCTTGGCCTGCACGCTTCGGACACGGCGCAGATCGTCTTCGAGGATTGCCGCATTCCGGCTGATTGCCTGCTCGGCGCAGAGGGCGACGGCTACCGCATCGCCTTGTCGAACCTCGAAGCCGGCCGCATCGGCATCGCCTCGCAGTCGGTCGGCATGGCGCGCGCCGCGCTCGAAGCGGCGCTCAAATACGCGCAGGAACGCGAAGCCTTCGGCAAGCCGATCATCGAACACCAGGCCGTCAGCTTCCGCCTCGCCGACATGGCCACCAAGATCGAAGCCGCGCGCCAGTTGGTGTGGCACGCGGCCACGTTGCGTGACGCCGGCCAGCCGTGTTTGAAGGAGGCGAGCATGGCGAAGCTGTTCGCGTCCGAGATGGCCGAGCGCGTGTGTTCCGATGCGATCCAGATTCATGGCGGCTACGGCGTCGTGACTGATTTCCCGGTCGAACGCATCTATCGCGACGTTCGTGTCTGCCAGATTTACGAGGGTGCTTCCGATATCCAGCGGTTGGTGATTGGTCGGGCGTTGGTGGGATGAGATGAAAGGCACAACCGTCTCCTGTCGTGGCGTGATGAGTGCTCGGGCCGCCGGGGGGCTCTGCTGCGCTCCGTGTCACCCGGATCGGGCTGGCGCCCGCTCCTCCTTCTTTACCTACGCGCAGCAGAGCCCCCCGCCGTCCCGAGCGGCTGCCGCCCTGCCTCTTTTGCGGCTCGACACCCCGAGCGTATCCGGCCAAGGATGGGGGGTGTCCGACTCCGTAAGTAAAGGGGGAGGACCGTGCGGCAGCACGGTCCGGAGGACATGGAGGAGTCGGACACCCCCCGTCCTTGGCACGCAGGGAGGCACGCAACGATGAACACCCCCATCGAATTCTGGTTCGACTTCACCTCGCCCTACTCCTACCTGATGAGCGAGCGCATCGACGACCTCGCCGCCAAATACGGCCGCAAGGTGAAGTGGAAGCCCATCATGCTTGGCGCGCTGTTCAAGACCACCGGCGCACAGCCGCTGACCAAGGTGCCGCTCAAGGGCGAATACAGCATCCGCGACTTCGCCCGGTCGGCGCGCTACCTCGGCATCGAATACCGCTACCCCTCGACGTTCCCGCAGATCACGCTGGCGACGGCGCGCGCCTACTACTGGCTGCACGACCGCGACTGCGGCATGGCGCGCAGGTATGCGCATGCCGCCTTCCGCGCCGCCTTCACCGCGGACCGCGACATCTCCGACCCGGCCGTCGTCGTCGAACTGGCAGCGGCGCAGGGCGCGGACGGCGCGGCACTGGCGGCAGCGCTCGGCCTGCAGGAGATCAAGGATCGGCTGAAGCAGGAATGCGATGCTGCGCTGGCGCGCGGCGTCTGCGGCGCGCCGTTCGTGATCGTCGACGACGAACCGTTCTGGGGCGCCGACCGGCTGCCGCAGATCGAGAAATGGCTGGAAACGGGAGGCTTCTGATGTCGGTCATCAAGTCGCAGATCAATCCGCGCAGCGAGGAGTTCAAGGCCAACGCCGCCGCCATGCGCGCGCTCGTCGACGACCTGCGCGAGAAGACGGAGCAGGTCGCGCGCGGCGGGTCCGAGGAGGCGCGGCAGAAGCACCTCGCGCGTGGCAAGCTGCTGGCGCGCGATCGCGTCAACGGCCTGCTCGATCCCGGCACGTCCTTCCTCGAGCTCTCGGCGCTCGCCGCGTACGGCATGTACGGCGGCGACGTCCCGTCTGCCAGCGTCGTCGCCGGCATCGGCCGCGTCTCCGGCGTCGAGTGCATGATCGTCGCCAACGACGCGACGGTGAAGGGCGGCACCTACTATCCGCTGACGGTGAAGAAGCACCTGCGCGCGCAGGAGATCGCGCTGGAAAACCGGCTGCCCTGCCTCTACCTCGTCGACTCCGGCGGCGCTTTCCTGCCGATGCAGGACGAGGTGTTTCCCGACCGCGACCACTTCGGTCGCATCTTCTTCAACCAGGCGAATCTCTCAGCGCTCGGCATTCCGCAGATCGCCGTGGTGATGGGCTCGTGCACGGCCGGCGGCGCCTACGTGCCGGCGATGTCCGACGAGTCGATCATCGTTCGCAACCAGGGCACGATCTTCCTCGGCGGCCCCCCGCTGGTGAAGGCCGCGACCGGCGAGGTCGTCAGCGCCGAGGACCTCGGCGGCGGCGACGTGCATACGCGCGTCTCGGGCGTCTGCGACCACTTGGCCGAGAACGACCACCATGCGCTGTCGATCGCGCGCCGCATCGTCGGCAACCTCAACTGGAGGAAACCGGTCGGCCTCGACATCGCCGCCCCCGAAGCGCCGCTCTACGATCCCGAGGAACTCTACGGCATCATCCCGGCCGACACCCGGAAGCCCTTCGACGTGCGCGAGGTCATCGCGCGCATGGTGGACGGCTCGCGCTTTGACGAATTCAAGGCGCGCTACGGCACGACGCTCGTCACCGGCTTCGCGCGCCTGCACGGCTACCCGGTCGGCATCGTCGCCAACAACGGCATCCTGTTCTCGGAGTCGGCGCAGAAGGGCGCGCACTTCATCGAGCTCTGCGCGCAGCGGGGCATCCCGCTGGTGTTCCTGCAGAACATCACGGGATTCATGGTCGGCCGCAAGTACGAGAACGGCGGCATCGCCAAGGACGGCGCCAAGATGGTGACGGCCGTGGCGACCGCGAAGGTGCCGAAAATCACCGTGCTGATCGGCGGCTCCTTCGGCGCCGGCAACTACGGCATGTGCGGCCGCGCCTATTCGCCGCGCCTGCTGTGGATGTGGCCGAACTCGCGCATCTCGGTGATGGGCGGCGAGCAGGCGGCGAGCGTGCTGTCCACCGTGCGCCGCGACGGCATCGAAGCCAAGGGCGGCGCGTGGAGCGCTGAGGAGGAAGAAGCCTTCAAGGCGCCGATCCGCGACCAGTACGAGACCCAGGGCCACCCGTACTACGCCACGGCACGCCTGTGGGACGACGGCGTGCTTGACCCCGCGCAGACGCGCCGCGCGCTCGCGCTCGGTCTTTCCGCTTCGCTCAACGCGCCGATCGAGAAGACGACCTTCGGCGTCTTCCGGATGTAAGGGAGAAAGCATGTACCAGAACATCCTCATCGAAGTGGACAGCGGCGTCGGCATCGTCACGCTGAATCGCGCCGACCGTCACAACGCCTTCGACGACGTCACGATCCTCGAGCTCATCGACGCGCTGACGATGATGGAGGTCGAGGAGACGGTGCGCGTCGTCGTGCTGTCCTCCACCGGCAAGAGCTTCTCGGCCGGCGCCGACCTCAACTGGATGAAGGCCGCCGCGCAGCAGGGCGAGGCCGAGAACCTGCGCGACGCGCACAACCTCGCCGAGATGCTGCGCAAGATCGCGCAGATGCCCAAGCCCGTCGTCGCTCGCGTGCAGGGACCGGCCTACGGCGGCGGCGTCGGCGTGATCGCGGCCTGCGACATCGCCATCGCCACCTTCGACGCGCAGTTCGCGCTCACCGAAGTCAAGCTCGGGCTGATCCCCTCGGCGATCAGCCCGCACGTCATCGCCGCCATCGGCGAACGCCATGCACGCCGCTACATGCTGACGGCAGAGCGTTTTTCCGCCGCCGAAGCCTATCGCCTCGGCCTGGTGCACGAGATCGTCGCCGATGCCGAAGCGCTCGACGAGGCCATCGGCCAGATCGTCGACGCGCTGCTGAAGAACGGCCCGATGGCGCTCGCCGCCTGCAAGTCGCTGATCGGCGCCGTCGCCGGCCATCCGCTTTCGCCCCACTTGATAGAAGACACCGCCCACCGCATCGCGCGCATTCGCGGCACCGAGGAAGCGCAGGAGGGCATGGCGGCGTTCCTCGAAAAGAGGAAACCCAACTGGGTTCTCGGGAGCTGAGATGTTCGACAAGATACTGATCGCGAACCGCGGCGAAATTGCTTGCAGAGTCATCAAGACGGCACGGCGCATGGGCATTCGCACCGTGGCCGTGTATTCCGAGGCCGACGCCGGCGCGCGCCACGTGCGCCTCGCCGACGAGGCGGTCTGCATCGGTCCGGCTGCCGCGCGAGAGTCCTACCTCGTCGCCGACAAGATCGTCGCCGCCTGCCGGCAGACGGGCGCGCAGGCCGTGCATCCGGGCTACGGCTTCCTGTCCGAAAACGAGGAGTTCGCCGAAGCGCTGGCGGCTGCCGGCGTCGTCTTCATCGGCCCGCCGGTGTCGGCGATCCGCGCCATGGGCCTGAAGTCCGAGAGCAAGAAGCTGATGGAAAAAGCCGGCGTGCCGCTGACGCCCGGCTACCACGGCGACGAGCAGGCGCCCGACTTCCTGCGTCAGCAGGCCGACCGCATCGGCTATCCGGTATTGATCAAGGCTTCTGCCGGCGGCGGCGGCAAGGGTATGCGTGCCGTTTACAAGTCGGAGGAATTCCTCGACGCGCTGGCCTCGTGCAAGCGCGAGGCGGCGTCGAGCTTCGGCGACGAGCACGTGCTGATCGAGAAATACCTGCAGCGTCCGCGCCACATCGAGATCCAAGTGTTCGGCGACACGCTCGGCAACTGCGTTTATCTCTTCGAGCGCGATTGCTCGGTGCAGCGTCGCCACCAGAAGGTGCTGGAAGAAGCGCCGGCGCCGGGCATGACGCTCGAGCGCCGGGCGGCGATGGGCAAGGCCGCCGTCGACGCCGCCAAGGCCGTCGGCTACGTCGGCGCCGGTACGGTGGAGTTCATCGCCAACCAGGACGGCACGTTCTACTTCATGGAAATGAACACGCGCCTGCAGGTCGAGCATCCGGTGACCGAGATGATCACCGGGCTCGACCTCGTCGAGTGGCAGCTGCGCGTCGCCGCTGGCGAGCCGCTGCCGCTGGCGCAGGAACAGCTCGCGATCCGCGGCCACGCGCTCGAGGCACGTGTCTATGCCGAGGACCCGGACAAGGGCTTCCTGCCGTCGACCGGCAGGCTCGTCCATCTGGCGCCGCCCGCCGAATCGCTGCACGTGCGCGTCGACACCGGCGTCGAGCAGGGCGACGAGATTTCGCCGCACTACGACCCGATGATCGCGAAGCTGATCGTCTGGGACGAGACGCGCGAACGCGCACTGGCGCGCATGCTGCAGGCGCTGGCGCAGTATCGCGTGGTGGGCGTGGCCAACAACATCGGCTTCCTGTCGCGCCTGGCCGCCTGCCCGGCGTTCGCGCATGCCGACCTCGACACGGGTCTCATCGAACGCGAGAAGGATTTCCTGTTCGCCGACGGCAGCGCCGAGCCGCCGCGCGAGGCCTTCCTCGCTGCAGCGCTGGCCGAGTTGCTGCGCGAGCAGGCCGTTGCACGCGAAACGGCCGCCGGTGACGAGGACCCCCATTCGCCGTGGCACCGGCGCGACGGCTGGCGCATGAACAGCGCCGCGCGGCGCGCGCTCGCTTACCGCGCCGGCGAAGTCGAGAAGTCGGTCGACGTCGCTTATGCGGCGGGCCGCGGCTTCGTGCTCGGTGTCGATGGGCATGCGACGGCGGCGGCGGGCGAGATGCTGCCCGGCAGCCAACTGCGCGCCGACCTCGGCGGGCGCCGCATCAATGCGACCGTCGTGGTTTCCGGCGAGCGCCGCCACGTTTTCCTCGACGGCCGCGCCTTCATCTTCTCCGCCGTCGATCCGCTGTTCCATGCCGGCGAAGGCGGCGGCGCCGAGGGCGGCCTGACGGCGCCGATGCCGGGCAAGGTCATCGCCCTGATCGCCAGGCCCGGCGACACCGTCGACAAGGGTGCGCCGCTGCTGATCCTCGAGGCGATGAAAATGGAGCACACGATCGCCGCGCCGAGTGCCGGCGTAGTGAAGGAGTTCCGCTATGGCGTCGGCGACCAGGTCGGCGACGGCGCGGAGCTTGTCGACTTCGAGGTCGCGGCATGAGCCTGCCGACACGAGTGAGGATCGTCGAGGTCGGCCCGCGCGACGGCCTGCAGAACGAGAAGCAGGCGGTGGCGACGGAGGTCAAGGTCGAACTCATCCGCCGCCTCGGCGAGGCGGGCCTGACGGCGATCGAGGCCACGGCCTTCGTCTCGCCGAAGTGGGTGCCGCAGATGGCCGACAATGCCGCAGTGATGGCGCACATCGAGCGCCGGCCCGGCGTCGCCTACCCGGTGCTGGTGCCGAACGAGAAGGGCCTCGAAGCGGCGCTGGCCGCCGGCGCGACCGAGATCGCCGTGTTCGGCGCGGCGTCGGAAGCCTTCTCGCAGAAGAACATCAACTGCTCGGTTGCCGAGTCGCTCGAGCGCTTCCGTCCGGTCGTCGCCGTGGCGAAGCAGCGTGACGTGCGCGTGCGCGGCTACGTCTCCTGCGTGCTCGGCTGCCCGTACCAGGGCGAGGTGAAGCCCGCGGCCGTCGCGGAAGTCGCCGGTGCGTTGTTCGACATGGGTTGCTACGAGGTCAGCCTCGGCGACACCATCGGCGCGGGCACGCCGGCGAAGGCGCAGGCAATGATCGAGGCGGTCGCGCGGCGCGTGCCGCTGAAAATGCTCGCCGGCCACTACCACGACACCTATGGCATGGCGGTGGCCAACATCTACGCTTCGCTCGAGATGGGCGTCGCGGTGTTCGATGCCTCCGTCGCCGGCCTCGGCGGCTGTCCTTATGCGGCCGGCGCCTCGGGCAACGTCGCCACCGAGGACGTGGTTTGGCTGATGAATGGCCTCGGCATCGAGACCGGCATCGACCTCGAGAAGGTGGTCGACACCGGCGCATGGATCTCGGCCGCGCTCGGTCGCGAGCCGAACTCCAAGGTGGCGCGTGCGCTGCTGGCGAAGCGGGCGGCCGCGTGAGCGAGGAGCAGCCGATTTACCAATGCGTCGGCGTCTGCCTGCCGGACGCCGACGAGGCCTACTGCATCGGCTGCGGCCGGCCGTGGGGCGAGCCGGTTGCGCCGCCGAAGCCGGCGCCGGAGATGCTGCCGGCCACCGACGATGAAGCCCCGCCTGCCTGATTCGCTGCGCGTCCTCGAGCGCGGCTGGCTGTCGTCGAACAACGTCGTCGCCATCGAGGGCGAGACGGCGACGCTCGTGGACAGCGGCTACGTCGGCCACGCGGCGCAGACCGAGGCGCTGGTGCGCGGGGCGCTCGGCGGCCGGCAACTCGCGCGGCTCATCAACACCCACTCGCATTCCGACCACATCGGCGGCAATGCCGCTATGCAGCGGGCCTTCGGCTGCGAGATCGTGATTCCCTCGGGCATCGAGGCGCACATCGCCGAGTGGGACGAGGAGGCGCTGCTGCTGACGCCCGCGCGCCAACGCGCCGACCGCTTCCGCCACGACGCGGCGATCCGCCCCGGCGAGGAGTTCGCCCTCGGCGGCCTGGCTTGGCGCGCTTGGCATGCGCCGGGCCACGACATGGAGGCGCTGGTGTTCCATTGCGAGCAGGAGCGCCTGCTGATTTCGGGCGACGCGCTCTGGCAGGACGGCTTCGGCATCGTCTTCGCCGACGTGCTCGGCAGCGGCGGCGGGCTGGCGGCGACGCGCACGACGCTGGAGATGCTCGGGCGGCTGGCCGTCGATACGGTGATTCCCGGCCACGGCGCGGTGTTCACCGACGTCGACGCGGCGCTCGCCCGCGCCTGGAAGCGCCTCGCTGCCTTCGAAGAAGACCCGGCGCGCATGGCGAAGAACGCCATCAAGGCCTGCTTCATCTTCAACTTGCTCGACCTGCAGCGGCTGCCCGTCGCCGATCTGGAGGGCTATGTGGCCGGCGTGCCGTTCTTCGCCGAGGTCGGCGCCCGCACCCTCGGCATGCAGACCGATGCGCTGTCGCGCTGGCTTTACGACGAACTGCTGAAGGCCAAGGCCATCGCCGTGGCGGACGGCTTCATCCTGCCGACGATTGCGGCATAGCGCGAAAGGGCGCTATTTCCTCCTGATCGGCTGCCACAGCACGGCGACGACGCCGATGCGCGAGGTAAAGGCGCGGGCAAGGCGGTCGCCGATCTTCATGCGCTCGCCGCCCTCGGGCAGCGCGGTCAGCACGAGTTCGGTGAGGTCCTCCTCGCGCAGGTTCGTCGCGCCGTCGCTGTGCCAGAGTTTGGTGCCGCCGCAGTCGTCGCGGTCGATCAGCAGCCGGTTGTCGACCTTCTTGTCGTGAAGGTGCACGACGATGCCGTTCGGGGTGCGCTGCGCACTCGCGATGCCGAGGGCGGTCGGCACGCGCGCATCGCCTTCGACGGTGGCGACGTCCGTGAGCGCATGCACGTCCTCTTCGTCGAGCATGTTCTCGCCTTCGGTGTGCCAGACGCGGAAGTTGCCGCTCGGCTCGATCTGGATCAGCAGGGTGTTGTCGGCGGCTTGCGCGGTGGCCGTCAGGGCGAGGACGGCGAGCGCCAGGATCGTTCTGGTTATGGTCATGGCGGGCAACTCGGATCGGGGAGCGGAAACATTACTCCGATTGCCCGGGTCGTCAATCACCCGTCCAGGCGACGCGCGGCCTGGGTTTTCCCCTGCCAACCCCAGGCGTCGGCGGGGAGTTCGCGCACGATGACGTAGCTGGCGGCATCGATGCGGCCGAGGATGGCCTCGGCGGCCGCGAAGGCCGCGGCGATGAAAGCGGCCTTTTCGGCGGCGGTGTTGGTGCCGGCGGTCACATTCGCTTCGACGCAGAAGGTGGCGCGGCCGTCGGCGCTGACGGCCGTGCCGCCCACGTGCCAGTGGTGCGGCGCGACGCAATGGACGACGGCGGCCGTCAGCTCGCGCTGCTTGTGCAGCACGTCCACGACGAGATCGGCCATGCGCGCGGCGAAGCGCTCGATGTTCGCAGGCAGGCAGGGGCCGGCGAGCCGGATGTCGATGAGGGGCATGGGCGGTCTCCTAGCGCAGCAGCGGGCTGGGGAACAAGGCGAGCGCCGGGAAGCCGCGGCCGAGCCGGAACAGCGGCTGGTTCGTCGCGACCGGCGCCGGGCGCCCGACGCTGAAGGCGGCGGGTTGGAGCGCCGAGACGACGAGCGGCCCGCTGCCGGGCACCTCCCAGCGCTCGCCGGCGCGCAGCAGCACGTCGCCGTGGCCGTCGAGGGTGATCCAGAGTTCGCCGGACTCGCAGACGAGGCGGTGGCCCGCGACGTCGGTCAGCGTCAGCAGTTCGCGGCGCGTGTGTTGCGTGATCCTGGCCATGGTTCTATCCTTCCATGCGTAGAGAGCATTCATCATTACCGCGATGCAACGATATGATCTGTAAAGTCGGATGACAAACGATGATTACGAATGCAAACGATGAGTAAAACGCATGCATGACCTGCGCAGCCTGCCGTCGCTGGATCCGCTCAAGGGCTTCGAGGCCGCGGCGCGGCTGGGCAGCTTCACCAAGGCGGCGGCCGAACTCTTTCTGACGCAGTCGGCGATCAGCCGGCAGATCGCGACGCTGGAAGATCAGCTCGGCGTGCGCCTGTTCCGCCGCGAGGTGCGCCGCCTGACGCTGACGCCGGAGGGCGAGATCCTGCAGCGCGCGGTCGGCGAGACGCTGTCGCGGCTGGCGGAGGTCTGCGCCGGGCTCAAGGCGGCGCAGCGGCGGCCGCGCGTCACCGTCTCGGCGGCCGTCAGCATCGCCTCGCTGTGGCTGGTGCCGCGGCTGGCCGCCTTCCAGGAAGCCGAGCCCGACCTCGACGTGCTGATCTCGGCAGACAACCGCCTGATCGACCTCGAGCGCGAGGGCACCGATCTCGCGCTGCGCTACGTGGCGCCGGAAGCTGCCCCGCCCGGCGCCGTCGTCCTGTTCGACGAACTGGTGTTCCCGGTCGCCAACCCGCGGCTCGCGGCCGCGCTGCCGCCGGTGCTGAAGCCGGAGCATCTCGCGCAACTGACGCTGCTCGCCTTCGAGAGCGCCAACAAGACGCCGTGGTTCGAGTGGGAGCCGTGGCTGCAGGGGCTCGGCCTCGGCCAGGCGGCGCCGAAGGCCGTGCTGCGCTTCAACCAGTATGACCAGCTGATCCGCGCGGCGGAGGACGGCCGCGGGCTTGCG
>Ga0075012_10000775_pt1 | contig 33467 bp, 55 predicted proteins | sample All_14_2_FD_71474 | JGI IMG/M metagenome (GOLD analysis project Ga0075012, IMG submission 71474) | Freshwater microbial communities in response to fracking from Pennsylvania, USA - Allegheny Zone_MetaG_DW_15 | ecosystem: Environmental > Aquatic > Deep subsurface > Groundwater > Drilled...
AGCTTATCTGGCTGTTCACTTGTAGTCATCCGACTTGTTAATTGGTGAAGCGACTGACTTATGCCGTAGTGTCGTGAGAGCCTATCATCTCTATATTCGCTTCGTGATGTCATAACCTTTGTTGGTTATGCTCTAATGATAGCACAAGGGTATAGTAAAGTCAACTCTAAAATTTACCAACGTAGCGGCGTACCTTATATTCAGATATATTGTGCTTTATAGCTAACCTTTTTATGTCGCCTCGCATACCCTTATATTCGCTCCTTATTGTTAAGGCTATAGCGCTCGTCTTTTCAGCATACTTATCGTAACCGCCTACGATCCTACTAACTAGACTAACACTCATATCGTACTTTTTTGCAAGCCTAGTCATGTCTCCTGGTTCTGAGTTATAGTCACCTTTCACCATCTTGTAATAATCTGGCATTGTTTCGTCACTATAGGGGCTGAAGTTGTTACGTACGTGAAGTTTATTGTCTATGGCGTGTTGTTTGTTATCTTCTCTACTTAGCCACTCCAGATTACTAACAGAGTTGTTCGTCTTAAAGCCGTCTTTGTGGTTTACAGTCTCAAGTTTACTTGGGTTAACGATAAACTCACCTGCAACTACCCTATGTGTTAAAAAATAGCGGCGTGTACCATCTTTCAGCAGAATACTTACCCTCATGTACCCGCTGTTATTTACCTGCTGAGCTAACATCCTATAGTGGGTATGTCCAGGTTTTTTTATAAATACGTTGCCGTTAGTGTCTACGTACGTATACAAAGACCCGTTTACTTTTCTTATTTCGTACACTTTTTGCCTAACTAAAATACCCCGACAGCTCGAACTATCGGGGTATTTTTGTAATCAATTGACTTGTTGTAGTTTCGAGCCTACAACTATATTGTAGCAGTTTACGCTAAAATCATGGCTAGTTTTTGCTTATATTTAGCTTCTACCTCTATAAAGTCGTTTAACTTGTACTGCTTAATCGTGCCTTTTAGTGCCAAAAAGCCTTCAATTTCCTCACGTGTATAACCCTCGTCGAACATAAATAGTGTATACGCAGCATAGTTCCCCCCTAAGCCCATTGGAGGCTTCTGGTTGCAGTGACCACACTGTGAGTAAACTATCTGCTCGTTGAATAGTACCGCGTTCCCTCTACCAGGAACAAAATGTCCAGCTTGAAGTTCCTTACGAGGCTTTGGGGTCTTACAAGTGACACATACGCCCAGTTCTGGGTCGCCAGTGAACCTCAGACAATCTCTGGTCCTGATATAAAGGCTGAATGCATCCCACGCCTTACCTTTAGCTAAAGCTCTAGGTGTAGACTTTTTACGCTTTTTTATTATACTTTTATTTACTGCACCCCCAATTGGAGATGCATCTCTTGAAGCCTTTAGGGGCTTCTTGTTTTTTATAGGCTTCTTAGGCTTATGCCACATTTTTGTGTGGAACAGTGACCCACATTCGTTACAGGGTTTAGACTTGATAGTTGAGTTAGCTCTTTTTACCATAACGCGACTCTGCTCCAGCCTTACCTGCCTTGGATGCTAGGTCTTTGTTAGTGAAGGGTCGTCCTGTTGATTTTCGACCGCCAACGACTCCATGCCCTTTTTGACGAGCAAGGTAAAAGTCCCAGGCTTCGACTTCTGAAAGTTCTGGGTGTTCACGTCTGATGTTTTTAATGATTGTCAGACGGGTTTTTTCCGATCGGGATAGTTCTGTCATTTAGGTTTCCTCTTTAGTTATATAGCCAGCGAAAGTATACTTGTTCTTCCGTCAGTAGCCCGTGTCTTACTGCTTCTGCGTATTTAGCTTTAAAAGCGTATAGGTCTAGTAGCATTTCTTCTAAATTCATATCGGTTAACCCCAAATAACTAAAACTATAACAACGACAGCCCAGGCGACCCAAAATACCGCTTCACTCTGGTTTTGGTTAAATATTTTATTCTTGCTCATACTATCCCTCTTCTGTTGTGTTAAGCATTAGAATGTTATCCTTGCTCGCCTCTTTCTTAGTATCGAAGAATTCTACACCTAACTTGTCAGCTGTCGTATTGTAATAGCTATAACCTTCTTTGTCGTTGAGTTTGTTGATTGGCTTTTCACTGATTTGTAAAGTAACGTCTCCTTTGTAGTTCGTTCCTATGCCAAGTACCCATACTGGTTTTGTAATCCTCTTCTTAATCATGTATGACTTACCGCAGTTAGAGCAGTTATTCTCACCAGACCAACCATCTCCAATCCGCTCTCGACCACATCCACTACAAAACTCTAAATGTGAATGTTCGGTTATTCTCTTAAAGAACCTGTCTCCAATTTGTATTTTGCTCATTACTTATCATCCAATCCGTTATTTGGTTATACCAAGTTCTTTCAATCTCGCCTTTACCGGTCGCACTTTTGCTAGGTTCTTCTGGCAAATCATAGATACATTGCCGTTTAATAGATAGCCTTTTTCTTCTTTGAACTCAATAATTTGCTTTATTGCACGTTCAATTGCTTTCGCTTCACGTTCTTCTACTTCGTCTTGCTTTATATCTCTATGAAAGTTACTCATTTATCCTCCTATACACTTGGGGTTAGTTATTAAAAAGGTATGGCTAAATCGTCTAGGTTAATAGGGTCACTGCTAATATCTTCCAGCACTACATCGTTAGTTATTTTCTTGTTAAAGTCATGGGTGAGTTCGTTGTCTGACTTAGGGGCGATGTCGTCGGCTGTTTGAATAATTCTGTTCTCGTCGATCGGGTTTACGTAAATGCGTCCGTCCCAATCTTTGCTAATCGGCAGTGTATCTATGTTCATGTACATATTTGAAAAGTGGGGGCTTGCGAATAATACCCCGATTTCAGAGTATCGGTTCTTTGTTTTTCCGTCCTGCTCGTACTCGCCTGTTTTGACTCGTAGGCGTGCGTATATCTTTGGTTTACTGTCGTCCATATTCCTCCTTAAAATGCTAGGCGTGCTGCCAGCTCGTTTACTTGTTTAAGTATAGCGTCCTCAAATGACTTAATTTCGGCTATTTCATCTTCAATTTGTTCTCGGTAAATATCGAATTGTATAAACGATAACGCAGGCATTACGTCAGTCCCAAGGCACACAGTATGTCTTTTAAGCTTATCGTTTGTTACAAAGGCTTTCACAGCCTGTAAAAAGTATTCATCGGGTAGTTTATCTTCGTCCCAGGCACGTATGATTTTATGGCTGTCTGGTGCTTTCGCTTCGACTGACCACGTTTCATCTTCTGTTTCAGCGTCAGGGCTAAAAATGCTATCTGGGTTGTCGTCACGCTGCCAAATAATGCTGCGCTTTTGAACTTTTACTTTGTTAGCCTTTTCAAACTCTGCGATAATCTCTGATTCCAATAGGTGTCCCCTAACCATCATAGAGAATGGTTGCCCGTTGAGCCGATCGGCGTAGTCGTTTGGGGTAATCGGTCGAGCAATACGTTCAGCGACTAATTTATAGAAGCCGTCCTTCTTTTCGCCTTGGGCTTTAATCTCACCTAAATCTTGTGGTGTGAGCATTGCAAGAACTTCTCCAGCTTTTGCTTTTGGGTCTACCTCAACGCCTTTGCTGGTAAGATACTCAACCGCTGTTTCGCGTGTTACGGTACGTGCAGGGTAGAGGTCTTTCATTGAACTACCACCTGACTTACCTAGTTTGAAGTCTTGCCATTCTTCGGTGTTTTGTGCGATATTAATTACTTTCATCTAGTTCTGCCTTTTTATCGTTTTTAGCTTTAATGACTTCTGGTATTACACGAACGCTTGCTTTTAGGTTCATGAATATTTGCCGCAAGGCTTCAGTGTTTTTTGCTTGTTTTATCTTTTCTATTGCTTCTTTTGCTAGTTCTTTAGATTTATCGGTATACATTGGGCTAAACTCTAAAGTGTCTTTACGATTCAGATTACCGCCAAAAATGTCACCAATTTTATCTGCCGCGTCTTTGATTGCAAAACTTTCTGCTGCTGGTAGGCCTTTAGCGATTGCATCACTTTTAATGTGGATTAAGTCTGCTGCGCTTTCTCCTTTATCGGTTTGGATTGCAATAGCTCCAGTACCGTCTTGGTAAGTCCATCCGCCGATAGGTTGCTTGTAGTGAAGCCTAACGGTGACATAGATAGAATTAAGCATTTGTCCTTCACGCAAAATTTCAACTTTATATTCTTGAAATATCCGCTTTAAAAGGAGCTCTACTTTATCAATCGGTAGATAGTCTACATTCTTTGCAAGTGGGTGTTCTTTAATCCAGCTTTTTGGTGGTGCTTGGTTGATAAACTCCAAAAACTTGTCCATCTTTTCAAATTGGATAAGTTCGTTACTTTCAACGAGCTTAATTAGTTCACTCATGTAATCCTTTCGTCATAAACCTTTATACTCTCTAATTTTAGCACAAGGGTATAAATAAAGCAAGTGTGATATAATGCTTTTAGGCGAGACTTTCACTCTTTTTGCGTGATGTCATAAACCTTGTCTCGTCTACTGCCCCTGGTTGCCCACCTGCTAGGGGTTTTTATGTTGCTTTTGAAATCAACTTATGCTTAAATCAACACATAGCCTAGACTCGTACTTTACCCACCTTTTAGGACAATGATATGTACCACTAATCTAGGTAACAGTGGGCAAACAAACAATTTATAATAGGACGCGAACTATGCACTACATATAGCGTCCTATTTTTGTACCCATTTTATCCACAACAAACTTATGGCTACTTGTAATGAATGATTATTTACTGTACAATGAATGACTAAGCAGGCATTTACGTCAAATAGTGTAAGCCCTGCCCAAGATAACGCCAGTTAGGGGTTGCATTATTGTCCACACTCGTATATATTAAGAGGTGACGTAGATGCCGACCGCCTAGCAATAGGCGGTTTATCTTTTGCCAAAGCTACGATCGGGCTAAAGGCAACCATAATCAATATTAGTCTTACCCCCAACAAACGGGCTTTTTAAGGATGCTTATGACAACTAGGAAAGAACTTCTTGAGAGCGAGTACCGAACAACTGTACAGCTGTCAACTGAACAATTGGGATTAAAACCAACTGTACAACTGTCAACTGATAATAATGAGGTGGACCAGCTCTACGCACAACTTAAGGACTTGGTGAACGATAAATTCAAGCCATGGTACTGTAAACAGTTTTATAACTTAGGACGCGATAGGACGCTCATACTAGCCGCACAGGCAAGGGCTGACTACACAACAAGCCCCCAAAGGCTGTTCAGCTACCTACTTAAAAGAGGATAGTGCTATAATTACCAAGGCAGTAAAAAGTAAACCCCCGTACAAAGCGGGGGTTCTTTTAATCCCAGCGAGGGTTGTTACCTTTTAGGATAGGTCTTTGTAAGTCGATCGCCTGTACAGCAAGCATAGCAAGGTCTGACTCTATTTTATGTGAGCGTGGGTCTCTTGCGGCTGCTTCCATTGCAAACATTAAGTTGTCCATAGACGAGAACAACTCAGGAGTAGGCTGAAACTCTCTGATAGTCCTTCTGAGAGCGTGAAAGCCTAAGATAGGGACAGGAGGACATACGCGGTGTATTTCATTGTGTACGTCTCTGTCTATTCTTGGTATGAGTGACGGTGTTTCTCTAAGTGCTTTGGCTTCGGGGCGCAATGACCACTCTTGTTTGTTATGTAAGATGTGGTGTCCGTCCCTCTGCATCAGTCCGAGCCTAAGATAATGTTATTATTCTCGACAGCTATAATAGCCTCACCACCAAGTAGTCGTCGATATAAGTCGTGGTTAGCTATGTTTAGCTCTGAGACTGGTTCAAGGAGGTTGAGGTCTTTTTCCATAGTTTCATTATACTACTTGTGTCAAATAAAATAAGCCCCTTTCTGAATGAGGCTTATTTCTGGTACAGCATTGGCTAACCTGTGGATGCCTAGCCTTTTGTTAAAGCTAGTATGGGATTGTGTCCCCCGTCTCCAATGTGGTCTGTACCGTGTAATTCACACCACGTTCATAATAGCAACAACCCCCCTGATTAATCAAGAGGGATTATTACTTATCTGGACGATACCCCGGAACACTCTTAGTATACCACTATTTATAGTCAGGTGTAGTGGCTTTTCCTAAAAGAATACCAAGCTTAGGCCACTTCTTTTCAAGCAAGCGAACAACCGTATAGTAAACGGCTGTCAGAAGCCCTGTAAGCCCCACTATAAGCCCTGTCTGTGTTTCAGCGTCTATTTGTACTCCTAGTGTTACAAGCCACGTTACGAGTGCTCCTACGACTATAGGCACAACGGTTCTAATAAGTGACGTAAAATAGTTGTTCATTTACTTGTCCTCCACGTAGAGCGTTGCTCCATCGTACTTTTTAAATTTACTCGGCTTGGTTAAAGTATCTTGTTTAAAAGTATATAAGTCGTCAATGACGGGAAGTACAAGTGTACCGTTTGACTTCATATCTGTTTTCCATGCTTTAGAGCGAACAACTGCGTCTTTGTATGGTGCAGCATCTAACCCTATCTCTTTCCACTTCTTATAGTCTTCGTATTCTGCGGGTGTTAAGTACACGTCGTTACCTCCTTTTGGTCTAAGAATACCAATAACCTTACTTGGGTCAATCTTTCGCTTCCTAATAGCGTCTCCGCCTTTCCCTTGTCCATTTCCTGTCTGTCCGTTCTGTTCAAGGATTTGTGAGCCTTCTAACCCTACACCGATATGTTCTGGACTAGTACCAGCTGTATCAATAATAACAATGTCACCAGGACGTATACTCTTGTCTGTTACCTTGTCGAATTTAGCAAGAACAGAAGGTTTCGTCTTGATCCAATACTCTATAGCGTCACCATACGCCCCAATAGGAAGTCCAAAGACTTCATTTAGGTAAACTGTTGTAAGGTCTGTGCATTGGTAAATAGCACCTTCAGGGTAGTTGTCTATGTCTACCCTTTTGCCTTCCCACCTATTTACGAAGTCGTTTAGAGCCATTGTTTTTACCCTTCGGTGGTATATTGTAGATTGATATAACAAAGGCAACTAACCCAGCAAACACCCATGCTAGACTACCTACCACAAAGTTTACGCTCCTGAGCAGTTCTAGCTGGTCCATAGGCGCTCCAATACTTAATAGGTATAAGTAAGCAATTCCAGGCATATTTGTCACTACAACGCTTGAAAGTAAGAATGTTACCATTACTCGAATAAAGTTAAATCTGTCATCTTTCGCGTCAAAGTTCGCCATTAGCTGACGAGTAAGAACAATGGAGAACAAAACAACCGCAAGACTTCTACTAATAAGTGCAAATAACACTTCATTAAATTCGTTCATTTTCGCCTCCCCATCGCATAATACAACTTAACTGCTAGGTCTCTAGAGTCTACACGGTCTATGGCTTTATTAGCCTTAGTCATTACAACAGTTGCTTTGTCTAACTTTTTGAGGGTTGCAGCCATAATATTATCGGCTTCTTTTTTCTTAGCTTCGTCATATTCACGACGTTTTTTCGCGTTGAAAAAAAACATACTACTTACCCCGCTTATCGTTAAGCTTGAGGACTTCATTGAGCCTCGCTCCAAACGCTACTGTTTTTTCTACCAACACAGCGGCTTTGTCGCTGAAGTCTTTGGCATCCTGTACCCGCGCTGCTGATGTTAAGTCTTTGTCTTTGTTGACCTTCACAAGCTCGCGCCAGAGTATACCAATAACTGTGAGTAAAGGAGTTAGTATCGCCACTATGACTGCGATTTCTTCGGTCGTAAAGTTGATACCGCCCTGCATTAGTCATCTCCATCCCCTAAAACCGTAAATGGTTGCCATCGTCTATCACCTATGTTTCTCCAGAACGAGTTACCCTCGGAGTCTTGTGCCAGATTATCAACCATTTCACATACTTACCCTCCTAGACTATCTCGCCCATAACGAAGGCTGAAATGTACGCGCCGTTAGTATTGATTGAAGGACTTGCTGCAGATGTGAGGGTAAGCCCTGCAGAAACGGTATTAGAACCAGACGCAAGGTCAATAACAGCAGAGAAGCTACGAACCGTAGCACGTGATGAAGCGTTACCAGCTGCTGCAGAAGGAGTAAAGCTGGCAACAACTGTACCACCAAGTCGTATTTGAGGTTGAAATTCAAAGTCGGTCGTCGAAGAACATCCAATACTGACTGTAACCAAGGCTTTACATGCTGTAGCAGTATTGAAGCTTAAAGATAGTCCGTTTGCTGCTAAGTTTTGGCTTGAGTTAGTAGGAGTAATAATAGACCCATTTGTTGCAGATAGCATGTTAGCCTGTAGGGTAGACCAGTCAATCTTAGAGTCAGTCACTGAAGTGTTTGCTAACTTTGAACCAGCAATAGCAGCACCAGATGCGATATTAGAATTATCTAAGTTACCGTTAATCTCACTTACGATAGTGGTGATAGGGGTATTATAATCTGCCGCGTCGATCGTTTCACCGTCGCTAGGCAGAGATACAGATATATTAGCCATTTAAAAGCCTCCTTGTTGCATTAGTGCTTGTTCTAGTGATGTGGGTGCTGTTCCGCCTTGACCGTAGAACATGACATTCTCGCGTGCAGCGTTAAGTCGTTGCCTTAGAGCGTTAAACTTAGCCTGCGCCTCCTCTGGCGAGTCCTGTAACGTCGGAAGTGCCTGGATAATAACACGTGCATCAGCGTCCGATACTGTTCCAGCTCCAGAACCAGCCAAAGCCTTAGCAATTTGAGTAACACTTGCCTGTGAAAGACTGTTATATACGCTTGCGTTCTTGTCAAAGCCAGCAGAACCAGCAATATTTTGGATAAAGCCACCAACACGTCCTGAGCCGCCACCAGCGCTATTAAATAAATCCTCAAGCTGGTTAAGGGTGTTCTCTGCGTTGTCTGCGCTTGCAAGGGCGCTTTGGTTAGACTGTGAAAGTTCAGGCTGTTCTATTGCTGATGCGCCAAAGACTTGTTCTAGCGTCTGGTAATAGTTGATGTACTGGTCAGCATTAGCAGGGTCACGTTGAATATCGTAAAGAAGGTTATCACGACCGTAAGGGCTTGCATTTTGAGGCTGATTAGTGTACGATTGACCCATGTTAGCAGCCATTGGAACATTCATACTTTGTGCAGTATTAGTCGCCATTGGGTTGCTTATACCTAACGACGACTGATTAATGTTGCCTAAAGTAGGTTGACCTTCTCCCTGTAGCGCATCAAATCCAGTTGATACTAAATCTGCACCGAACTGTCGTCCAGCGACCCTCGGAAGGCTCATTGTGTTGACAGTGCCTTGACCTAATTGAGATAGTCTTGAACTTAAGCTTTCAGCTCCTTGGTTAAGTGCGCGTCGCCCAGCTTGACTGTTAATGGCTTTAGTAGCCGCAAATCCAGCAGCAGCGCCAATAGGGTTAGCAGTTGCACCGCCAGCAACACCTGCGCCAAGCAAACCTGTAAGGTTAGCAGGTAAGCTACCGCGACCAAGTTCATCCTGTTTAAGGGCTATATCCTGCAGCTGTCGAAGCTTACTCAACTCTTGACCGACGTTTTTAAGAGTTCCCGTTGGGTCAGACTTCTGCAGAACTTCTCGTATTGCATCGGCACTACGTTTATTAACGTTATACCTAGCAGGGTTAGCGGCTTGCTGCGTGTAGTTAACTAAACTATCGAACTCTCGGCGGATAGCGTTAAGAGTAGTCCCGTCAACAACGGCATTTTGACCGAACTGCTGTAGCACCGTTTGTTTTTGTGATTCAAGGGCGTTAGCCAGGTTCTTATTGTCTTGCACGGCCGACTTTTTAAGAGTAGCTATTTTAGTGTCAAAAGCCCTTGCAACGTCATCGCGCGATACTTGACCGATATTTTGGGTTAGTTGTGTAAACTGTTCTTGTAGTGGGTTAATGCCTTTAACGCTAATATCATCCGCTGTAGCGAACCCATAGCGGTTAATTGTTTTTCCTGCGTCCTCACCAAACTTCTTTTTAAAGTTAGACGTTTGGCTTGGGCTAAGCCTAAACTGTTTAACTGCAAGATCGTCGGTAACTCCTGCGAGCCTTTGTCCACTTTGGCCAATAGTTCGTGATAATAGCCCAGGTCGAGTCAAAGCTGTTTCAGCAGCAGTTCGTGCGGCTTGTCCACCTGCGCCTGTAACTAGGGCTTTACCAGCTCCGCCGATCGCCCGTGCAGCTCGAATAGGAGGCGCAGCAAATGCACCGCCTAGTAAAGCTTCTTGACCTACGTTTTTAAGTACATCCTTCTCGCCAGTAATAACGTTCTCTGCAAGCTCACCTGCACCAGAACCAGCACTACCGCCAAGGATAGCACCAAGGAGTCCACCAATAGCCGTTCCCACAACAGGGACGACAGAACCAATAGCAGCTCCACCAGCAGCACCAGCAAGAGAACCAGCAATACCACCACCCGTAGATAGTTGGTCAGTCCAGAACCCTTTTTTAGGTTGACTAGACGGCCTAGTTGATTTAAGTGACTGGCTTACCTGTGCAAGTGGGTTATTGACGTTGTCTCCTGGTCGTCCACCAAGCGATATAGGCCCTCTATCCTGCCACATTATGCTATTCTCCCAAAGTCAGTTGTCCTCGGTGCTTGATAGCCGCTAAAGACGTAAGGATATCGTTGAGTAAAGTATTGAATAGCTGTTTCAAATTGTCGAGGTTCTTGAATGGTTCGTAGCTTATTGTAAATGTCTGCGGCGACCTTGTTACCACCCGAACCAATAGTGTAGAGAACATCTCGGATGTCCTGACCTGTTTCGCTTGCGTACTGACCAGCGGTAATTGGTTGTCCAGACGCGCTAAAGAACTTATAATTTCCGCCCGTACCCTCAACACGAGGTGCGGCTGTTTGACCACCGCCAAGAATGCTCTGCAAAGAGCCTAGTGTTGGTGATGCAGAAGCGGCTGCGCTTGCTGCGTTTGCCCGTGCAGTTTCAGCCCTGTCTTGTTCAGTCTGGTAAATGCTCTGCGCTAGCGTATCTCTACGTTCGTTGATGCCTAGGATTGCGTCTTGGAGTCCCATAGCTTTCTGTTGGCCTTGTTGTCGTAAGCCTGCAAGTGCAGGGGCGTAAGTTGTAGCAGCGTATTTTGCTTGCTCACCAAGAGGTATTCCAGAAAATCCTAGCCCTCTGCGTCTAGCACCAGATACTATGTCGTCGTAAGCAACGTCTTTTTGGGCATTTAAAGCTTGCTCTTGAGACGCAATCTCTTGAGGTATAAGCTGTTGTTGGCTTTGCAGAGACTTGACCTGAGGGTCAAAAGTTGAGCTTAGTTCCGAAACAATCTGTTGTAGTGTTCGAGCTGCCATATATTCCTACATAGCCCATGTTACTGTAATTATATCACGAAAAACGTAAGTGCAATACGATTTATCAAAAAGGTGCAAGAAAAGTTCTTGCGTATCCAGTAATGGTTCTCGCTGTTGACTCAGTTGTAAGTGGGTCGCTATAAGGGTTTCTAATAGTTGCTTGCATTCTAATGCTAGCACTGTTGAGCCTGTATATCAGTACCTCTATGGAGTATAGGGCATTTGGGTCTCCTAAAACAGTACCATTTGTTGCATAGGAGAATGTTCCGTTTGGGATTGAGTAAACTGTATCGTTTGTCGATATTTTAATGGAATATATCGTGACCGATCCAAGGTTGCCTATAGCTAAGTCGCTAATGTAAGTAACGGCTGCGGAGGCTGCTAAAACAACAGAACCAGGAATACTAAGAGCAATGCTTTGTACACTTGCATCGTTTTTTAACGAAGCAAAGTCGCTAGTTATTTGCATTTTTTTAACTGCTTGACCCATTACGTAGTACCGTCCTCTAAGTATATTCTATACTCTATTGCGTCGTAGTTATCGGCGTTGTTTCTTGTTATTTGTGTTGTCGACACTGATATCCCTGCTTCAGCAAAAGAAAATGGCGGTATGTATTGAGTTAAAACGTTAGGGCTATAAGAACCAGATAAACTAATATAGCCCCATCTTAAAACTGTTGGTATGTAACCAAGGTTATGGTCAAACGACTGGTTAAGTCCATCCAAGTTTCCGACAAAAGCCAGCTTCATATAGTTAAAATCAGTTGACAGTATAAGATTATCCGATTGATTACTGGTGTTTTCAACAACTGCGTCAATACTAGCAGTACTTGGTATATAGCATATGACTCGGTAGTAAACAGTTTGCGTCGAGCCAGAGTTATTATACCTAGTAATCGTTACGTTTGTTGAATCTGCTTTAATATCGTAGTACTGACCACTTGGAAAAGTAACAAAACTTCCAACGCTTTGAGCGTAGGTTGCATCAAAATTATTATTAACCGTTGAAAAGCTAGAATCGTTACTCCAAAAAAGCAACGGCAATGGAGCAAAAGGTAGACCATGCGGAATAGTTATTGGTGTAAGGTCGTTGGTCGTTCCGTCTGGCACAGATTGGCTTCCTTCACGTAAGAATACTATTTGGTCGTTTGGGTAGTCAGAGTTAAGCAAAAACTTCTTGGGGTCGGTCATTATGCACTCAATTCGTCAATTACGTCTACCCCGTCTATAGATATCCATGAACCAGGGCGACCGTCTACGGGGTGTTGCCCGAACAGCGCTCGTCTTAACCCAGTATCGTCACTAATAAGAAGCCCATAGCGCCCTTCCATGTATTTCCCCGTGATTACGGCGTTTACGTTATTAGCTGACTTAAATACTTTTACTTGCTGTTCTTTGTTAAGGGTGCGAATCATGTCGTTCACTTGACCATAGTTTTGGTTTGTAGAGTTGCTTGTATTCAGAGGACGAAGGCTCATCGTAGTCTCCTGGTTTGCTGAACTAAAGTATGTCCAAGGAATAGATTTGGTTGCCTTGTGGCGTTATGCGTGTATCTAATGGCAGTACGGCGGTATTCGCCAGGAATATAGAGATATGACTGCGTTTCGGCTGATGCACCATACGTTGCGCCGCCGCCATAAATCACGCCTGAGCCGTATGTTAGTCCTGAGCCCTGTACATTGGGGTTATCGTAAGTCGTCCAGTTATCTCTTAAATCGTAAGCATACTGACAGGTAATTGTATAGTTACCACTTTGTCCACCAAAGCGCGGTTGCCAATCTCTTGTTTCCTTGAGAACTGCAGGTGATAACCCAATAATATAATGTGTCTTAAGCTCAAAGTCTATGTCGCCGCCCAAGTTCGTATAGTCGTTTGACGGGTTCTCCTGCCAGTAGACTTGACCTATCTTAGAACTTGCAACAAGTAAAGCGTCGTCGTCTCTGTAGGCACTAAACGCTCTTTGTACAAAACTATTTGTGTCGTAGCTTTCGGTTGTTCCTCCGTCATCTCCGTAGTTAAGAGAGAACACGTAACAGGCGCTATTAGACGACTCCCCTGCGGGCGTGGACCACACATACAGTCGCCCGTTATTGACTACCAAACAGGCATCGTCTTTGTTCGGCATATCCACAATCTCTTGGTAAATGTCAGCACTCATTATTTGCGCTTCTGAACCGTTTGAACGATATACCCCGTCACTAGACAAAAAGTATATGAAGTTGTTATCAGCAGTTACCGTCTCTTGCGAGTATGTGCCTTTTTGGTCTGGCGCTTCGTCCAGTGAAAAGGTGGCGTTATCATCACCAGCTAAAATGAACTTATTTTTAAGTGTTTGTATAATCAAGTATCCGTTTAGAGACTTTAAGGCTACAACGGGATCGCCCGTTTTTGGAGATGGTGCGTAGATAAAGTCAGTTGAGGTAAAAGTCTCGTAGTCTGCAAAATTTGAGTAAGCAACCTTGTTTGGGTCAGACGACTCTACTAGGAACAGAAGCCCCTTGTGTATACAAAGAGTTGTGTAGTTTGTTGAGTTGACTTGCGATTCAGTTGTGAAGTCCCACTTACGAAGCCCATCGTATCCGTTAACGTAGTAAACTATGTCGTTTACTGTTACGAACCTGTAGTGTGTGGCAGAGGAGCTTAGCCCAGATTTAATGGTAGTAAGTGCGCCTGTTACATCGTCAACAGAGTAAAGTACTGTTCCTTGTACAAATAGGGTCTTTTTTGTGCCGTCGCTCTTGTATGCGCGGTGCAAGCCCTTAATACCACCGCTTGTTGCGTAGTGTTGCCTAAAGTTCATAGCATAAGACGTAGACGACCAAGTTACACCAGAGTCAGTAGAGGCAAGCGCCGTTGTTTCAGCGGTAGTGCTAGACCAACTATACGTGTTGCTTCCAATAGCTTGCACGTACACAACTATCCAGTAGTTACTGGTGGCGGTTAGTTCGGGTGCTTCTGCAAACCTTGCTGTTAGGTATTGATAGCTGCTTGTTATGTCTGAGGCTTTGATTGATGACCTAGCTAGTCTTACGCCTGGGGCGCTTGATACGTTGCTCCATACCTCGACAATGACCGTTCCAGTTGCCCCTGTGGTGTTTTTTAGGTTCACTTCTATCTTTTCAAGTCGCTGTGTAACTGCAGAGGTAAAAACTTGAGCAAATCTTATAGTAGTGCTAAAGTCTTTATCTGCCGCGCCCGTTGTTGACGTTATTGCGTCGTCCTGAGTTGACCCTGCCGCTGCTGAGTGAAAATCTATTCCCTTTCGGGTTTCGTATTCACCAAGAGTAAGTATTCTTGCGTTCTTAGCAAGCCGCCACTGGTTAACACCCCCACTTTTTAGGTTAAACTTGTCGTTTGATAAAAAAGAGTTATACCCAAGGCTATAGTCGTTCAGCTCATACGTCTGAGTAGGGCTTGTAATCCTTGGAACACTAACTGATGCGCGTTTAGCCCAGGGCATATGTGGCCTCCTTAAAACAGTCTCTTGCCAACAGCATACTTGTTAATTCTCATTCGGGTTGGCATACCAACCTGTGCTTGGCTATACTTAACAACAAGTTTTTGGAGGATTTCATCGTACTTGTTTTGCAGTATTGCTGCTTGGTCATAATTATCTTTCACTTGAAGCACCCGATATGCAGCGCCCATGACAAGTAACTCCTCAAACTCGCTTGGTAGGTCTGGGACATCACCGTCTACTGTTAATAGAGCAGGCTTTTTGTAGTATCGGAGCGTTACGGAGTAGGTGTTAGCTGGAGACGGAAATACGTTAATAGTTTCAGCAAAGTAATACCACTTGCTAGGAATGTTAGGTGGCCATGTTGTTGTGTTACTTACATTTGGGTAAAGAGCGTCAATCTGGCTCACATCCATATACTGGATAACCTGCTGTGTACCCGCGTTGTTAAGCACTAAGTCAAGTGCCTGTACGTAGTTAGATGGTAGACCGCTGCCGTTTGTGATGTCAGCTACGCCAGTTGCTAGAGTGTAGTTTTGAGAGGCTTGAGTAAAAGGTAAACGATATTCGTTAAAGACATCGTTTTGTGCATCGTTCAAGTAACTAATAATTTCAGTGCTTGAATAGCCTGTGTCCCTTACTCTTTGCTGTACTCGGGTTACTAAATCGCCTGTAGTGTAAGCCACAAGATGCTCCATAGCCCATGTATGATTGTATTATAGCATAAACTTAGTCACCGAGAACAAGTAGATTACACTTTACCCCATTTGATGCCGACTGAAACTGTAAAAGTCCTAAGAGAACGGCCGTTGACTGTGTGATTGTCGCCGTAATACTCTTTTTGTCTCCTGATACGGTTGGGGCAGATACTTGGTAAGCCGCAGCATTACCGTACGGTGTAATGGTTATTGTATCAGCGTAAATATTTGTGTAAACAGCGTTACCCGAAGATAGACCGTTATCTGTGATGTAAAACGTTACTGTACCACTAGAAGTATTCGCAGTGTAGCATTATATACTGCTAAATCTGCGTGGTATGCAGCACTTTCAGATGGAATTTGGTCGATTGTGTCCGTCATAGGTATACCGTTGTTGACTTGATACCACTTTACTGACTGACTTTCACTTGGTCCTGAAACTTCTAAAGTTATACTTCCTCCTTACAGTGGTACTACCGTTATACGTCGCTCGAAAAACTGAGCCGTTCCTGATACAGTTTTAAACTTCATAGTAAATGTGTTGCTGCCCGCAGTAAGACCCGTGAATAAGTGTGTCGTACTCTGAGTGCCTATGAAGGTTGCTCCATCGTTACGTATTGAGTACGTGTCGTCAGCCGCAACTGTGCTCGCTCCTGATACAGCAACGCTTGCCCTTTTTGCTGCAGCGACATTGTATGTACCACAAGACCAGGTCACAAGGGCAAGTCCGTTTGCCCCAATAGTTGCTGTCGCTGACGTGACAGTAGCAAGGTCTGTATACGACGTGCTGGTAGTACCTTGGTCTGTAGCTGTGTAAGCAGTAACTGGCGAAAGAGCGAGTTTAGAGGCTGTAATAATACCGTTATTTACATTTGTAACCGTAGGAGATGCAGCTGTGCCTCCTAAATGACCTGTAAGCTGAACCTTACCTTTAGTGGTCGAAGTAGCGTCTGGTGTCGGTTGGTTTTGCGATAACGCCATTATACTGTCTCCGTTACACGCATGTTACCCGTTGCGCTATTCCAGATGGCGTCTATACGCCCTGCGTAGTCTTCACCGTTAAGTGAGAAGCTACCTAGAGCTGCCAAAAAGATAGTGAACGAGCTTGTAGAGGCTGTAGTACCAAACTTAACGTAACAGTCTGACGATGAGTCATTATAGAACACCGCGAGCCGTCGAGCTGCGTTTGCTGCTAGAACAGTCACAGAGGTAGCAGAAGCTGCCACGTTTGAAGTAGTAGCTGTGTTTGCTGGTACTGGTCGGTTGAATAGCGCTCCGTTTGCATCTACGGAGAGTTGAGAGTAGTCACCGTTTGCTGAAGTTGGTGCTGTCGCTGCATTGTCGTTTCGGACGCCCCATACTGCAACACCAGTGTCACCAGACGCGGCTACGGCATCCTCTGCCTTACCAAGAGATGTTGCACCTGTACCACCAGTACCTAAGTTAGCGGTTACTGTACCCGTAACTGTCGTGGTTGGAGCTGAAGCTACGCTCACTATTTGTTGGCTAAACTGTGCGCTAGGCTCGATAAGGACGTTTGCCGTACCAGAAGTGTACGCGGTTGCTCGTACGCGGAACTGTTGTACACCAAACAGCGGTGCTACGTTCCAAACGTTAGTTGAGTTAGTAGTTAATACACCTGTCGCAGTAACAATAGTAGGAGTTGCTGTAGTCGCCTGTTGTGCTGGAATCGTGAACCAAATAGTACCGTCCAGCGTGCCTTCGAAGGTGACGTTTACGCCTGCGTACGTGCCCGAGATTTGTACCGTTGCAGCACCAACACCCGACAAGTCCGTAGCAACTACTGTTGAGGTTGAGGTCGTAATTGTCCCAGCGGTAGCTCCCAAGTCAGTTGCGAGTTTTGTCTTAACAGTCGTCTGATTGGATGCAATGACTACAGGTGTACTTGCCCCCATTAGTTGTTGACCAACTGGAAGTGAAAGTACATCAACATCACCAATATTGTTTGTACCCGCAGGAAGTGACCCCGTAAGACTTACAGAGCCGTCAACGGTGATAGAGTTACCGCCATCCTGGATGTTAACAGCCGAGGCCCCTGAAGCGTTGTTAATCGTTACATCACCAATATCTACGCCAGAGTTAGCCTGTCCAATAACTTTAAGGTTGCGGTTTACGTCCATTGCAAGAACACCTACGTCGCCAGAGTTGACAGTGTCAGAGGTAGCAAAGCCCATGATCGGCGTACCTGAGTCAGTACCAGCGGTAAACGCAGAGTCGTCTACTGAAGATGTGCCGCCCCCACCTCCGCCACCACCAGTAATATCGTCACCATCAGACTGGAGAGCTACTAAACCGTATGTGCCAGGGTTAGCAGTTGACTCAACAACGTTTGCACCTACTGCACTGTTAACAAAGTCGAGAATTGCACCGTTGCCACCTCCACCGCCACCACCGCCTGTGGTTGGTATATTGCCATTTGAGTCTAACTGAACCTGAACAGCTTTCCCGTTTATATCTCGAAAAGGCAAGATGTAGTTGGCTGTCGGAAATACTAGTCCTGTGACTGCTCGTTCAACACTACGTACAGCGTTCTCAAGCTCACTCATATCAGACTTAGGTATTTCCACCTTACTCTCTTTGATAGCCTTTTCAAGACTCTTAATAAGCGTTTCAAGTGGTTTCAAGTTAACTTCTGGAGCGTTAATGGTAGGTGATAGGTCTTTGCTTTGAACACTTTTAGCAATTTCTTCAAGGTAAGGGATAAGAGATTCTGATTTATCAGTCTCTGCCACCTGTGCTGGTAGGTCACGCATTGCCTGTAACAGCTTGCTAAATGTATCGGGGATTACTTCTAGGTCGACAGTTTTAAAGTTATCAGACGATCGCCTGATAGACTCGATAAGTTCAGCTAAGTTACTTGCTACTTCAGCTAGTTTAGGGTCTTTCCCAATAAGTGTAGCCATGAGGATGTCGTGCATAGCAGAGGAGAGAGAGTCTTTCGTCTCCCCTCCACTACTTTTAACGGCATCAATTATAGATTGGGTTCGGTCGCTTTCAGCTTTTGCAGCGGCGTCAGCGGCTCGCTTGTTCTGAATACGCGAAATTGGGTCGTCTTTATCCATAGTTACCCTTAGCCCATGTTAGCTTGATTATAGCATACCATTGTTGTATTTCTCGTAATATACTTTGCTGTTATTATTAAGAATTTGTGAAACGTCTCCCAAAAGCTGTAAAGTCTGACTTTCTAGATGCTTTACCATAACGTCTGTGGTCACTAAAATACTTCCTCCAGCATTGTATACACGCCGTGCGTAGTCGTTATCCTCCCAAGTGCCAAGTAAAAACTGCTGATCGAATAAGCCTACTTTGTCGATACACTCTCTTGAGAGTAACCAGCAAACAGCAGGAAAGAACTGTGCTTGATATAGTCCCTCTCGAATTTCGTTCACCATATAGTTACTCAGTTCCGTCTTGTCGTTAACTGGCGATACGACGAACGACTTGGTGTCTTCGGCTATCTCTAGTAGTTTTTCTAGCCACCCGTCGTCTGGAAACACATCATTACCTATTACACATACGTAATCTCCAGTCGCCTCTTTTATACCTGCGTTCATAGAGTTAGAAAAACTTTTGTTCTCTGGTAAGTCAACCCTCTTAGTAACGATTGGATGTTCTATCTTTTTCGAGCCTGCATTAACGAGTATTAACTCTGTGCCCTCTGGTAGTTTCCCCTCTAGGTTATCTAAGAAGTCTTTGGTCATGTCCTCCAGTTGGTAGTACGCAGAAACAATACTAACTTTCATTATCATAATTTCCTGAGATAACAAGAATAACAAACGCAACTACAATACCCACAGTAAACAGTAGTAGTAACCAATTAGCAGTTACGATAGCTATAATAGTTGTTAGTAAAACGAGTACAATCCCGCTAGCTAGAAACAGTAAGAACCTCATGTTGCCTCCTATCGACCTCGTCGACCATATCAATGTCCCACGAGCCTTTCCATTTTTTAAAGTATTTACCCTCAAGAATCATATTCCTGCGTCCGTGTTTCTCCTCAAACTCCTCAAACGTATCAGTCATAACTTCAAGCTGTACAAAATAAGGGTCAGCGTTTCTGTATAAGTGATTCCACATTTGCTCTCCTAGTAGTACGTCGTCCCTTTTTGAGTTGACCTGTGGAAAGTGTGTTTGTTCGACGTACTTTCTAAGGTATTTTCCAAGAAACATAAGGTACTTATCACCTATCGCTACGCCTTGACCTTCGTAGTCTTTAAACACTATATCCCATATAGCGTTATCTTTGACTATCATAGATTCGTTTAAGAAGAATAACTCGTCATAGTCGGTTGTATCGAACATCTTTTTAATAGCAGGGAGCATCCAGCCGTTATGGTTAGTAATGAGCACAGGGTAGTCGGTATCAATCGACGTAAGTAAATCATTAAGCCAAGGACTGTTACCTCTGTTATGGATAACAACTATCGCCTGTTTCACTTTAAACCCTCCAAGTATTTTACGTTGTCGTAATACCCTCGGTCTTGCATAGTCTTCTTGTAGTACTCAGGATAGTCAGACCAGTTATCTTTATTGGCAAACGTCCAACTAAGCCTTTCGTCCATGTGACCAACTATCCAGCCGTCGTTCTTTACTTTTCGAGAAAATCGAGAGTCCTCTTGAATCTTTGAACCGCTGTTCTCCCACCTATCCTCATCGTACCGTATCCCTGAGTCGAATATCTCCCTACGGATAATACTAGGGCCACCAACGCAACCAGGCCACTCTACAACGCCCATTCCGTTATAAAACTGAGGAACTTTATTTTCTCCGCCGTCGAAGTCCAGCCCTAGCTGACCTAGCCTATCAATAGTTTTAAAGTACTCGTCAGCCTTAGCGTCCCAGCCTTTCTTAAAGTGCATATCGTTGTCAATCCTTGCAAGGTGAGTAGCTTGTGGGTAGTCTTTTAAACTTTCAGCCCAAGCTATGTTTGTGGCTTTACCTGGGTAGTAGTTGTCTGGGTTAAGAATCAGTTTATCTATCCTACCTCTTTTGAGTAGTGTTTTAAGATATTCCTGCGTACCGTCGTTTGAATTATTGTCTGCCACTACTAGGTAATATGGTTGTTCTAAAGTGTCCCATAACGCTCTAAGGGTACGCTTCGTATAAGCTAGACGGTTGTAGGTGATAACTACGGCTAGAAGTTTCACTTTACGACCTCCGTAAGGTCAATTCTGCGTCTTACCCATGTCTTTGGTATTTTCATAAGATGTTTGAACTGCTCTACACACAGTTCGTCTTCTGGTTTCCAAACAGATGCAATGACTAAGTACTCTTTAGTTTCCCCGACTAGCCAGCCCATTTCTCTTACGACCCATTCAGACTTCTTGCCCCAGTCTTTAACAACTTCGGCGTCTGCCCACTCTAAACCACTTGCAATAGCATCGCACCATTCAATATATACTGGTTTCACAGCTCGCACTCCTCACAGTTACTACCTACAACCTTTATGCCGTTCTTAATTTCAATAGACTTAATAACCGTCGATGTCTGACCGTGCTTATAACAGTTCGCTTCACCTACAACGTCACCAACTTTTTGACTCATATTTCAACCTCCGAATCGTCAATTATTGTGTACCTTCTTAGTGGATAGGTTGCCATTCCTTGTTTGATGAGACTTTCGGCGTGGCTGCGGCTTGTTGTAACGCCTCCTGTGGGCGTGTCTACAGTTACAAGCTTACTCTTTGCGCCTGTTGCCAAAGGTTGCGCTAGAACAGCGTCTAAGCGCTTATCCTTGACTATCTTACGCCATATCTCTATGTTGTGTGCGCCGTTATTTGAACCTGTTTTACCTAAAGCAACTAGCTTACGTTGCCCTAGCTTTTGTTTTATCACTTTAACCTTAACGCCCGTATTCCATAGCTTAATAGCAAAAGTAATATCATGCGTTCCATAGCCCGTATCGCCGTAAATACCTGTCATTTTGATAGATTCACCGTAGTTTAAGAGATTCCAACGTATTTTATCGGTAAAGTAAGGCCTTTTAAGGCTCTTGAACACCTCTTTTCTAACCAAAAGGCAACCTGTACCACAAAACACCACGTTTCGACCTTTATCGTAGAATACTGACCCTCTGCCGTCTTTAGTAACAGGATAGTCAGCAGTAACAGCGTTTGCATCCTCGTCTAATAGCTTCTGCAGCGTATCAGGACGGAGTATCATGTCATCTTCAACGAACCATAAGTGGGTGATTGTAGGGTCTTTAAGGGCTTCTTTTGTAGGCGTTTCAAAGCAGTCAGGTATTGGCTTACCGTGCGAGAAGTATATTTTGTATAAATGCCCCTTCAGGTTATCCAGTAGTTCTTGCGCTGTCTCACTGAACACAAGCCCACGGCTAGGAAAGATAACGGCTATCTTAACGTGCTTATTCGACGACATTATGACCACCAACAATTAAGTTATTACCGCAGTTTGGACAGTCCGATTTTTCACCATCTACAGGTTCGGGGATGCCCTTAACGGCTTTCAGTTGTGAAGCTTCTATGCTATCGCCAGCATAAACATCTCTAGTAAAGTCATAGAGTATTGTGTCACATTGAGAACATTGCATCTTATTGCCTTTTTTAGCGTACAACATTAAACTCTCTCCCATCATTTAAATAAGGTTGGTCTCGATCATCATAAGAGATAAAAGGCGGCACATCTTCCCAAAACTGTACATTTTTAATACGGTTCAACGCCCCTCTAAACATCTCTGAGTTCTCAGGGGTAATCATACCAGATACTAAGTCCCTGCCAACTACAGTAAGGTCATATATATCGTGTGCGCCTTTGTTTGTATGCTTCTCCCCTAACGCCCTAAGCTTATGCTGGCCGCCAGTCTTATCCATAACCATAATAGGCAGTCCAGATGAGTAGAGAACAAGCCCAAAGTTAAGATCGTGTAAGCCGTAGTGAACGCCTGTGAGCTTTCTAGGCCAGAAGTGAATAGTATCTTTATCAACAAACGGGTCAAAGGTTCGGTCAGTTCTCCAAATAGGTTTCGAGAGTCCTTCAAGCACCTGCCTTGCTACTAACAAAAATCCCGTACCAGTCCAATATGCGTAGCCCTCTGGGTCGTGTAACACTGTCGAGTCGCCGTCCTGTTTAAACGGGTAATCCATAGCTACAACGGGGTAGTTCTGTTTGAACATCTCTTTAAGCATACCCTTAGGGATAATCATATCGTCCTCACAAAAAAGCACTGCATAGACATCAGGGTCAGCAAGTGCTTGTTCTGTGGGTATGTTGAAACAGTCAGGGAGTGCTTTGCCATGCGCCCAAAAGATTTCGTAGTCAAAGTCCTTCAACTCATCAAGAAGGTTCTCTAGGGTTTGCGAGAACATCAACCCCCTAGAGGGGACGATAACCGCAAGCTTTTCCACTTATACCTCGTCTGGGTGTGTACCAGGTTCGTTGACACCAGTATCTTTTTTGATTTCGTCGATAAGCTTATTAAGCATTAAGATAGCACCAGTGAACTGCTGTACCTGGTTCTTGTGTTCACCGATGTTCTGTAGACCCTTATTGCGTAGTGCTTCGATAGGGCTTTCAGTAAGGCGTGTAGCGTGGAGAACGTCTACCCTTGCCCGCCACTGGGCTGATTTAAGTTCTTGTAATTGTGCTTCAAGGAATGCAAGCTTTTGGCGTGGGTGAAGTTCCACGTCCTTAGGTAGGTCAAACTCTTTAACTAATGCTTTATCAATCGCTAGGGGGCTTTTCATATATTCTCCTTATTTCACCTCTATAATAGCATAAACATAACTACAATAGTGTAACTTTTTTAACAACAAAAAAGACAACCCTGCCGTAGTGTTCTGGGATTACTCCTACACTATCAGTGGCGTGGTTGTCTAATTGTGTTTAGTTACTAAGACTTAACAACGTAACCAAAGCCGTTTCGCAGTTGAGTGTGTCCGTAAAGAACATCAACTGTGACAAGCCAGCCAAGGTACTCTTGCTTGTACTGTGCTTGGGTTCGTGGTTGTAGCTGAAGCGCAACAGCCCATGCTTCTTTGTGGAACATGAGGTGGTTGTATTCGTCAGTAGCCGTGTCAAGTGATACAAGGTTCTGTGACATGAATACGTCAACGCCGTAAATACGACCAATCTTACCGTTCTTGATGCTGTTGTCATCACCGCCAACACCAAGCGCGTCGTAACGAACATACTTGTCAATAGCGAGTAGTTCGGCTTCACCCTTAGGATGTACAACGAGTGAACGATCTGAACGTGGGGCTTTAGCTTCACTTAGGTATCGGTTGACAGTAAGAATTAGGATGTCATTCAATGCTGTTCCGTATGCACCGTAAGCGTCGCCGTCGGCTTTCCAGGTAGTTGTCATGCTAGTAGCAATGCTTGAGTCAATCTTTTCAGCAATAGCGTACGCAGCAGCTTGTGTGTAGTCGCTTCGTAGTTCGTATGCTGCCTGAACCTTTACCAAGTCCTCGATAATAAACGAGCTTTCGTAGTGTTGGTTCAAGGTGATTGTTGTCTTTGTTTCAGTGTTGTAGTTCAAGGTAACTACTGTATTTTGTGCTTTTAGGTTAGCTGTGATAGCTGAGACGTTTGGAATCTCCAAAGTCTGTCCACCTGATTGTACGTCTGCGTCGTAGTGCTTGATGAGTGGCAAGAGAACGAGGTTGCTCTTGACAAACATGAGGGCTTCTTTTGACCAGACATTAGGTCGGAATACGTTGGCTGCGGTTGCACCAATGTTTACGTTTCCTGAGCCGTATGCTCCTGATACCATGTTGTTATTCTCCAAGTTAAGTTATTAGCCAGCCATAGCTTTGTTGATTGCATCGTAGTTCTGCACGAACCATTCCTGGCTGTTCTGAGCTACTAAACGGTCAACATTCTGTGGGGTAATCGTGTTACTCGTCATAGACGAATTAACCGCATTCCCCGTTGGTACGGCGGCTTGTTGTTTTTGGGCCAGGGATTTAAGTGCTTCTTGCTTCCCCTGCGACTTGAGAATATCAGCGTTATTACTAACTGCCATAGCGTAACTAGCTTTGAGGATTGCTTCTGGTGAACCGTAAAGCCCTGCTGTTTGTGCAATCTCCGCCATCTCTGACTCGTACTGCCTTGCACCAGGATTAGCGTCCCAAAACTCACGAATAGAGTCTTTAACCTCCATACGCTGAAGTCGTTTAAGAACTTCTGGGTTTTGTCCAGTTGCTTGCGCCACTTGGGTAGCTGAATCATCGGACATTTGCCCCATGGTTCGCTCAAGTTCGCTCGCCCTCTTAGTTTTGTCATGCATCAGCTTTTCGGCGTTCATAGCCATCTTAGCTGCTTTTCTAGCGTTATCGCTATCGAGTTCTAAGCCCTTTGCTTGGGCGAACTTTGCGAGTTGTTCATCTTCACTAGACACTTCTGCCCGTGATTCTGGCTCGGCTGTCGCTTCTGCGGCTTGTTCCTCAGGTTCGCTGGTTGTTGTAACCGCCTCAGCTGATTCCGTCTCCTCTGGTTCTGCAATCGCCATGCCCTGGTCATCTATAGCGATGCCGTTGACACTTTGTACTGCGCCAGATTCAACAGGAGCTTCGGTTGTGGCTTCTCCGTCCATGTTGTACCTTTCTCTTATCACACGCCCAGATTGTGGTTAGATTTAACATGGGCGTGTTAAATAATGTTCTAACCACAATCTGGGAGTACGACTACAGAGGCTTACCTTTCTTTATTTCAGTTGTAACAGACAGGATGTGTTCTTTAACTTGTCGGACTCCCTTGGCTTGCTGTGTGAAGTCGCGTGAAGCATCGGCGTTATTCTCAGCCCTTTCGTGCATACTCTCTATAAGACGGTCTAGTTCTGCAACAAAAGCCCTGCCCTCCTCGGATTTAATAAAGAAGTTCTGATAGGGTACTTTCAGTTTTAGGCCTTTCATAACTGCGCCCTTTGTAGTTCAGCTACTTTTTTAGCCATCTCTATTTCGTGCTTCTCTTGAGCGTTATCTAAAGCCTGTTGCTCACGTGCTGCTTTTAGCTCGGCCACAGGGTCAACTGGCGGCATATCCATTGGCATCTCTGGCGGCATTCCAGGCATCATCTCAGGAGGCATCATTGCCATAGGGTCAGTCGGCATAGCCATTGGGTCACCATCCATTCCAGGCATTCCTTCTATTTCAGGAGCAGGGGATGTTAGTTGCTCAACTTCGTCAGGATCGAGGTCAAATGAACGCTGCAAGACAAGCTTCTTTAGCTCTAACTGGTTCACGTCTGGGTCGCCAAGGAACGCACCAAGAAGTTCTTTAGCATCGTTGGCTTGCTTTTGTTTTTCGTTATTAATAGATGTCTCAAGCTGTACCCGTGGTTCGTAGTCACCTTTAAAGTCAGAAGGGTCAAACTCCTCCCACCTTGCACCGTCTTTTCCGACAATCCTTACCATCATTGGTTCTGTAACGTAAAGCTGAACCATTTTTAAGACAATCTTAGCAACCTGGTAAAAGTAACCATTTTCAATTTGTGTCACCTTTAGGCTAAAGCGTTGACCAGCGCCAGCTATCTGGGCGTTAATCTCTGTAGCCGTAGACTTAGCACCTTCAGCAGATGTACCTCGGATAACCTCGCTCGATGCGGTCGTCTCTCGGATTTCGTTCTTGATGTTAGTTCGCTCTAGGAAAGCATCAGGGGGGATTGGGCGTTGTGCAATAGGGTTCAATGCACCTGCCTCTACTGGGTAAACAGCACCAGGTAAGTTCTCAATCTCACTCAAGAGATGTGCGTACTTAGGGTCAAGCGTATACATTTGGTTGAGGGTGTAGGTGATAGAGTCTATATTCTGGTTAGTGATGTCGTTAAGAAGCTCCTGTTGGTCTGCGATAATGTCAATCTCACCCTTAGCGTAGAATAATGACTCGTCTACATAATCTCGCGCATCAGCAAACGGCAACATTCCGTCTGGGTATTCCTGACCGTTTGATTCAGCTTTGAGCTTAAAGTAGTTAACAGAATCTTCGATAACGACTGACCTATTAGCAACGGATATAGTCTTATCTTTTGTCCAGTATTCGATGACTTCTATTTGTTTGTCTTGGGGTTCAGTAAGAGTAGAACCATACCACATATCTTTCTCTTGCTTGTCAGTGTTCTCCCCTTTTCCACCACCGCCATTGGCTATTTTATCCAGGTTGGTGTATTTTTTCTTCATTGGGTAGTTGCCGTCTGCGTCTGGTTCAGCATCTAAGTCTACGATTTCAAATGATTCAAGTTCTTGTTTAGTTGTCAGATACCTACGTCCGCAGTAACTAGCAGTCTCAAGGCTTGAGGCGTTAGGGTCGATAAAGAAGTCACGGATAGGCACGTTTATAAGGCAAGGATGATCGCCAGCCCAATAAAAGTAGTCAACGGCTGTTCCTAGTTTGAACATATTGCGACCAGTATTAATGACTTTTAAGCTCCACTGGTCTTTCTCCCAGTAGTAGTCAAGTAGCGAATTAAGAATGTCAGTCTTTTGGTCTTGCTTATCTTGTGGCGCAAGGTAGCCGAACTTAGGTTTAGAACCAAAAAGCCCAGACGTTAGAGTTTCAACGGTAGAAAAGGCCATAGGGACAAATGTATCTGTGATACCTACGTATCCACGTTTAACACGATTCCCATTGTAAAGGTATTGGTTATTTTGCCAGCGCTGATGCCATGCACCTTGCACGTATTCCCAAGAGGCGTTGAAGTCTCCCACAACCTGATTAAGACTGTCCTGCTTGTTTGCGCGTTTTGTGGGCATTAAATATCCTATACCCGTGTCCGATATAGCTAGTATAGCATTAACGGTTTATAAGTAAATAGTAACTTTATTTAGCACAGGCTCGGACACGAAGCAATTTATTACTTAGTACCTGTGCTAAATAGAACCACTATCTTTGCGCCGCCTTTCTACTCATCATGTCTTTAGGTTTAAACGAGTGAATAGCACGACTCGTCACCCCCTCGCCTGTTACTAACTCGTAAATGCCCGACAATACGTCAGGCGCATCGTCGTGTTCATTTTTGCCCTTACGCTGATATGTGAGAAGCTGCGTAGCAAACCCAGGCCACTTACTCATCCAGCCTATTGGCATTAATACGTTTTTAGATACCCAGGCACTTGAGGATATAATCCTTGAGTCTTTGTTGCCTAGCTGAACCTTGTCGTTGATTACACATTTCATGTAGCCAGACTCTTTCATCAATCTGTCTATATTGCGGCCAAAGCCACGACCACCGTTATTGGACTCTATCGTTGCCACGTTCACATTATTCCTAATAAGCATTTCAGCTACGTTTGGCTCTGTTTCCTCCATCGGCTCATCGCTAAACTCAACATCAAGCAGGTACACTTTACCGTTAGATTCTCCGTAGACGACTGAACATAGGTAGTCTTTACCTTTATCGGCTGTGTCTGTGTAGTTATGTCTTACCTCAAAATCAGGCAGCTCATCGTAGGTATAAAAACCATCATACAATCGTCCTTCTACGTCAATAGGCTTCTGATTATAGTTAGCTTCAACAATCTCCCGTGACATCTCTTTAGTTTTGATCGTGTAACTCTCTTTGTTTAGAATATCATCACAAAGCATTGTTCCGTCGTCCTGTACTGCTTTAAATGTGATAACTTCCACCATGTCGCCGTAGTGGTCAATGATTTTTCCTGATAAGTCCTCTTGCGCCCAACGAGTCATAACAGCAATAACCTTCCAGTCGTTTCCCTCAGTACGAGATAGCATTGTGTTAGTAAGCCACTCCCAATCTTTCTCAAGCTTAACTGGGTTATAAGCTTCCTCGGCGTTTTTGATAATGTCGTCAAGAATGATGTAGTTAGCACCAAAACCAGTGGCCGTACCTGTCGGAGAAGTTGCAAGATAGTTGTCCTGGCTGCTTCCCTCAAGCGACCAGAGAGACTTAGACGCTTGACCATACTTAATCTTTGTTTTAGGGAATACGTCACCGTAGACATCGATACCTTCGCTTTTCTTTTCGTCGATGCTGTCCCGTACCTTGCGTGCAAACGTAGTCGACAGGGTTTCGTTATATGAGCCTGTCATAACTTTCATATACGGGTTTAAACCAAAAAGCCACTCGACTAGGTTAGTAGCCGTAAGTGACTTTAGGTGACGAGGAGGTAGGTTAATCACTAAAAACTGCTTTTCGTTTTGTTCAGTAAAAGCTTGTATACGATCACAAACCTCTTTTAAGTATGTACGATCTTCAGCGTAAAGAGTAGGGAATCTAAGTTGACAGTAATCGTAAAAGCTACGACGAGCAAGTTCTTTCTTTGCCTCCCCTTTTACCTCAAGAGGGATTATCGCCATTTACAAGTTTCCGTAGTTCTTCTGTTGATAAGTTAGCATAGGGATTTATTCCCTCGCCTTTAGAGGTGATATCCGTAGCGCTTTGCTCTACATAGCCATGTTTGCCGCTAAGAATAAGTTTAGCGATAGACGCATTGTACTTATTGTTAAGGGCATTCTGTATAAGCTTTTGTGCCTGTTTTGCTCGTAGTTCACTAACGATGTAGGAAAACTCTTTGTTTTCTTTCTCCCAATCGTAAACAGTATCTCTACTAATAGAAAGTTCTATCGCTAGTCCCTCTATAGTAGGGAGTTGAGTATCAGTAGAGTCATCCATACCATTTAGGTATTCTCTAGCTAGTTCAATAACTTCGTCCGTAAGTTTTGTTGGTCGTCCGCCTGGGTGCTTATCGCTCATGGTTGCATTATACCATAACTAGTATTAGTAGCTTTTCTTTTTTTTCTTGCCGTACATAGTATTCTCCTTACTTATCTTTAGCTTTTGTAGCTGTTTGATGATCTATTGGTTTTAGCTCGAATTTGTGGTCCACTGGCTTAACTTCTATATCTAAGTACGTGAGCAGTGCATCAAGCTTGTCTTCTAGCCTGTAGACCCTCTCAGTGATGGGTAAGTAGTTGTGTTGGTATGCGAAAGGTGACTGATAGGAAATATCTTCTTTTACGCTTGCAAGGTCTTCTCTTAAAAATGCTATGTCTCTTTGTAGTTTTTTAATTCGTCCCATAGTATCTCCTATTTTAGTTTATTATACCACGCTTACGGTTTATTGTACTACTCCTTAGTTGTTGGTGGTTCATAGGTTACTCCTCTCCCTCTGCTTGAAATTCGTCTGATAGTAGGTGTGATGCGGTCATGAGTTAGCCCCTTGTGTCAGTGGCTTGTACTCCCACTTGGTTACTTCATATACTTGGCGACATAACTCTATCAATTCTTTGTCCATCTCATACCTCTATCTTATTTAATCTTGCATATTCTTTGTGATACTTCAAAGCTGCGCTGTTGTACGCCTTAGCTGCATCTATTTCGTTATCAAAGTATCCTAGGTGTGTAAGTGTATGGTCGTGACCAATCTTTGAATACCACTTGTGACTTGCTTTATGGTAATAGACGCCCTTATAAGCCGAGGGAGTAGAACGTTTTATCGCAGCTCTATTAACATTATTTTTACCTCGTGTAACAAGTCTTAGGCTTTCTCTGCGATTGTCTAACTTATCTCCGTTCTTATGGTCTACTACAAGCCCATTCTTTTCGCCCATGACAATATCGTGCAAGTATGTAGTCCTGCCTCTTTCAATATCATTACGAATAACGTAATTTCCAGCATCTAAATGCCATTTATAAGGTTCGATTTGTGGCAGACACTCAATATCAGCCAGTGCATAATTTCCCATAGCCTTGCCGCCCAATGGTATTTTGATAACATCACCTTCTATAACTAGTGGTCGTGCATCAAACCCAGTAGGTTTAAAAGGGTCTTTCCCTCTGTAAGACCGTAAGTAATGCATACGACAAAAACCTTTCGCAAGATATTTGCGTTCACAGCCATCAACAACACACTGTCTAGGCATACACTTCCTTACACAGCTCTAATAGTTCGTTATCCATCACTTCCCCTCCTTCTTATTAAGTTGTGCTTGAAGCTCAGAGCGGTATTTTCTTAGGTCAACCTGAAGTTGGTACGTAATTTCATCGCTTGGCATTTCGTCTGATAAGTACTGCTGTAGTACGTCGTAAGTGCTGTTTGTCTCGTCTATCCTTGCCTCAACTACCTTTTCTTGTACGTATTGGTCGATGAGGGCGAGACCCTGTTCAACAGTCAACCCTTGTGACTTCTCGTAGTCTCCGTTCCAGCCTTTCAGCCTTACCGCTTCAAGAACCCAAGCAACACCTTCTTCTGTATTCGTATTAGTCTTCATGGTTGCCGCCTTTGATTATTGCTCGTTGCTCAACCCTTAGCTCTTCCCAGTGTTTACAGGTTTCCGTTGCACAGTGAGAGTAGGGACAATGGTTTGGTTTATTTATCACATCATTCAGTACAAGGTCTGTAATTGCGTAAACAAGCCAGTCTGCGTTGTGAAATCTAGCGTTCATCTCAATGTTCGAGAAGTCATCAGCGAGTGCGTAAAGCTTTTCTTCAAATGTATTAGTCTTCATTGGGGGTCTCCTTTAGTTGGGCTGAACTTTTCTTGGTAATCATCATATAGTTTTGCCATTTTTCTTTTCAGATAAGGGCGTTTTGTGATGCTGCCAATGTAGTCAATATCCTCTTTAGTAGCGCTATTATTTACCATTGCGAGTACTGGATTAACAATTTCGTGATAAGGATAAAACCCCATCATGTGCAAGCTATACTGAACAAAAGTCTTTGGGTCATCTAGCGTAGTATCTTTACTTTGTGTCATGGTTGTCCTCCAGTTTCTTACGTTGCTCGGCTCTCAAATAGTTGCGAATTGGCTTAGATATTTCTGTCGATACAAACTCAGTCGTTCCGCTATAAGAACCTTCTATGACCTGTTCGTCTGTACCGATTATCTCCTCTAGCACCAAGATGCGGATAGCGGTTCGGGCAGCATCAACACCACCCTCGCCTAAGTACTCGCCTAGGTCTAACTTTGTGAGTATCTCGGTTAAACGCTCACTAAAGTCTCCTTGCTCTGGTAGTGGTGTAGATGGTAAATTAGTCATCTAGAAGCCTCCCCCTTTTTAAGTAAGTCTCTAGTGCTGCCAGCCAGTGTATAGGCATTGAACTACCCATAGAAGCCAGATAAACGCCATCTCTATATAGCTCTGTATAGAACCGTCTTTCTACAGGCTTTGAACCCTTTAATACCAGTATATGAAAGCCAAAGAAAATAAAATGCTTTGCGTTCTTCCAGGGGTTATCTCTTTTGCTCATTTAATTACTCCTCGCTTGGTTAATTGCTCTGGTAGTGGTGTGGTCGTATTAGTCTTCATTGGGGGTTTCCTTTAGTTGCTTGAGCCTGTCTTCTATGAAGTAACCGAAGCTGTTTTGTGCGTCGTGTTCTTGTAAAAGCCATTCGAGTTCGTCAATCCTTGCTTCAACCACAGCCTTATCTCTCCATTGAAGGAGGGCTTGTTTGGCATTCTTTATGGAACGCCTTGTGTGACCGTCGAGTATTACATTCTCACTATGAGTAGCGTAGTATTCACCGTCTGCGTAAACCTTGTTCAATATCTCGTCTAATTCACTTTGGCTATCTTGTGTAGGGTGTTGGGTCATAGCTCTGCCTCCAGTTTATTTAATACTGCTCGCTGCTCGAACCTTAGACCGTCTCGGACCAGTCGATTGTGTTCTACCAAGTCAGGTGCTGGGTTGCCTGGTTGATAGTCACTTTCACCCACCACTCGCTCCCTTACCTCTGCTAATAGCTTTAGCTTTTCGGTGCGGATAAGTTGGTAATGCTTAGTAATTACCAACGTGGGTAGGTTCACTGAACTGCCGCTTTCTTGCCAACCGCCTGAGTTGTCACCGCTTTGTCGGTAGGTTATTGAGCCTTTTTGATTTATGCGGATTTTGTCGTAACGGATACCAAAGTCTTTGGCGTACCGCTCTGCTAGTTCTCGCAACTCATCTTCACTAGCTTGATTGGTGTCTGTACCTTTTTCGCCAGGTTGCGAATATGGTTTACTCATCATCTCTCTCCTTCAGTTAATAGCGTCATCTAGCGTAGTATCTTTATGTTGTGGGGTGGGGGCGGTCATAGTAGCTCCCCCTTTTCTTCTAAGAACTTAGTAAACAGGTCGTCGCTAATCCCAGTTGACTGCCTATAGCCGGTAAGTATGTCTGAATAAGCCTCTTTTCGGTTGATAAGCTTTCTTGAATAGACTTTTTTTGCTGTGTTAAAACCAAGCGTGTATCCCTCTTTTCTCGCAGACAGCACAATACGAAGGATTCTGTCCTTTACACTTTGCTCTAGCAAGCCGATTTCTGATTCAATTTTTTCTTTATCGCTCATCACTTACTCCTCTCTAATACTGTTAGTGTATTGTGTCATGGGGGTTAGGCTTCCGCAGTATCGCTTAATGCCTCAGCAACTCTAAATAGAATGTCGAGGTCTTTTTCTATAAGCCCTGCTGTGAACTTCCACTCACCTTCAATAAAAATTTCTACTTTTTTCATAACTTAGTGATCTCCTGTAGGTCAGCAATTAGTTTTTCAAGTACTTCTTTATCCAAGTTTAATTCAGCAGAAGATATCGTGCTCCCCGAAAGTGTAATGTGGTACGTGTCGTTTATAATTCTTATATCTAAGTCGTAGTATTGGTCATGGCTATGTAGTGTGCGCTTTTTAAAAGTGCGTGTTAATATTTTTGATGTATTTTCAAAGTTTGTCATAGCTAAACCTCCCTCAGCTTTTTAAGCGCCTCAGTGAGTTCATCTGATACTTGGTAGGTTTTGCCGCCGATTTCGATCGTCGCTTGTTTTTCGGTGACCCCTACGTCAATCCCTGTGATATCTTTAAACACTTCTGGGTCGAAGTTTGGTAGATTCAGCACTCGTTGGCGGTCATCTTCATTAGTGTTTTTCCAGTAGTTCGCCCACGCTTCTTGATAAGTGTACGTCTTGAGATAGCCGCCTCGTACAAAGAACTCTGGGTCTGCTTTCTTTTCTTCGTCGGTCATATCATCTTCACTCACCCATTCGTTAAGAACAAACTCGTAAAAGTTGGGGTGGTCAATTTCGTCCCACTTGAGGTTTGACTCTTTGTTAAATAGACGTACAGTGCTTTCTTCGCTATTGAAT
>Ga0075012_10000777_pt1 | contig 33444 bp, 26 predicted proteins | sample All_14_2_FD_71474 | JGI IMG/M metagenome (GOLD analysis project Ga0075012, IMG submission 71474) | Freshwater microbial communities in response to fracking from Pennsylvania, USA - Allegheny Zone_MetaG_DW_15 | ecosystem: Environmental > Aquatic > Deep subsurface > Groundwater > Drilled...
GGGTGGTTGTGGCTCCTTTGCGGCAGGAACGCACGGTCCAGCCAGACAACAGAGCCAGCAGGAGCATGGCGGCCAGGCGGGCGGAGCGTGTGGAAAGCATGCGATACGGCGTGGCTTCAGCCACCTTTGGCCTGCCGGTGGCGTTCCAGTTCACGGCTGGCCTGTTCCAAGGCACGCCGCTCGTCCTCGGTGAGGCTGTCCTTGCCGTGCATGCTGATTTTATCCAGGAGCGGATTGACCACGTCTTCCATCAAGGCTGCCACAGGGTCCGATGACCGCTGGGCGGACAGAGGCACAGTATCGATTTCGGCCTCGGACGAAGGACGAACCCGGGTGCGTGCCATGGCTGGCTTGCGCTGCTGCTGATACCGTGCCGGCTGCCACTGGCTGGCGTAGGTCAGCGGCCTGCCGCCATAACCGAGGCTGCGTGCATAAAACCAGCCCAATGCCGCACCACCGAGATGGGCGAAGTAGGCGATGTTCATCCCCTCGGGCAGGATGTGAAACAGCACGCCGGCCAGGCCGAAGACGAGCTGGATGATGAAGAGCCCCTTGGCCAGAGTCCAAAGGCGCAGCTGCACGGGAATGATGAAGTAGATGAATGCGGTGATTTTTTCTTCAGGCAGCACCACCGCGAGAGCCATGAGCAGACCAAAAACGGAAGCCGAGGCACCGACGAGAGGCGTGGTCATGTCACCCTCCACGAACCCATTCACCGCCATCTCTGTGACAGCACCCACGACTCCGGAGAAAAGGTAGATCAGAGTGAAATGGCGGCTGCCAAACAGGTGCTGCACTCCGCGCCCGGCGAACCACAGCAGCATCATGTTGAGAGCAAAATGGGGCAGGTTGCCGTGCACAAACATGTAGGTGAACAGCGTCCAGACATTGCCACGCATCAGTTCATGCACGCTCACTCCGCCCAGCGGCATGTACGTCTCTCCAGTGAGAGGATGGCGGACCCAGCCGGTCTCAAACACGAACTGCATGATGAACACCGCGACATTGATCCCGAAGATCACATGGAATGCCGTGATTCCCCGAACTATTCCGGCAACGGAACGCGGGGGACCTTCACGCATGTAATCGCGGTCATACAGAGACATGGGGGGAATGTGCCCGTCCGGGCGTGCAGTGCGAGGTTTTTTTCGCGTTGGCGATGACAAGCGCCGCCGCTGCGGCTAGGCTGCCCCTTCGCAGTATGAAATCGTCCTCTGAATCCCTGCTCGACGCCGTTTCCCAAAGCGGGGCGCATGACGCCGCCGACCTGCTGGAGCAGGCCTCGGGGGAGGACGCAGCCAAGGTGCTGCAGCAGCTCAATCCCATGGTGGCCCAGCATGTGCTGGAGGAGATGCGGGACGAGCAGCGGACCGCCGCCATGACTTTTGTCCCCCTGCGAAAAGCCAGGCAGTGGGCCAGCAACCGCGAGCATCCGGAAGACAGTGTGGGCCGGCTGATGGAGGAGCCTGTGGCGGTGTTTCGCGCTGACGCGAGGGCGCGCGACACCATCGAAGAGGTGCGCAAGCTCGCGAAGAAGGCCTTCATCACTTACGGTTATATCACGGACGAAAAGGGCATCCTGCTGGGATTGCTGGTGATGCGAGACCTCATGCTCGCCGAGCCGGATGCGAAACTTGAGGATGTGATGGTGCGGAATCCCTTCAAGCTGGACCCGGACATGGAGCTGACCGAGGCGATGAAGATGGTGGTGAACAAGCACTACCCCGTCTATCCCGTGTGCAGCAAGGACGGCACCCTGCTCGGTCTGGTGCGCGGGCAGACTTTGTTTGAGGCACGCGCCATTGAGATCAGCGCCCAGGTGGGCTCGATGGTGGGGGTGGAAAAGGAGGAGCGGCTGTCCACGCCGCTGTTGCGCAGCCTGCGTTTCAGGCATCCGTGGCTGCAGGTCAATCTCGTCACCTGCTTCATTGCTGCCACGGTGGTGGGGGTGTTTGAGCACACGCTCGGCCGCCTGGTGCTGCTGGCGGCATTTTTGCCGGTGCTGGCCGGTCAGTCAGGCAACACGGGCTGCCAGGCGCTGGCGGTGACATTGCGTGGTATGACCCTGGGAGATCTGAAGGCTGGAGATGAGCGACGGCTGGTGATCAAGGAGGGGCTGCTCGGTTTGTACAACGGCATGCTGGTGGGCATTTCCGCCGGTGTCGGCATGGGCATCTATGCACGGATGAACCACAATCCCAATGCGCTCATGCTCGCGTTTGTGGTCTGGATTGCGATGACTTTCAGCTGCGTGGTCAGCGGCTTGAGCGGCGCTTTGATCCCGCTGCTGCTGAGAAAATTCGGCGCTGATCCGGCCACGGCCTCGAGCATCTTTCTCACCACGGCCACGGATGTGATCAGCATGGGCACCTTCCTCGGACTCGCGACTTTGCTGGTGCCATGATCGTGTGGAGCAGGGACGAGTGGCGGCAGCGCATGCGGGAGCACGGCGGGCGCGTCGCGGCGCATGCGGATGCGTTTGTGGACAGGCGCAGTCGTGATGCGAAGCATCCGGTGCATGATTTCCTCTTCACCTACTACAGCTTTGCGCCGGCGAAGCTCAAGCAGTGGGTGCCGCCGTATGGCGTGAGCCTGGAGGTGACGCCAGCCGATCTGGCCGCCTTACCATGGTGGCAAAATGGGCGGTTCATCGAAGAAGGCGGGCTGCTGCGTGTGGACGAGAGCCGTTTCATGCAGCGCGAGCGCGAATTCGCCGCGTGGGTGGCCATGCTCTGCACGCGCATTCTTGGCAGGGCGGGGCGTTTCACCTGCTATGGACTGCATGAATGGGCCATGGTGTACCGCCAGACCGCGCAGCAGGTGAGGCATCAGGGGTATGAGCTTCGGCTGCCGCCTGAGGAGCTCGCCGCCTTCGTCGAGTCGCTTCCTGTTTGCTGCTCGCACTACGATGCTTTTCGTTTTTTCACTCCGGATGCGCGGTCTTTGAACGTGCTGCAGCCCACGCTGGATTCACGTTCTGATCTTGAGCAGGCCGCGTGCCTGCATGCCAACATGGACCTCTACAAATGGTCTTCCAAGCTCTGGCCTTGGACGGGCTCTGATCTGATCGGCGCGTGTTTTGAACTGGCCCTCATGGGGCGTGATCTGGACATGCGTGCAAGTCCGTATGATCTGAGCTCTCTTGGGTATGAGCCGGTGAAAATTGAAACGGTGGAAGGGCGCGTGTGCTATGAGCGGGAGCAGCGCGATCTGGCGGCGAAGGCGGCGGAATTGAGAAGGAGGCTGCTCGATCTTTGCGCGTCGCTTTCAGAGATTGTCGTTGCTCATCCGCCGGCCCACTTCCTCGCAGAGCCCGATGAAGGTGCGCTCGGGAAGGTTCAGCGGGCGTTTCTTGAGGGTTGAGACAATCCAGCGGCGTTTGAGCTTGGCCTTCGGCAGCGGCAGTGCGATCAACTGTCCGGCCTCGATCTCGCTGCGCGCAATCCAGCGCGCGGCGATCGCCACGCCGATGCCAAGCTTGGCCAGTTCCACGGTGGCTTCCGAACTGCCCAGCTCGATGAAGTTATGCAGGCGTACGCCGTTCTTGAGGAAGTATTCCTGAATCATGGCGAAGTTCAGGCTGTTGCGGCTGGCGACGATGAAGGTTTCGTTTGTCGCATCTTTCAGTTTTGGGCGTGTCTGCGCCCAGCGGTGCAGCGGCGAAACGAGAAACTCCAGCTCGTCATCAAAGATGGCATGGCAGTTCATGCGCGAGACATCCAGGGGGCGGAGCGTCACGGCCAGATCAATCTCGTTGCTGACCAGCCGTTCGATGGTGTCCGGCGTCTCGCCGCAGATGACCTTGATCTCGTAGAGCGGGAAGGATTCCTTGAACTCGCGCAGCACAGTGGGGAGGATGAACTGAGCCGCCGCCGTGGTGCAGCCGATCTTCAACCGGCCGCGCGGTGTCTGATCCAGCGTGCCAAGCACGGCACGCGCATGGCTCATGGATTGCAGAATGGTTTCCGCATGCGGCAGCAGCTCCCGTCCCGCATGGGTGAGGTGGACGTGCTTGCCCTGGCGGTGAAACAGCAGGCTGCCCAGATCGGTCTCCAGGGATTTGATGGCGTGGCTGACGGCGCTCTGCGTCAGGTGCAGCTCACGCCCGGTCTGGGTGAAACTGCCGCTGCGGGCGAGGCGGACGAAGGCGCGGAGCTGTCGGGTATCGATGGCTTGATCCATGAATGAAATTCATACATCAATTGAAAAACTTTGCGCGTTGTTTATGGCGAAATTCTCGCGGCTGGCCTCTCTGCTGCTGATAGGGATGGCATGCCGCAAAGCTCCACAGTTTCAAAAAACACTCTCGCCGGTGTCGTCCAGCCAGTCCGCATCGGATTCATTCCTCTGGTTGACTGCGCTCCGCTGCTGGTGGCCAGGCACATGGATCTGTTCAGCAAGCACGGCGTGCATGTCGAGTTGAGTTGTGAGGTCGGATGGGCCACCATTCGGGAGAAGCTGCTCTACGGGCAGCTGGATGCCGCCCACGCCATCGCCGGGCTGGTGCTGGCGATGCGACTGGGGCTCAGCACTCCGCCCTGCCGGGTGGTGGCTCCATTCGTTTTCAACCTGCATGGCAACGCCATCACTCTCAGCCGGGATCTGTGGAACCGCGGAGTGCGTGACGCCGCCAGTTTGAAAAAGCTCATCCGCAGCGCGTTCAGCCGTCGCTTCACCTTTGGGATGGTGTCGCGTTATTCCTCCCACTTTTTTCTCCTGCGCCAGTGGCTCCAGTCAGGCGGCATCGACATTGAAAAGGATGTGCGCATCGTCGCGCTGCCACCCACGCAGATGGCCTCCAGCCTGGCTGAAGGCCTCATTGATGGCTACTGCGTGGGCGAACCTTGGAACTCTTACGCCGTGGAGCGCGGCATTGGGTGGATCGCCGCCACGAGTGAACAGCTTGCCCCCGGGCACCCTGAAAAAGTGCTGCTCACCACCGAGCGTTTTCTCACCGCCCACGCAGGAGAATCGCAGGCGATCATCAATGCCTTGAAAGAGGCCTGCGAGTACTGTGATGCCAGTGAAAACCGCCCGGAGGTCGTCCGGGTCCTGGCCGCCAGCGGCTACTTCGCGGGCTGTGAAAAGATCCTGAAACGGTCGCTGGTCGGACCTCTGGAACTCGGCACCGAAAAATCCGCTGTCGTCACAGACTTCCACATCTTCCACCGGCGTGAAGCCAATGCGCCCTTGAGTGAGCGCGGGCGCTGGCTGCTCGACCAGTTCATCGCCCACGGACTGCTTTCTCGCACGCAATACACCGAGGCCGCCACCGCACTGCATGAAGCGTGGACTGCCGAACTCCCCTTTCCCAAAGCGAAAGCTGCCGCCCGCAAAGCCCCTAAAACCACGCCACGCACCTCCAAAGCCAACGTATGAAACACACACTCTCCACACTCGCGCGATTTGCGCTTTTAACCACCCTGCCCGCATTTGCCGGGACAACGGAACTGCTGGATGTCGAAAAAGACCAGCTCAGGATCGGCTTCATCAAGCTGACGGACTGCGCCCCTCTCGTCATCGCGAAAGAAAAAGGTTTCTTTGAGGACGAGGGCCTGATCGTGGAGGTGGAAGCCCAGGCAAACTGGAAGGTGCTCCTCGACCGCGTCATTTCCGGGGAGCTTGATGGTGCGCACATGCTCGCCGGTCAGCCCATTGGAGCCACGGTCGGTTTCGGAATCAAGGCGGAGGTCATTGCCCCGATCAGTCTCGACTACAATGGGAATGCCATCACGGTCTCCAATGCTGTGTGGGAAAAAATGAAACCCGCCATCCCCAAAGATGCTGATGGCAAGCCCGTTCATCCGATCAAGGCCGACAGTTTCAAACCCATTGTCATGGATGCCAAGGCCACCGGCAAGCCGCTGCAGTTTGGCATGGTGTTCCCTGTCTCCACCCACAACTACGAGCTGCGCTACTGGCTCGCTGCCGGGGGCATCAATCCGGGGTTCTATTTCGACCCGAAGAGCGGTGAAGAAAACATCCCCGGAGTGCTCAATGGCGATCTCGTCATCTCTGTCACGCCTCCGCCGCAGATGCCCTCCACACTTGAGGCTGGCACCATCGTTGGCTACTGCGTGGGAGAGCCTTGGAACCAGCAGGCAGTCTTCAAGAAGATCGGCGTTCCGGTGATCACCGACCATGAAATCTGGGCCTACAATCCAGAAAAGGTCTTTGGCATCACCAAGGCCTTTGCCGAGAAGAATCCCAACACCACACTGGCGCTGACCAAAGCCATCATTCGCGCCTGCGCCTGGCTGGATGCGAGTCCGGAAAACCGCAAAGAAGCGGTGAAAATCCTCAGCAGGCCCAACTACGTGGGTGCCGATGAGGCGGTCATCGCCAACAGCATGACGGGCACATTTGAGTATGAGCCCGGGGACAAGCGCGCCGCCCCTGACTTCAATGTCTTTTTCAAGCACAACGCCTCCTATCCCTGGGCCAGCGACTGCATCTGGTATCTCACGCAGATGGTGCGCTGGGGGCAGGTGAAGGAGCAGAAGCCGGACGCCTGGTATGCAGAGACCGCCAAGTTAGTCTATCGCGCGGACATCTATGAACAGGCCGCGAAGCTGCTGATCAAGGAAGGCTTCTTCACCGACAAGGATTTCCCGCTGGGCACGGATGGCTACCGCGAGCCATCCACCGAGTTCATTGACGGCAAGACCTATGACGGTCGCAAGCCCAATGACTACCTCAAGGCCTTCGAGATCGGCCTGAAATAAATCTCAAATCACGTCCCTGAGAGCCGCCGCCATCATGAACGCCACCATTCTCAATTCAAACACCGCATTGGCTGAAGCCCCTGCACCCAAGCGTGAACCCCTCCGCCTGCTTGCGCTGGCAGCCTTGCTGGAAAAACTCGGTCTCGGGTACTTCAGTCCGTTTGTCCGCATGATCGCCCGTTACGACGTGAAGTCGCAATGGCAGCAGGTGGTGACGAACACGGTCCTGCCCGGAGTCGTGATCATCCTCTTCATGGGCTTTTGGACGCTGTGCTCACACTCGGTGCACACGGACAGCCAGCGCATCCCGACCCCGGCGGAAACCTGGAAGGCATGGCAGGGGATGCGTGAATTCGCCCAGAATGAAGCCGTCAAGAAACAGGAATTTCTTGCCAGCATGGCCACGATTGCGGCCAAGTGGGAGGCGAAGGCGGCGGAGTCCAAGGCCGCAGGCAATGCGGCAGCGGCCGCCAAGTTTGGTGAGAAGGCCGCCAGCTATCGCAGCAAATACTATGCGGGGCCGCCGACCTTCGGGACACAGATCATGACCAGCCTGATCACCGTGGCGATCGGCATCGGGGCCGCGACCTTGATCGCGGTGCCTCTGGGCTTTCTCTGCGGATTAAGCCCACGGTTCAATCTGGCGATGAACCCGATCATTCAGATCTTCAAGCCTGTGTCTCCGCTGGCCTGGCTGCCCATCGTGTTCGTGTTTGTGACCGCCCTGTATCATCCTGCCGGGGACGCCGGCATCTCTCGGGCGCTGCTCATCTCCGCAGGCACAGTGACTCTGTGCTCGCTGTGGCCCACCTTGATCAACACGGCCGTGGGCGTGGCCGGTGTGGACAAAGACTATCTGAATGTGGCAAAGGTTCTGAAGTTGAACGCCTTTCAGCGCATCTGGAAAATCATTCTTCCCGCCGCGCTGCCGCTGATCTTCACCGGCATGCGTCTTTCCATCGGCGTGGGCTGGATGGTGCTGATCGCCGCTGACATGCTGGCGCAGAACCCGGGCCTCGGGAAATTCGTCTGGGACACCTTCCAGAACGGCTCCACTGAAAGCATGGCGCAGATCATCGTCGCGGTGTTTGCCATTGGCTTCATCGGCTTTGTTCTTGATCGCATCATGCTGGCCCTGCAGCGCCTCGTCACCTTTGGCGGGCAGACCCTCTAACCTCACCCGCATCATGTCCTTGATTGAACTCAACAACGTATCCGTAGGGTTTGGTGCCGCCAGCACTCGCACCGAGGTGCTGCGTGACATCAACCTTACGATGAATGAGGGCGAACTCGTCGCCATCGTGGGCTACTCTGGCAGCGGCAAATCGACGCTGGTCAACCTCATCGCAGGGCTGGTGCATCCAGACAAGGGTGAGGCGTTGTTTGATGGCAAGCCAATCACCGGTCCCGGGCCTGAGCGCGGACTGGTGTTTCAGACCTACGCCTTGCTGCCGTGGCTCAGCGTGCGGGGGAATGTGGCGCTGGCGGTGGATCAGGTCTGCAAAGATGAGTCGCCGGAAGCACGCAACACGCGCATCAACGATGCCGTGGATCAGGTGAAGCTGACGCCTGCGCTGCGCAAGCTTCCCAGCGAGCTCTCCGGAGGCATGCGTCAGCGTGTTTCCGTGGCGCGTGCCCTGTCTTTCGCTCCGCGAGTGCTGCTGCTTGATGAGCCTTTGAGCGCGCTAGATGCCCTGACCCGTTCGGAATTGCAGGATCAAATTTTGGAGCTTAAACAGCGCACCGGGCAGACCATTCTTCTCATCACCAATGATGTCGATGAAGCCTTGTACATGGCTGATCGTGTCATTCCTTTAACCATGGGGCCTGCGGCAACCTTTGGCCCGATCGAGGAGATTCGCCTGCGCCGTCCACGTGACCGCGCGACGTTGCTTGCAGAGCCGGAAGTGCTCGCCGCCAGAAAGCGCCTGCTGGATTTCCTCATCGCGCAGCGGGCGGACACGGCGGAGAATGTCTCCATCAGCCCGCTGCCAGACGCTGATCCCATCGACATCAGCATGGCACGGCCCACCTTTGCCATGCGCTGGCTTCGTGATCGTGCTGAAGCGCAGACCGGGGTGCCCGCCGTTCCGAAACACAGGGAGAGCCACAAGCCTGCGGAAGGTTTCGTGACGATTTCCAAGCTGGGCAAAACCTACCAGACTCCGCGTGGCGCAGCGGTGATTGTGCGTGATTTTGATCTGCACATCAAAAGAGGTGAACTCGTTTCCATCATCGGCCACAGCGGCTGCGGCAAGAGCACCGTGCTGAGCATGGTGGCCGGGCTCTCCAGCATCACGGATGGCGGCGTGATCATTGACGGTCGTGAAATTGACGGCGCAGGACCGGATCGCGGCATGGTCTTTCAAAGCCCGAATCTGCTGCCATGGATGAGCGCGTTTGAGAATGTCATGCTCGGAGTGCGGCAGGTGTTTTACCATCTCAATAAAAAGGAGCAGCACGACATCGCCGCGCATTATCTTGAGACACTCGGTCTCGGCGGCAGCTTTGACAAGAAGCCCGGCGCCTTGTCCCAGGGCATGCGTCAGCGTGTGGGCCTGGCAAGAGCGTTTGCCCTGCAGCCAAAGGTGCTGCTGCTGGACGAGCCGTTTGGCATGCTGGACAAGCTCACGAAGCTCGAACTCCAGGACGTGCTGCTCAATCTGCGCGAGCGTACCGGTACCACGGCCATCATGGTCACGCATGATGTCGATGAAGCCATTTACCTCTCCGACCAGGTGGTGATGATGAGCGACGGGCCCGCCGCCACGGCGGCTGAGATTCTGCATATTTCCTTCCCGCGTCCACGTGACCGCAAGGTGCTGATTGAAAGCCCCGAGTGGCATCACTACCGCGAGCATCTGCTCTCCTTCCTCGAAGAACGCGCCCACGTGCGCGGCGTGACCTCGCACCACAGTCGTGCGGAAGGAACGCTGCTCCGCCGCCATGCCTCCCTTTCCCTGCAAGCCGCCGCTTAGCCGAATCAACAACACACCCACTACACCCACATGAAAAGGCTGCTCCCGCTTTTGCTTGCGACCACGTCGCTCGCACTCGCCCAAACCCCCGCTCCGAAAACAACGGCACCAGCCCCGGTGCCAGGCTTCACACTCGCTCCGCCTCCGCCTGCGTACGCTCCCATAAAAATGGGGAAGCTTACCGTGGATGTGCAGGAAAAGACGCGTTACGAAATCCGGGACAATAACTTCGATTTCAACAGCGCGGTCAACAGTCCTCAGGATGCCGCCTGGCTGCTGCAGCGTTTCCGTCTTGGCCTGGGTTACGACATCAACCCATGGATCAAGCTCTATGTGCAGGGACAGGATGTGCGTGAAATCGGCGGAGACCGGGGGCATACCATCGGTGTCAATGGCGCCGAAGGAGATGACATCTTCGATGTCCTCAAAGCCTATGTGCAGATTGGAAATCTGAAAAAGGGCTTCAGCTCCGTGCTGGGGCGCCAGTTTCTCTCCTACGGAGACCAGCGCCTGCTGGGGCCTCTGGAGTGGGCCAACCAGGCGCGCACTTTTGATGCGTTCAAGTTCCGCTACACCGCGAGCCAATGGTCCTTGGACATCTTCACGGCCAGTCCGGTGAATTTTGCCAACAACAAGTGGAACAAGTCGGACTTCATTGACCAGGGTGACCACCGCAATGCGTTCATGAGCGGGGCCTATTTGAGCACGCTCCTGGTACCCTTCAACACCACCACGGATTTTTACGTGTTTCACAACCGTGATGATGGCACGGCCGCATTTGGGGCTCCGATCGGCTCAACGAGCTTTGTCACTCTCGGAACGCTGTGGAAAGGAGATCCTAAAAAGCTGGGCGGCTTTGACTATGACACCGAGATGGACTTCCAGACCGGCAAAGTGGGCGGGCGTTCGCTCACCGCCTATGCTGGGCACTGGGGCGCTGGCTACAACTGGCTCAAGCATTCATGGAAGCCGCGCTTCGGCCTGCAGTATAACTATGCCAGCGGCGATGGTGACCCCAATGACAACAAGGTGGGCACCTTTCAAAACCTCTACCCCACAAACCACCTTTTCTATGGCTACATGGACACGACTGCGTGGATGAACGTGCACAACCCCCAGGTGAATTTCAGCTTCATGCCGACGCCCAAGATGAAGGTGATGCTGGACTACCACCTCTACTGGAACGCCAGCAATGCTGACTCCTGGTACCGTGCCAACGGCGCCACCAAGGTGCGCCCGCTCAGCGCCGCCGCCAACAACGCCAGCAGCTTCCGCGGGCAGGAGCTCGACCTCACTGTGAGCTACAAGCTCAACCCGCACGTCGGGATTCTCACCGGGTACAGCTACTTCATGGCCGGTGACTATCTGAAGCAGACGGGCGCGGGCAGCGATGCCCAGTTTGGCTACGTGCAGGTTCAGATTGATTTCTGATTTTTTTCCACCCTCAACATCTGTCAACTATCCGCCCTCTTTCCGATGAGCACCGACGTGACACCGCAAAATCCGCCCCTGGCTGCCTCCGAGGCGGCAACTGGGCGGCATGTGGTGCTCATTGGAAATGGCATGGTGGGCCATCGTTTCTGTCTTGAGTGGGCCCGGCTCTCCCAAGGCAGAGACTCACTCACGGTTTTGGCGGAGGAGCAGGTGCCCGCCTATGACCGCATTCACCTCACCGACAGCCTCACGAAGGGGGATGTTTCGTCCTTGGAACTGGCCCCTGCGGAGTGGTATCAAAAACATCAAATCATGCTGCGGCTGGATGATCCCGTGGTGGGCATTGACTGCGAGGGAAGGAAGGTGACCACGCGTGCAGGGGCTGTTTATGGCTATGACGTTCTCATTCTGGCCACGGGCTCCTCAGCCCGCCGTCTGCCAATGCCCGGAGCCAGCCTGCCTGGCGTGCATGTCTACCGCACGCTGGCGGATTTGCGGAACATTCAAGCCCATGCTGCGAATGCCACCTCCGCTGCTGTGCTTGGCGGAGGCCTGCTGGGTCTCGAGGCGGCGCGAGCCATGGCGGATCTGGGCCTGCGCACGCATGTCATCGAGGCGGCGAACGGTCTGATGGCCCGTCAACTAGATGCAGAAGCGGCGGCGCTGCTGGAGCAGAAGGTGCGAGCCTCCGGCATTAACGTGCTGACCGGCTGTGCGTCGGAATCGATTCATCAGGACGGTGAGACCCTGTGCCTGACCTTCCGCGACGGACGCCGTCTGACGGCGGATATCATCATCATGGCTGCCGGTGTGGAGCCCCGTGACGAGCTGGCCCGTGCCTGCGGGCTCAGGACCGGGGCAAGGGGCGGGATCATGGTGGACGCCACGCTGCAGGCCTCCAAGCCGGATGTTTTTGCAATCGGTGAATGTGCAATGACCCATGGGGCCGTGCATGGCTTTGCCGCTCCTGGTTTTGAAATGGCCCGGGTGTTGGCGGAACGTCTGCATGGAGCTGACATCAAATTTCAGGCAGTGGATTATCCCGTGCGGCTGAAGCTGCTGGGCACGGATGTGGTCACGATTGGCAGCGTGCGCGACGAAGGGGAATTGATCACCTACCGTGGCAAGGGCATGCTGCGCCAGATCCTGCTGCGGCAGGGCCGCATCCATGGAGTGAGCCTTATGGGCGGCACGCAGGATGTCGGCCGGCTGCACACCGCCGTGCTGAAGCGTCAGCGGCTCTGGCCATGGCAGCGAAGCCGCTTTTTGGCGTCCGGCACCTTATGGAAGCCGGCGGCTGAAGATGTCAGCCTGTGGCCTGCGGACACCGCGATCTGCCAATGCACGGGTGTCACCCGCGGTCAGCTCTCCAGCGCCGTGGCGCAGGGCTGCGGCACCGTGGAGTCTCTGTGCGCACTCACTGGCGCAGGTGGTGTGTGCGGCTCATGCCGTCCGCTGCTGGCACAGCTGTGTGGTGCCAGCGCGGCCCCGGCGGTGAAGTTTGCCCCTGCTTTGATGTGGACCTGTGCTGTGGTGGCCGTGCTTGCCGCTGCGACCTGGCTGTCTGGCCCGCTGCCACTGCCGAGGAGTGTGCAGGCGTTGCGTTTGGATGTGCTCTGGTTCGACAGCGGAGTCAAGCAGGTCACCGGCTACGTGCTGCTCGGCATCATGTTGCTGGGCATGCTGCTCCCTGCGCGCAAGCGCTTGCGTGCGCTGGCGCGGGCGGGGGATTTTTCCTGGTGGCGGCTTTCGCATACGGTGGTGGGCGTGGCTGCGCTGGTGGCCCTTACCGTGCATACCGGCTTCCGCCTGGGGTACAATTTGAACAAGGTGCTCATGCTCAATGTGCTGATGCTCGCCGCCACCGGCTCGTTCGCGGGGCTGGTGGTCTCCCTTTCGCATCGTTTGTCTCCCGCGCATGCCCGGCTGCTGCAGACCGGCTGGACGGTTCTGCACGTGGTGCTGTGCTGGCCCCTGCTGGCGCTGGTGGTGTTTCACATTCTTACCGTTTATCGTTATTAACACGCAGGCTTCCATCCTCCCAACAGTGCTCGGTGTGCTCATGCTGCTGCTGGTCGCAGGGTATTTGTCGTCACGTTTTTTCCGCACGGATGAGGATGCCACCGTTTTCCTGCCAGGCCCCACCACGCATGGCCACCACCAGATCGAAATGAAATGCGCCGTCTGCCATGAGCCATGGGGAGGGGTGCGTGAGCAGTCCTGCATTGACTGCCATGGTGCCGCGCTGGCAGCAGGAGATGACTCCCACCCGAAGGCCAAGTTTACCGATCCGCGCAATGCGGACCGGCTCCTTGCCATCGCAGCGGACAAATGCGTCACCTGTCATGTGGAGCACCGGCCGGAGGCCACGCTGGCCATGGGCGTGACGCAGCCTCAGGATCTCTGCCATCAATGCCATGCTGAAATCGCGCAGGAACGCCCCAGCCACAAAGGCATGAGCTTCACCACCTGCTCCAGCGTGGGTTGCCATAATTACCACGACAACACCGCCCTGTATGAGGACTTTCTCGCCAAGCATTCCACCGATCCGGCGACTCTGCTGCAGGCGCTGCTGCCGGAACTGACGGCAAAGACGAAGACGATTGCCGGGGCGGGCAGGGCGCCTGAACCAGATCATGGTATTCCGTCTGGGGAAGGCGGTGGCAAAATACTGGCGGCGTGGCAGGGCTCCGGCCATGCCACCGCTGCCGTGAACTGCACGGCCTGTCATGCCGCTGCCGGGCCGTGGAAAGACCAGCCGGGGCAGGACTCCTGCACGGAATGCCACAAGGAGGAGAACGCCGGATTTCGCGAAGGACTGCATGGCATGCGCCTGGCGCAGGGGCTGACGCCCATGCAGCCCGCCATGGCGCGGCTGCCCATGAAACCCGACGCGGCGCACAGCGCGCTCACCTGCACCTCCTGCCATGGCCCGCATGACGTGGACACGCGACGTGCCGCGGTGGACTCCTGCCTGCAGTGCCACAATGACGGACACAGCCTGGCGTACAAAAATTCATCCCACTACCGCCTGTGGCAGGCCGAGCTCTCCGGCACGGCGCCTGCAGGCAGCGGCGTGAGCTGCGCCACCTGTCACATGCCGCGGGAAGAGCATGTGGTGGCGGGCAAATCGGTGGTGCGTCCGCAGCACAATCAGAGCCTCAATCTCCGCCCCGTGGAAAAAATGGCGCGTGGCGTCTGCATCCGCTGCCACGGCCTGGGCTTCACCCTTGACTCTCTGGCCGATCCCAAGCTCGGCCGCACCAATTTTGACGGACATCCCGGGCGTCATGTCGAGTCCATCGACATGGTGCTTCGCCGCCGGTCCTCGTCCGCCAAACCCAAATAGCATCATTAACTCAAAGCAAACACCACTCCCTTATTCATTCATGAAAACGTCCCTGTTCATCATCGCCGGCGCCGTGGCGGTCACCACCCTGGCCTCCATGCTTCTCTCATCCTGCGGAGGAAAGGAAAAAGCCGCTGCAGGCATCTCCCCCCAAAGCATGGCGGATGCCCTGCATGCCGTCATGGAATCCGACCGAATCGTCTATACCAAGCAGGTGGTGAACCGCCTGCAGAACGAGGAAAAAATCATCAAGGCTAGCGAGCACTGGAAGGATGAGAAGGCCCTGCCGCTGCCCGCGCAGATGTTCCGCATGGGCGCGGAGATGGTGGCCGAAAAGAAGAAAGGCTTCACCTACTCGCTGCTCTCCGAGTGGCCCATCAACAAGCAGAACGCCCCCAAGACTGAGGCTGAAAAAAACGGCCTCAGCCATGTAGGGAAGAACAAGGGCCAGAACTACTACACCGAGGAGACACTCGGAGCCACGAAGTACTTCACCGCCGTGTATCCTGACGTCGCCGTGGCCGCCGCCTGCGTGAAATGCCACAACGGCCACGAGGACTCCCCCCGCACCGACTTTGTGGAAGGTGATGTGATGGGCGGTGTCGTCATTCGCATCCCTCTTTCCTCCGCCAAGTAACACCAGGGTTCCATTCACCTCACATCTCTTCCTTATTATGATTACGCCGGAACAAAAAGTGCTCGTGCAGTCCACCTGGGCCATGGTGGTGCCCATCTCTGAAACCGCCGCAGACCTGTTTTACACCAGGCTGTTTGAGATTGATCCCACGCTGCGGGGGATGTTCAAATCAGACATCAAGGAGCAGGGCAAAAAGCTCATGCTGATGATCGGCACCGCCGTCGGCGGCCTGGAGAGGCTGGACCAGATTGTCCCGGCGGTGCAGGCGCTGGGGAAACGCCACGTGGGCTACGGCGTGAAGGATGAGCATTACGCCACGGTGGCTGCGGCGCTGCTGTGGACGCTGGAAAAGGGGCTGGGGGAGGCCTACACCCCCGATGTGGCTGAAGCTTGGACCGTGACCTACACGCTCCTGGCAGATGTGATGAAGGCGGCGGCGAACGCTCCTGCCGTCTGAACTGCCACCACCTGAGACCCTCACCGGCCGATGAAAATCGTTCTGCACACTCCCAAGGCGCGCTCATCCAGCGCGGTACTGCGGACCTTGCTCAATGGTTTCACGGCCGGTGACAGCCTGCAGGCTGCAATGCTCTGTCTGGCTCCGGGCAGCTGGAAGGGGCGGGGCTGATTTTTTCAGCTCGTGCGGCTGCAGTCTTCGATTGAAGCGGGACGCGTGTGGACGCCTAACCATGAAAACGATTCATCGATTATATCAAAAGGATTCAAGATGTTGCTCAAAAGCCCCAGCGAACATGGCATGCCAAAAGCTTATGTGAAGGGTGTTCAAACACATCATTTGCCCATGAAATTTGCCGATCTCAGCACCTTCCCGACACTGGCCCGAGCTGCCTTTGAACTGCCGCGCCAGAAGTGATGAACCGTGATTTTAACCTCGCCGCCGCAATGACATTCCATCCCCTCATTCCTGAAAGCGCGCCCTTCAGCGCGGAACAACGAGCGTGGCTCAACGGCTTTCTGGCCGGAGTGCTCAATCGCGGCGCAGCGCCCAATGGGGCGGCGCCCGCAGAACCGAAACGCCCTCTGCTGGTCGCCTTTGGCAGCCAGAGCGGCAATGCGGAAAGTTTGGCCAAGCGGCTGGCCAGGGAAGCATCGGGTCGGGGCTTCGCAGCGCGCGCTGCGGGCCTCGACTCGCTGCAACCCGCCGATCTCATCCAAGAACAAAACGTCCTGCTCATCACCAGCACCTGGGGGGAAGGGGACATGCCCGACAATGCGGTGTCCTTCTGGGACAGCCTCAATCAAAATGGCAGCAGCCCGAAGCTGGACGGAGTGCAATACAGCATTCTGGCCTTGGGGGACAAAAACTATGGTGACACCTTTTGTCTCGCCGGCAGGAAACTCGATGTCCGCCTCGCCGAACTGGGGGCCAAGCGCATCGTGGACCGAGTCGATTGCGATGTGGAGTTTGACGAACTGGCGAAGAAGTGGAGCACCCATGCTTTCACGGCCTTGAGCGGAAGTTCTGCAGCGGCATCTGCCGCAGTCGTTGCACCCGCAGAGGAAGAGGATGCGGGCTACAGCAAAAAGAAGCCGTTTCCTGCCAAGCTCATCGCCAATGTCCCGCTCAATAGCCGGGGCAGCAGCAAAGACACCCGGCACATTGGTTTTTCGCTCGTCGGCAGCGGTCTGACTTACGAGGCGGGAGATGCGCTGGGGGTGTTCGTGCAAAACTGCCCGGAAGTGGTGGATGCGGTCATCGCTGCGCACGCCTTTGATCCGCATGCGGTGGTGGCTCTGCCTGATGGGGGCAGTGCTCCGCTGAGGGAGGCTCTCATCAAGCATTACGAAGTGAGAAGTCTCTATGGAAGGAGCCCCGAAGCCCATCTGACGCTCGCGGCCTTCATGGAGAATCTGCGCAAGCTGCAGCCTCGCCTCTACTCCATCGCATCCAGCATCAAGAAGCATGAGAATGAAGTCCATCTCTGCGTCGCTGCAGTGCGCTACAGCAGTGACGGCGTGGCGCACAAGGGGGTGGCATCCACGTTCCTCGCGGATCGTCTGCCGCTCGAAGAAACAACGGGCATCTACTTTCATGCAGCCAATCATTTTCGCCTGCCGGCGGATCTCACAAGACCCGTGATCATGGTCGGGCCGGGGACGGGCATTGCGCCATTCCGGGCCTTTCTTGAAGAACGCGAGGCGACGCAGGCTTCTGGGAAAAACTGGCTTTTCTTTGGCGATCAAAAGCGAGCCAGCGACTTCCTCTACCACGACCAGATCATTGAGTGGGTGCAAAAAGGGCACCTTACACGGCTGGACACCGCATTCAGCCGCGATCAGGAAGAGAAGATCTACGTGCAAACGCGCATGATGCAGGCCGCCACGGAACTCTGGCAATGGCTGGAGGAGGGGGCGCACTTCTATGTGTGTGGTGATGCCAAGCGCATGGCCAAAGATGTCGATGATGCGCTGCACAGCATCATTCAATCCGCCGGTGGCAAGACGGCCGTGGAGGCCGCCGCCTACGTCAATCAAATGAAGAAGGAGAAACGCTATGCCCGCGATGTCTATTGACCCCCCCCCGGCCGCACCGACGATGAGCGCCGATTTCTCCGGCGAGCAGAAGCGCTACCTCGAAGGATTTTTTGCCGGCATTGCCGCTGGTGGTGTTTCCTTTGGAGACCTTGCTCCCTCCCCTGCGGCAGCAGCACCTGCGGGTCCGGCACTGGACGACCTGACCAAAGAAGAGCGCATCAAGCGTGAGCTGCATCCCTTTGATGCCATCGAGCAGCTTGTCATGGATGCGCGCTGGAACGCCAAGCCCGAGCCGGAGTCGGTGTTTCGGTACAAGTGGAACGGCCTTTTCTGGCTCAATCCGGTCAAGGACGGCTACATGTGCCGGCTGCGCATTCCGGGAGGGATTGTGAAGAGCTATCAGCTTCGGGAACTCGCGGCGATCGCCCGGGAGCTCACCACGGGCTACATTCAGATCACAACGCGCAACAACTTCCAAATTCGCCTCATCGAGCCGAAGAACTGCCCGGAAGTCCTGCGCCGAATCCAGGGCTGTGGTCTGCATTCCAAAGGTGCTGGTGCGGATAACATCCGCAACATCACCATGAATCCATGCGCCGGCTATGACCCGCACGAGCTCATTGATGTGCGCCCGCTGGTCAATGAACTCGCCACGCTGATCATCGCCTCCAAGGAGTTCTACGACCTGCCACGCAAGTTCAACATTGCCTACGATGGCGGTGGCCTCATCTCAGCGGTGGAAGACACCAACGACATTGGCGCCAGCGCCGTGAAGATCGGCGAGAACAGTGACGGCATTGAACCTGGAGTGTATTTCCGCATCGCGCTCGGGGGTGTCACCGGACATCAGACCTTCGCGAGCGACTGGGGCGTGCTGGTGAAACCCGAGCAGCTCAATGATGTGATGATCGCCCTGCTGCGGGTGTTCATTCAGTTTGGCGATCGCACGAACCGGAAGAAGGCGCGCTTCAAGTACGTGGTCGAAGACAAGGGACTGGATGGGGTGCTGGTGGAGGCAGAGAAGTATTTGAAATTCAAGCTGACTCGTCTTGCCCCAGATGCGCCGTGTCAGGTAAAGCGTGAGTTCTCTCAGCAGGGGCATTCGCATGTGGGCACCTTCCCGCAGAAGCAGGAAGGGCTGGTTTACATCGGAGCCAGCGTTCCGGTGGGGCAGCTCACTGCAAAGCAGCTCGATCGCATCGCCGATCTGGCAGACAGCTACGGATCAGGGGAAATCCGGCTCACCGTATGGCAGAATTTCATCATTCCAAACATCAAGACGGCCTACGCTGCCACGGTGGCAAAGTCGTTGAAGAAGCTTGGCTTTCCCAGCGAGCAGTCGAATCTCAAAAGTGGATTCGTGGCCTGCACTGGCAACAAGTACTGCAAGTTCGCGGCCAGTGACACCAAAGGGCATGCCATTGCCATGATGGAGTATCTCGACAAGCGCGTGCAGCTCGACAAACCGGTGAACATCCATTTCACCGGCTGCGCCCATTCCTGCGCCCAGCACTTCATGGGGGACATCGGCCTGCTCGGCACAAAGGTGAAGTCGGAGAGCGGCGAGGGCTACCACATCACAGTAGGAGGTGGCTTTGGTGAGAATCGCAAAATTGGCCGTCAGATCTTCAGCGGTGTGGCCATTGAGTCACTCGGCAGCACGCTGGAGGGCATGCTCAAAGGTTACCTGAGCCATCGCACCGCGGAGGAGACCTTCCATTCCTTCTGCAACCGGCACACGGTTGGTCAACTGCAGGAGGTGTTCAGCCTCTGAGCCATGATTTGCGATCTGGAGCGCTCGATCTCAGCAGGCGGTTCCGCCGTCAGCATCATCGATGCCGCTTTGCGTGAGCAGCAGACACTGCGCACTCCGGTCGCTCTTTTTTCAGACGAATACGATGCCAGATCGGTGCGTGAGCGCTTCACGCATCTGATTCCGCTCAGCAAGCCAATCCCCGGGGAGCAGTATGCCTTTGAGGTGAATCTGGACGCCTGCACCGGCTGCAAGGCCTGCGTGGCGGCCTGTCATTCCCTGAACGGGCTGGATGACGGTGAGAGCTGGCGCGACATGGGGCTGCTCGTGGGCACACGGAAGCAGCCCTATCTGCAAACCGTCACCACGGCCTGCCATCACTGTGCAGACCCCGCCTGTGCGGAAGGCTGCCCGGTGCTGGCCTATGACAAGGATGCCGTCACCGGCATTGTTCGGCATTTGGATGATCAGTGCATCGGTTGCAGCTACTGCATTTTGAAGTGCCCGTATGATGTGCCGAAGTTCAATCTGAAGCGTGGCATTGTACGCAAGTGTGACATGTGCCAGGGGCGTCTTGCTGAAGGAGAGGCGCCTGCCTGCGTGCAGTCCTGCCCGAATGAGGCGATCAAAATCAAAGTGGTGAAGCTCGATGCGGTGCCGGATCGTGGAAGCATGGTCGCAGGGGCATTTGATTCAAGCTATACGCGGCCCACGACGAGCTATGTCTCATCGCAGCCGCCACCTGCCGCCGCCAAGCCTGCGGATGCAGGACGGCTTGACCTTGATCATGGGCACACGCCGCTGGCATGGATGCTGGTGCTCACGCAGATGAGCGCAGGCGGCTTTATCGGCTGCGCGATTGCCATGTGGATGAATTTGATCACGGTGACGCAGGCCGCCGTCACCAGCGCGGCAGCCCTCGCCTTTGGCCTGGCAGGGGTGGCTTTGAGCACGCTGCACCTGGGGCAGCCCTTGAAGGCGTGGCGCGCTTTTCTCGGCTGGCGCAAATCATGGCTGTCCCGCGAGATCATGGCCTTCGGGGCCTTGCCTGCGGGTGGTCTGGCGATCTTTGTCACCTGGTGGCTTGGACACGATGAGTGGCTGCGGCTTGCTGTCACCGGCACTGCAGGCGCGGCGGTGCTCGCTGTTTGGTGTTCGGTGATGGTCTATGTGGACACCCGCAGGCCGTATTGGTCCATGATCACGGTGAGTGCCAAATTCCTCGGCACGATGCTGATGCTGGGTGCCGGGATGTGCGCCGTCGTTTGGAGTCTTGCTGGCATGGCCATCGCTGGGTGGGCGCTGGGTTTTGCGCTGGTGTGCCGTTGGATTTTGTCGCTGTGGGAGATTTCCAGCTACCGTCGGGCCTTGCAGGATGAGGCCTGTGCCTGGCGCAAATCGGCCCTTGTATTGCAGAAGCATCTCCCTGTGCAAATCGAGGTGCGCGGGCTGCTGCTCATTTTCGTGGGGCTGGTGATTCCCGTGGTGATTGCCGCTGGTGCATCGATCCCTTGGATGACAGCTTTGGCGCTGCTGCTGATGTTTGGCAGCCAGTTGATCGAACGGTTGTATTTCTTCACCGCCGCCGCAGGCTCAAAAATGCCGGGGAACTGACCATGATGAAATTACCTGCCATGACCTTGCGCGAATGGGACGGCCCGCTGACGGCCGATCTGGTGCGTGAGCCCGCCAAGTTTGGCCTGGGGCAGGTGCCATCTCATCTGATGCCCGATGCAACGACAACGGCGATCTGCGGTTTTTGCTCCACAGGCTGCGGGCTTAAAATTCATCTGAAGGAGGGGGCGGCGGTGAATCTCACTCCGGACCCCGGGTATCCCGTCAATCTCGGCACCGCCTGCCCCAAGGGCTGGGAAGCGCTGAGTGTGCTGGACGCGCCGGATCGTGCCCAAATGCCGCTGCTGCATGGCAAGGAGGTCGATTGGGACACTGCGCTGCGGTACTTCTGCGACAAGATGCGCGAGATTCTCGATAAGCATGGTCCTGAAGCGGCGGCGTTTCTCAGCACCGGACAGATCATGTTTGAGGAGATGGCTTTTCTTGGTGCTCTCGCCAAGTTTGGCATGGGAATGATTCATGGGGATGGCAACACGCGCCAGTGCATGGCCACCGCCGTCACGGCCTACAAGGAGAGCTTTGGTTTTGATGCGCCCCCGTTCACGTATGCAGATTTTGAAGAAAGCGACGTGCTCGTCTTCATCGGTGCCAACCCATGCATCGCCCACCCGATCATGTGGCAGCGCGTGCTGCGGAACCAGCGCAAGCCCGAGATCATCGTCGTCGATCCCCGCGTCACCGAGACCGCGATGGCGGCCACGCAACATTATGCCATCAAGCCCAAAAGCGATCTCGCCCTGCTCTACGGACTCGCGCATCTCATCATCCGCGACGGCGGTGTGGACACCTCCTTTGTGGAGCAGCACACCAGCGGCTTTGATGACTTTCAGCGCTTTCTCGCGGACTACACACCGTCTCGCGTCGCGCAGGAGACAGGCATTAGCGTGCATCGCCTCGTGCATTTCGCACAGACCCTCATCTCCGGCACGCCCCGTGTCTCCTTCTGGTGGACGATGGGAGTGAACCAGAGTCATCAGGCCACCCGCACCGCGCAGGCCATCATCAATCTGGCCTTGATGACAGGGAACATTGGCAAGCCGGGGACCGGGGCCAATTCGATCACCGGACAGTGCAATGCGATGGGCTCGCGTCTGTTTTCTAACACCACGAATCTGCTGGGCGGACATGATTTTCGCAATCCTAGGCATCGTGAAAAAGTCGCCGCCGCCACCGGTATTCCCGTGGAGCGTATTCCTGAGCAGCCAAGCCTGGCGTATGATCAGATCCTCAAAGCGGCTGACGAAGGCAAGATGAAGGCCATCTGGTTTGTGGCCACCAATCCCAGCCACTCGTGGATTGATCAAAACGAGATCAACCGCGTGCTCGACAAGCTCGACTTCATCGTGGTGCAGGACATGTACTGCAGCACCGAGACCGCGAAGCGCGCGCATCTGGTGCTGCCCGCAGCGGGCTGGGGTGAGAAGGAAGGCTGCTTCATCAACAGTGAGCGCCGCATCGGCTACAGCCCCAAGGTGCGCCGTGCGCCCGGTCAGGCGCTGGCGGATTTCCACATCTTCCGCCTCATCGCCCACTACTGGGGCTGCGATGATTGGTTTCGTGGGTGGAGCAGTCCGGAGGCCGTCTTCCGCGTGCTGCAGCGCTGCACGGAAAACCAGCCCTGCGACATTACGGGCATCAACGGCTACGAAATGATGCGCAGATCCGGCGGCGTGCAGTGGCCGCTTGCCAGGGAAGAAAGTTCGAAGTTTGAGGTTTCGAGCTGGAAGGAGCGGCGGTTGTTTGGTGATGGGGAATTTTTCACGCCGGACAAGCGAGCGAAGTTTGTCTTTGATGCGCCCGAGGCCGCGCCGGAGCAGCGCTGCGAGGAGTTTCCGCTGGTCCTGATCACCGGACGCGGCACCAGCGCGCAATGGCATACGGAAACGCGCACCGGAAAGTCTGCGGTGCTGGCGAAAATGATGCCGGAGGAATTGATGCTGGATCTCAACCCACAGGATGCGAGCCGCCTGGGTGTGCGTGATGGCATGCACGTGCGCGTCATTTCAAAGCGTGCCGAACTCACCGCCAAAGCGCGGCTGACAAACTGCGTCTCTCCCGGCGAGGTCTTCCTGCCCATGCATGACAGCCGCGTGAACCAGCTCACGCATGCTTCGTTTGATCCGCATAGCCGCCAGCCGAGTTACAAGCATTCGGCGGTGCGGGTGGAAAAGTAGCCCAGTTGCGCCGCAACTGGAGTACGACAGACACTCCTGTCTGTCGATCAGCGGTCACGCACACCGCATCTTTAACGAGTTAGCAAACGTCCATGCCGCAACAGCGTGATGATTCCCGATTGGCGGAGAATCGGTGCCGTTGCTTGCCTGTGTGAGCGTCGATCGACAGGCAGGAGTGCCTGTCGTACTTACTCGATCTTGCCCACGTGCTTCAGCACGAGCGCCGGTTTGCCATCCTCACGGGCTTGCGCCAGATCGACATTAAACTCCGCCTGCCAGTCGTTGAGGTCTTCGGGATCGATGAGCACCTGGCAGACGCGCCATGATTTATTATCCTCGCTGGGTTCCACGTAGGTGTGGCGGCCGTTGCGGGCTTCGTTGTCGAGGCGGATGCGTTCGTGCTCGGTGTAATACGGTTCCATGAGCGCGGCCAATGAATCGGCGGTCCATGCTCCGCTGGCGGTGCTGATGGCTGCGGAGTAGTTTTCCAAGGAAAGAGGGCGCAAGAAGCGGAAGATCTCGGTGCGGATGAGCGCGGTGAACTCGCGTTTGTTGCGTGTGATGTCGGGAGCTTCGGCGGGCTTTTCCTCCTGCTCGTCCGGCTTGAAGTTGGGATCGCGCATGCGCTCCCATTCATCGAGCAGGCTGGAGTCGGTGCCGCGCAAGACGCCGGCCAGCCAGGCTTCCATTTCCTGCACGGGTTCAGTTTTGAAGTTGTCCGGCACGGTCTGTGCCAGCACTTTGTGCACGCCGGAGAGATGTCGCAGCAGCACGCCTTCGGCGCGGTGGAGTTCGTAGTCGTTGATGTAGTCGCTGAAGGTGCGGAAGTTTTCGAACATCTCGCGAGCGATGCTCTTGGGACGGATGTTTTCCCGGCCGATCCAAGGGTGAGCCTCGCTGAAGGCGTTGAAGGTGTTGTAGATGAAGTCGCGGCAGGGTTTCGGGTATTCGAGTTCTTCGAGCTTGGCGATGCGTTCCTCAAAGGGGATGCCTTCGTTTTTCATGGCGACCATCGCCTCGTCCTTCACCTGATCGAGCTGACGGCGCAGGATGATGTCCGGGTTTTCGAGAATGGACTCGCACAACGTCATGACATCCGCCGCATAGGTGGGCGAGGCGGGATCAATGAGCGCGAGTGTGTCGATGAGGTAGAGCGAGAGCGTGTAGTTCAGCGAGAAATCCTCCTGCAGCTCCACGTTGAGGCGCAGCTTGGTGCCGTCCGCAGGGCGCTGTGCCGTGGGGATGATCTCGATGATCTTTCTTTGCACCAGCGCTCGGAACAGCTCCCACGCACGCTTTTCGTGCTGCTTCTTGGCATTGGTTGTTTCATGCGAGTCGGCAATGAGCTGACGCATCGCGGCGCAGGCATCGCCGGGTCTGCTGAGCACTTGCAGGAGCATGCCATGCGAAACCTGAAAGCGAGAGGCCAGCGGCTCGGGCGTGGCGGTTTGCAGCTTCTTGAAGGTGTCTTCATTCCAGCCCACAAAGCCTTCGGGTGCTTTCTTCTTCACCATCTTGCGCATCTTCTTCACGTCGCCTGCGGCCTTGGCTTCCATCTTGGCATTCTCCACCACATGCTCCGGTGCCTGACACACGACATAGCCCACGTCGTCATAGCCTCGCCGTCCGGCGCGTCCGGTGATCTGATGGAAATCGCGCGCGCTCAGCGTCGCGACCTTTTCGCCGCCGTACTTGCTCAGTCGCGTGAGCAGCACGGTGCGGATGGGCACATTCACGCCCACGCCGAGGGTGTCTGTGCCGCAGATGACCTTCAGCAGGCCGCGCTGCGCCAGCTTTTCCACCAGCACACGGTACTTCGGCAGCAGGCCGGCATGATGAATGCCGATGCCATGACTGAGGTATTTTTTCACTTCCTTGCCATAGGGACTGGTGAACTTGGCCCCCACCAGCTCTTCTTTGATCGATGCCTTTTCCGCCGAGGTGCAGAAGTTCAGGCTCATCAGATCCTGCGCGGCCTGTGCGGCATCGTTCTGGGTGAAGTGGACGAGGTAGACCGGGGCTTTGTTCGCGGCGATGAGTTCCTGCAATGTCACATCGACGGAGGTCTGCACATAGCTGAACTCCAGCGGCACGGGGCGCTCATAGGCGGCCACCACGGTGGTCTCCGCCTTGGTCAGGGTGGTGAGCTTCTCTTTGAAAAAGTCGGAGCCGCCCATGGTCGCGGACATCAGCAGAAAGCGCGAGTCGCTCATGGTCAGCAGCGGCACCTGCCAGGCCACGCCGCGCTCCCGGTCCGAGTAGTAGTGAAACTCGTCCATGATCACCTCGCGGAAGGGAGCCGTGGCTCCATCCCGCAGGGCGTAGTTGGCCAGAATTTCTGCGGTGCAGCAGAGGATGGGGGCGGAGCGGTTCACCGTCGCGTCTCCCGTGGCCATGCCCACGTTGTCGGGGCCAAAGTCGCGGCAAAGGGACAGAAACTTTTCATTCACCAGTGCCTTGATCGGGCAGGTGTACACGGAGCGCCGTCCCTTGGCCAGGGAGCGGAAGTGCATGGCCAGCGCCACCAGCGATTTGCCTGAGCCGGTGGGGGTGTTGAGGATGACGTTGCGATCATCAAACAGCTCCAGAATCGCCTCCTCCTGCGCCGGGTAGAGCTCCAGCTTTTTCTCAGCCACATAGTCGAGAAATGCCGCCAGCAGCTCGTCGTTGGAGCAGTCAGTGGATTTCGGCAGTCGGCGCAGCAGGGGATGGTCGGTCATTCGACATCACCCATAAAGTAGGACAGTGGGGCCGCAACTGGTCTGGAATCAATCGGCTCCAGTTGCGGCGCAACTGGGCAACTTTTAGAACGGCGGCGGGCCGAAACCGGGAGGTGGGCGCATGCCCGGGCCGCCGGGAGGGCCGCCCGGGCCGCCACGGCGTCCGCGCCCGGGAGGGTCCATGCCGCCGCCTGGAGGTCCGCGCCGTGCGAAGCTGGCATCAGGAGTTCCGGCAAACTGGCGGGGGACGTAGGGATACTCGTCCGTGAGCACGTAGTAGTAGGTGCCCTGAGGGAATTCCGGAGTCACACCCACGCGGCCGTTGCTGGCGTCGAGGTCACCTGAGCCTTCGATGTATTCATAGTCCTGCACAAAGGCGCCGTCATACTTGCCGCCCGGAGAGCCGGCAGGGCGTTTGCCCTGCTTGATGGCGTAGCTGGAGCTCAGTTTTTTGAGCGAGCTTGCGGCATCTTTGGCCTCGCTGTAGCCCCAAGGACCATAGATCGGGAAACCGTCCGCCGCCCAGCCGACGAGGACCATTTGCGGCTTGTTGCCGCTGAGTTTTTCGATCATGCCATTGGGTATGCCATGGTAGTGATAGGCTCCGTTGGGCTGCACGTGGGCGTTGCTGGAGTCCAGCCCGAGATCGATCGCGCCGCCATGCGGTTCATACTGCCAGCCGCTCGACGGATTGCCCTGCCACCACTCGGCGGCAAAGGGATCAAACACGACGCCGTTCACCGCGATGCCGAAAGGCTGCATGTGAAAGGGCACCGGCTTCTCCGCGAGCTTCGGGTGCAGAGGCACTTTGTAGTCGTAGCTTTGCGGGGCGATCACGTTCGGATTGTGCCGGTTGGGAAACTGGCCGGGCGTGTGATCCGGAATGCCATTGGCCTGAATGCGGCGGTAATCGTCAGCCGTGGTGATCTTTACCTCGTTCGGCGGAAGTTTTGATGAAGCTGCGAGGCAGGCGGAGACGAGAACGGTGCATCCTGCTTTGAGAAGCAGGGCAGGAGTGGCGTTGGTTCGGGTGAATCGCATGTCGGCAAGGGATAACCCTGCGGGTTTTGTTTCGTTACGAAAATAATCGCGCCTGCGCTGAACGATTCCTGCTTGCGTCCGGAGGCGGAATCCGGTTTGCATCCTGTCATGCCGAAGGCTCCACGTCCCAAACCCGCCCACATCCCGCAGGTCGCCGTTCTCGTCGATACCTCGCGGTCCTATGGTCGTGACATCGTGCGGGGCATCCGGCGTTATGTGGCGGAGCACGGTCCGTGGTCGCTGTACCTGGAGCCGCGCGATCTGCACAGCCGTTTCCCTGACTGGCTCAAAGACTGGCCCGGAGACGGCATACTCTCCCGCACGGTGGATGCCGCGATGCTGCGCCAGCTCAAGGCCACGAAACTGCCGGTGATCGAGCTGCGCACCACGGTGCTGCCGCATTCGTTTCCCTTCGTGGGGATGGACAACAGCATCGTGGGAACGCGGGTGGCGGAGCATCTGCGCAATCGCGGCTTCCAGCGCTTTGCCTGCTACCTGGACACCGCCGAGGCTTTCTTTGTCGAACGCAGCGAGTTCTTTGCCAAGACCCTGCGTGCTCACGGCTTCGACTGCGCGGTGTTCAAATCCAGCCGCCGCCTGCGGTGGGACGAGCACCAGCGGGCGCTGTCCGAATGGCTGATCTCGCTGGAGAAGCCCGTGGGAGTTTTTGCGGTGAATGACCAGCTCGGCTTCTGGCTGCTGGATGCGGCGCGGCGTGCCGGCATCGCCGTGCCGGAGGAGGTGGCGGTCGTCGGGGCGGAGAATGACAACATGCTGTGCGACACCGCATCGCCGCCGCTTTCCAGCGTGCGCCTGCGAGGGCAGGCTGTGGGGTATGAAGCCGCGCGCATTCTCGATGAGTGGATGTCCCAGGAGCGGCTGCCAAAACCCGGAGAAAAACACCTGCTGGCCCCGGGAGACATCGCCGTGCGTCAGTCCAGCGACATTGTTGCGGTGGAAGATCCGCGCATTTCCGCCGCGCTGCGCTTCATCCGCCAGCATGCCACGGAGCAGATCGACGTGACGCGAGTGGCACGTGAGACGGCGCTGTCGCGCAGCGTGCTGGAGCGCCGCATGAAGGCGCTCATCGGTCGCAGTCCGGGGGAGGAGATCAACCGCATCCGGTTTGCCGCCGTGGAAAAACTCCTCACGCAGACCGATCTCACGCTTGATGCCATCGCTGCGCGCTGCGGCTTCACGCATCCGCAGTACATGGCCGAGGCTTTTCGGAAGAGGGCGGGCGTGACGCCGGGGGAGTTTCGGAGAAACAAGTCCTTGCTGTGACCCCTATGAATTCCTCTTTGTTCATCGCATGCTGTTTGTTGGCCGGGACTTTCTCAGGGTGCACAAGCACCCCTCATGAGGAAGACAAATCTGACTTTGCCCGTCTGCATCTGGGCAGCTTTTTTGCCGGTGCTACCTATGAAATCAGGGGCCATCGAATCACAGTGACCCGAATGAGCGATGTTGCTAAAACAAGAAAGGAATCCCGCCTTTTGTCGGATGATGAAGTCAGGCAGTTTTGGAAAGAACTGGAGTCCCAAAGAGTGTCTTCATGGCGGCCCTCCTATATTTTCCAAGTGTATGACAAACGTCCGGCTTGTTCCTACTTGTCCTGGGAACTGACGGTCATGAAGAACTCCAAGGAAGTTCACATACGAGGGTGTGACGCATATCCGCGTGACCGGGACCCACGCCAAATGATAGAGCATCAATCTTCGAAGCGGTTTGACCGTGTCTGCAATGCCTTCAGCCGGAGTTTGCCTGATTAAATGGCTCGGTGAGAGAGGGGGGCAAGAGGATAGAACGAACCGGGGGATGAAACACCTGTGGCAGGGCAAAGACTGGAAGCATCCTCACGTGGAAGAGACGTTCTTGATGGAGCTTCATGGCACCAATCACCACGGCTGCAGGGCAAGAAAAAAGGCGCGCCCGAAGGATCGGACGCGCCTTGAGGAATGCAGTGCCGGATTAAGGAACGGACTTCACGCTGGAGAAGATCTTGCCCAGGGTTTCGAGGCTCTTCTCACTGTCTTTCTTGGAGATCCAGTAGGTGATGGTGAGCACCTTGCCGTCTCCCACTTCGGTGAAGAGAAAGCCGATCACGGCAGGGCCCCACTCCTTGCTTTCGCCACTCCAGGAGATGCGGCTCCACTTGCGGCCGGCGTCTTCGAAGTCCTTGGTCTCCTTGGTGGCGGCGTCCACTTTCACTTCATGATCTTCGGTGAGCCATTTGAGGCTTTCCTCGATCACAGAATCCATTTCCTTTTCATCAGCCACCACTTCGAGGTAGATGGTGGCGACGTTGTCAGGGGATTCGGCGAGGATGCCGTCATCGGATTCTTCCGGCTCCCAGGAATCCGGGATGTTCACCGTCATCGCCGGTGCGTCCTCTGGAAGTTTGATCGTGCCGGCAGGAGCCAGGGCGGGGAAAAGGGTGAGAATGAGGGTGGCGGCGATGAGGGTGTTTTTCATGTGGGGGTGTGGCGCACGGCGCGACAAGCGCACAGGTGTACGCTAGTGATTTGGCTGCAAGCGAAATCCCCGTACCTTTTTGAATCCGAGTGAGAAAGCGCAAAAAAAAACCGGGGAGGATCACCCGATCCACCCCGGTTCTTTGAAGTGCGTACCAACAGCCATGCAGGAACCACTATCTAGAAAATTGCGACCCGGCGGTCTTGCTCCGCTCTCGTTGTCTGGTGGGAGATTCGCACAAGTTCGGAGCGATGTGTCAGAACGATGTAAGACCTTGGCAAGGAAGATGAAAATCCCCGGCCCAAGCGACAGTCCTCCTTTTTTCCAGATCAGGTCCGGGAGCGTCTTTGCAGTAGTACTTTCGCCATGAGAAGGACGATCACCAGATTGACCACCAGTGCGGAAACATGGATGAACGAGGGCTTCTTGAAAACCTCGTACACTTCGAAGGGCAGGTAGATGCAGCCACCCACCAAGGCCAGCCACTCCGCCCAGGTTTTCTGCTTCCACAGCCCGTAGGCCTCCGCGAAGCGAATGGTGGAATACAGCAGCGCCATGCCGGACATCAGCCACAGGCGGCGGTCATTGAGGGAGGACATCAGATCAATGAAGATATGCGGATACTTTCTTGCGGGATCCATGTGCAAGTGGGCCACGATGTCACCGCTGAGCGCATGCAGATCCTTGTGCAGCAGCCCCAGCAGCCCGAAACCCGCCAGCAGTACGATAGTGCCCTTGGCCGCTTCGATCGCAGCCACCACATCGAGACTTTTGCGCAGGCCGGAGGAGGTCATGGGGGAGGATGCGCGGAAGGCAGGGCGCGGCAATGGGAAAGCACCCTCATTGTGGCCTCAGCGGTTCGTCTCACCGGCCTGCTCTGCGAAGCGTGGGGTCACTCCCTTCACCTGCGCCGCTGCTTTCTCTCCACGCTCTTTCCCCAGCACGCACATGGCCGTGGCCAGCGCATCGCTGGTGGTGCAATCCGGGGCGATGACGGAGCAGGCGATGCGTTCGGTGAGTCCAAGGCCGGTGAAGGGGGAGACGATGTGGGAGTAGCGCTTTCCTTCGATTTCGGTGAACTGGTAGAGATCGCCTGAGGTGGAGACGGCGCAGTGGTGCAGGCGCACGGTGACGAGGTCTTCTTCCGCATTGGCGCTGGCAAACTGTCGCAGCTTGATGTCCCAGGCGTCGGTGCCGGGCGGGGGATCGCCAATCGCGATGTCTCCGCCTGCCATGACGAGGGCGCGGGTGAGGCCGTGCTCGCGCAGGATACGCAGCCCCGCATCGGCGGCGTAACCTTTGGCGATGCCGCCGAGATCGAGCAGCATGCCGGGTTTCAGGAGGGTAATGGTGCGCGCTTTTTCATCCAGCCGGATGGCGTGCCAGTCGGTGGCAGCGAGCGCCTGCTGGAGGCGGTCGGCGGGCGGGAGCTTGTGGGTGCGTTTGGTGCGCCGCCAGAGGTGGGAGAGATTGCCGCAGGTGATGTCGAAGGCCCCTTCGGTGAGGCGGGAAAGTTCGAGGGCGCGTGAGACGATGTCGAAGAGATCGGCGCTGGCTATGAAGGGCTTGCCGGGGCCGGTGTTGCAGAGCTGCATGAGCTCGCTGTTGGGCTCGTAGTCGGAGCAGACGGCGTTGAGCGCGGCGATGCGTTTGAAGGCGGCATCTGCAGCGGCTTCCGCCTGGGCCTTGGTTTCCGCATGCACCGAGATGCGGAAGGTGGTGAACATCAGCGGCGCGGAGAAATCGAAACGCTCCAGCGCCTGCGCGGGAAGGGCGCAGATCAAGATAAAGAGGTGAACGCGAGAGATCACGCAGAGCTGTGGGCCAGACCGGCTAAAGCCGGTATTACGATACGGAGAACCGGACGGGCAAAAGCCCGAACGATGAGCGAAGAGTTTTACCAGGCGGGCTCGGCGTGCAGCGCGTCGGAGAGATTCAGGGAGGGGGCGGAGACGGGGCGGATGCGGGTGGTGATGGGCTTCGCCAGTCCTTCACAGGCCGCACGGAGGGCGGGGATGACATCGGTGCTCCGGCAGCGCACGAGCAGCACGCGGCGCTGCGGCAGGCCGTGCAGATAAATGACTCCGCCGTCATGCTGCTGGACGATTTCCAGGCAGTCGCCGCTGCCGGAGCGCCGACCCAGCTCGGAGGCGGCGGACAGGGTGGCATGCGCCAGCACCAAGATGGCGGCGGTGGGCGGCTCGGCCTCGCCGACGCAATGGATCAGACGCCCGGCGTCATCGGCGATGGCGGCCTGAAAGACATCAGGAAGGGAGGCGAGGGCGGAGAGTTCCATGGTCAGGGACAAGGAGGGTTTACGCGGCAAGAGCGTGGGTGGGCAGCTCGTGAGCGGTGGCAGCGCTGTCCACAGAGGCGGTGCGGAGGCGGAACTGATGCAGCACGGCCTGGGAGATGGCATTGAGCGTGGCCAGCACATTGCGGCCGCTGCGCGCGTCCGACTCAAAGCTGAGGAAGGGCGTGGGGCGGTTGTTGAACAAGTATTCCAGGTATTCCACCGGCGCGGCATTGGGCAGATCGCGCTTGTTGTATTGAATGACGATGGGCAGGCGGTCCAGCGCGCTGCCGTTCATGCGCAGGTTGGCCTCCAGGCTTTGCAGGGACTGCAGGTTGTCGCGCTGGCGGTCCATCTGGGAATCCGCGACAAAGACCACTCCGTCCGCCTGCCGCAGCACGAGCTGCAGGGTGGCATTGTAGGTGATCTGGCCGGGGACGGTGTAGAGGTGAAAGGTGGTCTTGTAACCGGGAAGGGCATCCGCCTCGACAGCGAGGAAGTCGAAGAACAAGGTGCGGTCTTGGGCGGTGGAGAGGGAGACGAGATCGCTGCAGCCATTGGGGTCCAGCTTGGCGTGGATCTGCTGGAGATTGGACGTCTTTCCGCTGAGCGGAGTACCGCAATAGACGATCTTGAAGCTGACCGTGCGGTCCTCGTGATTGATACTGGGCATGACGGAGGGGATTGACGAAGGAAAGAAAGGGGGCTGCCGCAGAGCGCCGGGTTTGTCAGTCCAGCATGCGGGCGAGTTCGCGGGCGATGAGAGTGATCTTGTCGCGCATGCCGGTGGAGGGTTCGTGGTCGTGCAGCACGCCGATGATGGACTCCCCGGGGAAGCAGAAAGTCAGCAGACGGCCGCCCGCATTGAGGGTGAAAGTCTCAGCACCTTCAATGCCAATGAGAGGAGCCAAGCCGCGCAACTGGCGGGCGATGTCCGGTGCCTGGCGTTGGAATTCCAGGGCATCGGCGTTGGAGGTATCGGCGTGGCTGAGCACCCGGGAGCCATGCAGGCAGACGCAGGCGCTGAGGCCTTGCTGCAGGGCCAGCAGTTCGACGACCCGTGGCGCGGCCAGTTTCTCCTCCGTGCCCAGCAGTGCGCGCAGCAGGAGCTGATCTGTCTGGGTGTCGAGCGGGGACAGACCGAGGAAGGAATGTTTCACCGACGCCATTTTTGCGGATGCCGCCGCAGGCATGGACTGGGCCGGAGCAGGGGGGGCGATGGGAAGCGGCGGAGCGGGACGGGGCTCCGTCCTGGCCTGAGACGCCAATGATTCCGAGAACAGCGGGACGCTCCCGGACTGCGGGCTGAACAAGCTGCGGGTGGCAGGCTTGGGTGCCGGGGGCGTAGGTGAGGTGAAAGACGGGATCTCTTCCAGGGCCGGAGCGAAGGAAGGAGGGGGCTGGAAGGGAGCGGGAACCGGCGTGGCAAACAAGCTGGCGGCAGCAGGCTTGGCCTCGGGCGCAGGAGCGAAGGCAAAGGCGGGCTGCTGCGGCGTGGGGGCCTGGCCGAGGAGCTGGGCGCTGCTGAAGCCCGTTTCCCCGGGAGCTTTGGCCGCCAGCGGTCCGGTGGATGAGGAGGCAAAGGGATCGAAAGGCTTGGCGCTTCCTGCGAGGGGGGCGCTGGTCTGAGCAGGTGGCTGAGACGCAGCGGGCGGCGACCCCGCGCCGAAGGACGGGAAGGCTCCGACGAGGGGTTGCAACGGTTTTGAGGGCGCTGGCGCCGCTGGCTGTGCC